>JADMIO011096068.1_pt1 | contig 14456 bp, 13 predicted proteins | sample 8958161 | NCBI WGS metagenome assembly JADMIO01 (sample SAMN16585339, study PRJNA669376) | soil metagenome | isolation source: Crop rotation soil | place: USA: Cullars Rotation, Alabama | collected 2011 | reverse complement strand
CCCGCCAGCGCGATCCCTCCGGCGCGCTGGCGCCGGTGCCGAGCAACAATGCCTTTCTCTACACCCTGGCGACGCCGCAGCTCAGCGTCTCCTACGTGCCGGACGTGTTCGGGCTCAACCGGCGAACCGTGGAGGCCGCCGCCGCGCAGGAGCAGGCGAGCCGCTACCAGATGATCGCGACCGACATCACCTTGAGCGCCAATGTCGTCGCGGCGGCCGTCCAGGAAGCCTCGCTCGAGGATCAGATCGACGCCACCCACGCGCTCATCGACATCGACCGCAAGATGCTCGAGATCCTGCAATATCAGAAGAAGAAGGGCTATGCCGGCGGCCTCGATCTCGCCGCGCAGCAGTCCCAGCTCGCCCAGCTCGAGGCCTCGCTGCCGCCGCTCGCCAAGCAGCTGGATCAGCAGCATAATCAATTGGCGGTGCTGACCGGCCGCTTCCCGTCCGAGGCGCCGGTCGAGAAGTTCACGCTCGCCAGCCTCACTTTGCCGCAGGATTTGCCGGTCAGCCTGCCCTCGACGCTGGTCGCGCAGCGACCTGACGTGCTCCAGGCCGAAGCGAACATGCACGCCGCGAGCGCCCAGGTCGGCATCGCGACCGCCAATCGCCTGCCCAACATCACGCTCAGCGCCAATGCGGGCAGCACCGCGTTGGCGATCGGCCAGATATTCGGCCCCGGCACCGGCTTCTGGAATCTCGGCGCGGCCTTGCTGGCGCCGATCTTCGACGGCGGCACCCTTCGCCACCAGCAGCGCGCCGCGCGCGCCGCCTATACCGAAGCGGCCGAGCAATATCGCGCGACCGTCCTCACCGCCTTCCAGAATGTCGCCGACAGCCTCACCGCGCTCGATCAGGACGCGCGCACGCTAAAGGCCACCGCCGCGGCGTCGGACGCGGCTCGCAAGACGCTCGATCTCTCCCGGCTTCGATACAAGGACGGCTATGCCTCTTATCTCGACGTGCTCAATGCCGAGCAGGGCTATCAGCAGGCGCGGATCGCCCTCGTCCAGGCCGAGGCCAGCCGCTTCGCCGACACCGCCGCCTTGTTCCAGGCATTGGGCGGCGGCTGGTGGCGCCCCACCGATCTCGAAGGCAATAACCATGCGCAATAAGGCTTTTCTCATAGCCGCGGCCCTGCTCGCCGGGTGCTCGTCGGGCGATACCGGCTCCGACAATGTCCAGGCGCAAGTCGACAATGTCGGGCTGACCGCCGCGCAGCGGCAGCACATCCACCTCTATACGGTCCAGCCCGCCGCTTTCATGCGCACCGTTCAGGCGCCGGGCACGGTCGATTTCGACAACGATCAGGCAACGACGATCGTGTCGCCGTTCAACGGCCCGGTGACGCGGCTGCTCGTCTCGCTCGGCCAACATGTCGGCAAGGGCCAGCCGGTCGCGATCGTCCAGTCCGCCGATTACGCCTCGGCGGTCGGCGCCTATCGCAAGGCCGTCGTCACCGCCGCCAACGCGCACAAGCTCGCCGCCGCCGACAGGGACCTTGCCGCGCATAGCGGCATTCCCGCGCGCGAGGCCGCGCAAGCGCAGACGGATGCGGCGAATGCCGATGCTGACAGGATCGCTGCTCAGCAGGCGCTCGCCGCCACCGGCGCCGATCCGGGGACGATCCACGGCATCCAGGCTGGCCGCCTCCCCGGCGGCGCCGTCATCCGGGCGCCGATCGCCGGGACGGTGGTCGACAGGCCGGTGACGCCGGGCCAGCTCCTTCAGGGCGGTACGACGCCGGTGGTCACGATCGCGAACCTGTCGCGGGTGTGGGTGCTCGCCCAGGTGCCGAACAGCGATGTCGGCGCGGTCGGCCGCGGCGACCCGGCGGTGGTCGATGCCGGATCGGGCATCGGCACCTTCCATGGCGTCGTCGACAACGTCTCGGCCGCGGTGGACCCGAACAGCCGGGCCGTGATCGCCCGGATCGTGCTTTCCAATCCGGGCGCGCTGCTGAAGCGGCAAATGTATGTCGACGTCTCGATCCGCTCGGGCCGGCAGTCGACGGGGCTGGTGGCGCCGGTCTCGGCAGTGCTGCGCGACGACGAGAACCTGCCCTTCGTCTACCTGGCCTTGCCCAACGGAACGTTCGCGCGCCGCCACGTGACCCTCGGCGACCGCGAAGGCGACTTCTACGAGGTGACCGAGGGGCTGGCCGTGGGAGATAAGGTGGTCTCCGACGGCGCGATCTTCCTCCAGTTCATGCAAAACCAATGAGCGACCATCCCTCGGGGCCCGTCCTGCCGCCGCCGCCCGGCTCCTCCTTCATCAACGGGATCGTCGGCGCGAGCCTGCAGCAGCGCCTGCTGGTTGGGCTTCTGGCCCTTATCCTGATCGGCGTCGGCCTGCGGGCCCTGCACCGGCTCCCGGTCGACGCCTATCCCGATCTGTCGCCGCCGATGGTCGAGATCGTCACCCAATGGCCCGGCCATTCCGCCGAAGAGGTGGAGCGGCTGATCACGGTACCGGTCGAGATCGGCATGAACGGCATCCCGCACACGTCCGTCGTCCGTTCCGTCTCCCTCTACGCGCTTTCCGACGTCGTCATCACGCTCGACCAGGGCACAGACCGCGAATTCGCCCGCCAGCAGGCATTCAACCGGATCGGCGACATCAGCCTGCCGAGCGGGATCACCCCATCGATATCGCCGCTGACCTCTCCCTCCGGGCTCATCTACCGCTACACGCTGCAAAGCCCCGACCGCTCGCCGACCGAGCTCAAGACGTTCGAGGACTGGACGGTCGAGCCGCAATTCGCGTCCGTTTCCGGCGTCGCGGACGATTCCGGCTTCGGCGGCGGGACGATGCAATATCAGGTGATGGTCGATCAGGTCCGGCTGGCGGCGGCCGGCCTTTCGATCCAGCAGGTCGAGAGCGCGCTCGGCGCGAATAACGGCAATGGCGGCGGCGGCTTCTACTCCCAGGGCGGCCAATTCTATTATGTGCGCGGCGTCGGCAGGCTGGAGACGCTCGAGGATATCGGCAACGTCGTCGTGGCGGTGCATGACGGCAACCCGATCCTGGTCAAGGACATCGGCAAGGTCACCCTCGGCATCGCGCCGCGGCTCGGCCAGTTCGGCATCGGCCGGCAGAATGACGCGGTCGAAGGCGTCATCATGCTCCGTACGGGCGAGAAGACCCAGGACGTCCTTAAGCGCGTCGAGGACAAGACCCGCGAGCTGAACACGCGGATCCTGCCGAAGGACGTGAAGGTCGTGCCCTTCTACGACCGGTCCGACCTGGTGTCGGTGACGACCAAAGTGGTCGAGGACAATCTGCTCCGCGGCATGCTGCTCGTGGTCGTGATCCTGATCTTCTTCCTCTACGACATCAGGGCGGGGCTGATCGTGGCGGTGACGATTCCGCTGGCTTTGCTGTTCGCCTTCGCCTGTCTCGACCTCCAGCACGCGTCGGCCAATTTGCTCTCGATCGGCGCGATCGACTTCGGAATTCTGGTCGAGGCCGCGGTGGTGATGGTCGAGAATATCTACCGCCAGCTCGCCTTGCGCCACGATTCCGGTGCCAGCGTGGTTGAAATCATCCGCGACGCGGCCGCCGAGGTCGACCGGCCGCTCTTCTATGCGGTTGCCGTCATCGTCGTCAGCTTCCTGCCCATCTACGTCCTCACCGGACCGTCGGGGACCTTGTTCAAGCCGATGGCGGACACGATGATCTTCGCCCTGATCGGCTCGCTGATCGTCACCCTCACCCTGTTGCCGGTGCTCTGCTCATGGCTGATGCGGCGCGGCGTCCGCGAGCGGCGCAACGCGATCTATGAGAAGATCCTCTCCGGCTATCGGCGCGGACTGGACCGGTGCCTCGCCTGGCCCCGCCGCACCGTCGCCGTCTGCGCCCTTCTGCTCGGCGCCGCTTTGCTGCTGACGCCGGCCATCGGGGCGGAGTTCATGCCGCATCTCGACGAGGGCGCGCTCTGGGTGCGGGCGACCATGCCCTACACCATCTCGTTCGACGAATCGGCGAAGATCGTGCCGCAGGTGCGCGCGATCCTGAGCTCTTTCCCCGAGGTGACGGTCGTCGCCTCCGAACATGGCAGGCCCGACGACGGCACCGACGCGACCGGCTTCTTCAACGCCGAATTCTATGTCGGCCTCAAGCCTTATTCCCAGTGGCACGGTGCCTATCGCGACAAGGCGGCTTTGATCGCGGCGATGGACCGGAAGCTCGCATCCTTCCCCGGCATCGACTTCAACTACACCCAGCCGGCCGAAGATGCCGTCGACGAGGCGGAGACCGGGCTCAAGAGCGCCTTGGCCGTGAAGGTGTTCGGCCCCGATCTCACCGTGCTCGAGCAGAAGGGGAAGGAGATAAGGCGGGTCCTGCAGCATGTGCGCGGCATTCGCGACGTCACCCTGGTCCAGGAGCTTGGCCAGCCAAGCCTCACGATCAAAATCGACCGGGCGAAGATCGCCCGCTACGGCATCAACGTCGATGACGTGAACGGCCTCATCCAGACCGCGATCGGCGGCGACGTCGCGACCCAGGTGGTCCAGCAGGAGAAGCAGTTCGACCTCGTCGTCCGGCTCGATCCGAAATATCGCGACGATCCCGTGGCGATCGGCAACATCCTCGTCCCGACGCCCGCCGGCCAGCATGTCCCGCTGAAGGAGCTGGCCGCGATCTCCGTCACCAAGGGCGCATCGTTCATCTATCGCGAGGACAATAGCCGCTTCATCGGGGTGCAATTCGCGGTCGAAGGGCGCGATCTGGCCGGGGCGGTGCAGGATGCGATGCGGCAGGTGCCGGGCAAGGTCTCGCTGCCGCAGGGCTACAGGCTCGACTGGGGCGGCGAATATAGCGAATATCAGGCGTCGCGGGCGCAGATGAGCGTGATCGTGCCGCTGACCCTGCTGCTCATCTTCCTGCTGCTCTTCGTGCTCTACAAGAACCTCAAATTCCCGTTCATCACCGTCATCGGCGTGCTGCTGTCGGCGCCGGTCGGCGGCATTCTCGCTCTATGGCTGACCGGCACCGAATTCTCTGTGTCGTCGGCGATCGGCTTCCTCGCGCTCTTCGGGGTCTCGGTGCAGACGGCGATCGTCTACATCTCCTACGTCAACGAGCTGCGCCTCGCCGGAACGCCGCTCGCGGAAGCGATCCACGAGGGGGCGCTGCTGCGGCTTCGCCCGATCATGATGACCGCCCTCGTCGCCGCGCTGGGCCTGCTGCCCGCGGCGCTGGCGACGGGCGTCGGCACCGACACGCAAAGGCCGTTCGCCCTGGTCATCGTCAGCGGCCTGCTCGCCTGCCTTCTGATTAACATCTTCCTGATGCCTGCGCTCTATGCTCTGGTCGCCCGCCCGGACGACCGGCTGGAGGTGTAACCGACGGAGCGGATCGGATTCATCCGTCGCAGCGGTGGCACGGCTCACCGAACCGCCCGTACTTTAAGCTGACATACACCAGCCGAGTCCTATGATGAATCCCTGCGGGCAGAAGGACTTAGGAGAGCGTGAAGTGTCGAATGGGGTCAGGAATCTCAAACTTGCGGCGAAGCTGGGCCTCATGCCGGCCGCGGCGATCGCAGTCGCGCTCGCGCCCCATGCGGGAACGGCGCAACCGCGCACCGCACCGCATCGACTGGCGCAGAACGGCACCTATGCTCCCGCGCCGCGCGCCTACGATCCCGCCGAATCCTCCGCCCACCGCGCGCTCGAGGCGGAGATCCGCTCGATCGGCCAGAGCTTCAACGGCGACATCGGCATCGCGGTCGAGGACGTGCAGACCGGCTGGACCGCCGCCTATGACGGCGACACCTATTTCCCGCAGCAGAGCGTCAGCAAATTCTGGGTGGCTCTCACCGCGCTGAACAAAGCCGATCAAGGCGAGCTCAGCCTCAACGCCCCCGTCACCCTCCACAGGGATGACATCACGCTCTTCCACCAGCCGATCGCGGCGCAGATCGGTGCCAACGGCTACACCACCACCATCGGCGAGCTGATGACGCGCGCGCTCCAGCAGAGCGACAATACGTGCAACGACTTCGTGCTCTGGAAGGCGGGCGGCCCCGAGGCGGTGCGCGCCTTCCTTCGCGACAAGGGGATCAGTGGCATCCGCTTCGGCCCGGGCGAACGCCTCCTCCAGAGCGGCATTGCCGGCATCACCTGGCACCAGAGCTACGCTTATAATGGCGGCTTCTACAAAGCGCGCGACGCCCTCCCGCTTTCCGAGCGCCGCGCCGCCTTTGAGCGCTATATCGCCAATCCGATGGACGGCGCGCAGCCGCTCGGCGTCGTCGATGCGCTGTCGCGGCTGAAGCGTGGCGAGCTCCTTTCGCCTTCCTCGACCCAGCGCCTGCTCGGCATCATGTCGCACACCAAGACGGGCCCGCAGCGCCTCAAGGGCGGCCTCGAGCCCGGCTGGGTCCTGTCGCACAAGACGGGCACCGGCCAGGTGCTCGGCGGCGTCCAGGCCGGCTATAACGATATCGGCGTCATCACCGGCCCCGACGGCCATAGCTACGCGATGGCCGTGATGATCCGCCGCACCTCGGCTCCGCTCCCGCAGCGGATGCGGGCGATGCAGAACGTCGTCCACGCCGTCATCGGCTATCACGACAGCCTGGAGCGCTCCGGCGACTTCGCCGGCTATTCCGGCGGCGGCCGCGGCGGGCGGCGGTAAGATAGCCCTCGCGTCATGCCGGACTTGATCCGGCATCCATCTTCTTAAGCCCGCGCTTGAAGAACAGGTGGATCCCGGATCAAGTCCGGGATGACGGGCGATGTCTATGCGTCGTAATCCACTTCCAGCCCCTCGCCTTTCGGCACGGACTGGCAGGTGAGAATATAGCCCGCTCCCACCTCCTCGTCGGTGAGGCCGTAGCGGGCGGCCATCTCCGCTTCGCCTGAGACCACGCGGGCGCGGCAGGTCGCGCAGACGCCAGCCTTGCAGGCATAAGGCGCGGGCAGACCCGCCTTGCGGGCGCTGTCGAGGATGTTGCCGGCGCCGGCATCGAACGGAATGCGACGCTTCCGCCCGTCGAGCGTCACTAGCATCGTCAGGCCCGCCGCCTCCTGCTGCAGCGCCTGCATCTGCGCCGCCTGCGCGGCCGAGGGGCGGCCGGCAGTGAAGCGCTCGATATGGATCTTGTCCTTCGCCACACCGGCATCGAGAAGCGCCGCCTCGGCGGCATCCATCATCGGCTCCGGCCCGCAGATGAAGAAGGCGGCGACCTCCGCCGGCTCGATCAGGTGGGCGAGGATCTCCTCGCACTTGGCGCGGTCGAGCATGCCGTTGAACAGGTCGATATCCTCCATCTCCTCGGCGAGGAAATGGTGGATCTCAAGCCGGCCCATGTAGCGATTCTTGAGGCGCGCCAGTTCTTCCAGAAAGATGACCGACTGGCTGTCGCGATTGCCGTAGAAGAGGGTGAAGCGGCTCTCCGGCTCCTCGATCATCGCCGCCTTGATCAGCGAGATGACGGGCGTGATGCCCGAGCCGCCCGCAAAGCCGACATAATGGTTGGCGGCGGCAGCATCGAAATCGCAGGTGAAGCTGCCGTGCGGCGGCATGACGTCGAGCGCGGCACCGGGGCGGAGGGTGTCGCCGACCCAGTTGGAGAAGACGCCCCCCGCGATACGCTTCACCGTCACCTTCACCTCGCCGTCGGCGGGGGCGACGCAGAGCGAATAATTGCGCCGCACCTCTTCGCCGCCAATCTCGGCGCGGAGGGTGAGGTGCTGGCCGGGCTTGAAGCGAAAGGTCTCACGCAGCTCCTCCGGCACGTGAAAGCGGATCGAGCTGGCATCCGAGGTCTCGGGAACCACCTCCGCCACGGTGAGACAGTGGAAGCCGACGCTCATCTCAGTGGCATTTGAACAGGTCGAAGGGTTCGGAGCACGCGCGGCAGCGCCACAGGGCTTTGCACGGCGTAGAACCAAATCGGCTAATTTCTTCGCACTCAGTCGAACCGCATTGCGGACATTCCACCGCCAGGCGCGTCGGCGGTGCGATGCCATAGGTGCGTAGCTTCTCGCGCCCTTCGCGGCTGATCCAGTCGGTGGTCCAGGCCGGTGAGAGAATCGTATCGATCCGAATGGCGCGATAGCCCGCTGCATCAAGGGCGGCGCGGATGTCGCGCTCAATCACCTGCGTGGCGGGACAGCCGGTATAGGTTGGCGTGATCACCACGCGATCCGGATCGACCGAACGTACGATCCCGAGATCTACCACGGAAAGGACCGGGATTTCGGGATCGGGAACTTCCTTGAGGACGCGCCAAACGCCTTCCTCGTTCGTCCCGAGCGAAGGCGAGGGGAGCAGCTCGGACTCTGTGCCAGCGCCCCTCGACTTCGCTCGGGACGAGCGGAGGCGGTCGATCTGCGCATGCGTGGTCACCACACCGCCTCCGGATAGGTGCGGGGGAGGAACTGCATGGTGCAGAGGAGATGGCCGAGATGCTCGCTGTGATGGCCGCGGCGGCCGCCGAGGATCGGGCGCTGGTCGGCCGGCGGCTCCAGCGTCGCTTCCGCAAGCACCGCGCGCACCTGCGCATCGTAATCGGCGCGGAAGGCGGAGAGGTCGGCACCGATCCCGCGCTCGGCCATGAAGGCGGCGAGATCGTCCATCTCGAACAGCTCCGGAACGAAGCGCCACATCCAGTCCAGCCCCTCGGCCATGCGGCGGCGGCTTTCCTCGGTGCCGTCGCCGAGGCGGATCACCCATTCGCTCGCCAGCTCCTGGTGGTACGTCACCTCCTTCACCGCTTTCTCGGCGATGGCGGCGATGGTCGCGTCGGCCGAGCCGGCGAGGTGACGGAAGAGCAATTTCTGCCAGGTCGAGAAAAGGAATTGCCGCGCCATCGTCTGCGCGAAATCCCCGTTCGGCTGTTCGACCAGCAGGCAGTTGCGGAAATCGAGAACGTCGCGATGGAAAGCGAGGCGGTCGCCGTCGCGCCCCTTCCCTTCGACCTCGCCGGCATAGTTCAGGAACAACGTCGCCTGGCCGATCAGGTCGAGCGCCATGTTAGCGAGGCTGAGATCGACCTCGACCGAAGGCGCATGGCCGGTCCACTCGCCGAGGCGCTGGCCGAGGATCAGGCTGTCGTCGCCCAACCGCAGCAGAAAATCGAAAAGCGCTCCGTCCTCCTCGCGCGCGGGTGCGTCGAAGGCGCCGGCGCCGGTCGCGCCGGAGGGGGTGTCGATCGGGGGCAGCGACGCCATCAGATGTGCTTCACGTCGTCCGGGATCGAGTAGAAGGTCGGGTGGCGGTAGACCTTGTCTGCGGCCGGATCGAACATCGCCGCATCGTCGGACGGGTCGGAGGCCACGATCTGCGCCGATGCCACCACCCAGAGGCTCACCCCCTCCATCCGCCGCGTATAGGTGTCGCGCGCGTGTCGCAGCGCGATCTCGGCGTCGGGCGCGTGCACGGAGCCGACATGCCGGTGCGACAGCCCGCCGCGCGAGCGGACGAACACCTCCCAGAGCGGCCAATCTTTCATTTGCTCCTCCCCGGAACGGGGAGGGGGACCGGCCGGCGCAGCCGGACGGTGGAGGGGGCCCAGCGGGGGGCACGGGGCCCCCTCCACCACGCTTCGCGCGGTCCCCCTCCCCGTTCCGGGGAGGAACTGGTCATGCCGCCTCCTGCTTGCGGCTATGCTTCTCCGCATAAGCAGCGGCGGCCTCGCGGATCCAGGCACCTTGCTGCCACGCTTCGCGGCGGGCCTTCATCCGCTCCTTCGCCACCGGCCCCTCGCCGCGGACGACGGAATAGAATTCCTCCCAGTCGATCTCGCCGAAATCGTGCTGGCCACGCTCCTCGTTCCACTTCAGCGCCGGGTCAGGCACCTTGAGACCGAGCGCGTCCGCCTGCGGAACGGTGATGTCGACGAACTTCTGGCGGAGCTCGTCATTGGTCTCGCGCTTGATCCGCCAGCGCATCGACTGGGCGGTGTTGGGGCTGTCGGCATCGGGCGGGCCGAACATCATGAGCGAGGGCCACCACCAGCGATTCAAGGCGTCTTGAGCCATGCGCTTCTGGTCGGCCGTGCCGGAGCACATCGCCATCATGATCTCGTAGCCCTGACGCTGGTGGAAGCTTTCTTCCTTGCAGACGCGGACCATCGCCCGCGCATAGGGGCCGTAGGAGGTGCGCTGCAGCGGCACCTGGTTCATGATCGCGGCGCCGTCGACCAGCCAGCCGATCGCGCCGATATCCGCCCATGTGAGGGTCGGATAGTTGAAGATGGTGCTGTACTTCGCCTTGCCCGAGTGGAGCGCCTCGATCATCTCCTCGCGGCTGGTGCCGAGCGTCTCGGCGGCCGAATAAAGGTAGAGGCCGTGGCCCGCCTCGTCCTGCACCTTGGCGAGCAGGATCGCCTTGCGCCGCAGCGAGGGCGCGCGGGTGATCCAATTCCCTTCCGGAAGCATGCCGACGATCTCGCTATGCGCATGCTGCGAAATCTGCCGCGTGAGCGTCCGGCGATAGGCCTCGGGCATCCAGTCCTTGGGCTCGATGAACTCGTCCGCCGCGACGCGCGCCTCGAAGGCGGCGAGCTTCTCGGGATCCTCGGTCGAGGCGACGTTCTTCGTCTTCTGAAGCTCGGTCGTATACATGTGTCTCTCCACGATCGCCCTAGCAGGGCCGCCCTTCCGCTTCAATCAACGCACCAGTCGAACTGGGGTGGCAGCACGCGTTCGCAAGCCTTTTCGCTTTGAGAGCAAGCGGCGGAGCGCGGCGCCGTGTGGACCGCGGCAAAAGGGGCCGAGCGCAAGAGATGGAGACCTGAATGTCCTTCCGAGTGACCGGCCTTTCCGCCGAGCCCTTCCGCCACCTGTTCGGCCTCCCCGATGACGAGCTCGCCCGCCGCGGCGTCCGCCGTTACGTCGCCGATGCCAAGCCCGGCTTTCCTGACCGGATCGAAATCAGCGACGCTGAGCCCGGCGAAAGCCTCCTGCTGGTCAATTATGTCCACCAGCCAGCCGACACGCCATATCGGGCGAGCCACGCGGTCTTCGTACGCGAGCGTGAAACGGCGACGACCGACGTCGTCGATGAGCTTCCCGAGGCGATGCGCCGGCGGCCATTGTCGCTCCGCGCGTTCGACGCCGCGGGCATGATGGTGGACGGCGACCTGGTCGACGGCCGCGACGCGGAGGGACTGATCGAGCGCTTCTTCGCCGACCCGTCGGTCGCCTACATTCACGCGCATTACGCCCGCCGCGGCTGCTATGCGGGACGGATCGACCGCGCCTAGGCGCCTAGACGACCGCGCCGCCGATGCTGCGAGAGAAGCCCTGAAACTGAGCGATCGCGCGGCCGTCTGCCGCCTTGACCGAGACGCTGTAGACGCCCGAGCGGCCGACCAGCGCCTGCTCCTCGGCCTCGGCGACGAGCATATCGCCCTCTCGCGCGGCATCGAGAAAGACGATCGACGCCTGTGCGGCGACGGTCCGCAGATTGCGGCCGTTGCAAGCATAAGCGAAGGCGCTGTCGGCGAGGGCGAAGATCATGCCGCCATGGGCGGTGCCGTGCCCGTTCAGCATGTCCGCGCGCACTCTCATGCGGATGCGGGCATAGCCTTCGCGCGCTTCCTCGATCTCGATGCCCCAGGCGGGCCCGGTCCCCTCCGCCGCCAGCATCGCGCGGGCGACCTTGTCGGCAATCTCGTTTGCGGCCATGAGGCGGGCCATGGCTTACGAGACCATCGAGTTCAAGCAGGAGGGCGGCGTCGCCCGGCTGACGCTGAACCGGCCCGATCGCCTCAACAGCTTCACCGTCCAGATGCATGAGGAGGTGGCGGACGCGCTGTCCTCGCTGGAGGGAACGCGCGTGCTGGTGATCACCGGCGCCGGCCGGGGCTTCTGCGCGGGACAGGATTTGAACGACCGAGCGGTCGCGCCGGGCCAGGCGGTGGATCTCGGCGAGTCGGTCGAGAAGAGATATAACCCCTTGATTCGGCGGATAACTTCCCTGCCCTTCCCGGTGATCGCGCGCGTGAACGGCGTCGCTGCGGGGGCGGGCGCCAATATCGCGCTCGCCTGCGACATCGTCATCGCCGCGAGATCGGCAAAGTTCATCCAGTCCTTCGCCTCGATCGGGCTCATCCCCGACAGCGGCGGCACCTGGGTGCTACCACGGCTGGTCGGCCAGGCGCGGGCGCTAGGGCTGGCGCTCACTGCCGAGCCGCTCCCGGCGGACAAGGCGGCCGAGTGGGGGTTGATCTGGAAGGCCGTGGACGACGACAAAATCAACGACGAAGTCGACGCACTGGCCAACGCCTTCGCGACGGCGCCGACACGCGGCCTCGCACGCATCAAGACGATGATCCGCGAAAGCTGGGGCCACAGCCTCGACGAGGAGCTCGACCTCCAGCGCGACGCGATGCGCGAGCTCGGCTATAGCGACGATTATCGCGAGGGCGTCGCGGCCTTCATGGAGAAGAGGAAGCCGAACTTCACTGGGAAGTAGCCCGGATGTGGCCTTCAAACGTGTCGAAATCGATGTTCGAGCCGCAGACGAGGACGCCGACCTTCTTGCCAGCGAGGCGATCTCTCAGCGGCCCGATCAAAGCGGCGGTGGCAGCCGCGGCGGCCGGTTCCACCGCAAGCTTCATTTCGCGGAACAGCAAGGCCATGGCGGCGCGCATCTGGTCGTCGTCGACGAGGACGATCTCGTCGACGTTCCGCTGGCAGAGGCCGAAGCTGTAAGGCAGCGCGAAGGGCGGGGCGAGGCTGTCGGCGATCGTCCGCACCTCGGCGCTGTCGATCGGGCTTCCCTGGGCGAAGCTGCGGGTCATCGTGTCGGAGCCGGTCGGCTCGACGCCGAACACCAGGCAATCGGGCTTAAGCAATTTGATCGCGGCCGACGCGCCGCCGCACAGGCCGCCGCCGCCGATGGCGATGATCACCGCCTCGAGGTCCGGCACCTGCTCCAGCCATTCCATGCCGAGCGTCGCGGTGCCGAGGGCGGTGTAAGGGCCCTCGAACGGGTGGATGAACGAGCGCCCCTCGTCGCGCGCGATCGCCTCGACCATCTCGAAGGCGGTGCGGCCGTCGGGCGCGGTCACCACCTCGGCGCCGAGCGCCTTGCACGCGGCGACGCGAGCCGGATTGGCCGAACCCATCATCACTACCTTGGCGGTCGTTCCGAGGGCCGCGGCGGCATAGGCCGTGGCGATGGCGTGATTGCCGGCGCTGACCGCGCAGACGCCGCGCGCCAGCTCCTCGGGGCTCAGCCGCAGCATCTTCGAGATGGCGCCGCGGGCCTTGAAGGTGCCGCTCTGCTGGAAGAGCTCCAGCTTGAGATTGACACTTGTGCCGGGCGCCAGCAGCGCTTCGATCTCCCGTCCGCGCCAGTCGTGGACCGGCGTGCGGACGACATAAGGCGCGATCATGTCGCGGGTCTGCTCGATCTCGGCGAGCGACAAAGCGGGGGTGACGTGCTGATCCATGCGCTCCGTCTAAAGACTCCCCGCCTTCCGTGTCGAGCGGCAGGCAGCTACAGGGAGGCGATGAAAACCTCGACCCTTCTCAATTACGCGCAGGACCAATGGTATGCCGCGCCCGGCGGGCTTGCCGAGGTGCAGAGCGCGGTCACCGGCGAGACGATCGCCGTCACCGGTAGCCAGGGGCTCGATTTCAAGGCGATGCTCGATCATGCGCGGCGGGTCGGTGGGCTCGCTCTGAGGCGGATGACCTTCCACGAACGCGCCTGGATGCTGAAGGACCTCGCCAACGCGATCATGGCGCGGAAGGAGGAGCTGTACGAGCTCTCCTACGACACTGGCGCGACGCGAACCGACGGCTGGATCGACATCGAGGGCGGCGCCGGCACGCTCTTCTCTTTCTCGTCCAAGGGCCGGCGCGAGCTGCCGAACGGCCGCATCCTGATCGACGGGGCGATGGAGCCGTTGTCGCGCGGCGGCACCTTCGTCGGCCAGCACGTCTTCACCCCGCTCCAGGGCGTCGCCGTCCACATCAACGCCTTCAATTTCCCGGTGTGGGGGATGCTGGAGAAGCTTGGGCCAACCCTGCTCGCCGGCGTGCCGGCGATCGTGAAACCCGCCTCGGCGACGGGCTATCTGACCGAGGCCGCCTTCCGGATCATGATCGAGGCGAACATCCTGCCGCCGGGCGCGCTGCAGCTGATCATGGGCGGCGTCGGCGACCTGTTCGACCATCTGACTCTGCAGGATGTGGTCAGCTTCACCGGCTCGGCACAGACGGCGATGAAGCTCCAGTCGCACCCGGTGATCGCGCGGGAGAGCGTGCGTTTCATCGCGGAGCGGGACAGCCTCAACGCCTCGATCCTCGGCCCGGATGCCGGCCCCGGCACCCCTGAATTCGACCTCTTCATCAAGGAAGTCGCGCGCGAGATGACGGTAAAGGCGGGCCAAAAATGCACCGCCATCCGCCGCGCTATGGCGCCCGCCGAACATATCGATGCGGTCGAGGAAGCGCTGCGGCAACGGCTCGCCAAGGTCAGGA
>JADMIO010826484.1_pt1 | contig 14457 bp, 12 predicted proteins | sample 8958161 | NCBI WGS metagenome assembly JADMIO01 (sample SAMN16585339, study PRJNA669376) | soil metagenome | isolation source: Crop rotation soil | place: USA: Cullars Rotation, Alabama | collected 2011 | reverse complement strand
TTTCCCTGGGGGCGGCACGGCCGGCGCGGGGGGGACGGCCGGCGCGGGGGGCACGGCCGGATCGTCGCCGGGCCCGGTGGTGCTCTACGCCGCGGGAGACATCGGCGACTGCAGCTCGGCGGGGGACACCGGGACCGGCCTCCTGCTCGACGGCACGACCGATCCGATCGCGCTGCTCGGCGACATCGCCTATCCCAACGCCAGCCTCGGAGACTTCACGAACTGCTTCGATCCCCCGTGGGGCCGGCACAAGGCGCGCATCCGGCCCGTGCCGGGGAACCACGAGTACAACATGGCCGGAGCGCTGGGCTACTTCACCTACTTCGGCACGACGGCCGGGGAGCTCGGCAAGGGCTACTACAGCTACGACCTCGGCGGCTGGCACGTCATCGCGCTCAACAGCAACTGCACGAGCGTCAGCTGCGCCGCCGGCGACGCCCAGGAGCAGTGGCTGCGCCAGGATCTGGCCGCCCACCCGACGTCCTGCACGCTCGCCTACTGGCACCACCCGCGCTGGAGCTCGGGCAACCACGGCAACAACACGAACATGACCGCGATCTGGCAGGCGCTCGCCGACGGCGGCGCGGATCTGATCCTGAACGGCCACGATCACGACTACGAGCGCTGGGCGCCGATGGACCGCAACGGAAACGCGTCGCCGAGCGGGATGGTGGAGATCGTCGTCGGCACGGGCGGCACGGCGCTCCGCGGCTTCTCGGGCACGAAGCCGGCGAACAGCGCGGTACGAAGCGCCGCCGCTCACGGCGCGCTCAAGCTGACGCTGCGAGAGAACGCCTACGACTGGGAGTTCAGGCCCGTGGCCGGCCAATCGTTCACCGACGCGGGGACGGCGACCTGCCGGTAGCGCGGCCGCGGAAGCTAGAGCTCGGCGTCTGGCGGACGGTCTTACCCGCCGTCGCCCAGCTTGCCGGCGTGGCGGATGTCCTTGCCCTTGACCATGAACACGACCAGCTCACCGACGTTCGTCGCGTGGTCGCCGATGCGTTCCAGGTACTTGGCGATCGACTGCAGCCGCGTCGCGCGGAAGATGTTGCGCGGATCCTCCATCATGTACGTCAGCAGCTCGCGGAAGATCTGGGTGTAGTAGGCGTCGACGTTGCGGTCGCGCGCGATGACGTGCTGGGCGCGCTCCACGTCGGCGGCGACGAAGGCGTCCAGCCCCTCGTGCAGCATCTCCTGCGCCTCGCGCGCCATGTTGGGCATGTCGACGTACGGCTTCAGCGGCGGCTCGCCGTTGAGCTCGAGCACGCGCTCGCAGATGTTGACCCCGAGATCGCCGATGCGCTCGAGATCGGTCACCAGCTTGAGCGCGGTGGTCAGGAAGCGCAGGTCGGACGCGACCGGCTGGCGGCGCGCGAGCACCTGCATGCAGTGCTCGTCGATGTCGATCTCCAGCTGGTTGATCTTGCGATCGGCGGCGATCATCTGCTCGGCGAGCGCGCTGTCGCGGTCGATGAGCGCGCGGATGCTGCCCGCGATGATGTCCTCCACCTTGGCGCCCATCAGCAACAGCTGCTCGCGCAGCCGGCGCAGCTCGCCCTCGTATTCGCGATTGGTGTGTTCCCGTGATGTGCTCGCCCGCATCATCCGAACCGCCCTGTGATGTAGTCTTCCGTCCGCGAGTTGCTCGGCTTCGTGAACAGCACGTCGGTCCGATCGAACTCTACCAGCTCGCCGAGATAGAAGAACGCCGTGTAGTCGGCGACGCGCGCCGCCTGTTGCATGTTGTGAGTCACGATCACGACCGTGTACTCGGCCGACAGCTCGTTGATCAGCTCCTCGATGTGGGCGGTGGCGATCGGATCGAGCGCCGACGCGGGCTCGTCCATCAGCAGCACCTCGGGCTCGACGGCCAGCGCGCGCGCGATGCAGAGGCGCTGCTGCTGGCCGCCCGACAGGCCCATCGCGCTGTCGTCCAGCCGGTCCTTGACCTCGTCCCACAGCGCCGATTGCACCAGCGCGCGCTCGACCCGCGATTCGATCTCTCTCGAGTCGCGCATGCCGCCGATCCGCAGGCCGTAGGCGACGTTCTCCTTGATCGTCTTCGGAAACGGGTTCGAGCGCTGGAACACCATGCCGATGCGGCGCCGGATCGCGACCGGGTCGATCCCGGCGCCATAGATATGATCGCCGTCCAGCTTGACCTCCCCGGTGACGCGGCAGCCGGGGATGAGCTCGTTCATGCGATTGAGCGATCTCAGAAAGGTCGACTTGCCGCATCCCGAGGGTCCGATCAGCGCGGTCACGTGCTGGCCGACGATGTCGAGACCGACGGGGCCGACACCTTTCTTCTGGCCGTACCAGACGGTCAGGTCGCGGACGATCAGCTTGGGCGACGCGGTCGGCTCGGGATTCGCGGTCATGCAGCAACTCCAGCGCGGCGTCGCATGCGGGCACGCACGACCACCGCCGCGATGTTCAAGGTGAAGGTCAACAGCAGCAGCACGAGCACCGTGGCGTAGAGGATCGGCTTGGTCGCGTCCACGTCGGGCGACTGGGTCGACAGCACGTAGACGTGGTAGCTCGGCGACATGAACTGAGACGACAGGCTCTTGGGGAGCAGCGGCAGGAAGTAGGCCGCGCCGGTGAACAGGATCGGCGCCACCTCGCCCGCGCCGCGGCTGACCGCCAGGATGGTGCCGGTCAGGATGCCCGGGCTCGCCTGGGGCACGACGACGTTGAAGACGGTCTGGAACTTGGTCGCGCCCAGCGCCAGCGACGCTTCGCGCAGCTCGCGGGGCACGGCCCGCAGCGCCTCCTCGGTGGCGACGATGACCACGGGCAATGTCAGCACCGCCATCGTCAGCGCCGCCCAGATCAGCGCCGGCTGCCCGTAGACCTTCGCGCCGCCGAAGAACGCCTTGTCCATCCCCGCCCCGACGAACTGCACGAAGAAGCCCAGGCCGAACAGACCGAACACGATCGACGGCACGCCCGCCAGGTTCGCCACCGCGATGCGGATCGCGCGGGTCATCGGCGACACCGGCGATGCGTACTCGTGCAGGTAGATCGCCGTGGCGACGCCGATCGGAACCCCCGCGAGCGTCATCAGGATGACCATCTCCACCATCCCGACGATGGCGGGGAAGATCCCGCCCGCGGTCATCCCGTCCCGCGGCGCCTGGGTGAGAAAAGCCCAGGACAGGTGGGGCGTCCCGTTGCTGACGACGTCGAACAGGATCACCGCCAGGATCACGAGGACCATCAACAGCATCGCCCCGGACGCGACCGCGAACGCCCCGTCGGCGACGAGGTTCCTGCGCGTCCGGCGCGCCGCGGCCAGCGCTATCGCCGCGCGATCGAGGGCGGGCGCCGGGGCTGCTTCCGACGACGCGGTCACTGCGCGCTCCCGAGCTTGCGCTTCATCCGCCGGATCGCCCAATCGCCCACCGTGTTGATTCCGAACGTCACCAGGAACAGCAGCGTGCCGAGGAAGAACAGGACGGTGTAGTGGCCGCCCCCGAACACGACCTCGGCCAGCTCGGCCGCGATGGTCGCCGCGATCGTACGGGCGGAGTCGGTCAGGCTGGCCGACACGATGGCGGCGTTGCCCGACGCCATCAGCACGATCATCGTCTCACCGACCGCCCGGCCGAGGCCGAGCGCGACGCCGGCGGCGATCCCCGGGCTTGCCGCGGGCAGGATCACGCGGCCGATGGTCTGCCAGCGCGCGGCGCCCAGCGCGGTCGAGGCCTCGACGTAGCTGCGCGGCACGGCGCGCAGCGCCTCTTCCGACAGCGTGAAGATCACGGGGATGACCGCGAACGACAGGGCCACTCCCGACACCAGCGCGTTCAGGCGCGATTCGAGGTGGAACACGTTCTGGAACCAGGTGGCCATCACCATCAGCGCGAAGAACCCGAGCACCACCGACGGGATGCCGGCGAGCAGCTCGACCACGGGCTTGATGATCTCGCGCGTGCGCGCCCCCGCGTACTGCGACACGTACACGGCCGCGCCGACGCCGAGCGGAACCGCGACCGCCATGGCGACGATCGTGACCTTGAACGTCCCGAGGATCAGCGGCCAGACGCCGTACTTCGGGACGTCCGAGACCGGCTGCCAGACCGACTGCGACTCGTCGTAGCCGGGCCACAGCTGCGGGATCCACATCTTCACCAGCGTCACCTCTTCGCGGACGATCTTGCTGTAGAGGATCGGCGCCGCTTCCTTGGCGGTGAACACGAGGATCAGCACGATCGCGACGATGGCCGAGATCGCCAGCGCGTGTAGCAGCCATTCGGCGGCGCGGTGCCAGAACGGCGCCTTCGACAGGTTCAGCCGCGGCGGCCGCGCCGGCGGCACGTTCACGCGCGCGCTCGAGCGGCGCTTCTGCCGTTCGATCGCGCGTGATGACGGCGACTCGGCGGCGCCCCCGCCTTCACGCGTCGTCGGCGCAACGCGCACGGAGAGGCTCGCGGAACGGCCGAGCAAGCGGTCGTCGTTGCCCGGTGTGGCGCCTTCGGGTGTCGTCACGGATGCATGAAAACACTCGTCGTTGACGAACGCGTGCCGCAATTGTGACATCCAGGTGACAGACGCGGCCAAGTGCCCGTCTTTCGGAACAGTTTCGACTCGGTTACTGTCGCGTCACGGCGCGCGCCCGGCCCAGCCGGTTTCGTCCACCGAGAATCGCGCGAGATTTCCGAGTCGTGTCGGCGATGTTGCGTGCCCGGCACAGGCTTGAAAGCGCCGGGTCACGGTGGGTCGATACCGTGGTGGCGCATGATCTCGACGGGTCGATTCGCCCACATCTCCGATCTGCACATCGGTCGGAGCGAACAGAACGACGCCGATGCGGCGCGCCTCTGCGCGGCGCTCGTCGAATCGAACGTCGACTACGTGATCGCGACCGGCGACCTCACCCACCGCGGCCTGCGCCGCGAGCTGGACGCGTACGAGAAGACCTTCGCCTTGCTGATGGAAGACGGTCGGCTGATCTCGGTGCCCGGGAACCACGACTGCCTGGGCGACGACGTCTCCGGCGTGATCATGTCCGGCCCGCGCGTGCAGACCGCGTGTCACCCCGGGCTCTACGTGGTGCGCGTCAACTCGACCGCGCCGCACAATCGTTCCTGGTTGAATGGTCATGGGAGTCTCGACGACGGCGATCTGGATGCCATCGATGTCGCGCTGGACGCGGCACCGGCCGGCCACCTGGTCGTCATAGCGCTTCACCATCACGTGCTTCCGATGCCTGAGGAGCACGCGATGGAGCGCCTGTCGTCCTGGCTCGGTTTTGTCTACACGACGGAGCTGTCGCGGGGGCGCGACCTCCTGGTCCGCGTGCGGGGGCGCTGCGATCTGGTGCTCCACGGTCACCGCCACGTGCCGCGCTGCGCCCGGCTGTTCGGGCCGCCGCGCCCGATGCACATCTTCAATGCCGGCTCGTCGACCGAGCTCGCGCGCGTGCGGGTGTTCACGCACAACGGGTCGGGCCATCTGCTGGGCGCGCCGCTGTGGCTCGACGTCCCGGCCCCCTGGGAGGACGCCGATCAGGCGTTCGCCGAAGCCGCGGAGCAGTCGATGTCAGCGGGCCGCGATCGCGCGAGCGAGCCGAGCTTTCACCCATCCGCGGGTCGGTTGCTCGATCCGCAATCGGCTGCCGGATAGAACGACAAGGCGGGTGGAGCGCCACTCGATGGAGCGGCTGAAGAGGCCGTAGGCCCACGCCGCGCCCGACAGCAGGTCCTTGACGCCGCCCGCGAGCAGCGCGCGCCGGTGAAAGGCGCGCCCGCGCAGCAGGCGGCTCGCGAGGGCGTCCGTCGCCATCCGGTTGGTGAGGCAGCCGAGCAACAACGCCAGGGTGGGGGCGCCGGGCTGCACGACCGCCGCGATCGTCGCCAGCAAGGTCGGGTTCTCGAGCAGCAGGCCGAAGTAGGCGGGCAGGCCGGCGCACTGGTGCTGCATCACGTTCCAGCGCGCGTAGCGATGGGTGAAGCCGGCGAGCGGGCGTCGCACGGTCACGTACGTGACGATCGAACGTCCGAGGACCACGCGCTTGCCGAGCACGTCGGCGACCGCCCGCCCGAGCACGAAGTCTTCGGCGAGGACGTTTCTCACCGATTCGAAACCGCCCAGCGCCTCGAGGTCGCGGCGCCGCATCGCCATCGATTTGCCGATCACGTAGTCCTTGTCGGCGAGGAGCTTCGCGGCGATCACGCCGGGCGTGATGACGCCCGTGACGTGAAGGTTGTCCGCGATCGCGCCCAGGCGCGCGTCCGCCTCGGCTTCGCCGTCGCCGGCCAGCAGGTGGGTCACCAGGCCCACCGACGGATCCTCGAGGTGCCCCGCGATGTCGTCGAGGTAGTCGGCCCGGACGCGGGTGTTCGAATCGCTGATGACGAGGATATCGTGACGCGCGTGGCCGGCCAGCGTCACGAGCTGGTTCACCTTGGGATTGAGCCCCACTTCTCCCTGCTGAAGGACGATTCGGAACCGGTGCGGCCAGCGCCGGCTCGCCATCCAGGCGAGGGGATAGGCCGGATCGTCGCTGCTGCGCAGCCCGAGCAGCACTTCGTAGTTCGCGTAGGGGAGATCGGCGAAGCTGAGGAGGTTCCCCGCCAGGCGATCGTCGAGGCCGCAGAGCGGCTTCAGGATCGATATGCCGGGCCGTCGCGCGGGGACGGCCTGCCGCCCGCGCAGGTGTTTCCACAGCGCGGCGAGCTGCGCCCAGGCGATCAACAGGCCGAGGGCGGCGGCTGCGGTGAGCACCAACCCGGCGTAGTGCGCAGGCGTGACCATCGCGGCCATCGTACCGGCCGTCGGTGTCGGCCCCGCCGCGATCCTGCGAACGCCGCGCAACGGATCGGTGACGAGGGAAATCACCTAACTGCGACACAGCGGGCACGCGGCCGTGATCGAGCTGTGACGGTCGCCCGAGAGAATCGTGGCCCAACGATAGGAGGACACATGTCGTTGAAGAGGCTCGCGCTCGTGACCGATGCCTGGCGGCCGCAGACGAACGGCGTCGTCAATACGCTCGTCCGGTTGGTGAAGCACATGGAGGCGCGGGGGACCGAGGTTCTGGTGATCTCGCCGGACGCGCATCGCACGATGCCGCTGCCGTCCTACCCGGAGATCCGCGTCGCCCTGGACCCGTGGAAGGCGATCAAGCGCATCCGCGCGTTCGCGCCGGACGCCGTCCACGTCGCGACGGAAGGGCCGCTCGGCTTCTGGACGATCGGCTGGCTGCGCTACCACGGCCTGCGCTTCACCACCAGCTTCCACACCCGCTACGCGGAGTACCTGAGCGCGCGCCTGCCCGTGCCGCTCGAGTGGGGCTACAAGCTGGTGCGCTGGTTCCACGCCCGCGCCCAGCACACGCTGGTCAGCTCGATGTCGCTGCTGCGCGAGCTGGAGGGGAAGCGGGTGGGGCACCACCTCGTGCACTGGCCGCGCGGCGTCGATTCGGCGGTGTTCAATCCGCAGTTCCGCCGCGACGAGGTGTACGAGCTGCCGCGGCCGATATGGCTCTACGTGGGCCGCATCGCCGTCGAGAAGAGCCTGGAAGACTTCCTGGCGCTGCCGCTGCCGGGCAGCAAGGTCGTGGTGGGCGACGGGCCGTCGCGGGAGGAACTGCAGCGGCGGTTCCCGGACGTCGTCTGGCGCGGCTACCGCTACGGCGACGACCTGTCGGCGCACTTCGCGAGCGCTGACTGCTTCGTGTTCCCGTCACGGACGGAGACGTTCGGCAACGTGCTGCTCGAAGCGATGGCGTCGGGCGTTCCGGTCGCGTCGGTTCCGGCGCCTGGGCCGGTCGACCTCGTCCAGGAAGGGATCAACGGCGCCATCGACGACAACTTGCTGGACGCATGCATGCGCGCGCTGCCCTGCTCGCGCGCGAAGACGCGTACGAGCATCGAGAACCGCACCTTGCAGGCGGGGCACGAGGTGTTTCGGGCCCACCTGGTCCCGGTGCAGCCGCCGACGCCGTACCTGATTCCGCCGCGCACCGGCGTGTTCAACGGTCGTCCGGCGTTGCCGCCGCCGTCGCCGGCGCTACCCCAGCACGCGGTCGGATGAACGGTTCACGGCAGAAGAAACAGCGGCTGCCCCATCTGGATGACGGAGCCTTCGGTCACGTTGTCGGCGAGCCGCAACGCCGGAGGCGCGAACACGATGATGGTGGAACCGAGCTCGAACCAGCCCATCTCCTGGCCCTTGCTGAATGCGGCCTTGCAGGCGATGACGTTGGGGCCGTCGTACTTCAAATGAAGCCGAACATCGACGCCGTGCAATCGGATGCTCGCCACCAGGATCGACGCGACCGGGACCAGCGTGATCTGGTGGCGGCTGCCGGCCAGCCGGGTCTGCAGTACGGCGCGTTCGTTCTTGCAGAACAGGCGTTCGACCCGCTTGATCGTGATCGGGTTGGTGTTCCAGGTGTCGCCGGAGATGTAGGTGACCTGCTCGACGACGCAGTCGTGCGGGGCGTGGAAGCGGTGGTACATGCTGGACGACAGACGGAGCGTGACGTAATGGCCGTCGCGGTAAAGGTCGCAGAGCTCGGGATGAGGCAGGAGATCGGCGAGCTTGTAGCCGAAGCCCTTGGCCTGGATCAGCCGGTCGCCGTCGACGCGGCCCGAGGCGCCGACGATGCCGTCGCAGGGGCTGACGAGCACGGACGGATCGGGATCGATCGTTCGCGCGCCGCTCTTGAGCTCCCGGATGAAGCAGTCGTGGAGGCTCGCAAACTTCGGTTTCGCCGCCTCAGCGAGGTCAGGATCCGCGAACAAGCGCCAGACCGCGATCGACAGATCGCGGATCAAGGGATGCTCGATCTTGCTGAACCAACCGATGAACTGCGTGGCGAGCCGCCGGGGGATACGATTTGTCACCAGGAAGTTGAAGTCTTCCTGCAGCGCAACCTGGGCGATGAGCGAGCGGACGGTCACGGCGTGAATTCCGAAGGAGGGTCATGACTGGGCATTGGCTTCCTTTTGCGATCGGTGCGTTGGTGCTGATCGTCGTGGTTTACAAGGTGAAGGTTCGCCTCGAGCTGTCGCGGGCGAAGCACCCGTCGTTGCGCGGGCACGCGCGCATCGGGCTCTGGCTCGCCAAGCGAATCCCGTTCTACGAGTACGACGACCAGCGGGTCTTCCGATCCGACGAGGCGCCGGCGGACGTCGCAGAGCGGAGGCGGATCGGTTTCATGCGCCTGGCCGGGCTCTACGACCAGCGCTTCCCGGAGACGCGAAAGCTCACCGAAGAGACCAAGCCCGGCCTGTCCGACCTGCAGTTCACCGCCGCCTACCGGGTCCCGTTCCAGTACAGCCGCTTCGTGCGCGAGCACCTGCGCGTCGGGGCGTTCTACCGTTCGTCCGCCGGCGTCAAGGTCACGGACCTCGACGGCAACGAGTTCTACGATCTCACCGGCTCGTACGGCGTGAACGTGTTCGGAAACGACTTCTACAAGGAGTGCATGGACCGCGGCAGCGCCCGCGCGCGCGAGCTCGGTCCGATGCTGGGTGGCTATCACCCCGTCACCGCCGACAACGTCCGCCGCCTGCGCGAGCTGTCGGGCCTCGACGAGGTGTCGTTTCACATGTCGGGCACGGAGGCGGTGATGCAGGCGGTCCGGCTGGCGCGCTACCACACGCGGCGGACGCATCTGGTGCGTTTCTGCGGCGCGTACCACGGCTGGTGGGGCGACGTGCAGCCCGGCGTCGGCAACCCGTCGCGCGCGCGTGAAACGTACACGCTCAAGGACATGCACGAGGATTCCCTGCACGTGCTGCGGACGCGCAAGGACATCGCTTGCGTCCTGGTCAATCCGTTGCAGGCGATGCATCCGAACGCGAACGCGCCCAACGACGGGACGCTGGTCGACAGCGGACGCGGCGCGCGCTTCGATCGGCAGGCCTACACCGAATGGTTGCGCAAGCTGCGCGACGTCTGCACGCAGCGCGGGATCGCCCTGATCTTCGACGAGGTGTTCGTCGGGATTCGACTGGCCCGGGGCGGCGCCCAGGAGTACTTCGGCGTCGCCGCCGACATGGTCACCTACGGCAAGACGCTGGGGGGCGGCTTCCCGGTCGGCGTGCTCTGCGGCCGGGCGCGCTTCATGAAGCGGTTCCGGGACGAACGCCCGGCGGACATCTGCTTCGCCCGCGGCACGTTCAACAGCCACCCTTACGTCATGGCGGCGATGAACGAGTTCCTGCAGCGCCTCGACAGCGACGAGATCAAAGGGATGTACGAGGATCTCGACCGCATCTGGAATGAGCGCGCGGACCGACTCAACCAGCGCCTCGCCGACGAGAAGCTGCCCGTGCGGGTGGCGAACCTGTCGACGATCTGGACGGTGACTTACACCCAGCCGTGCCGCTACAACTGGATGCTGCAGTACTACCTGCGCGCCGAGGGCCTGGCCCTGAGCTGGGTCGGCACCGGCCGCTTCATCTTCAGCCTCAACTACAGCGACGCTGACTTTCAAGCGGTCGCCGATCGGTTCGTTGCCGCCGCGCGCACGATGCACAACGACGGATTCTGGTGGGCGAACGTTGCGCTCAGCAACGAGTCGATCAAACGCGGCATCCTCCGAGAGATGATTCACCAGCGCATCTGAAGACCGGCCGGCGTGGTCGCCGGCCGGGTCAGTCCACGCTGCCACCTGCGCCGCGCTCAGACGGCGTGCGGCTTGGCGGGCTCGAGCAGCTCGCCGCGGAGCAGGGCCAGCGGCGCCTTGTGATAGAGGTAGATGTCGTGGAACGGGTCCGTGAGGATCTTCGTGAACCACACCAGCCCGGTCTGCAGACCCCGGATGAAGAACAGGTGGATGGTGCGGAACAGCAGCGCGCCGGCCGCCAGGCCGATCCAGAGCTGCGCCAGGTGCTGCAGGTAGCCGTTCAGGTCCGTCCACGGCGTCGAGAAGATCCCGAACATGCTTGGCGCGAAGGCAAGAACCAGCGGCACCGCCCCCCAGATCGAATGCAGGATCACCTTCCGCCGCAGGTTGTAACCGACCTTCACCGCCTCCTTGTACTCGTGGCTGGCCTGGTTCTCCTCGTCGTAGCCCTTCGGCTCGAAGAAGAAGTGCCCGACCTGGCGGATGCACATCGCGAACGTCCAACCAAACAGCGCGGCGACGACCGGATACTTGAACAGCAACGCGTACGTCACCAGAAAGCTGCAAGCGCTGATCAGGTGAAGCGTCTGGTTGACCCGACTGTGATGATAGAACCGATGGTCATCCCAACGTTGTTCTTTGAGCTCTTCCAAGAACGTGGCCATGGGCCCTCCTTGGAATGCGACCGTACCACCGGCGGGGATCAGCGCTCCCACAGTCACGTGTCGATCCGGTCACGATTTACGCGGCTCGCGTTCGCTAATTGGCCGGCGCATTAGCGCGCTGGCATCGTGGCGCCACAAATGAGCGTCAAGACCTGGTGGCTGGCTCTCATCGGCGTCAGCCTGGTGAACATCTGCGCCTGGATCCTCGCCGGCGTGCTGCCGGTGCGCCGCGCCGTGAACGATCCGGCGCTGCCGACGCGGCGTCGTCAGCTCTGGCTGTCCGCGCCCTTCGTCTTCGGGTGCGCGTTTCGTTCGATCTTCCCGCGCGCCGACGTTCAACGGATCTGCGTCGTCGATTCGTGGCTGTCCGCCGTCGCGGTCGGCCGGACCGTGGCGACGATCGCCGAGGTGTCGTTCGCGGCGCAGTGCGCGCTGCTGTTGCGCGTGCTCGCGATCGAAGCGCGCAAGCCGGGCGCGCTCGCCATCTCACGCGTGATCGTTCCGCTCATCGTGATGGCCGAGACGTTCTCCTGGTACGCGGTGATCACCACCAACTACATCGGCAACACGATGGAGGAGTCGACCTGGGGTCTGGTGGCGATGCTGCTGATCGCCGGGCTCGCGATGGTTCGGCCGCGCCTCCAGGGGTCGATGCGCGCCTTCGTCGGCCAGGCGGTCTGGATCTGCGCCGGCTACGTCGTGTTCATGTTCACGATCGACGTGCCGATGTACTTCAATCGCTGGCGCAGCGACACGGCCGCGGGGTCGCACTACCTGAGGCTGGCGGACGGCGTGCGCGACGCGGCGACCCGCTGGGTGGTCACGATGAGGCTGGAGGACTGGCGCTGGGAGATGCTGTGGATGTCGCTCTACTTCAGCTTCGGCGTCTGGATCAGCGTGTCGCTGATCCGCGCGCCGTATCCTCCCGCCCGCGCCTAATCCTTGACGACCACCGGAAACTCGGCGGACAGCCGGTAGCCGGTGCCGCGCACCGTCTCGACCAGCGAGCCCGCATCTCCCAGCTTGTCGCGCAGCCGCTTCACGTGCGTGTCGATGGTGCGCGTCGAAACGCCGGGCTTGTAGCCCCACACATCCTCCAGCAGGTCCTCGCGCGATCGCACCCGGCCGCGGTGCTCGACGAGGTAGACCAGCAGCCGCATCTCCAGCGTGCTGACGTGGACCTCCTGGCCGTTCACGAAGACGTGGTAGCCGTCGACGTCGAGCTCGAGCGGCCCGACCGCGTAGCGCCGGCGCTGCGGCGCACCCGCGCCGTTCGCCGCGGGCGGCCGTCGGGTGCGCATGATGGCCCCGACCCTCAGCACCAGCTCGCGCACGCTGAACGGCTTGACGACGTAGTCGTCGGCGCCGAGCTCGAAGCCGACGACGCGATCGATCTCCTCACCCTTCGCGGTCAGCATCATGACCGCCGGCTGCCGCCCGCCCACCTCGCCGCCGCGAATCCGGCGGCAGACCTCGGTTCCCGGAATGTCCGGGAGCATCAGATCCAGGAGCACGACGTCGGGTGCGAACTTCTGCACCGCAGCGAGCCCGTCGGTGCCGTTCTCGACCGCCTGCACGGTGAACCCCGCGGCGGACAGGTTGTAGGTCAGAAGCTCTCGCAGGTCCGGTTCATCCTCGACGATCAGCACCTTACGGTCGAGGTTGCCGGTCGTGCGGCCGCCGCCCATGACGGCCTCGTCATGCGTCGGTCGGTTTGCCTCTGCTGCCATTTCGTCGCCGACGTTAGAAGAACCACGTGACGGGCTCGTGACAGTCGGGAAAAAGCCGCGAAAACTCGTGACGCCCTCCTTCCTGGAAGTGCAGCCCTCTCCGCGAAAACCGGGGAGAGGGCTGCGAGTGACCTGCGGTCAGTTTTGCGGGTACGCCGTCCAGCCCGTCGTCCAGTCGTCGGCTCCGACCGCGCCGACGAACGTCGCGGCGGTGTCGAAGAAACCGTCGTTCGGAGGCGCGGCGCCGCCCGTGAGGGCGGGTGAGCCGGTCGCCGGCTTGAAGTTCGGCGCGGTCACGCTCGACGCGTCACCGAGCATCGGGTTCACCTCGCGGTTGTTCCAGGCGGCGTTCAAGAAGATCGCCTTCTCGTCGAAGTCGCCGGTCGCCATCGGCGCGGGCCAGTTGCCGTCTGCGCCCATGTTGTCGAAGAAGATGCTGTTCTTCACGAACAGCATGTTCGCGTCGATCTGGTCCTTGGTCGGTTGGTCGCGGACCTCGATGACGCCGGCCGAGAACCCCATCATGATGTGGTTGTAGTACGTGCCGCCCGTGCCGCGGCGGAACAGCGCGCCCCAGCTCGGCACGAGGAAGTCTTTCTTTCCGATCATCGTCACGTTGTACGCGAGCGGCAACGTGCGCGGCATGGCGGTGTACGACGGCGAGTTGGCGTGGTTGTCCGACTCGTAGCCGTTCGACGCGTCGGTCCCCTTCGGCGCGACGTGCTGGATGACCACGAACTGCGCCTTGCCCTGCCACCCGTTGTCGGTGTCGAAGCCGTCGTCCTCGTTCTGGGTGAGCACGAGGTGCTTGACGTTCACGGTGCCGCCGAAGAACTCGATCGAGTCGTCCTGGCCCTTGTGGGACTGGACGTATTCGATCGTCGTTCCGCGTCCGACGCCGCACAGGGTGAGGTTGTTCCACTCGCGGTTCGGCATGTAGGCCATGCCGCCGAACTCGATGCGGACGTATTTGATCGTGCCGCTGCTGTCGTCCGCATCGGTGCCGCCGAACAGGCCGTCCGGATCGGCCGTGCCGTAGGCCTCGAACGTCGCCGTCGCGCTGGGCGGCGTGGCGTTCGCGTTCGTGTTCTGCGGCGCCTTGCCCATGATGATGAGGCCGCCCCAGTCGCCGGGCGCGCGCGTGCCGACCGCCTTGTTGCTGGTGAACACGATCGGCGCCGTCGGCGTACCGACGGCCATGATCTTCGCGCCCTGGGTGATGACGAGCGCCGAGTTACCGGCCGCCTTGATCACCGTGCCGGGCTCGATCGTGAGCACCGCAGGGGAACGAACGGCCACCTTCGTATCCGTGGGCAACAGGTAGGTGTTGCAGGCGGTCCAGGTCGCGCTCGCCGTGATCGTGGCGGGTACGGCGATCGTCTGGGGCGACGTGCAGGGCGTGCCTCCCGTTCCACCGCTGCCGCCGCCGGTGCCGCCCGTGGCGCCTCCGGCTCCGCCGCTGCCGGGAAAG
>JADMIO010001377.1_pt1 | contig 14458 bp, 10 predicted proteins | sample 8958161 | NCBI WGS metagenome assembly JADMIO01 (sample SAMN16585339, study PRJNA669376) | soil metagenome | isolation source: Crop rotation soil | place: USA: Cullars Rotation, Alabama | collected 2011 | reverse complement strand
GCCTGCGCCGCCGGTGACGCTGCTGCCACCGGGGCCTTCCATCTGGGGCGTGACATCGCGCAGGTAGACTTCGCTGGCGCCGATGTGATAGTGCGGCGTGTAAAACTCGCTGGTGGAGAACGTCACCTTGCGAGCCGCGAATTCGCCGCGGGAAAACTGGCGGATTTCCGCGGCCCGCATGTAGACCGGCACGTTGCGTACTTCGTCGACGGTGGAGAGCGTGGCGTCGAGCATCACAGCGCGGCGCGAGATGGTGTCGTAATAGACCCGCTCCGCGCGCACCATCAACTGCTCGCCCTGGTCGACCGTGACGTCGCCTTCCATGTAGGCGCCGGTGATGACTTTTGTCAGGTCGTTCTTATCCGCGACGGCGGGCGCCGTGGCTGGCTGGGTGCCGGCGGCTTGCGTATCGGCCGGCTTTTCCGGCGGCGGGCCGAATGCGACCATGCGCTGCGCCCGGAATTCCACGGGCGGCTTGCCGTCGCGCGAATCAAAAAAGAAATAGGCGTTGCGGATGACCAGCACGGATTCATTGTCCAGCTGCTTCGCTTCGATATCGCCCACGATGAACGCATCCGGCCGCGGCTTGGGCGGCGGCGGCGCGACGCCGGCCGGGCCCTGCGGAATAATCTCGCCACTCGCCCCGCGCGTGATCTGCAGATCGCCTGGGCCCGCGATGATGCGGTTGCCCGGCCCGCGGGCGATCCAACCCGATTGCAACGCTTCCTCGGCGGTGGTCACGACGATCCGCGCCGGCACGTGGGCCTCGGCAATCGGGCGGTGCAGCAGCTCCTGGCGCAGCTCGTTGCCGCGCTTCACCAGCGGATCGTTCTCGGCCACTTCGCTGGTCGGCGTTCCGGTGAGCAGCACGCTTTGCGAGATGCGGGTGGTCACCAGTAGTTCCGGTCCGACGGTGCGCGTCGCCGTGCGCTGGTCGCCTTCGCGCACTTCCACGTGGCCGTTGAGATAAATCGCGACATCATAGGTGCTTTCGCCGGACTCTTTGTTGGGCGTGAGCCACACTGCTGCCGACTCGGCCCGCAGTTGGCGATAGCCGACGTTGATGAAGACGTGGCCGCGGGCCAGCATGCGCTGCTCTCCGGCATCCTGCCAGACGCTGGTCTGATCCGCGGCGACGCGCATCGGCACCTGGATGGCGCTGGCCGGGGAAAGCGTCGGGTGAATCGTGGGAATGATGCGCGGATCGAGTTGTGCTGCCTGCGACTGCCGCGCCATTCCCCACGGCAGCAGGAGCCCGGCCATGACCCCCCCCACCGTTACATGCATCGCCGCGCGGAGGGCGCGTTGCCGCAAAATTCTGCCACCGATATCGCGCTGCCGCGAACGGGAAAATGGCTGCCTCATGCCTGATCCTGCCGTGCTGAAGGCCCACTGGTTTGGTCGCGCCGAATGATAAGGGCGGGGCGGTGATCTTGAAAGTGCGCCGGCCGTACGGAGTTCAAGCTTTAGCTTGTCATCGCTTCGTTTTTCACGTTCGAAGACAAGCTAAAGCTTGGACTCCGTACAAAGCTGAAGCTTCAACTCCGTACAGATACGCTCGCGTCCTATTGCCAGAGATCCAGTTCCCCTTCCAGCTTCACCGCCACCACCGTCCCCAGCCGATCGAAGCCGTCATTCTCATTTATTTCCAGCCAGATCGTCCCGGGAATGTTGTGCCACGGCGCGCCGGGCTCGGCGCGATGCTGCACCTTGTGTGGCGAATGCACGCACTGCGCGTCGATCACCCTGTTGCGCACGCCCTTCACCGCGACGTCGCCCTTCGCCGGGAGATCCAGCACGCCCACGTACAGCGTGCGCCGATCGGCCGAGAGCGTCGTCGGGCCGTACACATATCCGTGCGGCAGGCCGGGCAACGTATCGAAAATCGCTTCCTTGTTTCGGGCGATCCAATAGCCCAGTTCCTGCAGGCGCCCTTCCTGCAGGCGATCGAACGTGCCATCTTCCCTGGGCCCGATGTTCAGCAGCAGGTTGCCGCCGAGACTGGCGGTTTCAAACAGTATGCGCGACAGATGATGCGCCCGCTTGAGGCGCGTCTTGTCGGCGGAGAATCCCCACTGGTGGTTCAGCGTCGCGCAATACTCCCATGGCCGTGCACCGCGCGGAACCGAAATGGGCAGCACCTGCTCGGGCGTGTCGTAGTCGCCCGTGCCGGGGCCATCGCCGATGCGGCTGTTGATCACCACGCCCGGGCGCCATTTTTCAATATCCGCCTGCAGCTCCGCAAAGCGCCACTGTTTTGCGGAGCGCTCGTGTGCTCCATCAAACCACAACAGATCGGGCTGGTAGCGCTCGCAGAGTTCGCGAATCTGTGCCCGGTGAAACGCCAGAAATTTTTCCCAGCGTTCGGGCGAAACGCTCTTCGCATCGCGCGGATAACTGAACCGCGCCGCGCCGAGGCGGGCATCGCTTCCCCCCTCCCGCCCCGGGGCCGGCGCGCTCATCGCTTCGTGAAACACCGTGGCATAATCCGGATGCGACCAGTCGGCATGCGAAAAATACAGGCCAACTTTCAGCCCTTCCGCGCGCATCGCTTCACAGAATTCCCCCACGATATCCCGATGCTCCTCGCCCGCAGGCGTCAGTTTCTCGATCGTCAGGGGCGATGTCTCCGTCAGCCAGAGCGCGACGCCATCGTGGTGCTTGGCGGTCAGCACCGCATAGCGCGCCCCGATCTCTTTGAAAAAGCGTGCCCACCGGCGGGCATCGAATCTGGCCGCGGTAAATCCCTTCGCGAGTTTCATGTATTGGTCGTATGGCAGGTGGTGCGCTTTGTCGGCATTGCCCACGGCCGTGCCATGATTGAAGAACGCCCACGAGGCCTCCACGCCGGCCACCGCGTAAATTCCCCAATGCACAAACACCCCGAACCGGGCTTGTTTAAACCAGTCCTGCATCATGCAATCACCCGGGAAAACTTCGTCACGCGCGGCGACTTGTGATCCGTCACGCACACCACTGCCGCGTTGATCGACGCGGGGCGGGCGCTTTTGGGGAGTTTGCGCAGCGCGGTGGCCGCGGCGTGAATGGTCGCGCCAGTGGTCGTCACATCGTCGATCAGCCAGACGTGTTTTCCGCCCAGGCCCGCGCCGGCCAGCGGCACGAACGCCCCGCGCATATTTTCCATGCGGGCCGTGCGGGAATCGGTCTGGGCCTGCGCATCGGTCAGCCGCACGCGCCGCAGCCCGCGCACCACGCGCCACGCCGGCATCAGCGTTGAGACCCCGCGCGCCAATTCTTCCGCCTGATTAAACCCGCGTCCCGCACGCCGCCACCAGTGCAACGGCACGGGTACCAGCGCATCGATGGGCACGCCCGCGCCCTCCGACACCGCCAGCATCGCCTGCAACAGGAACGGCGCCAGTACCCCTGCCACTTCCCATGCCCGCGCAAATTTCAAGCGATGCACCAGCGCCACCAGCGGCTCGCTGAACGTACCCACCCGCGCCACGTGGGCCACGCCCACCTCGCGCTCGCCGCAGCGCCCGCAGGGGTCACGCCGGTCGTGTACTTCATAGGGGCCGACCGTCAGGCCGCAATGGCCACAATAGTTTTGCGCGGCGAGTTTGCCAATGGCTTGCCGTGTTTCGGCTGACAGGCCGGCCAAGCCTGTTGCGTCTCCCTGGGTTACCCAGCAGCGCGGGGGGAGAACGAGTTCCACCACGGGAGCGGTCCATTGCGATAATCGCCGAACCAGTTTCATTTCCGCTCCGTTGTACGGAGTTCAAGCGTTAGCTTGTCTTCGCATAACGCTGGATATTCGAAGACAAGCTTAAAGCTTGAACTCCGTACATGAACCCTTGGCATCCACTTCACGTCCCCACCGCTTCCAGCCGCCGCACGAAGTCGTCCACCACCGTCAGCAGATTCGGCTCATGGAACGACTGCACGCGATACGTCACGCACAGGCTCAATCGCCTGCGAATCGTCGTCAGCGTGAAGACCAGCGGGATCAGCGGCCCCGTCGGCGAAATCCGCAGGTAATCCAGAATCCGCGGCGTTCCTTCCTCCGCCGGTGCGGCCTCCTTCCCCTTGTCGTCCGCCCAGGAGTTGGTCATGTTCACGTTGGAAATCCCCGCCGCCACCGGCACGGTCTTGTGCAGCAGCGTGGCGCGGAAGCGCGTCGAGTCATACGCGTCGTACCAGAAGCGCGCCATCACCAGCGCCCAGAAGCGCCGCACCGTCGCCATGGATTTTTTCATGCGGCTGGTTTTGGCCGCGATCTCGCGCGACAGGTCATCCACCGTGCGTTGCTCGGGATTGTCCAGCAGCACCGTGTAACTCGAGAGGTACAGATTAAACACGCGGTCCAGGTTCTGCGCCGCCGCCTCGCGGATGTCGACAATCGTGCCGATTCCGATCTGCCGCCGGGCGAAATGCAGCAGCTTCCGCTTCTTCCCCAGGCGCTCGGGCGCGGTGTACATGCCGATGCTCTGCCCGATCACCCCGATGAACAGATCGTTCACGCTGGCCCCGCGGGCCTTGGCGAATTTGTACAACCGCTCGATCAGTCCCTCCGGCAGCTCGCGATAAATAAACCGGCTGGTGAAATCCAGCGGATCCCACAAGTTCAGCCGGAACGCCCGCCGGTGATCCCAGATGTTTTTCAGGCTCTCGCGCATCGCCGCCAGGCGGGTGAGCCGTCCGACATGCTTACGGTACAACTTGGTAAAGCCCGGCGCTTCCAGCGTCAGCGGCGGCAGATTGCCGGTGACGCGATCGGGATGCTGATAGCGCTCCAGTATGCGATGCATCAGCTCGCGCATGGCGCGCGAATCGCCGATCCAGTGGTCATACACCGCCGCCAGATAATGCGATTCGTCGCCATTGCCACCCGCCCCGCCGCTGCCCTCCACGCGCGGCGCCGGCAGCATGCAGAAGCGGATCGGGAGATCCCCGCCCACAAACGGCCGATTCAGCTCCTCGTTAAAAAACGTCTGCAGATCGTGCGCCGATTGCTCGATCGGCACCTCCTCCACCGGCACAAACTGCACCTGCAAATCTCCCGCGGTGAATCGCGCCCGCCCCAGCCCCAACTCATGCACCACAGCCTCCACGGCGCGCTTCCAGCGCTCGCGGTCGCCCGCCCCGGAGACCCGCATCACCTGTCCGGCGTTGTACGCGTGGAACTTGGACCAGCGCCGCATCAGCACCTGGAATGCGTTGAGCCGCACGACCGGGCCGGTGGGCGCAAGGCCGCCCTCGACGCGCGGCGCAGAGCCCTCCGGCGAGGAAGAGCTGTCGGCCGGCGGTCGCACCACGGTCTGGGTCACATTGCGCCTCTGCAAAACACCGCCGGCGCGCGAGGGAGAAAGGGGCGACACCGGCGAAATGCCATTCTACACCACAATTGGCCGGGGAACGAAATTTGCGATCAATATGCGCAAAGAAAAACCCGGGCAGTGCGCCCGGGCTTTTTTATCTCTTATTCGGATTCATTCCCCCTGGGTCATTCGTCCAAGGTGAATCCGGAGTCGCCGTTCTGCGTTACCAGCGGCCGCGGCCCACGAGGCCGAAGGTCAGCCGCGGCTGCGGCGCACAATACGCCGGGCTCGAATAGTAAACGGGGCTGGAGTAATACGAGTAGCTCGAATACGTCGGCTGCGAGTAGTACACCGGGGCTGGCGAGTAGTACGTCGGGGCCGACTGGTAGTAATAGGTCGGCTGCTGATAGTACACCACCGGGGCCGGCTGATAGTACGGAGCCGGAGCGACAAACGTCGGCTGGAAATACGTCGGCGGAGGAACAATGTAGGTCGCCGTGCGTGCCGGATGTCCGACGCCGATCCCGATGCCGATGCTGAACCCGCCATGATCCGCACGCGCCGGCTGCGCCGCCAGGGTCATTGCACCTGCCACACCCGCTACCGCTAACATTTTCATTGCACCGATCATGACAGTCTCCTTTATTTCGATCACGAAGCCTGAAAACTCAGGCATCGTCCGTGTTCTCACAAGACACCGCGACAATGCGCGGGTTAGTCCGCAAGAACATCGTCTGAATTCATTTTAGGAGGTTAGATTTCTCCCGCCAACCATTATTTTCCAGAAGATAATAATTCACTTGACGGAATTTTCGCCTTCGGGGGTAGCGGGGTGGTTGTAGACTTCGCGAATTTTGCGGCAGATGCGGACAAACTCTTGGCGGTCGGCATCGTCCAGGCCTTGCAGAATTTCCTGCGTGCGCGCCAGGCGCCCACCGCGGAAATCGTCATAAACTCGCCGGCCCTCGGGGGTCAATTTCACATCGATTTTCCGCTTGTCGGTCTGATTTAATTCACAGCGGATCAGCGGCTTGTCAAACCCTGCTTCGAGCGAACGCATGATGCGGGACATCTGCGCCGGCAATACGCCGATGGCGCGTTGAATCTCGCCCACCGTCAAGGTCTTGCCCGCCTTTACCAGGGTGTCGATCGAGAGATATTGCGACTCTGATAGCTCCGCCCCCTGCCGGCGCGAGGAGACGCGCTCCAGCCAGCTCATGACTGTTAGAGAAAAGATTTCCTCAGCCATCTGTTCCAACGAACCATCAGGCGTGGGTTTGCTCTTGAGAGCCGGTCGCTCCATTGAAGTTCCCCAGTTGTAGAAACTCTCGCCGCCGCGAAAGAAATGCCGGGCCAGTGCCCGTCAAACGGCGGAGCCAATTAGGCCGGTGGCGGTTCATTGGCCTGTCGCTCGCGGAGATCCTGCAGGCGCTTGCGGGCGTCTTTGAAGCCGATGTCCCAGCGGATGATTTTCGAATAAACATCAATGGCTTCGGCAATATTGTTGTTGCTCTCCAGCGCCATCGCGTACCAGTAGTGCAGCTCGCGCGATTTTTTGTCGCCGGTGACCGCGAGGTCGTATTCGTCGATGGAGCGTTTCAGCGTCTCGACAGCTTCGGGCTTCATGCCCATCGTCAGGAACGAGCGGCCCAGCAGGTGCATCGCGTCGACGCGGTGCTTGGGGTTGTTCTGCGCTTCCTGCAGCGCGACGATGGCTTCATCGTAGCGCTTGGCTTCCCACAGGCGCGTGCCCAGCTCGTACTTCACCAGCATGTCGGTGGGCATGTGCTCGGCGCGTTCCTGGTAGCTGGCCAGTTCAAACGCCAGGCGTTCTTTGTTGAGTGCCTGCAACTGGGCGAGCAATTCCTTGTCGCTGGGATCGGCGGTGGCGGCTTCTTTCAACATGCGCATGTCGCGCCGGTATTGCCGGATGCGGATGTCATCCGCGTGTGCCTTCAGTCGGAAAATCTTGGTTGATGCATACGCCTTGTGCAGCAGTTCGATCGCTTCATTCTCGTTCGTTTCATCGCCCATCGCCTCGAGGGCCTTGGCGAGCTTGGTGATGACCGGCAGCTCCATCGGATTTTTTTCGTACTCGGCACGGGCCTCTTCCACGGCCTTAATCAGGTAGCTTTCAGTCTTGCCGAGGTTGTCTTCCTCGAGCAGTTTCTTAGTGCCTTCCACATCCTTGATGGAGCCGGAGAAAGATTCGCCCTTCTCGTAATTGCCTTTGACCAGCGTTTCCTGGGCCGCAAGATCCTTGGCTTCCGCGACCAATTCCATATTGGTGGGATCCAGCGCAATGGCAGCCTGAACGGCATCGGAAGCCTTGTTATATTCCTTCATGTTTTTATAAATCTGCGCCAGCTCTTTGAATATCTCGATCTGCGGTTTCTTGCTGGTGCGATTGGCCTCTTTCAACAACGGGCCGATCCAGAAAATCACATCCTTCAATTCCATCAGCACTGCGTTGCGGATGATCGCCAGCATCGCGTTGATGTTGCTGGGATCTTTGGCCAAAATGAACTCATTGTTCAACATCGCTTCCTTGGGCGTCTTTCCTTTGTACGGCCCTTTGGCCCCGCCCAGCATCCCGCCGGCCGCCTTGCCTCCTTTAATGCGGCGGTTCATCGCCACGTTCCAGAGGTTCTGGTGCTCGGCCACGTTGAAGGGCTCGCGATTCAGTCCTTCGATGTACATATCGATGGCGTAATCGTAGTTGCCGGTATTGCCGACGGTGCGCGCGCGGTCGAAGAAGGCTTTGCCTTTGCCCGGACCTTCGTTGGGATCCGGCGCGGGCGGCCCGCCTGCACTCTCGGGTGGCTCCGGTGATTTGCCGTCGCCGCCCTTGTCGCCGCCGCCTTTATTTTTTCCGAATCCAAATGCCATAGGCTGTTTTCCACTTCCGCCGTAAGATGATTTTACCCTGCCGACCCCTGACCGTACCAAAACGAACGTTGGTGTCAAGATAAACCTTAGGATGGCAAATGCAGAGTGTCGATGAAGTTTTGTCACGGATTGCAAAAATTGTGGTGCCGGTGGCGATCAGCCAGCGTCCCCTCGACGCCGCCCTGCATCAGGTGTTGGCGGCCGATGTGATGATGGCGGAAGACAGCCCGCCGTTTGACCGGGCGATTCTCGATGGCTTTGCGGTGCGGGCGGCGGATGTGAAGGTGGGGAATTCGCTTGAACTCGCTGGCCATGTCAATGCCGGGGTATCCGTGGCGGAAATCCACGTGTTGCCCGGTCAATGTGTGGCGATCAACACGGGGGCGCCGATGCCGCTGGATGCGGATGCGGTGCTGATGGTTGAGCATAGCCAAAAGGTTGCGGGCGCTGTCGGACGGCCGCAGATCATGCCGCAGAAAACCGTGGCGCCGGGATATGGCATTCAAAAGCAGGGGGCCGATGCCCGGGCTGGGGAGGCGGTGCTGGCGGCTGGCCGACGGCTCTCGGCTGCCGACCTGGCGGTGTGCGCCAGCGCTGGCGTGGGTAATGTATCGGTGCGCGCCCTGCGGGCTGCGCTCTTGGTCTCGGGCGATGAGCTGGTGCCGGCGGGCACTTCCGCTGCCAAAATCAGTCGCGGCCAGATCCGTGATTCCAACCATCCCATGCTGACGGCGCTGCTGACGGAACATGGGGGCGTGTCGCGCGCGGACAAGAGCCTGGTGGATCTGGGCACCGCCGGCGATGACGCAGGGCAGTTGCGCGCGCTACTGCGTCGCGGGCTGGAAGAGGTCGACCTGCTGGTGGTTTCCGGCGGCATGTCGATGGGCACGCGCGATCTGATCCCGCCGCTGCTGCGCGAACTGGGCGTGACGTTTCATGTCGAGAAGGTGCGCATCAAGCCGGGCAAGCCGTTTATTCTTGGCGTGAGGGAGTCGCCCACGAATCGTTGCATCGTTGCGGGCCTTCCTGGCAACCCGGTGTCGGCCTTCGTCACGTTTCAGCGATTCGTGCGCCCGATCATCGCCGGGCTCCTCGATAAACGGGGTCAAACATCGTTTTCCAATACACCGTCTGATGCACCCCTCCTCACCGCCCGTACCGCCGCCGCACTGCCTGCCAACGGCGACCGCGAGTTCTATCAGCCCTGCACGCTCACCCACGAAAACGCCGCGCTCACGGCCCATCCCCTCATGTGGAAAGGCAGCGCCGATCTGTTCACGCTGGCGCAGGCAGATGGAGTGCTGATCCGCGCAGCCGATTCGCCCGCGCTGGCGGCCGGTGAAGCGGTGCGGGTGTTGTCGTTTTGAAATGGCGAGATCGCGTTGCAGATTCGCGCTTCGGCGAAGATCGAGGCGTTAAACACCAATGCGCCGGATCGGTTTCGCGTGACGTTTCCGGAACCGGGCGGAGAAGACTTCGCGTAGTTCGACAATTTTGCGTTTACCGCGAGCGCGCCGGCGGCGGTGCAGTTGCCGTCGGCGGTGTGAATGGGTGGGTTTTGGGGCAGCAGGGTTGATGCGGGTGCGGCGGCGACGGAATTCATCTAAAATTCTGCTGTGAAACTTTTATGTCCATCCTGCGGGAAGCCGATTTTGCCGGCCGATGCCGACGTTCATACCGGCATCGGCAAATGCAGCGCATGTGGGGAAATCGTCAATATCTTCAAGGCCCTGGGTTTGCCTGATCCCGGACCTTCGCCGGGTGCCGCCGCATCGGAAGAGATCGTGCCGCGGCCACCGCGGATCATCGTGCGCGATTCCAATCCGGGGACATGGTCGATTCACTGGCGGTGGTTCAGGCCGGAATATCTGGCGATGCTGGGGTTTTGCGTGTTCTGGGATGGCTTCCTGGTTTTCTGGTACTTCCTGGCGTTCACGCAAAACGGTCCGTTGATGATGAAGATATTTCCCATACTGCACGTAGCCGTCGGCGTCAGCCTGACCTACACGGTGCTGGCGGGATTTCTGAATTCGACGAATATTGATGTGGACGCCACCACGCTCACGGTGCGCCACGGCCCGGTGCCGTGGCTGGGGAATCGCCGGATTTCCAACGATGCTATCACCCAGTTGTACTGCGTGCGCGGCCAAGTCAATTCTCAAAAGAATCCGAACAGCGGCTATTTTCTGATGGCGGTTATGGCGACCGGCGGCGAAGTGCGCCTGGCGACACTGGGTTCATATGGCGAGGCGCGGTTTCTGGAACAGCAGATTGAACAGGTGCTTGCGATTGCGCCAGCGCCCGTGGCGGGTGAATGCCGGCAGTAGAATGTCGCGGCGGCGGTGGGGCGTTGATCTGTTGCTGGCCAAAAAAGGGATCAAACCGATCAAACCTAAACGGCCGTTACGTGCCCCAGCGTCGCCGAAACCAAATTGCGGTGATGGCCAGCGGCAAAGTAAGGAGGGAGAGCGGCTCGGGGACGCCCAGTGCGCCGGTGTGGGGCGCGAGCGTGTCCATTTCCTCGATGAAAGAGCCGGCCTGCACCGGGTTGCGGTTGTCCACGGTTTCGAGCCTCATCGTGGAGAGCGCGGCAGCGGCATTGGTGGCGCTGGTCTGCACGAATAACGTGATCGGGCCCGAACCGGCGATCAGGTTGGTGATCGGGATGGCAAAATCGTTGAACTGGAAGGTGATCGTGTTGCCGTCGGCGGAGCGGACGGCGACGATTGACGGGTTCGTAGTAGAAAACCCGGTGGGGATGCGGCTGACGGCAACATCGGTGGCAAACGTGCCGAATCCAGGAATGGCCAGCGACGGGATGCGCACTGATGTGAAGTTGAAGGGCGTGGAGGGGTCGGTGAAGCTCTGGTTGTTGATGGTATAGGCGAGGCCGACATTGCCAGCCGCGGTGACGTAGGCGTTGGTGGTGAGGCTGATGGTGGCTTGAAGGAAGGGTTGCGTGAGGTTGGCCTGCTGCGGATTGTCGACGCCGAGGGGGATGGAGTTGACGGTTCTGAAGAGGGAGGCGCCCGCGAGGGGGTCGGCGGCGGTGTTGAGGATGACGAAGTTGCCAGGGTCCAAGGTGACCGCGAGGGTCGGGGTGGCCAGCGCGAGGGAAACGAAAGCGACTCCGAAGCTGAAGCGCATGGTGAAGTCCTTGGTTGAGCAGGGCGAGACAATGTCGCGTTGTCACGTAGGCAATGCGCGGCGGCGCACTCTGGCCGGAATCCAGCGTCGAACTACCACAAGATTCCCCACAGGGGATGGGGATGCAAAACCAGCGCCGGGCTATTTTTGACTGGGCGACAGGGAGATGGCGGTCCGGAGTTTTACGGAGTCGATGATGCCTTCGGTTGCGGCTTCGTAGCGGGCTCTTTCCTTATCGTCGACGGGGAAAATGGTGAAGTTGATAAGCACGAGATGAGCCGGATCCAATTGAATGAGAGCGAATTTGAGAAAGGCGTCCTGTTTTGCTTCTTCGCTGGCCATCTTGGAATGAACGACATTGGTCGCGGCGTGTGAAGCGTCCTTTCGGCCGTCGACCCATTGTAAAGGGGAGTCTGTGGTGCTTGTTCCATTCAATCCCTTGAGAAGGGTTTCCTTGGCGAGATCGAAATTCGCGTTGGGCGGCAGCGGGGTCAATTGTACATATGCTTGCAGAGCGCCGACGTTTCTTTTCAGGTCATAAAGGCTTAAGTCAACGATGTGCGTGGGGTCTTCGGTTTTGTTGCGGTACATGTCTTTGGGGTAATTCAACAGGGCCAACCCGTCGAATTCCGACATGGGTTCCAACATGAATTCCAGATGTTCCGCAGCGGGTACGCGCGGCTCCCATTTCCACCCTTTGATGATTTCATCCATTTGCGTTGAGCAATCGTGACCAACGACGACGCCTCCCATGACCAGATACATGAATCCCTGGTGCATGGTGACGATGGCTTCGACCGGTTGCAGCGATGGGGTTTGGTTCTGGGCGACAATTTTTTGCGCGGGTTCGCCATCGAGGAGGAGTTTTTCGGGTGAGACTTGGCCGTGCCAAGTGGCGGCGAAGGAAGCGGCAGTTGCATCGAGCGAGGGGTTTGCCGGTTGAGCGGCTTCGATGGTTATCAGGGCGCGCACGTTTGGGGGTTTGGAATCAGGGCTAATCCATTGGGCTACAGTTTTGCTTTTGTCGCGATCGATGGCCGTCCATCCGGCGAGTTGGGCGCCTTCGATGCGGAACCCGCGAGCTGGAAAATTTCGGATATTGATGATGGACAATGAATCAAGAAACTTTGTGATTTCAGGATCATCCTTCAACGCCACGGGGGCATAGGTCATGATCTCATACAGGCGATTGTCCACAAGAAACAGGTGCGTGCGATGATTAGTTCCATTGCCCATGTCAACTTCCAGATCATGCCCGATGTAACCATTGACTGTGATGGGCTTATCTGAAATCAGCTTTTTTTGCCCGGAGTTATAACCGTTAATGATACCGGCGTAGATGCGCTCCGGCGTCGTCTGTTTCATAATGGTGGTCGGATAGTCGGACCAGATGACGTCAAATTCGCGCCCGTCTTTTTGGAGGAGACCAAACGTGTGGACGAAAAGTGTCAGTTCGCCGACTGGCACCGGAGTTTGCTTTTCGGTTGGTTGTGCGGGGAAGCTGGCAGTAAACCCGCCGTCGAGGGATTTCAAGGGAATCAGGTCGGCGGCGCATACAATCTTTGTGGCGGAGAAGAGAGCGGCTATCGCGAGAAGCAATGTGCGTGGTTGAAAGATTCTCATAGGGTTGATTCCTTGGCGAGATGCGAGCGAAAGCCCCGCATTGCCATGCGGGGCTCGTGGGGTTTGGCTTAGTTATTGGCGAGCTCCAGGCAGATGACGGTGGCGATGGGGTCGGGGGCGGTGGCGGGGTGTGCGTGGTCAGGCCGCCGTTGTCGAGGGTCAGCAAGGTGAGGGGCGTGTGTTTGGGGTCGGCGAGAAGGTAGGCTTTGGTGATGGTTTTTGCGCCGGGGATGGCGGGAATGTTGAAAGTGGCGTTGGCGGACCATTGCATGATGTGCAAATAGATTTTGCCGGGCTTGGTGGTGGCGCGCCAGTCCCAGACGACGGGTGGGCGGGGGGCACGGGCGGTGGTGGTTGTGGCGGGGCCGGTAGTTGTGGCGGGGTTGGTGGTGGGTGCTGGTGCCGCTGCGACGGGGCGCGGGAAGGGGTTGGGGCCGGTGGCGTAGATGGCTTCGCCGTTGGTGTCGAGCCATTTGCCCATGTCGGCGAGGCGGTCGACCTCGGGTTGGGGGATGAGGCCTTCGGCGGTGGGGCCGACGTTGAGCAGATAGTTGCCGCCTTTGCTGGCGATGTCGATGAGGTTGTGGATGAGGGTTTCGCTGGATTTGAAATTGGTGTCGGTGGACTTGTAGCCCCACGTGGTGTTGATGGTCATGCAGGTTTCGAAGTCGCGGCCGCCGGGATAGCCGGTGGCGGGGATGTTTTGCTCGGGGGTTTCGGTGTCGCCGAGGAAGGGGTTGGGGGTGCTGGGTTTCATCAGGCGGTTGTTGGTGATGATGGCGGGCTGGAGTGCGAGGAGATCGTGCAGGGGCGTGGCCTGGGCGCGAGTGGTAGGGCCAGGGGTGTCCCACCAGAGGACGTCCAGTTTGTAGTTGGTGAGCAGCTCGCGGGTTTGCGGGACGGCGATTTTGGTGAGGTAATCGTCGAAGGAGCCTTTTTGGAGTGGATCCCAGCCGTCGTTGTCTTTGCGGCCGACGCGTCCGATGGTGTAGCCGCCGGGGTGATGCCAGTCCTGGGCCTGGGAGTAGTACACGCCGAAGCGGAGTCCGGCTTTGTGGGCGGCGGTTTCGAGTTCCTTGATGATGTCGCGTTTGAAGGGGGTGGCGTCAACGATGTTGAAGGGGCTGGCGTTGGATTTGAACATGGCGAAGCCGTCGTGGTGTTTGGCGGTGATGACGATGTATTTCATGCCGGCTTTTTTGGCGATGGCGACGAATTGGTCGGCGTTGAATTGGGTGGGGTTGAACTGTTCGGCAAATTTGGCGTAGTCGGCGACGGGGATGGAGCCGTTGTTCATGATCCATTCGCCGAGGGAGGTGATTTCTTTGCCGTTGTAGACACCGGCGGGAACGGAGTAGATGCCCCAGTGGATGAACATGCCGAAGCGTGCTTCGCGCCACCATTGCATGCGGGCGTCTTTTTGTTCTTTGGTTTCTTCGGGGGTGGCGGGTGAGTTGGCAGCGCCGGGAGTTGGGGCGGTTTGGGCGAGGGCGGGTTGTGAGGAGAGGGGGAATGGG
>JADMIO011000839.1_pt1 | contig 14459 bp, 10 predicted proteins | sample 8958161 | NCBI WGS metagenome assembly JADMIO01 (sample SAMN16585339, study PRJNA669376) | soil metagenome | isolation source: Crop rotation soil | place: USA: Cullars Rotation, Alabama | collected 2011 | reverse complement strand
CCGCGAGCCGCACCAGCGCGAGGTATGGCCATTGCCCCATGATGTTGGGAAGCTCCGGCCAGCACTGCAGCGCGAGCGCGTCGAGCTGCTCTTCCGTGATGATCTGCTTCATGGCGATGTAATAGCGGCTGTTGATCGCGAGATCGTCGACGGTCACGCCGTTCATCGGAAGTTTCATGCCTTGAACGACTTCGACGTCGCGGCTGACGTCGTTCTCGGCGATGCCGCGGGATCGCTCGATGAACTGAGGCAGGCTTAGGCTCTGAAGCTGCACGCCGAGCAGATTCTTCATCGCGAACGTATCCGCCTGCATCGCGATGAAGCCGGGGGCATGCGATCCGATCAAGCCGACTTTCGCACGGCGAATCTTCGCGGCGGCGCGGGCGATGACGATCGCGTCACGCAACGCAGCGCGCGTTGGCGTGTCTTGTGGATCGCCGCAAATCAGCTCGAATGGGTGATGCGTCTGCCGAAAGATCGAAGCCCACAAATGCTGTGCAACCAGCGAGCAGGAGCTGACCTTTGGATTGTCCGCACGTTCCGGCGTCGCCCAGAGCACGACCGGGTCCGGCCATTGCTGCGCGACCGTCATAGCCAGTTGACCATTACCAAGCGACGGTTGCAGAACAAGCAATCCTTCGGCGCCCGCGGATCGAATCTCCGCCAGCGCCGCGGCGATGGTCTGGTCGTCGACCACAGGCTTCGCGTTTCCGACGCACGCAAATCCCAGCTCGCGCAGCGCGTCGCTCGCTTGCTGCAGGACGCTCGCGTTCCATTCCTGATCGAAGCCGGGGCGCTTCCGCCCGATGATCAAAACGCCAAGTGGAGCTTGCATCGCGGTCACATATTCTGATGAGACGCGCGCAGATGCAATGACTCTGCTATTGAAGGCCATCTGCCGGCACGGATACTTCAAAACCACGCGCCGCAACGTGCGATGTCTTAACACGATGGATCAAGAGCAAGCCGATGCTTGCAGCCAGCGGATGCATAAAGGCGACGGTCACGAACACCGGCGTGTAGCCGTGATGCTTGATCGTCCACCCGACGTAGTAGGCGAAGAACACCGAGGCGATGTTCGACATTCCCGCGGCCAGGCCGTAAGCGCTGGCGACGATCCGCCTGGGGAACACGTCTGCGGGAAGCGTCAGCGTCTGGGCCGACCAGCCCTGATGCGCGAAAGTCGCGATGCAGATCAGAGCAATCGTCAGATGGACGTTTGACGTCAGCGCCGCCGGAATGGCCACGGGCATCATCGCCGCGAATGTGCACATCCCGATCTTGCGCGCGGTGACGGCTGAAATCCCCTTCTTCACGAGATAGCTGGAATAGAGTCCGCCGGCGATGCTGCCAAAGTCCGCGGTGAGAAACGGCATCCACGCGAACAGCGCGATGTCGCTGAGATTAAAGTGCCGCACGTCGTTCAGATAAGGCGGAAGCCACGCGAGGTAAAACCACCAAACCGGATCCGCCAGGATTCGCGGGACGGCGATCCCCCAGAAATTCCGTTGCGAAAGCGCTTCGCGGTAGGCGCCGCGCGCTGGCGCCTGCGCTTCCTTCTCGGCCTCCTCGGCCTGGCCTGCTTTGATCAGCGCCAATTCTTCGTTTGAAATTTTGGGATGGCGCGCCGGAACGTAATAGAGACGAAGCCATGCCCAGACCAGAACGAACCCGCTCGCACCGGTGATGAGAAACGCGCCGCGCCAACCGAACCTTGGAATGAGAAATCCCGCCAGTAGCGGCGGCGCGATCAGCGCGCCGATCCCCGCGCCGCAGTTGAACACGCCCGTTGCGGTCGCGCGTTCCTTCGGCGGAAACCACTCCGAGACCGCTTTGGCGGCGGCGGGGAAATTGTTCGACTCCGTCACCCCAAGGATCGCCCGGCAGATCCCGAACGAAAGCACGCCGTTCCCAATCGCGTGCGCCATGCTCGCCACAGACCACAGCGTCATGGAGATCGCCAGCCCGGCTCGCGTCCCCACATAATCGACGAACCGTCCCGTGAACGGCATCGCCAATCCAAACGCCAGCGCGAACGCCATCACCAGCCGCGCGTAGTCCTCCGGATCGAGATGAAACTGCTTGATGATCACCACGCTGGCAACCGAGAAGCTCTGGCGGTCCAGATACGACAGCGTCGTCGTGAGCATCAGCAGCGCCGCGATGTACCAGCGCAGGTTATATCTGGACCTGGCTCTCGCGGTTGTGATCATTTGTTGGAGTTGGAGCACGGGACAATGAGTCCATAAAGCTGGCGAGAGGTCAAGACATGTGACCGCAAAAGATCCGTCGCATGGCCGTCTCGTCCATGTCGTCATTGATTCGCGTTTATTCGGATTGAGTCAGCTCGATGGCGTAGCGAATGAAAGCGATCGTATTTTTGACTTCCTCCGGATCAGCGGGTTGGCGGCACGTCGACGAAGGATTCGTGCGATTGGCCCATGCGCGTTCGATCAGTCCAAACCAGCGCGGGTCCAGCGTCTTGATCGCCCATCGCACGCTCGTGGGCTTCGACCAAAGCTTGCCGGTTTCGAGCGTGTGAAGCATCCGGCAATAGCTCACGACCGCAAACGACTGGTACCACTCGCTGTTCATGCGCGATGGGTCGGCGATGATTTCCGTCCCCCACTTGCGCATCGTTCCGCGCACCTCATCGAGGAGAACGTCAGCCGGAATCGGATCAACCAGCGAGCGAGGATCGGGGCCCGCCAACGCAATGCCGTGCTCGCGGACCGTCCATCTCACGACAACCGTGTTGCAGTGAGACGACCGAACCAACGACGCGCTGCCGTTGTCGAGATACCACAATTCGCCACCCGTTTTGGTGAAACTGTGAAGCACGTTTTTGGGAATGTACGAGCCTTCCAGGTGCTGTGCCCACGTGCTCGAACCGGAATAGATTCGCGCATGCATCACTTGCAGTCGTTTGACATGGGCATCATTCGGATCGTCGTGAGTGATGATCAGAAAATCCACGTCGCTGTCGTGGTCGAAATCGCCCATCGCAAATGAGCCTTGAAGGCACGCAGCGTAAAAATTCTCGCCGAGAATCTCTGCCGCGCTGCGCGTTAAATCACCCAGAACCTCGTTAAGTTCCGAATATGGCGTTGGATGTGAGCTGGTAATGGAAGGCATAGGCTCGTCACCGTGGAATGAAATAGGCGCGATATGAGACGACGGCGGCGAGCGGTGCGTCGGGTCTGATGCGAAGCGCGAACGTTCGCGCCTGGTTCGACGGGGCAACAGCGGCGCGCCAGGCCTGCCACGAGGTTTTGTAATAGAGCTGCTTCGCGAGAACGGGCGTCCATTCCACGGCGATGTTTGGGGCGGGCGCGATCTCGTAATGCGATCCCGCGTCGGTGCGCATGAGGGGGAGGCCGTTCAAGCGGACGTCCGCGGTAACGGCGATCGTGCCGCCTCGCGCCGTGGGTGGAATCTCAAATCCCACATTTTGAAATCCGTCAGGATCGCGGGCGCCAATTTGAACATCAGGAGAGACCGAAGAATCGCTCCATGACTCCGGGCGCGCGACGAAATTTTCGCGAAGCGGCGGCTCACCCGCGGGCACGGCTTCGAGCAGCAAAATTTCGAACGGCCGCAGCGCGATCTTGCCGCCGTCTAATTTCGCCGGCGACGGAAAAAGGCGGTACACATCCCATCGCCGATGATCCGGCAATCCCCATTCGCGGTTGAGCTTGAGCTCTATGGTGCGATCCTCCCACGTCCCATTGTTGATCGCGATGAACGCGCGATGGCCATCCGTCCCGCACCAGCCGTAAGGCTCGGGCTTCCACGGGCTGCCGAGGATTAGCCGCGTGCGGTCGAAGCACTTCGGATACTCGCGAAGCAGCGCGATGAAATTGGCCATGTGTCTGCGCTCTTCGGAGCTGAGCCGCGCGACATCACACCACGGCTGGGCGAGCAAGCTCCCGCGCGCCAAGTCCATTACGAAACCCTCTTCCCATCGCTCTGACCGGATCTGGCTGTCCCACCGCCAATCCGAAAGCCATACGCCCAGCGAATCCTTACCGAGCGCCGGGACATCTTCCCCCGAATACACGCGGGCTTGATCCAGCACGCGCGTCACGCCGTCGCGCGCATACAGCGTTGGCCACGGGCCCGGAGTTGCGGCTTCCATTTGGATTCCAGACTCGAAGATCGTGTCCGCATGAAGCAACCACCACGGCGAGTGATATCCGCCGTAGAGTTGGAAGAATGCCTCCGGGCACGCGGCGTCCATCTCCTTCAGCGTCGCGATGAACGCTGAATCGATCGCCTCCGTCGCGTAGATGCCGGGAAGATGCGCGTGAGCATTGTTGCGGCAAGCAGCCCAGTAGCCGTCGAATTTGAACAGCCGAACGCCATCGCGCAAATGGCGCGCAAACGCTTCGCGATGAAGCTCCGGCATCGGCTCGGTCGCGAGGCACATCGTATTGCGCTCTGTGCCGAACGCCGGGTCGGAGTTCAGCGTCGGCGCGATCGCGGGGTTCTTGCCGATCGATTGATCGGGCCCGGTGATGTCCAGCCAGAGCCCAAGCGATGTCCCCATGCGCGCCAGCGACTGGCGAATCTTTTGAAACCCGTTCGGGAATCTCACCCGATCCGGCGCGGAGCGGTCGCCGTGCAGGTCTTCCCAGAATTCGATCGTCCACGCGTCGAAGCGACAGCCCGTCTCGCACAAAAACGTTTCAAGTGCGGCGAGGCTTGGTAGAAGCCGATCCTCGCGAGCGTCGTACTTGTCCTTCTCGCCATCGCTTCCGAACGGTTCGAAAAATGCATAGGGATGATCATGCCCACGGATGACTCGCCTCATGCGCGAGCGGATGTGATCGGTGAACGCCTCCTCGATTTCGCCGGATTTTGAGACGCCGTACACTGTCTCAAAGCATTCGATCTCTTTCCCGGGCGCGATTGCGACACCGGGATGGTGATGCAGAAGAATTTCGCCGTCTTCGCCGGTCGACCAGCCAGCCGGGTGTGCGACACCGAAGAAGAATGCACTGTCTGCATAAACAGGATGGCCTTGTTCACCTTCGGTTGTCTTCATCCCCGTGTGGTAGTTGCCGAGCCGCACATCAAGGATCTTGCAGGATTGATCGCCAGTATTTCGGATGCGCACGAACTTTCGCAGGACCGAATCGTCGGCTGACCAACGGTACGTCACCGTTGCTTCCAGAGAAGGTTCTTTCGACGCGAGCGTGATCGCAATTTGCCCCAGATCAGCGTGACTTTGGTCGCACACGTCTGTCACCTTCCACTTCGGCGTAATTCGATCACCGCCGATCGCGATTGTCTGCTCAAAAGTCGGCGGCCAATAGAAGCGCGAGAGGTCCCAGCGGTGCTCGGGATCAACGGCGTCGAGGCGCGCCAGACGATTTTCGTATCGCCCCAGCTGAAGCGCGATAACGTTCTCGTCGCCGAAGCGAAGCAATCGATACGCATCGGCCCCCGGTTGAACCGCAACCGTGAGTGGTCCCGCGCGCCGCCGTGATGGATCGCGCGAGCCGAGTGGTTCGCCGTTGAGAAAAATTTGAAGATGCCGGAAATCGAAAAGTCCGAACCCGCCCATCGTGATGAATGCAGGCTTGCCGCGATCCGAATCAGGAAGTTTCAGATGCCGCCGCACCCACGCATAACCGGTGCGCGGCGCGAAATCGCCGTTGGGCGTCATCACCGCCGTCCACGATGAATCATCGAAATCCGAGCGCGCGAATCCGGCGCGCAAGCCAGCTTCTTCGGCAGGTGGTCCATCGACCTCCTGCGAGCGGGCGAATTTCCACCCGGAGATGCCGATCCGCCGCTCCGCAGCATCAAGATCGATGTCAAGCTCCGATCCGCCGCCGAGATTCAGCGTCTTCCCGGCGAGACCATTCTCCCACGTTGCGGCGCGCAGGCCATCCGAAACGTCAAACGTGAACCGAAACTGCGGCGAGCAAAGCACGACTCGCGAACCCTGGCGCAGAGCCGCGACCTCGGTTCCTTTTCCGCCGTGGACATGAGCCGACCAGCAACCCGTGATCAAAACGAGCAGTGCGAGGGCGAGGCGATATGTCCAGCGACTGACGAATTGAGTAGAAGTGGCCATCGAATTTCCCGACGTGGACGGAATCATATCCGAGACTGCTGCTGCGCCCCCAACGCGCCTGCGCGCGCGCCCGCGTTCTATATGCTCGGAAATTAGAGGAAGAAATTAGCCACAGATGGGGCACAGATTTTCACAGATAAAAGAGGAATCGTCTTTCTCCATCTGCGATCATCTGTGCCCCATCTGTGGCTAAACCTCTCGGCTTTCACAATACGCGCACGGGCAGCGCCCCGAAGCTATTCGGTTTTCAAAGAACCTCCGCCTCGCGTGGCCTTCGCGAGGCGTCTCTACCCTTACGGAGGTGTTGCGCGTTTGCGCGCGCGTTCGCGCAACACTTCGAGCCTGACCCTTCGCAGCGAAGCCCAATCGACGAAAAAAATCTTCCGCGAGCGGATTTCCGCTCCGCAAAGTGTTGCGCGAATGAACGCGCATTCGCGCAACACTTCGCGCACTCATGCCCGAATCGCCGTCAGCTTGTGAGCACAGGTTACCGCCAGCGAGCCGTCGCCAACGGCGAAGCCGACGCGCTTGGTGGATCCGGCGCGAATGTCCCCGCCGGCGAGGATTCGCGGGACCGTGGTTTCCAGCGGACAGGGTTCGCGATCCGCCAGCGGCCATCTGCCGGAGCGGAACGCGTCGACGCCGGTGAGAATGAATCCGAGATTGTCGCGGGCGATCGACTCCGGGAGCCACGAGCAGCCCGGATCGGCGCCGATGAAGACGAAGACGGCGCCAACATCAATTGATTCCGTTTTGCTCGATTCGGCATCCGCGCGACCGTCGGGATCGAACGCGCGCAGGGTGACGCGCTCCAAGCGTCGCTCGCCATGCACCTCGGAGATTTCAACGCCTTCGTGCAGGCGGATGTTGGGTTGAGCGCGAATTCTTCGCACGAGATACGCCGACATGCCGGGGCCGAGCGTTCGGCGAATGAGCAGATGAACCGTGCGGTCGCGGCAGCACTCGGCGAGGTACATGGCCGCTTGTCCGGCGGAGTTGCCCGCGCCGACGACGGCAACGTCGCTCTTGTCATAGAGCATCGCTTCGACCGACGTGCAGGCGTAATGAATCCCCGCGGATTCGAACCGTTCCGCGCCCGCGGCTTCGAGCTTTCGCCAGCGAACCCCCGCGGCGATGAGGATCGTTCGCGCGCCGATCACTGTTCCACAATCCAGGTGAATGCGATGAAAATCGTTGGCGGTGGCGCTGGGCTCGATGCGCTCGACCAACACCGGCGCGACCATCTTCGCGCCGAATTTGAGCATCTGCAGGACGCTGCGCGTCGCCAGCTCCGCGCCGGACAACCCGCTGGGGAACCCGATAAAGTTTTCGATCTTCGACGACCCCGCCGCCTGCCCGCCGGGACCGAGTCGGTCGAGCACGATCGTTGAGAGACCTTCCGACGCCGCATACACCGCCGCCGTCATCCCTGCGGGGCCGGCGCCGACGATGGCGAGATCCACTTCATGCCCAGGGCAATGCCGCCACACGCCCGCGCCCTCGGCAAGCTCGCGCAGTCCAGGATTGATCAGAAGCCTGCCGCCGCCAAGTTCGATCACCGGCGACTTTTTCGGCGAGCCCCAGCGTTCCATCCATATTTTTCCCCGCTCGGATGTCGAGTCTTCCCACGTGAAGGGGACGAAGTTCTTGAAGAGGAACTCGCGCACCAGCATCGTGTCGCGGCACTTGCCCGGGCCGACGACTTTCAAGCCGAGCACGCCGACTTGGGTGAGAAGCCGGCGGCGCTCCTGAATCGCGATGAACAATTTTTCGCTGAGGCGCGGGACTTTGGTGAGCAACTCGCGAATGCGCGGACCCGGCACGCGCAGAAGCTGGGTCCGCCCGCGCGCGATGCCGTTCACGATCACCGGCCGCCGCGTGAGAAGATCGATATCTCCCGCGAACTGACCGGGGCCGTGCGTCACGACGTGTTTGTCATCGTCGGTCGGGTTCAAGATCTCGATCGCGCCGGATTCGACGACGAACAAATCCAGGTCCGCATCTCCCGCGCGAAAAACCACCGCGCCGTCGTCGAACGAGCAGGGGATCGCCAGCCGTTTGACCTCCGCCAGTTCACTTTCGTCGAGTTTTGGAAATGCAATCGAATCGGCAGGTGGTTCTTCGACTTCGGCCATGTCTGCATTGTAGCCCCTCGACGAAGCCGGTGTATCATTGGCGAGAGATGAATTCCCCAAACGACCAGCGCCTGCTGGACCCCGTCGTCCCAGCCGACCATTCGATCGGCCCGGCGGATGCGCCCATCACCATCGTCGAATATGGCGATTATGAATGTCCGTCCTGTTTGAACGCGGTCCCGATCGTGAACGAGGTGCGCGAGACGCTGTGCGATCGATTGCGATTTGTGTTCCGCCATTTCCCGCAGAGTTCGATCCATCCGCACGCCAGCGCCGCCGCCGAAGCAGCGGAAGCCGCCGCCGATCAGGGAAAGTTCTGGGAGATGCACGCGGCGCTCTTTGAGCATCAAAAGCAATTGGCGGAAATCGACTTCAGCCACCTCGCGTTGACGCTGGGATTGGAAATCTACAAGTTCGAAGCCAGTCGATCGTCAGACAAGCACCGCCATCGCATCCGCGCGGATCATCAGAGCGGGGAAAAGAGCGGCGTGAAGAAAACGCCGACACTCTTCATCAACGAACGGAAGTACAGCGGCGCGATTGAAGCCAAAGCCATCATCGCGGCCTCGCTCGCGGCATCGGATCGCGCGCCAACGGGCTAGGACTCATATGCTGCGCACGCGACGGCCATGGACCGAGGAGCTGGAGATCATCGATCGGACGATGAAGGCGATCTCCAGCATCGTCGATCCGGAAACGCTCGTCGAAACCTACTACAACGGCATTGGCAAGCTGATTCCGGTGAATGCTTATGTCTCGCTTTCGCGGCGCAACGTGCCGGCGCCATTTTATCTGATCACGCGCTCGTCGCGATTCGCCGAGCATCTCAACCCCTGGACGCAGCGCGATCGCTTGCCGCGCTTGCAGGGCGGAATTCTCGGCGAGATTGCTTATGCGAATCGCCCGGTCGTCATCGACGATCTGGCCGCGCGATTGAAGCCCGACGATCCCGGGCACTTCTATCTGGAAGGCTTCGGCTCGCTGTTTGCGCTGCCGCAGTACGACGGCGACGAGGGGCTCAACATCACCGTGATGATGCTCCCGCCGGAGCATGAGTTGGATCATGCGATCATCCCCATGCTGCATTGGCAGGCGGGACTGTTTGGACGCGGCACGACGAACCTCGTGCTGCGCAATCAGCTCGCCACGGCGTTGGGGTCGTTGGATCGCGAGTTGCAAACCGTCGGCGAGATTCAGCGCTCGCTGCTTCCCGAAAAACTTCCCGACATTCCCGGCTTCGAGCTCGCGACTTATTACAACACCAGCGCCCGCGCGGGCGGTGATTATTACGATTTCTTTCCGCTTCACGATGGCGCGTGGGGCATCTTCATCGCTGATGTATCCGGCCACGGAACTCCCGCGGCGGTGCTGATGGCGATCACGCATGCGATCGCCCACAGCCAGCCCGGCACGCACACGCCGCCGCCAAAACTTCTTGAGCATCTCAATCAGCAGCTCGTTCGATCATATACGCGCAACGGAACTTTCGTCACCGCGTTCTACGCCGTGCTCGACCCCGCGCGGCGAACGCTGAGATACTCCGTCGCCGGCCACAACCCGCCGAGGCTCGTGCGCGGAAAAATTATCGATTCTCTCGGACAGGGGGCCGGATTGCCTCTGGGCATCGAGGCGGTGCAGACCTATGGCGATGCCACGGTGTGTTTCAACCCCGGCGATCTGTTGCTGCTTTATACCGATGGAATTACTGAAACGATGGCGCCGCGAGAGAACAATTCACGAGCTCTCTTCGGCGTCGAGCGCCTCGACAGGCTGCTCAAAAGCGGACATTCGCATTCCGCGCAGGCGACCCTCGATCAAATCCGCGACGAATTAGCCGCGTTTAGCCAGAACGCTCCGCCGATGGATGACCAGACTTTGATCGCACTTCGCAGCCTGTGACGAATTGAAGTGACTGCTCAATCTCAATCGGGGCGACAGGATTCGAACCTGCGGCCTCCTGGTCCCAAACCAGGCGCTCTAGCCAAGCTGAGCTACGCCCCGGAATCTGCGGCAAAATCGTTAATACCAGTTCATCGCGACGGCGGCAAATCATGTTCCGTTTGACAGTCTGCCGATCGTAGTTTAGGTTGATTGTATGACGTTCGGCGGCAAGAAGTACGGCTTTTGGTTTAACGGATATTTTTATCCGCAGCCCAACTGCGCGTTCTGAGCCGGCGAATCAACTGTGAATCGAACCAAGCCTCAGGACGCGAGTCCTGGGGCTTTTTTGTTGGGCATTTTTTGGAGCGAACCATGTATTGGCGATTTAACCAAATCGGGAGGCTGCAATGATCGTCGTCATGAAACCTGGCTCGTCTGCGACTCAGATTGAGCATGTCGTCAAACTGGTGCGCGAAATGGGACTCAAAGATCACGTCATCACGGGCACGGAACGAACCGTCGTCGCGGTCATCGGCGATGACCGGTTCAAGGACAAGTCGCGGCTCGAAACCGTCGACGGTGTCGACAAGGTCATGCCGATCCTCGCGCCGTATAAAATGGCGTCCGTGGAAGTGAAGAAAGAGCGCACGGTGGTGCCGATTGGAAAATCGGCGTCGATCGGCGGGAATAAAGTCGCTGTCATCGCAGGGCCATGCAGCGTCGAAGACCGTGGGAAGCTGATGGAAGTCGCCCACGCGGTTAAAGAAGCCGGCGCGGTCGGTCTGCGCGGGGGGGCGTTCAAACCGCGGACTTCGCCGTACGCGTTTCAGGGATTGGCGGAGGAAGGTCTGAAATACCTGGCCGAAGCGCGCGACAAGACCGGCCTCGCGATTGTCACCGAAGTCATGAGCATCGAGCAGATCCCCGCGTGCGTCGAATACGCCGATGTCTTGCAAATCGGCGCCCGCAACATGCAGAATTTTAATCTGCTTTCGAAAGTCGGCGAAACGAATAAGCCAGTGCTGCTCAAGCGCGGCATGAGCGCCACGATGGAGGAATTTCTCCTCGCCGCCGAGTACATCATGGCCCGCGGGAATCAGCAGGTGATTCTCTGCGAGCGCGGCATCCGCACGTTCGAGGATTACGTGCGAAACACCTTGCCGCTCGCGATCGTTCCGGAATTGCACAAGCGAAGCCATCTACCCGTTGTCGTCGATCCGAGTCACGGCACCGGCAAGCGTCATCTCGTCGACAGCATGTCGCGCGCTTCCATCGCCGCGGGCGCAGATGGGTTGATTATCGAAGTTCACAGCGATCCGGAACATGCGATGACGGATGGGGCGCAATCGCTCACGCCGCAGCAGTTCGCGGACATGATGAAAGCGGTAAAGCGCATCGCCGCGGCGGTGGATCGTGAGATGTGACGTCGCTGAAATCACGATCGATCAGGTCTTTCCATGGGGAAGGACGCTTGGCGAGTATCGCGCGATGTTCGCGCTGAGCGATGACGATCTGAACGGTCGCATTCTCGGCTGCGCGGACGGACCGGCGTCGTTCAATGCCGAGCTGACTCGTCGTGGGAAAAGCGTCGTCTCGGTCGATCCGCTCTACAACTTTTCCGCCGAGCAGATTCGCTCGCGCGTGCACGCGACGCACGATGTGATGGTCGAGCGCGCCCATCGACTGCGGCACCGGTTCGTGTGGGAGCGCATCAAATCCCCGGAGCACATGGGTCAGCTTCGCGTCGCGGCGATGGATGAATTTCTGACCGACTTCGACGCGGGCAAGCAGCAGGGGCGATATCTGCCTTGGTCGGTGCTGCAACTGGATTTCGCGGCGAAATCGTTCGATCTGGCGGTCTGCTCGCATTTTTTGTTTTTGTATTCGGACGAATTCTCGCTCGAATTCCACGTCGACGCGATCGCTGAATTGATGCGCGTCGCCGAAGAAGTCCGGATTTTTCCTGTGCTGAACATGAAGGGCAGACGATCGAAATATGTCGAGCCGGTTATCGAGCGATTCGGTGCGACCATCGAGCGCGTCGATTACGAATTCCAGCGCGGCGGGAATGAAATGCTGCGCGTGAAAGCGACACGGTAATGGACCCATTGTTGATCGAAATTCCCGAGCAGATCGTTACCGATCGTCTGATCATCCGGGGTCCGCGCCTCGAAGACGCCGCCCTCATCAACCCGGCGATTGTGGAGTCGATCAACGAGCTTCGGCCATGGATGCCGTGGGCTCAACCAACACCCTCTCTGGATGACACCATATCAAACACGCGTCGCGCCGTCGGCCGATTCATCACGCGCGAAGACTTGCGACTGCATATCTTTCTAAAGGACGGCACCTTCGTCGCGAGCAGCGGGTTACACCGTATCAAGTGGGACATTCCGAAGTTCGAAATCGGGTACTGGTGTCGCACCGGTCTTTGCGGGAAGGGTTACACAACTGAAGCTGTCCGCGCGATCGCGGAGATGGCGTTCGAAAAGCTCAAAGCCAACCGCGTCGAAATCATTTGCGACAACCGCAACGAGCGCAGCTGGCGCGTCGCCGAACGTGCCGGGTTTCCGCTGGAAGGCATCCTGCGCAACGAATGCCTCGATCACAACGGCAAGCTGCGCGATACCCGCATTTACGCAATGACTCCCTCAGTTCCCGCCAAGTAGCGCCCGCAGTCCGCGCCGCGTCTTACTCATCTTGGCCAGGTCCGCCCAGTTGTGCGGCGACCATTCGAGAAACAGGATCGCCATCTCGTTGGTCGTCTGCTCGCCGAACGTCACGCGCTGCGGCGGGTTGTTGGGATTGCGAATGTTCTTCGCGGAGTTGTCGTAGATGTATTTCATGTCGATCACCGTCCCTGCGGGCAACGTGAGTGGCGCTTCCAGGCGATATTGTCCCTGCCAGTTGAAATCCCAATCCTGGATCTTGATGAGCGTGATCTTCTTCTGATCGGGAAGCGTCGCGATGGCTTCCATGTCCTTGCAGACCAAATGCGCATGCGGGGTGATGCCGATCAAATCGGCGTCGATCGGGACCTTCAAGCTCGCGGTGACGACGTAGTTGTCATCGCCGGGCGCGATGTCGATCTCGCGATTGCGCACCGCGGCGCCGATGGCGATGCGCGTCGGCGGTTTCTTCGCGAAGTGAATCCCCAGCGTCGATTGATCCGATTCTTCCTTGCCGCTGGGATGGAAATGAATCTGGATTACCAGATCCGAGCCCTTCCGAAGCATTTTCGCCCACCCATCCGGCAACGGAAACGGCGTCGCGCCCGGCGCCCATCCGCCAAGCCCGCCGGTGGGGATGAATCCCGGTCCGCCGAACGTCGAATAGCCGGGTTGACCATCGGTGTTGCTTGCTTCGCGAGAGCGCGCCACGCCGCTGCTATCCAGGAAGAACAGCGCGTGATGCACGATCTTCCGATTGCTCGGACGAAATTCGACCGCGGTCACGTATTTGTCTTCGGCGAGATCGAGCGGAATGACGAAACAGCGGTAGACATCGCGCCCTTTGTTGCCGTCGCCGGCAATTTTGAACGGCTTGGGGATTTTGACGACGAGGTCCGGCTCACCAAGGCGCCAGCCTTCGGAGAATTCCGGCGGCTTGGGAAGATCTTTCGCATCGCCTTCCGTCGCGCCGCTTTTTAACCAGTCATCGAAAAGCTTGATCTGCTGATCGGACAATCGCCGCTCACCTTTGAAATGAACGTCACCCGCCTGGGCTTTCCACGGCGGCATGAATCGCGACGCCGTCACGTCGGCGATCTGCTCCGCGTGCTTCTTCACGTCGGCGTAGTTGATCAGCGGAAACGGCGCCACCTCGCCGCTGCGGTGGCACTCGAGGCAGTTTTCGTAAACGATCGGCGCGATGTCTTTGGTAAAAGTAATCGGCCGTGTCGTCTGTGCGAAACACAATTCGCACGAGAGGAGAATGAACAGCAACTCAGTTGATCGGACAACCCACCGCAGGAGTCGTCTTCGGCTTGAGAGGTTTGTCATTCGCGATGTCATCGAGCACGTCCCGCAGTTCGTGAGTCGTCGCGGCGAAACGCTTTTGGCCGGGCGACACATATAGATCGTCTATCCGGCCACGATATTGCAAAGTTCCATCCCGCGACAGGACCGCGACCTCGGGGGTAACGGTGATTCCATATTGTTTGGCAAGTCCGCCAGCGAGAATGATGGGGCAGTGATAGCCAAATTCCTTCGCGTGCTCATTGGCCTGGGCTGCAGTGACGGAACGGTCGGAGTAAACCAGATAAAATCCGATGTCGCGCCGGGAGTATTCAGAGATGATCCGATTCAACTCCGGCGCATAGCTATTGGAGATCGGGCAATCGACCGTGACGAAAATAT
>JADMIO010607287.1_pt1 | contig 14459 bp, 16 predicted proteins | sample 8958161 | NCBI WGS metagenome assembly JADMIO01 (sample SAMN16585339, study PRJNA669376) | soil metagenome | isolation source: Crop rotation soil | place: USA: Cullars Rotation, Alabama | collected 2011 | reverse complement strand
GGCTCCGGGCTTCGGCGACCGCCGCAAGGCCATGCTGGAAGACATCGCCATCCTGACCGGCGGCACGATGATTTCCGAAGACCTTGGCATCAAGCTGGAGAATGTCGGCCTCGACATGCTGGGCAAGGCCAAGAAGGTCTCCATCACCAAGGACGACACCACTATCGTCGACGGCGCCGGTGAGAAGTCCGAGATCGAGGCCCGCATCGGCCAAATCAAGCGCCAGATCGAAGACACCACGTCGGACTACGACAAGGAAAAGCTGCAGGAACGCCTGGCCAAGCTCGCCGGCGGCGTTGCGGTGATCCGCGTCGGCGGCGCCACGGAAGTCGAAGTGAAGGAGAAGAAGGACCGCGTCGACGACGCCCTGAACGCCACCCGCGCCGCGGTGGAAGAAGGCATCGTGCCCGGCGGCGGCGTCGCGCTGCTGAAGGCGGCGAAGGTGCTGGACGGCCTCAAGGGCGACAACGCCGACCAGGACGCCGGCATCGCCATCGTCCGCCGCGCCCTGCAGTCCCCGATCCGCCAGATCGCCGAGAACGCCGGCGTGGAAGGCTCGATCGTGGTCGGCAAGGTGCTCGAGAACGCCTCCGGCACCTTCGGCTTCGACGCCCAGAGCGAGAACTATGTCGACATGGTGCAGGCCGGCTTCATCGATCCGGCCAAGGTGGTGCGCACGGCGCTGCAGGACGCTTCGTCCGTGGCGGCGCTGATGATCACGACCGAGGCGGCCATCGTCGAGGCGCCGAAGAAGAACGCGCCCGCGCCGGCCGGCATGCCCGGCGGCATGGGCGACATGGACTTCTAGCCCAAGTCCAAAAGATAAGCCTATCGGAAGGGCGGGGCCGCGAGGCTCCGCCCTTTTCGTTGGGGCAAAGCGCGCCAAGGGCTGGCGGTCGGGCGCGCCATGCGCTTGAAGTAGCGCGGGGACGTAAAGTCGGGAGTACCGATCGATGACCACGCCGCGTGCTTTCGGTGCGGCCATGCTGTTGGCCGCGGCTGCCGTCCTGGCAGCCTCCGCCGTGCAGGCGCAGCCGCAGATCCCGCAGCCCCCGACCGGACCTCAAGGCGTGCCCAACACGCCGACCGCGCGAGAGCGGGTGTACCGCAATCCGCCCGGCGAGCAGCGGCGGGCGATCCGCGAGCAGTTCTTCTTCATCTCGCCCTCCGGCGAGCCGTTCCGCACCTCCGCCACGCCCGGGCCTTCGCCGATCGAGCAATGGTTCAATGGCGCGGATACGAACCATGATGGCGCGATCGACCATGACGAGTTCCTGGCCGACGCCATGCGCTTCTTCGCTGTCCTGGACCGCGACCATGACGGGATGATCAGCGGCTTCGAGAACCAGTATTACGAGGTCCGCATCGCCCCGGAGATCACCGTGGGCGGCCCCGCGCCGTTTGGGGAGTCGCTTCCGCCGCCGGATCCGAACACGGGCCGGAGGGCCCATACGGCGATACCTCGCGATGGCGCAGCCCGGTTCACCTTCCTGGACGAGCCGCAGCCGATCCGGAACTGCGACACCAACCTGGACTGGCAGGTATCGTCCGACGAATGGCGGGCGGCGAGCGAGCGCCGCTTCCGCGATCTGGACACCCAGCATAACGGCCGGCTGACGCTCGCCACGCTGCCCGTCCTCCCGCTGGAGCAGCGCCGGTAGCGATTGACGAATATTTGGGGTCGCTCCCTACCGACCGGTAAATACGTTGCTAAAGTGGACTTGCTTTCCGTGGCGTCGGACGGCCCCATCCTGTCGCCATTCTGACGAAAGGATTTCCACATGAACGATTTCGCCGCCGAATACACCGAGCGCCAGAAGGGCCATTTGCCGGCCCACCTCGACTTCGCCTGGATCACCCTGGAAAGCGGCCTTGCCCGCGGCCATTTCGACGTCCAGCGCCACCACATGGCCCCTAACGGCTTTCTCCACGCCGGCACGGTGGTCGCTTTCGCCGACACCGCCTGCGGCTATGGCTGCGCGGTCTCGCGTCCGGAGGGATCCACCGGCTTCACCACCATCGAGCTGAAGACCAACCTCATGGGCACGGCGCGCGAGGGCCGCGTGGAGGTGGAGGCGCGGCTGGTGCATGGCGGCCGCATGACCCAGGTCTGGGATGCCGAGGTCACCTCCGCAGGGCGCACGATCGCGCTCTTCCGATGCACCCAGATGGTGCTTTGGCCGCGTTAGACGGAGAGGACGGCGGTCAGGCTGAAGAAGGCGATCGCGAGCGCGAGGCCCAGCGAAATGTCCACGAACCGCGTCAGACGCGGGCCCAGGATCTGCTCATCGGAGATCGGCATCGTGGTGGAGCTTGACGGGTCCATGGCGGAAAAATGCGCAACCAGCCTCTAAGTTCCCGTTACCGAACTAGGTGAAATCTCTGGAAAGCTCGTTACGAGCAGCCGGCGAGAGCGCCGCCAGATGGCCGTAGAGCGGGTGGTCGCAGCCGACCAGCACCTGGGCGGCCGGATCGTTGAAGCGCGCCTTCTGAGTTTCGCTCAGCGCAAAGCGCAGGAAATGGACAGCGCTGGTCTTGCCGTCGTCGCGGGTGCGCTCCTGATCGCCCTCGGGGACGCCCGGCGCGCGCTCGCCGGCGATGTCCAGGAAGAAGCAGTCCTCGACGCCGCCGAGGCGGGCGAGTTCGACGGCTCTGCGCCGCTCGTCCTCGATCTCGAACATCACCGTCGCCACCAGTTCGGACCCCCGGGGGATCAGCGGGTTGTAGGCGGCGAGCTCGTCGGCCACCTGCGCCTCGCCGCCCTTCTCGATCAGCAGCATCTCCTGCACCTGGAATAGCATCGTCTCGAAGCACTCGAAGTGGAACGAGCAGAACGGGCCAAGCAGCACGCGCCTGCGTCGTTTGACGGGCAGCAGCTCCGCCCGGCGTTCCTTCCGCTCGCGGGCGAAATCGGCGTCGGGGATCAGGTCGGCGCGAGTGATCAATCGCGTGGTCATGCTAGCGGCTCGGCGCTCCCGCATAGGCGCGGGCGAGAATCTCGATGGGGTGAGACTGGCGGGGCGCGGCCGCCCCTTCGGTAAGCTCGGCGCTGACCATCTGCCCCAGGTGCTTGCAGGCGAGCGGACAGTCGGAGCAGAGCTCGGCGTTGGCCTTCTCGCGCGCCTGGCGGGCGGCCGGACGGCCGACTTTCAGGGCATGCGGACGCGTCTGCTTCATCACCCCGAACGTGCCGCCGTGGCCGGAGCAGCGCTCGATGAGGTCGACGGTGACACCGGGGATCAGGCGCAGCATCTCCGCCGATTTCGCGCCCATGTTCTGGGCCCGCGCGTGGCAGGCATGGTGCAGGGTGATGCCGCCCTCGATCGTGGAAAGGCCGGGGGCGAGGCCGAACTCGCGGTTCAGGGCGACCACGTATTCGGAGATGTCCCGGGTGGCGGCCGCGAGGCGCTTGACCGCCTCGTTGTCTGGGCAGATCAGCGGCCATTCGAACTTCAGCATCAGGCCGCAGGATGCGGTCAGCGCGATCACCTCGTGGCCCTCGGCAATGTAGGGCGCGAAGGCGGCCGCGACGCGCTCGGCCTTGGCGGCGACGGCTTCCAGATTGCCGGCCTCCAGCTGCGGCATGCCGCAGCATTCCGGGTAGAGGAGGCGCGTCTCCACCCCCTGGCGGGCCAGCACATCCACGGCGGCGATGGCGACGTCGGGGGTGTTGTAGTCGACGAAGCAGGTGGCGAAGACCACGGCCTTTTTCTTGCCGAAGGCCGGGCCGGCGGGATCGGCCGCCGCGGGCGTCTTCACCAGGTCCGTGGCGGTTTTCGAATGATAAGTGGGAAGCTCGGCCTCGGCGTCCACGCCGGCGAGCGCCTCCAGCATCTTGCGCATCGGGGTGTTGCGACGGGCGACGGCCCAGTTGGCGAGGCCCGCCACGGGTTTGGCCGCCTTTCCGATCAGGTCGGTGCGGCCGAGCTGCTCGCGCACGAAATTGGCGCCCTCGGCCTTGCGGCGGGCGGCGCGGTAGCGGAGCAGGAGATGAGGGAAGTCGACGTCGAAGGGATGCGGCGGGACATACGGGCACTTCGTCATGAAGCACATGTCGCAAAGCGTGCAGGCTTCCTCGACCTTCTTGTAGTCGGCCTTGGCGACGCCATCGACTTCGCCCGTCGGCCCCTCGTCCACAAGGTCGAAGAGGATCGGGAAGGAGTCGCACAGATTGAAGCAGCGCCGGCAGCCGTGGCAGATGTCGAACACCCGCGCGAGCTCGGCCTCCACGAGCGCGAGGTCGTGGTAGGCGTCATCCTTCCAGGCGATGGGATGGCGGAAAGGGGCGCCGAGACCGCCCTCGGGGCTGCCCTCGCGCGCGCCGTCCTTCGGCGGATTGGCCATGGACGTCCAACTTCTGTGATGGGCGGCGGACGCCAGGCGCCCGCCCGAAAGGACTAGTCCAGCTGGTCGAGCGCCCGCTGGAAGCGGCCGGCATGGGACTTCTCGGCCTTGGCCAGGGTCTCGAACCAGTCAGCGATCTCCTCGAAGCCCTCGTCGCGGGCGGTGCGGGCCATGCCGGGATACATGTCGGTGTATTCGTGGGTCTCGCCGGCGATGGCGGCCTTCAGGTTGTCCGAGGTGCCGCCGATGGGGAGGCCCGTGGCCGGGTCGCCCACGGCTTCCATGAATTCCAGATGGCCGTGCGCGTGGCCGGTCTCGCCCTCGGCTGTGGAGCGGAACACCGCGGCCACGTCGTTGTAGCCTTCGATGTCGGCCTTCTGGGCGAAGTAGAGATAGCGGCGGTTGGCCTGGCTCTCGCCGGCGAAGGCGGCCTTCAGGTTGTCGAGCGTTTTGCTGGTCGCGAGCGGCATGGGATCCTCCTGGTGATGGGTCCGGCTCTACGGGACCCCTCGGTCGCGGGCAACCTAGCCCCCGGTGTAGGCACGGCCAAATTGATTGATTTTGGCGTTCCTATCGAGCGGCTCTATCCCCGGCCTCCGGCAGAGCCCCGAGCGCCATCCATTTGGGCACCAGCCCCTGCTCGCGGGCCTCCCGCTCCAGGCCCTCGCGGTAGTCCGGATGGGCAAGCGAAATCAGCGCCCGGGCGCGCTCGCAGACCGACCGGCCCTTGAGATTGGTCATGCCGTATTCGGTGACCACGTACATGTTGTCCGAGCGCGGCGTGGTGACGATGTTGCCGGCGGTCAGATCGCCGACGATCCGGCTCTTGCGCATGCCCTTGCGCTCGTAGGTCGAGGGCAGGCAGATGAACGATTTGCCGCCCTCGGAGGCATAGGCGCCGCGGACGAATTGCAGCTGCCCGCCGGTGCCGGAGATGTGCCGATGGCCGTCGGACTCCGAGGCGGCCTGGCCCTCGATATCGATCTGGGTTGTAGAGTTGATCGCCACCACATTGGCGTTCTGGGCGATGATGGCGGGCAGGTTGGTATAGTCCACCGGCAGGCAGGCCATGTCGGGGTTCTGGTCCAGAGCCTCGTAGAGCGCCCGTCCGCCGAGGGCGAAGGTGAAGACCACCTTGCCTGGATCGATGCTCTTCCTGGCGCCGGTGACGCAGCCGGCCTTGTAGAGCTCGACCAGCCCGTCGGTGAGCATCTCGGTATGCACGCCGAGATCCTTGACCCCACTCTCCTTGAGCAGCGTGCAGACCGCATTGGGCAGGGCGCCGATGCCGATCTGCAGACAGGCGCCGTCGCCGATCTCGGCGGCGATCAGGCGGGCGATGGCGCGGTCGACGTCGGCGGGCGCCGGATTGGGCAGCTCCGTCGGCGGCAGGTTGTCGCCGTCGATGATGAAATCCACCTCGCTGGCATGGATGCCGTTCTCCTGCGGGAAGACGTGCGGCAGCGCCTCGTCGAGCTCGATGATCACCACCCTGGCGCGCTCCACCATGGCGCGGACCCAGACATTGGTCGGCCCGGCGTTGAACCAGCCGTCCCCGTCCGCCGGGCGGGCCTTCACGACCAGCATGTCCACCGGGTCGATGAAGCGGCGGTAGTAGTCGGGCACCTCGCCGAGATTGAGCGGAATGTAGTGGCACAGTCCGGCGTCGCTCATCATCCGGTCGAGCACGCTGAAGTGCCAGCTATAGGCGCGGAAGCGCTCCCCGGAGGGGTCGGCGGCCACATAGGCCCTGGCCGGGTGGTGAGGCACGAGCGGATGCTGACACCGGTCAGCTCCCCGACCCGGGCGGCCAGGGCGCGGTCGAAAAGGTCCGGCTGGTTCACGCTGCCGCCGAAATCGAGCCACATGCCGGAGCGCACCATGGCGGCGGCCGCTTCGGCGCTGATCTCCCGCGCCGGCGCGGCGGCTTTCCTCATCAGCATGGCCGGCTCTCCCCCAAAATCTCTGGCGCTTCTACGCCGATTTGCCGCCCGCGGATCGATCCCTTGCAAGGGCGGGGCGCCGCGGATAGGTTCCGCGGCTCGCTCAGAGGGGACCCCCTCGCCGGCTCAAGGAGAGATGGCTGAGCGGTTGAAAGCACCGCACTCGAAATGCGGCATACTCGCAAGGGTATCGAGGGTTCGAATCCCTCTCTCTCCGCCATCCTCCCGCGCCCCTAATTTCGTGCAAACGAATGGGTGGTTGAGCTAGATCAAAGATGACGCTCGCGTCACTTTCTATGTTGCCTTGGTTCCGCCCACATGCGCGGATCAAGGAGACGCCCCATGCTCAACGTGCGTTTGGTCGATCGACCGCCCCAGGACGTCCGCCGTTTCGACAATGAAGACGAACTGGCCAGCAAGCTCGCGCCCGAGGACGTCGAGACGATCCGCGAGATCTTCCACACGCCGCTGACGGGATCGTTCAATTGGGACTATGTGGCGGCCAACGCCAAGATCCGGCGGCTCTATGAGCTCGGCAAGAAGTTCAACTGGAACGCCCAGCTGGATGTTGACTGGGACCAGCCGATGCCGCCGGACCCGGATCCGGACGAGGCGCGCGGGCCCTATTCGGGCCATCCGAAATACGAGGCGCTGACGCGCGAGCAGAAGCTCGAGTTCGCCCGGCGCTCGCAGGCGCAGACGCTGTCGCAATTCCTGCACGGCGAGCAAGGCGCGATGCTGGTCGCCTCGCAGCTGGTGTCATGCGCGCCCACCTACGACGCCAAGCTCTACGCCTCGTCGCAGACGTTCGATGAGGCCCGGCACGTGGAAGTGTTCCACCGCTATCTGCGCGAGCGCTGCAAGACCGTCTATCCGATCAATCCGAACCTGAAGCTGTTGTTGGACCTGGTGCTCACCGACGAGCGCTGGGACCTGAAATTCATCGGCATGCAGGTGCTGATCGAGGGGCTGGCGCTGGCGGCCTTCCAGACCATCGCCCAGACCGCGCGCGATCCGGTGCTGCGACAGGTGATCAACCTGGTGATGCGCGACGAGGGCCGGCACGTCGCCTTCGGGGTGAACTATCTGGAGGACTGGATCCGCAGCCTGCCCGAGAAGGAAATAGAGGAGCGGGCGGAGTTCGCCTACCAGGCCTGCCTGATCATGCGCGAGCGGCTGTTCTCCACCACGGTCGCCGAGGAGTTCGGCTTCACCGCCGAGGAGGCGCGGCAGATCAACGCCGCCGGCGGAGGCGGCCGCTCGTTCAACGATTTCCTGTTCGAGCGGATGATCCCGAACCTCAAGCGCGTCGGCCTGCTCACCGACAAGGTGCGGCCGAAGTTCGAAGCGCTGGGTGTGCTGAAGTACGAAACCCTGCCGCACGACGGACAGATCGACTGGACCGCGCTGGAAGCGCCGCTGGAGACCGCCGCCTGATGTCCGAGACCCTGACCAGGAGCCGAACTGAAACACCGTCGCCCACCGTCGAGGCCGAGCACTTCGACGTGCTGATCGTCGGCGCGGGCATCTCGGGCGTCGGATCGGCCTATCACCTGCAAACCCAGCAGCCCCACAAACGCTTCGTCGTGCTGGAGGCCAAGGAGTCCTTCGGCGGCACCTGGCTGCAGCACCAGTATCCGGGCGTGCGCTCGGACAGCGACCTCTATACCTTCGGCTACCGCTTCAAACCCTGGGTGGGACCGCCGATCGCCACCGGCGAAGAGATCCTCCGCTATATGGACGAGGTGATCGAGGAGAACGGCCTGGCGGCGCATATCCGCTTTGGCCACGAGATCGTCAGCGCGTCCTGGTCGACGGAAGACAAACTCTGGCGCATCGAGGCGCGGCGTCGCGCCGACGGGCGGATTGTCGCCTTCACCACCGGGTTCCTGTGGATGTGCCAGGGCTATTACCGGCTGTCGGAGGGCTACACGCCCGAATGGCCGGGCATGGCCGACTACAAGGGCAGGATCGTGCACCCGCAGACCTGGCCCAAGGACCTGGACTACAAGGACAAGGACGTCATCATCATCGGCTCGGGCGCCACCGCGGCGACGCTGGGACCGGCGATGGCGGGGGATTGCAGACATCTGACGGTGCTGCAGCGCTCGCCGACCTATTTCATCCCGGGCCGCAACCGCAACGAGCTGGCCGACACCCTGCGGGACCTGGAGGTCCCCGAGGAATGGGTGCACGAGATCGTGCGCCGCCAGATCCTGAAGAACGGCGGGCTCTTCACCAAACAGGCTTTCGAGCACCCCGAAGCGGTCAAGGAGATGCTGCTGGGCGGCGTCAGCGCGCTGCTGCCGGAAGGCTATGATGTCGCGACCCATTTCACCCCGCGCTACAAACCCTGGCGCCAGCGGATCGCCTTCGTACCGGACGGCGACCTTTTCCAGGGCATCTCCTCGGGCAAGGTCAGCGTGGTCACGGACGAGATCGACCGTTTCACCGAGGCCGGCATCCGGCTGAAGAGCGGCGGGGAGCTGAAGGCGGACATCATCGTCACCGCCACCGGCTTCAACATGAACGCGCTCGGCGACATCGCCTTCAGTGTCGACGGCAAGCCCTTCGATCTGCATGACAGCGTCACCTACCGCGGCATGATGTTCACAGGCGCGCCGAACCTGGTCTGGGTCTTCGGTTATTTCCGCGCGTCATGGACCCTGCGCGTCGACCTGCTGGGCGACTTCGTGTGCCGTCTGCTGGCGCACATGGACGAGAAGGGCGCGCGGGAAGTGGAAGTTGTGGTCCCGCCGCAGGACGCCGACATGGCGACCGGCGACTGGATGGACGAGGACAACTTCAATCCCAACTACCTGCTGCGGTCGATGCATCTGCTGCCGAAGCGGGGCGCGAAGCCGGAATGGCAGCACACCCAGGACTACTGGTCCGAGCGCAAGGCGCTGCCGGCCGTCGACCTGGATGGCCCGGAGTTCCGCTACAGCTGAAACAACGCGCGCGCCCTCTGCGACAAGGCGCGCAAGCGTCCGCTTGATCTAACTCAAGGCTGCGTGCGGAGGCGGCGGGCAATCCGAAAGCGTAACCGCCCGGAGCGTATACCTTGACCGCCATCGCCGCGCCTTCGCCCGACGCCCCCCGGCCGGGGACCTACCTGCTGATCGTCTCGGTGATCGGCGCGGTGATCTCGCTCTTCGCGACGGCGCTGTCGGCCGACCCGCTGTTCCAGTTCCAGGGCTGGATCTTCCTGATCGCCTTCCTGGCCGCCTCGGCGGTGCTAACCGCGGGCGTGGTGAACGGGGACTACCACCTGCCGGCGGACCGCTACGAGGACGGGGTGATCAAGGCCGGCGTGATCGCCACCATGTTCTGGGGCACGGCCGGCATGCTGGTCGGGTTGATCATCGCCCTGCAGCTGTCGTTCCCGAACATCTTCTATTTCCCGGACTTCGGCTTCCTGAACTTCGGCCGCCTCAGGCCGCTGCACACTTCGGCGGTGATCTTCGCCTTCGGCGGCAACGCCCTGATCGCCACCAGCTTCTATGTGGTGCAGCGCACCTGCCGGGCGCGGCTGTTCGGCGGCATGGCTCCCTGGTTCGTGTTCTGGGGCTACCAACTCTTCATCGTGCTGGCGGGCCTGGGCTACCTCGTCGGCATCACCCAGAGCCAGGAATACGCCGAGCCGGAATGGCTGACCGACCTTTGGCTGACGGTCGTCTGGGTGGCCTATCTGGTCGTCTTCCTGGGCACGATCTGGAAGCGCAAGGAGCCGCATATCTATGTAGCCAACTGGTTCTACCTGGCCTTCATCGTCACCATCGCCATCCTGCATCTGGTGAACAATCTTGCCCTGCCCGTGGGCCTGTTGAACCACCGCAGCTTCTCGGTCTGGTCGGGCGTGCAGAGCGCGCTGGTGCAGTGGTGGTACGGCCACAACGCCGTGGGCTTCTTCCTCACCGCCGGCTTTCTGGCGATGATGTACTACTTCATTCCCAAGCGCGCTGACCGGCCGATCTACTCCTACCGGCTGTCGATCGTGCATTTCTGGGCGCTGATCTTCATCTACATCTGGGCCGGCCCGCACCACCTGCACTACACGGCGCTGCCGCAATGGACCCAGACCCTGGGGATGACCTTCTCGGTCATGCTCTGGATGCCGTCCTGGGGCGGCATGATCAACGGCCTGATGACCCTCTCGGGCGCCTGGGACAAGCTGCGCACCGACCCGGTGATCCGCATGCTGGTGGTGAGCCTCGCCTTCTACGGGATGAGCACCTTCGAGGGCCCGGTGATGAGCATCCGGGCGGTGAACGCCCTTTCCCACTACACCGACTGGACCATCGGCCACGTGCATTCCGGCGCGCTCGGCTGGGTGGGCTTCATCACCTTCGGCTGCGTCTACTGCCTGGTTCCGTGGCTGTGGAAGAAGCAGCGTCTCTACTCGGACCGCCTGGTCGAGTGGCACTTCTGGATCGCGACCATCGGCATCCTTCTCTACATCACCGCGATGTGGGTCTCCGGGATCATGGAAGGCCTGATGTGGCGGGCCTACACGCCCGAGGGCTTCCTCCAGTACTCCTTCGTCGAGACGGTCAGCGCCAAGCATATCGCCAATGTCGTCCGCGCCGTGGGCGGGGGCATGTACCTCACCGGCGTGCTGATCATGATCTTCAATCTCTGGAAGACCGTGACCTCGCCGAAGGTCGCCTCGCTGCCCGCGCCCGGGCGGGCCAGCCTGCCCGCGCCGCCGCTGGCGGCCATTCCCGAACCCGTTCCCGCCTGAGGCCGAGATCATGTCGCTCTGGAAAAGACACGGCGTCCTGGAACGCCACTCTCTGCCGCTGATCATCGCCATCATCATCGTGGTGGCCATCGGCGGGCTGGTGGAGATCACCCCGCTCTTCTACCTCCACAACACAATCGAGCCGGTGGAGGGCGTTCGGGCCTACACCCCGCTGGAGCTCGCCGGCCGCGACATCTACATCCGCGAGGGCTGCTACACCTGCCACTCGCAAATGATCCGGCCGCTGCGCGACGAGGTGGAGCGCTACGGCCACTACAGTCTCGCCGCCGAGAGCATGTACGACCACCCGTTCCAGTGGGGATCGAAGCGCACCGGGCCGGACCTCGCCCGGGTGGGCGGCAAGTATTCCGACAGCTGGCACCGCCAGCACCTGATCGACCCGCGCGCGATGGTGCCGGAATCGGTGATGCCCCCCTACGCCTTCCTGGCCGACCGCGAGCTGGACCTGCGGGATATCCAGGACCGGGTCAGGGCGATGCAGCGGCTGGGCGTGCCTTACACGAACGCGATGGTGGAACGCGCGCGGGCCGACGCCGAGGCGCAGGTTGATCCGACCAACAGCGACGTGACCGCGCTGCGGCGAAGCTATGGCGGCCAGCGCCTGGCCGTGCGCGACTTCGACGGCGATCCGGACCGGCTGACCGAGATGGATGCGCTGATCGCCTACCTGCAGATGCTGGGCACGACGGTGGATTTCTCCACCTACCAGGCCAGCGCCCCGGCGAACCGGAGGTAGCGGCCATGACCTACGAGACCGTGTCGCGCATCGCCCAGCAGGGCGGCTCGATCTACTTCCTTGCCCTGTTCCTCGTGGCGGCGGCCTACGCCTTCTGGCCGCGCAACCGCGACACGTTCCGGCGCGCCTCGCGCGCCGCTCTCACCCAGGATGATGACCGTGACCAGCCCCTCTGAGGACGGCGTCCCGCCGCCGCCGGAAAACAGCACCGGGCATGAGTGGGACGGCATCCATGAATTGGACAATCCCTTGCCGCGCTGGTGGCTGTGGATCTTCTACGCGACCATCGCCTTCTCGGTGGTCTATTGGGTGCTGATGCCGGCCTGGCCAGGGATCAGCGGATACACGCCCGGCGTGCTGCACTATTCCGACCGGGCCGAGGTGGAGCGCCAGTTGGATGCTCTGCACGGACAACGTGGGGCGCAGATGGCCCGCCTGAGCGCAGCGACGCTGCAGCAGATCGAGGCTGACGACACACTGCGAGGCTACGCCGTCAACATCGGCCGCTCCGTGTTCGGCGACAATTGCGCCACCTGCCACGGCGTCGGCGGCACGGGTAGCCCGGGCTATCCGAACCTGCGCGACGATGTGTGGCTGTGGGGCGGCACGCTGGACGATATCTATCGCACCATCACCGTGGGCGTGCGTTCGACGCACCCGCAGACCCGCACCTCGCAGATGCCGGCGTTCGGGCGCGACGAGATGCTGCAGCCGGGTCAGATCGACGACCTGACGGAATTGGTCGTCTCCCTATCGGGACGGCCCGCCAACGCCGCAGCGGTCGCCCGCGCCCGTCCGCTGTTCGCCGACCAGTGCGCGGCCTGTCATGGCGCCCAGGGGCTGGGCAACCAGCAGGTCGGGGCGCCCAACCTGACCGACGGCGACTGGCTCTATGGGGGCGATCGCGCCTCGATTCGCGGCCAGATCTTCAACGGCCGAGGCGGGGTGATGCCGACCTGGGGCGCCCGCTTCGACGACGCCACCCGCAAGGCGCTGGCGGTCTATGTGCACTCTGAGTCGGGCGGCTGACCCATGACCGTGGTCATCGGCCGCACCAAGAGGCCCCAGGGCGCCGGCCAGCCGCCGGTGTCGGTGGCCGAGCGCGTGCGGGAGAAGGCGCAGGGCGGCGGCGGTCTCTACAAGGCGCGCACGCCAATCTATCCGAAGAAGGTGGACGGGCCCTGGCGGACGCTGAAGTGGGCGCTGCTGGTCGTCACCTTGTCGATCTACTGGATCACGCCCTGGATCCGCTGGCCTCGCCCCGGCGGCGCGCCCGACCAGGCGGTGCTGGTCGATTTCACCCATGGGCGCTTCTATTTCTTCTTCATCCACCTGTGGCCGCAGGAGGTCTATTTCATCACCGGCCTGCTGGTGATGGCGGCGTTGGCGCTCTTCCTGGTCAGCGCGCTCTTCGGACGGCTGTGGTGCGGCTATGCCTGCCCGCAGACGGTTTGGACCGACCTCTTCCTTTTCGTCGAGCGGCAGTTCGAGGGCGACCGTAACGCCCATATGCGCCGCGACACCGCCGCGCTCAGCTTCGACAAGGTCTGGCGCAAGGCCGGCAAGCACGCGGTGTGGCTGGGCATTGCCTTCGCCACCGGCGGGGCCTGGATCTTCTATTTCCACGACGCGCCGACCCTGATCCGCACCTTCTGGATCGGCCAGGCTCCGATGACGGCCTACGTGTCCTGCGGGGTGCTGACCTTCACCACCTATGCGCTGGCCGGGACCATGCGCGAGCAGGTCTGCGAGTACCTCTGCCCCTGGCCGCGGATCCAGGGGGCTATGCTGGACGCCCACAGTCTGCAGGTGACCTACCGCGCCGACCGCGGCGAGCCGCGCGGGCCGCACAAGAAGGGCGCGTCCTGGGAAGGCCGGGGCGACTGTGTGGACTGCAACCAGTGCGTGGTGGTCTGTCCGATGGGGATCGATATCCGCAACGGCGCGCAATTCGCCTGCATCAATTGCGGCCTCTGCGCCGACGCCTGCGATGCCGTGATGGCGCGCGTCGGCCGGCCGAAGGGCCTGATCGCCTACGACACGGACGCCAATGTCGCGCGTCGCGCCAAGGGCTTGGCCCCCAGGTCCCGGCTGATCCGCCCGAGGACCGTCTTCTACGGCGCGGCGCTGGCGGGCGTGGCGGCGCTGATGATCACGGGACTCGTCACGCGGCGGACGCTCGACCTGCATGTGATCCACGACCGCAATCCGATGTTCGTGCGCCTGCACGACGCGTCGGTGCGCAACGGCTATGTGCTGCAGATCGCCAACCGCGGTTTCGAGCCGCAAGCCGCCACCCTGACGCTGGAGGGCGCGCCGGACGCGCAGCTGAAACTGGCCGGCGAAGGTCCCTGGAGCACAGCGGCCCAGGTCGAGGTGGGTCCCGACCAGGTTCGCACCGTCAGGCTCTTCGCCCGCGAACCGGAACGGGTTCTGCAAGGCGCCGAAGCTCCCGTGACCTTCCGCCTGCGGACCGGCGAGCATGTCGTGCGCGCCCGCTCGATCTTCACCACCGGCCTGGGAGAGGATCGATGAGCCGTTTTCGGATCAACGGATGGCATGTGCTCGCCGGCTTTGTCGTTTTCTTCGGCCTGGTGATCGCCACCGATGTGAGCTCTTTCCAGCACAGTGGGATCCGAAGCTTGGAATTCACGTGACTTGAAGTCGCGGC
>JADMIO010909350.1_pt1 | contig 14460 bp, 16 predicted proteins | sample 8958161 | NCBI WGS metagenome assembly JADMIO01 (sample SAMN16585339, study PRJNA669376) | soil metagenome | isolation source: Crop rotation soil | place: USA: Cullars Rotation, Alabama | collected 2011 | reverse complement strand
GTTCTTTTTAAAGCTTCTTCATGTCGCCACGCTTCAATTGCCGAATGATTGCCGCTTAATAAAACATCCGGAACCTTCCAGTCGCGGAATGTCTCTGGTCTTGTATAAACCGGGGGGGCCAGCAGATCATCCTGGAATGAATCCATCAATGCGGAGGTTTCATCATTCAAAACCCCGGGGATCAATCTTCCCACCGCATCAACAATAATTGCTGCGCCCAATTCGCCCCCACTAAGCACATAATCACCAACGGAAATTTCTTTAGTGATAAAATGATCTCTCACTCTTTGATCTATTCCTTTATAATGTCCACATATCAATAGAAGATTATTCTTTAATGATAAAGCATTCGCCTTCTTTTGATCAAACAGATCGCCATCAGGAGTGAGATATATTACTTCATCATATTTATTTTCTTTTTGCAATGATTCAATTGCATTTACCAACGGTTCCACCATCATAACCAGTCCTGCTCCACCCCCAAACTGGTAATCATCTACCTGACCGTGTTTATAATTAGTATAATCGCGAAGATTATGTAGATGGATCTGAAGTAATTCCTTTTCCTGTGCTCGCTTCAATATAGAATGCGAAAAAAAACTCTCCATCAATGCAGGAACTACCGATATGATATCAATCCGAAGCAAAATCTATAATTTATAATCTAAAATTTATAATCCAAAATCATCTAGTCCCCGCCTTTCCTTTTTTGTAGGCCGGCCCTGCTTACTTTGTCTTTTCCCTGTATTAAAAACAAATGCAGATGATTTCACAGTAATGTTTTCATCTTCCGGAGTAAGATCGATATAATATTTTATTGCTTCCGAATACTGAACCCTGTTATGCAACAAACCTGTTACTTCAATGATCCATTTTCTTGCTTCAGTTTTTATTTCGTACCGGTCTCCAATCGAAACCGTTTTCGACGGTTTGCAATTCACACTATTCGATCTTACTTTATTACTATTACATGCATCTGCAGCAAGTGATCGGGTTTTGAATATCCTGATGGCCCAGAGATATTTATCCAGCCGCAATTTTTCGATACCAGCCATTAAGATTACTTATAAAGATCGTTTAGCGACTTTTTTAATAATTGAACTAACGGAGTATTAACCTTGTTACCATTGGAGAAAAGATCTTTGGCATTGATATCTTCATTATAAAAAGCCTTAATCGCTTTTTCATCTATATCAATTGCAGAACCACCCAGACTTATTCCCGCAAATAATCCTTTAGATCTTGAATAAGAATATACTTCTGCTTCCAGCTTATAATCTGTGCTTGCAGAAGAACTTCTTCCAAAAGGACCGGCAGCAACGGAAATATCACCACCGAGTGTAAAGCTTCCGTTACCAATTTTATCTAATGTAGAACGATGTTTGAATATTAATATCAGGTCAACAGATTCAACACCTGCCTGCAATCCAAGCGTTCCGCCTGTAAGTGTTATAAAAACAGGATTGCTCCAGTTGCCAGCAGAATCTTTGACCAATGCAATACCGCGACCGCGTTTACCTGCAAGTACAAATCCTGCATTAATTAATTTTGGAACAATGATTATTCCCTGACTGATATCAAGTAATTGCTGAGGAATATCTTCTTTCATCTTTCCGAATTCCTGAACGACAGTTGTGGCCGATTGAATTTTTTCCTGCTGCTTTTCCTGCGCATAGGAATTATTAAGAACTAATAAGGACGTTAATAGAAAAAACCATTTCATTTTTATCAGTTTTCTTTTTCAAAAAATTTATGGAAGTAAGGAATAGTTTCTATTCCCTTATAAAAATTAGCCAGGTCAAATTTTTCATTTGGGCTATGAAGATTATCACTGTCCAACCCAAAACCAAGAAATACAACTTTTAGTCCGAGTTCTTTTTCAAACAAAGAACAAATAGGGATACTTCCTCCGCCTCTTACGGGGATTGCTTTTTTGCCAAATGTTGCATCGATCGCTTTTGCAGCTGCTTTATAAGCATTGCTATTGATCGGTGTCATGTAAGGCTCGCCTCCATGATGTTCAAATGCACTCACAGTTACTGAAGGAGGTGCTATCTTTTTAAAATGATCCAAAAGGATCTTTGTGATCTTTTCTGAAGATTGATTCGGAACCAAACGCGCTGAAATTTTTGCAGTGGCTTTGGATGGAAGAACCGTTTTGGCTCCTTCACCCTGGTAACCTCCCCAAATTCCGTTTAATTCAAGGGTTGGACGAATACCTGTTCGCTCATTAGTAGTGTATCCTTTCTCTCCCCATAATTCTTTTACACCAAGATCCTTTTTATATTCTGCTTCATTATAAGGTGCTTCAGCCATCATCTTTCTTTCTTCAGGAGTAGCTTCAACTACATCATCATAAAATCCGGGGATAGTTATGTGATTATTCTCGTCATGACAACTGGCGATCATCTTTGCAAGAATAGTTACAGGATTTGCAACAGCTCCACCATAAACGCCACTATGAAGATCGCGGTTTGGTCCGGTCACTTCTACTTCAATGTAACTTAATCCGCGTACCCCGATATCGATGCTGGGCGTATCCAGACTGATCATTGAAGAATCTGAGATCAATACAACATCTGCTTTCAAAAGATCTTTGTGAGCAGCGACGAATTTTCCAAGATTGGGTGATCCAACTTCTTCTTCTCCTTCGATAATAAATTTGACATTGGTTTGCAATGTGTTCGTTGCCTTCATTATTTCCAGCGCCTTAACATGCATGTAAAATTGGCCTTTATCATCGCATGAACCCCTTGCATAAATTTTACCGTCTTTAATAACAGGTTCAAATGGTCCGCTATTCCATAATTCAAGCGGATCAGCAGGCTGAACATCATAATGTCCGTATACCAATACCGTAGGTTTTGATGGATCAATGATCTTTTCTCCAACAACAACAGGATGACCTTCAGTAGGATAAATATCAACCTTATCGGCTCCTGCTTCCTGTAATCTTTGTTTTACTTTTTCTGCGCATTTTATCATGTCGGCTTTGTTCTCCGACTTTGCGCTGATAGAAGGGATTCTTAATAGTTCAAGAAGTTCTTCTAAAAATCTGTCTTTATTTTTCTCGAGATAATCTTTCCATTCCTGCATGTGAAATAATTTAATGGCGAAAGTAAGATAAAGAAATGTTGAGTGTTGAATGTTGAATGATGAGTTCTTTTAACAATACATTTCTATGAAATATTTGGAAATTGATTTGCAAGTGAATTAAATTTGTTCAAGATTGCTTTTCAATTCATCAGCCTTCATTCGGACCCTGTACTATTAGGATGCCAGTGAGGGCTGAGTCTATTTATACCGCAGCAAAGCGTTGCGCTACATAATCCCAGTTAACAACATTCCACCAATTCTCAATATAATCTGCACGCTTATTCTGATACTTCAGGTAATATGCATGTTCCCAAACATCCAATCCCAGTAAAGGAAATCCTTTAATATCGCTTACATCCATTAATGGATTATCCTGGTTAGGAGATGAGCCGATCTTCAATGCCTTATTCTTATCGCTATACAACCATGCCCAACCGCTTCCAAAACGATTTTTACCTGCATCAGCAAACTGAACTTTAAAATTGCTGAATGAGGTAAAATTCTTTTCGATGGCTTCCAATAATTTACCTGTAGGTTTATTATCAGATTGTTTTGGGCGCATACATTTCCAAAACATTTCATGATTATAATGTCCGCCTCCATTGTTCCTGACCTTTGCACTGTATTTGGAAACTGTTGCCAAAAGATCTTCGAGGGGTTTTGACATATTTATCGATTCGGCCTGTGCAGCATCTTTTAAATTTTTTGAATACGCCGCAGCATGTTTGGAATAATGTATTTCCATTGTCATAGTATCGATCACATTTTCCAAAGCATCATAATGATAAGGCAATGGTTGCTGATCGAATCCTGTATGGAATGTAGTTACAGTTACAGGTTTTAAAACTTCACATGAAGATAAAATGCCTGCGGCTGATGAAACACCTATTCCAACAGCAATGCTTCCTTTAACGGAGTTGATCAGGAATTCGCGACGACCGTATTCTTTTTTCATTTTGAATGATTTGGAGAGTTGACGAAAACTATCTTCTAAATATACCAAAAATGGACTCTAGTAATCTCCTGAGGGAACGGGAAAACCTGTAATAATATTCCTTATTGAACAATGTTGAATCTCTGGTTGCTTTATACGTCAGAAAAACACCAACAGGTAATAATATAAATACAGGAAGCCATGTTCCACCCAGTGGATTTAATATTTCCTGTTTCACAAATTTCTCACCAAAAAGATCCAGTAAATGAAATACAAGAAAGAATATGATCGCCAGGAAAATAGGCATACCCAATCCCCCTTTGCGGATTATTGCACCAAGAGGTGCCCCAATAAAAAACAAAACGATACAGGCGATCGAAAGAGAGAATTTTTTATGCCATTCAGAAAGGCTCAACTTAAGATCAAGGGATTTGGCATCATATTCCGCTCCCGATAATTGTAAAACATTATGAATATTAGTGGATGCGTTTATTGCTCTCTCCATGTTCAGTTCGCGCATGCTATCCGGAACCAGATCATCAAATGTTTTGGTATTTGTTGGAAGGGTTGCAACTGCAATATTGCTATCAATGAGTTTATAATAATTGAAATAAGTATATATTTCCTTCTGTGTTCTCCTGGCAAATGAATCTGGAAATTTTTTCAATGAATCGATCATCTTATCCAGTTGCCTGATGTTTTGCATTTTATATCCGGATTTAAAAACACTGTCGGCAGTACGTTTTATATCCAGCTGGCTCAGATCAAAAAGCTTGTTGTATTGTTTGAATCCAACTCTTATGAATTCATTATCCGGATTACTGATCTCACCCTTTTCTTCATAACGGTAACCATTCTGCAAATTGAATTCAAGGAACTTTTTATCAGGACTCATTTTCATTATTCCCTTTTCAGCAATGATGCAATTATCCTGCGGTCCGGTTGATTGCTCATAAATAATAATATTTCTGAGCGTCTTTTTATCCTTATCCTTTGAAGATACTTTTATAGAATATCCTTTGAAGCCATTATAGAAAACTCCTTCTTTAAGATCAAAGGCTGGACTCTTTCTGTAGATATCATTATAAATAGCTGCGAATTTTAAATTAGCAACAGGGATAAGATAGTTTGCAAAAAGAAAAGTTACCATTGAAAGAATGATCGCGATCACGAACAACGGTCTCATAAATCTCAGCAATGGAATGCCGGCTGATTTGATAGCAACAAGTTCGAAAGATTCTCCCAGCTTGCCGAATGTCATAATAGAAGAAAGCAGAATGGATATAGGTAGTGCAAGCGTTACCAGCGTTGCACTTGCATACGTAACAAATTGGATCAAAGTCAGAAAATCAAGACCTTTCCCTACCAGGTCATCTATATATTTCCAGATGATCTGCATCATTAAAACAAAAAGCGTAATAACAAAAGTGGCCAGGAATGGACCAAGAAATGACTTAAGTATTAGCTTATCGAGTTTTTTGAGCATGACAGGTTATAACCTTATATTCGGATAAATCAGATTAATGTCAAAAATAAGTCTTTCAACAGAGGAATTAGAACTGGTAACAGATACAAAAAGCATCATGCTAAAGCATTCAGTGATCCAGAAGGTCTATGATCTTTTTGGAGAGCTATATAAAAAGATGAAAGTTGTTTGGGCAGAAAATAATAAACATGGTTTCTCAGGAAAAATTTCGAAAGGAGAAAATTATTTGCATCTCCCTTATGTAATGCTGGATTATCCTTCCATATTTGGTAAAGATGGTGTGTTTGCAATAAGGACAATGTTCTGGTGGGGAAATTTCTTCAGCATAACCTTTCAAATTTCCGGGACATATTTAGAAAAATTCAACATCAGTGATCCGCAAGCATTTCAACTATTAAGATCTGGAGGTTTCAGCATTTGTGTTAATAAAGATGAATGGCAGCATCATTTTGAAGCTGATAATTATGTTCCTGCATCAGCATTTGATCAGCCTCCATCTATAACAGGAAAGCAATTTTTTAAAGTTGCTAAAATGATCCCGGTTGCATTATGGGATCAGGCAGAAGAATTTTTACTGGAAAGTTTTTCGCAGCTAATTGCGTATATGCATGCTAGTTACCCAGGCGATAAAACAGATCCTTTACCTGGGTTTCCCAAAGGAGACTCTGGTCTTTGATCTCTTTTTTATCAGCAAAATCATGAATGATAAGTATGGTGAGGTTAGTGACCTCAGATTTATCAATGCTAAATTCAAAATATTCATCTGCAGGTGCGTGCAGCCAGTGATAACGAATTGATTTTCCTTCTTCGGTCTGAAGCACTTCAGCTTCTTCAGTGAAATCATTCCATGTAAAACTGAAAACCCCATCACGCTCATCCACCTTATCTGCAAACCATTCCTGCAATCCAGCTGGTGTTGATAGGAAATCGTATAAAATAACCGGAGAACATCTAACAGGATACTCTAACGTGTACAAAACTTTCTTACTCATCCTTTTTCGTTGATCATAAATTGTATATGTGCAATAATAGAAAATAAATCCATATATAAATTTTTTATTTAACGGCGTAAGAAATACACAATAAATGTGGGTTGCCGTACGTAAATAAAGCTATTGTTTATCATCTATTTACAAAATATTTTATGTTTCACATACTACGAAGCATACAAATTACGTTAGCAATCCGTCATTCTATTTAACATAGCCTTAACCTGATCATTAGGGCTGAAAAATTAAATACTAACCAGTTATGAGCATGCGCCAGTTAAAAATCTCCAAATCAATCACAAACCGGGAGAGCCAGAGTCTTGAGAAATATTTACAGGAAATTGGAAAAGTTGATCTTATCACCCCTGAAGAAGAAGTACAGCTTGCTGTATTGATAAAACAGGGCGATCAGCGTGCGCTTGACAGGCTAACAAAAGCGAACCTCCGTTTTGTTGTTTCTGTAGCAAAGCAATACCAGAACCAGGGATTAACCCTTCCTGATCTTATCAATGAGGGAAATCTTGGATTGATAAAGGCTGCTCAGCGTTTTGATGAAACACGCGGATTCAAATTCATTTCATACGGTGTATGGTGGATCAGACAAAGTATTTTACAGGCATTAGCTGAACAATCAAGAATTGTAAGGCTTCCATTAAATAAAGTTGGATTAACAGGCAGATTAAATCGCGCCTATTCACAATTGGAACAACAGTTTGAAAGGGAACCAACTCCAGAGGAGCTGGCAAGTCACCTGGAAATTGAAACCGAAGAGGTAGCTAATACACTTAGTGTTTCTTCCCGCCATTTAAGCATGGATTCTCCGCTTTCTGAAGGCGAGGACAATACATTGATCGACGTACTGAATAATCCAAATGCTGAAAGCACCGACCGCCAGCTTGAATTCAAAGATTCTTTGAAGCTGGAGATCGAAAGATCATTGAGTGTTCTTACAGAAAGACAAAAAGAAGTGATCTGTTTATTCTTTGGATTGGGCGTTGACCATCCAATGAGCCTGGAGGATATCGGTGAATATTTTCACCTTACGCGTGAGCGTGTTCGACAGATAAAGGATAAGGCATTAATGAAGATAAGATCTCATTCCCGTACCAATCTCTTAAGGGATTTTCTGGGAGTAAACTTTCAATAAGCTTCTAATTTCATAAATTTGCAAAGTGAATATGTTCTGATCATATTCACTTTTTTATTTACAAAAAATTTTCGGGGAGATGTTCGAATCATTAAGTGAGAAGCTGGATACCGCGTTTAAAAACCTGAAAGGTCAGGGCAGGATAACGGAATTAAATATTGCATCCACATTAAAAGAGATCCGTCGTGCATTGGTTGATGCCGATGTAAACTTTAAGATCGCAAAAGAATTTACCGATAAGATAAAGGAACAGGCGATCGGTGAAAAAGTTTTGAATGCGATCAGTCCGGGCCAGTTAATGGTAAAGATCGTCAAGGATGAGCTTGCAACTTTAATGGGAGGTACAGAAAGCGATCTTGATCTTAAAGGTGCTCCAACGATCATACTGGTAGCGGGTTTACAGGGTAGTGGTAAAACCACCTTCAGTGGTAAGCTTGCTAATTATCTGAAAACTAAAAAAGGTAAATCACCTTTACTTGTTGCAGGAGATATTTACAGACCTGCAGCGATAGATCAGTTAAAAATATTGGGAGAGCAGATCAATGTTGAGGTTTATGCTGAACCTGAAAACAAGAATGCTGTTGATATTGTAAAAAATGCATTAGCTGAAGCAAAAAGGAAAAATAAGAATGTAATTATAATTGATACGGCAGGAAGATTAGCATGACCGGTCAGGACGCCGTAAATACGGCGGCAGCTTTCAATGAAAAGCTGGATTTCACCGGTGTAGTACTTACAAAACTGGATGGTGATACAAGAGGTGGTGCGGCGATATCCATTAAATATACCGTTGATAAGCCCATCAAGTTTGCAAGCAGTGGGGAGAAGATGGATACCCTTGATGTTTTTTATCCGGAGAGGATGGCACAAAGGATCCTGGGAATGGGAGATATTGTCTCGCTTGTAGAAAAGGCACAGGAGCAATTTGATGAAGCACAAGCAGCAAAGCTGGAAAAGAAAATAAGGAAGAACCAGTTTGATTTTGAAGACTTTAAAAACCAGCTTCAGCAGATCAAAAAGATGGGAAATCTTAAGGACCTGATGGGTATGATACCGGGAGTTGGAAAACAGATAAAGGATGTGGATATCAATGATGATTCTTTCAAGGGAATTGAAGCAATGATCAATTCCATGACCCTTGAAGAAAGGAGAAATCCTGATATAATAACCCCTTCCCGTAAGACCAGGATCGCTAAGGGAAGCGGAAAAAGTCCGGATGAACTAAATCAGTTCCTGAAGCAGTTTGAGCAGATGAAGAGTATGATGAAAATGATGAATAAAATGCCGATGGGACGCGCCCCTGTCAGGCGTTAATGATGGCCGAATGTACTGTAGATATTGAATTTTATTCAAAATTTGGATTTTGAATGCTCCCTCCTTATCTTCGCAGTCCTTTAGAAACCAAATTTATTAACAACCCAAAAAAAATTTCTATTTTTTATGGCTGTAAAAATGAGATTGCAACGTCATGGCTCAAAGAAGAGACCATTCTACTTTATCGTCGTTGCAGACGCCCGTAGCCCACGTGATGGAAAATTCATTCAAAAGCTAGGCTCTTACAACCCGCTAACCGTTCCGGCCACTATTCAGATCGATCGTCAGAAAGCATTGGACTGGCTGCACAAAGGTGCACAACCAACTGATACTGTAAGAAGGATCCTTTCATTCAAAGGTGTATTATACCTGAAGCATTTATTGCGCGGTGTTACCCTTGGATTGTTTGATGAAGCTACCGCAATGGAAAAATTTACCAAGTGGAGCGGTGAGCATGATGCAGAATTTGCAAAGCGTCAGGAATCACACAAAAAAGCAAGAACTGCTTCAAGACAACAACCTGTAAGAAGGGTAGTTACTAACAAACCAGAAGCTCCAAAAGCTGAACAGCAGGAATCTCCTGCTCAGGAAGCGGAATAAAATAGTTTAAAAAGTTTAAGAGTTTAAAAAGTTTCAAGGGTTTAGAAAATTCTAAACCCTTGAAACTTTTTAAACCCCTTAAACATGGTTTTTAAATGTTGCTAAAGCGTTATTGGTAGTGACTCTTGCTACTTCTTCCTCAGATACATTTTTTATTTCTGCGATCTTAGCGATCACATATTTCAGATAAGAAGGTTCATTTCTTTTTCCTCTGAATGGCACAGGTGTTAGATATGGTGCATCAGTTTCCAAAACGAGATTTTCAAGCGGCACATCTTTTAATACAGTGTCCAACCCCGATTTTTTATAGGTCATCACTCCTCCTATTCCCATTAAGAAACTACAATCTATTATTTTTTGTGCCTGTTCTAAGCTTCCACCAAAGCAATGGAAAATACCTTTCAGTCCTTTTGACCGGTATTGTTGAATAACTCCGATCGATTCATCCATTGCATCCCTGGTATGCAATACAACCGGAAGGTCATATTGTAATGCAATTTCTATTTGCTTATGAAAACATTCATATTGCTGATCAATAAATGTTTTATCCCAATACATATCCAATCCAATTTCTCCTATGGCAGCAAACTTCCTTTTCGAAAGCCATGAAGCAATGATCATCAATTCATCCTTATAATTTTCTTTTACAGAACATGGATGTAAGCCAGCCATCGCGAAACAAAGTCCCGGAAATTTTTTCTCCAGCTCAAATTGAGCATCTATAGTTGAAGAATCAATTGCAGGCAGGTAAAATCCGGACACTCCTTCTTTTTGAGCTCTATCAATTACTTCATGGATGTCATCCTTAAAATCCTCCAGGTATAAATGGGTATGGGAATCAATTATATTCAAGACAGCAATTATGAAAGAAAAGGAATCCTATTCGTGATCAACATTAAACAACAAAGGAAATTAAAAAAAATTAACTACTGTTTAAACTTCGGAGTGCAACCAGAGTCCTATAATTGTTTTAAAACATTTCACGAAAAATTTAAATCAAAAATTATTATTTTATGAAAAAGTTCAGTAACCTTTCGAAATGGCTAACGGCGCTGGCAGCTTTTGGCGTTGTTACCATCTCATCATGTCAGAAAAACCCAGTTTCCTCTGATGATGCAACCGAAATTGCTGCTACAACAGAAGTTTCTCAAAACAATGCTGTTGCCGAAAATGAATATGATGATGTATTCAACATCACCATGAATGTTCAATCATCTGATGTGGGTGAAGAGATAGGTTTGGGAGCCAGTGGTTCATCGATCAGTATCTATGGTCGCCCTGCAGATCCCAATACACCTTCACGCTGCTTTACCGTAACTGTAGTTCCCAATACACCGCATGTGTTCCCAAAAACTGTGACTGTTGATTTTGGAACAGGTTGTCTTGGAAGAGATGGCAAGCTAAGGAAAGGAAAGATCGTAACAACATATACTGGTCCGATGATGACTCCGGGAAGCAAAGCCACAACAACATTTGTAGATTATAATGTTGACAGCTTTAAAGTAGAAGGAACACATTCAGTAGAAAATACTTCTACATCAAATAACAGAAGTTTCACTGTTAAAGTTGTAGATGGTAAAATAACAAATACTGTTGCAGGCAAATGGCATGCATGGAATAGTACAAAAACAATTACTCAGACAGAAGGTAACGGAACCCCAGTTTTCCCTCTTGATGATATATTTAGCATTACAGGCAATGCCAGTGGTTCTAATTCAGGAGGAAATACATGGACAGCAACCGTAACATCTGCTCTGATAAAGAAATTTATTTGTCCGTGGTTAGTTCAGGGAACTGTTCAGATCACCAGAAATACACACTCAGCTACCCTTGATTTTGGTAATGGTGATTGCGATAATAAAGCCACTATAACCATCAATGGAGTGAGTCATATTATCACCCTTCATTAATGAAAAAAGATTGTTAATTATTCAAAAAACATTGTAACTTAACAACAGTTTTCATAGGGTACGGATTAAAAACGGGCCAGGGTTTCTACCCCGGCCCAATTTGCTTTTAAGAGGTTGCTTCATTGGAATTTCGTCATTGCAAGGAGAGATTGAATTTCGTCATTGTGAGGAGCGTAACGAAGTGAAGCGACGAAGCAATCCCCCTCCTATTCCAACACCTTAAATTCAAATCCCCTTTCTTTAAAATGCTTCAAAACTAACGGTAACGCATAACTCATTTTCTCAAATGCCTTAACGCTGTCGTGGAAAACAATTATCGAACCCGCACCTGCATTTTTTAAAACATTATCAAGGCATCTTTCTTTCGAAATGCCTTTGTCGAAATCACCGGATAGTACAGTCCACATTATTATCTTAAATCCGGTCTTGCGCTTTATACTTTTTATCTGATCCTTTGTTATCCGTCCATATGGGGGTCTGAACAGGTCGCTTTTGATCAATACCCCTGCTGTTTCAATATTCTGCAGGTAATATTCGGAGGTAGTTTGCCATCCATTCACATGATCATAGGTATGATTTCCAACTTTATGACCCGCATTTACAACCTGGTTATATACTTTCTCATATTGAGATACATTATTGCCTATACAGAAGAAAGTTGCACGGGCATCATATTGTTTAAGCTGATCTAAAACGAAAGCAGTAGCCTCGGGATGAGGACCATCATCAAAAGTGAGATAAATGCTCTTATTATTGGGATCCATCTCCCAAATACAATCTTTATAAAAACGCTTTAAAAATCCGGGAGTTTTTTTGAAATAAAACACTTAAAGAGATTAAAAATTAAAAATTAAAAATTAAGAACTGATCCTAATTTTTAATACACAACTAAAAGCTTCTGTTTTTATTTACCCAATCTTTTATATAAGAAGCAATATCAGAAGTAGTTGTTCCGGGAGGAAATAATTTACCCACTCCAATATCATTCAGTTTTTTCATATCATCCTCAGGAATAATGCCTCCACCTGTAAGCAAAACATCATTCATCTTCTTCTCATCCATCAATGTCCTGATCTTTGGAAATACAGTATTATGCGCACCACTTAATATGCTTATCCCAATTGCATCCACATCTTCCTGCAAAGCAGCATTCACTACCATCTCCGGTGTTTGTCTGAGTCCGGTATAGATCACTTCCATCCCTGCATCCCTCAAGGCAGTAGCAATTACTTTTGCTCCCCTATCATGGCCATCCAATCCAACCTTAGCCACTAAAACCCTTATGGGACGATTTAAAGCCATAATTCTATTTTAATTCAGCAAGCTAAGAACCTTTTCAATTCTTTTGATGGTTTCTTCCTTACCTAAAAGATTTGCAATATCAAAAACACCCGGACCAAACTTCCCTCCAACAAGCATGATCCTGAACGGAAGCATCAATTCTCCGGGCTTTAACTGATTTACTGCAGCAATTTCCTTGAATTCTTTTTCAAGGGCATCATGATTCCAGTTCTCATTGATCTCAAGTGATTTTATAACCTCAAGAAAGAATAATTTTTTCTGATCATTCCACTTAGGCTTGATGCTATCTGTATCAATAGAAACCGGTGGCTGATAAAAGAAAGACCCCTGCTCAATAAAATCAGTTAATAAAGTACATCTTTCTTTAACAAGAGTGATCATCTTTAGCAATGATTCATCCGAAGTTTTTATACCGGCAGATGCATAAATATTTCTAACATCTTCCAATAATCTTTCTGCTGAAGATCTCTTGATCCATTCATGATTAAACCATTTCGCCTTTTCATAATCGAATTTGGCACCAGTCACATGCACCCGATCAATAGAAAATTTTTCTACCAGCTCATCCAATGTAAATATTTCCTGTCCCGTGCCGTCATTCCAACCCAGCACAGCCAAAAGATTTACAAATGCTTCCGGTAAAAATCCCAATTCCCTGAAGCCTTTGATATGATCTCCGGTGTTTGGATCATTCAATTGCATTGCAAATACAGGGAATCCTAATCGTTCGCCATCCCGCTTACTAAGCTTTCCATTTCCATCCGGCTTTAATATTAATGGAAGATGAGCCCATTTCGGCATGTGTTTTTTCCATCCAAGATATTCCCAAAGTAAAACATGTACCGGTGCGCTGGGCAACCATTCCTCCCCACGAAAGGCATGCGTTATTTTCATCAGATAATCATCCACCACAACAGCAAGATGATAAGTAGGCATCCCATCTGCCTTTAATAAAACCTTATCATCAACAACGTTCGTATCAAATTCAATATCTCCCCTGATCATATCTTCCATGCGAACATGCACATCAGGATCGATCTTTATTCTTATAACATAAGGTGTATTCTTATCCAGTAGTGACTTCGTTTCTTCTTCTGATAGATTAAGTGAATTTTTCATTCTGCCACGCGAAAAATGATCATAATGAAGGCTTGATCTTCCTTCAGTTTTCAGATCTTCTCTCAGAGTAGCTATTTCCTCAGGAGTATCAAATGCATAATAAGCATGGCCCTGATCTACCAGCTGCATAGCATATTCACGATACAAACTTTTACGTTCGCTTTGGCGGTAAGGTGCATAGGGACCTTCCTTTGCAGGACTTTCATCAGGATCTAATCCGCACCAGTGAAGACAATCCATAATGTATTGCTCTGCACCTTTCACATATCTGCTCTGATCAGTATCCTCAACCCTTAAAACAAAGTCTCCATTAAGTTTTTTAGCAAACAGATAATTATAAAGAACCGTTCTCACTCCTCCAAGATGCAATCCACCCGTTGGACTAGGTGCAAACCTTACACGAACTTTTGACATTTGGCAAAGATAAACCCCTGAAACTCTTTAAACTCTTGAAACCCTTGAAACTTTTCCTTATTTTTAATCGAATTGCTTGCTATAGGCTAATGTTTATTAAATTCATTGCTTATGCAGGAAAATGCTTTATTGAAATCTTATCAGCATCA
>JADMIO010792853.1_pt1 | contig 14460 bp, 16 predicted proteins | sample 8958161 | NCBI WGS metagenome assembly JADMIO01 (sample SAMN16585339, study PRJNA669376) | soil metagenome | isolation source: Crop rotation soil | place: USA: Cullars Rotation, Alabama | collected 2011 | reverse complement strand
GCCGCGACTTCAAGTCACGTGAATTCCAAGCTTCGGATCCCACTGTGCTGGAAAGTCAAGGCATCGTTCGACCCACGCTGGACTGCGACCGTGGACGGCCACGCGGTCAAGCCCGTCTTCATGGCCCCGAGCCTCGTCGGAGTCGACGTGCCGGCGGGAAGGCATGAGGTGCGTTTCCGATACGCGTCCGTGGCGCACTACCCCTTGCTGTTCGGCATGGGATTGCTGACCATGGTTGGCCTGATTGTTGTCCCCCGGTGCGCGAGGCAACGGCGCGACACAGAATCGGCTCAAGAATCCCAGCTGAATGCCGGAAGATTTGCGGGTTAACGTAGCTGACGCATGGATTGGCGAATGTCGACAACGGGCAGCCGTGGAGGGAACACCGACGCATCGGGGGGGTACACGAGGAAGGTCGGGTGACGGCGCGGCAAGCGCCCCTGCTCTCGCAGGATGAGATCGACAGACGGTTCGCTTGCCCACGGCCTCGCCGAAGACGGCAAACCGAACTCGTCGTATGCAACTGTTTCGGTCAATCCGCCACGCCAATCCGCCAACACGAATCCGATGCGCCGGGCGCCTGTTGGCACCTCCTTGACCTGGCTGCGAAGCAGCGCTAACTCTGTCGTCTGAGGCTCCACTATCAGTGTCTCGACGTGTATAGCTGCGAGTGTCAAGCTGAGCACGACAACAAAGACGGATAGCCCGATCACCGATCGCTCGGTTGCTGTGAGCACCCGTTGGCTAACGCGATCCTGAAGCACATCTCGGACGGCCGTCCAGAGACCTAGGGCACCGAGCCAGGCGTATAGGGCGACAAGCGACGTAAGTGCGACCTGGGTTCGGAAGGGTGGCCAGGTGTCCGCGACCACCAGGTTAGGCAGATACGCGAGCGGAACAAGAGATATTGCGATCGCCGCGACCAGAATCGGCCGCGGCGACCAGCGCAGAAGCCATACGCCGATTCCTACAATCGCGATAATAGAGACCGAGAGCGCAAGCCAGTTGCTGGTCGGGTTCAGTTCGAAAAGGTTCAACGCCTGATTGAGTGGCTGCTCGAGGAACCAGCGCCCCTTCCCGAGAACGTCGTGCGTGAGGATCGTTCGGTGGCCCGCCGTCGCCTCGGCCCCGAGCATCCGCGTCATGAGTCTGGTCGCGACGAACGTGATCCCGAACGCAACACCGGCGACGACAAAATGGATTCGCGCCACTCTCACGATCCGTGCGGAGTTACGGGCAGCCCCAACCAGCGCAACGGCAAAGAACACCCAGAAGAACATCGCCGCCGGCTGGTAGATCATCAGCGCCGCTATCAGCATCACGACTGTGCCCACGAGCCGATCTGGAACGACCTGTCGCGGCGCGTCAAGCGTCGAAACCGCCAAGAGCGACGACCCTGCGGCTAGCAGCATCGCGTACGGGGACACGAACATCACCGTCCAGGAGGCATACACCTGGAACGCTGGCATGCTGCAGACGAAAAGCGTGATCAGCGCAGCGATAAAGGGCCTGATAGCCGAACGCACGAGCGCCCAGTGGAACAACATCGCGAGAGCAACGATTGCCAGCACGCCGGCACCCCTTACGAACCGAAGATGGTCGATTGTTCCCGCCGCGGCGAAGAAGACGGACTGGAGAATCCCCGCGAGTGGTCGACCGCCCGTCGCGTTCGCAGCGAAAATGTCCTTTCCGAACTGGGGGCTCGGGTCGCCGCTCACGGCCATCCACAGGATCGAATAGTCGTCGGCGAATCCGTAGGACGCGATCACGGCGGGAAGGAAGACCCCCAGTAGGACAACCGCAATCACCAGCAGGTAGCCCCGAGACTCGGTCATATATGTCCGCCAGGTCAAGGACGCAGGCGCGAGCTCAGACCGCTGGCCCGGGGCGCGCAATGGGTCTGCGGTAGCTGTGATCACAGGTACGAGGCTGACTCGCGGCGAAGTTGGCTAAGCCTAGTCGGCCGTATCGGCGAACCGCACTGGCCGACCTCCGACACATGCATCGCTCACAGGATAGGGGGCAACGTGGCATATAGTGCGAGCATGAATCGGACTGGCGCCGGCCCGCCGTCGCTCTCGGTTGTCGTCCCTGTCTACAATGCATCGTCGTCCTTAGCGGAACTCACCAAGCGCATCGACGACGCACTAGCCGAGACCGACTATGAGCTTGTGCTGGTCAACGACGGCAGCGCGGATGACAGCTGGTCACACATCGTCTCGGCATGCCATGCTGATGTCCGGATCCGTGGGATCAATCTCGCTCGGAATTACGGTCAGCACAATGCACTGCTAGCCGGCATTAGGGCGGCACGTGCTCCGATCATCGCCACCATCGACGACGATCTACAGAACCCGCCAGAAGAGATCCCGAAGCTGCTGGCAAAGCTGGGGGACGACTACGACGTCGTCTACGGCGCAGCGGTGGAACGCCAAAATGGTGTCCTCCGCGGATTGGCGACCCGGCTGACGAAATGGTCGCTCAAGATCGCGATCGGGAGCGAGATCGCGATGCAGGTCAGCGCTTTCCGCGTGTTTCGCACACGCCTACGTGAGGCCTTCAGCAACTTCCAGGGACCTGACGTGTCGATCGACGCTCTGCTGGGCTGGGGCACGACACGCTTTGCCGTCGTGCCAGTGCGTCACGACCCACGAGCTGTGGGGCAGTCCAGCTACGGCGTGATTCGACTGGCGAATCATGCGCTGAACGTTCTGACGGGGTATACGACGAGACCGCTGCGGGTGGCAACCCTCATCGGGCTGACCTTCACGCTCTTCGGCGTCTTTGTCATCGTGTTCGTCGTCGTCCGGTACCTGATCCAGGGCAACCCTGTGCCGGGATTTCCATTCCTCGCCTCGCTCATCGCGATCTTCTCTGGCGCTCAACTCCTCGCGCTGGGCATCATCGGCGAGTATCTGGCGCGAATGCACGGACGCGTAATGGATCGCCCATCGTACGCCGTGCGCGAGGAAGTGGGTGGCGAGCTGGCTACCGGCGAGTGAACACGAAGAGTTTCTGCGTGCCATAGTCGCTCACCGCGGGCAGAGCAGCTGCCCAACGGTTGAACTCGGCGTCGGGATCGGCTACATCAACGCTGATCCGCGCCCCTTGGACGATAAGGGGCTTCAATACCCGAGTCGCCACGTAGTAGGAGCTCGCAAAGTCACAGAGCTCCTCTAACTCGAGCTCACCGGCGACGGAGTCGATGACTCGTTCCTGGTCGAGGTAGAGGTTGAACGAGGGCATGGAGATATCGGCCATCCCCCACTCGCGGCGCATTCTGTTGAGGCTCTCCCAGCCCTGCTGCGTAGCCTCGGAGAGGAGGAGTCGCCCTCCTGGCCGCAACACCCTGACGCATTCGCGCAAAGCGCCAAGCTGCTCGTCCCAGGATGGAAGGTTGATGATCACTCGGGTGGAAACCACGACATCGAAGGATGCATCATCAAAGCCGAGCGATGTGATGTCGCCGGTTTCAAACTCGAGCCGCTGCCCGACCTCAACCGGCAGACCCTGACGACGCGATTTCGCATTGTCAATCATCTCGGGCACGTAGTCGACGCCGACCACGTTTGCGCCGAGCGCGGCGTAACGGACCGACGAATATCCGTTCGCGCAACCCGCGTCGAGCACACGATCTCCCGGCTGAATGCGAGCGCCAATGGCTGCTATCTCGAGCTCAATGACGCGATGATCAGACCATGAGGCGCTTGGCGACTGGCCGTGCGCACGGGCCTGCTCAGCCCAAAAACCCCTGATCTGGTCAGCGTCCACTGGTTGCCGATACTAGTCGGTTCTGACGGTCGTTCCCGGTTCAAAAGCGTATGCTCGACATCCTGGAGCGAGTTCCTTTTAACCGTCCTCAAGCGGTCGGCGCCGAGCTCGATCACGTTCACACCGCGCTCGAGGCGGCCGAACTGGCGAGCGATGGCCGGTTCGCGACGCTATGCACGACATGGCTCGAAACACGAGCTGCTGTTCGATGCGCAGTGCTCGTGCACTCGGCGACAGCGGCGCTCGAGATGACCGCTCTACTGCTTGACCTCAAACCGGGTGACGAGGTGATCATGCCATCGTTCACTTTTGTCTCGACCGCCAACGCCGTAGTCCTCCGCGGTGCGACTCCCGTTTTCGTCGATATACGGGCTGACACACTCAACATCGACGAGCAGGAGGTCGCTGACGCAATCACACCGCGAACGAGGGCTGTCATTGCTGTGCACTACGCGGGTGTTCCGTGCGATATGGATGTCCTCCGGTCGATTACATCGGCAAACGGGGTCGCGCTGATCGAGGATGCCGCGCAGGCGATCTTGTCGACGTATAAGGGTCGGCCCGCCGGAGGTTTGGGCGACGCAGCAGCGATCAGCTTCCACGAGACGAAAAATCTGCATTGTGGCGAGGGTGGCGCCCTTCTTGTGCAACGGGTCGATTGGCTAGAGCGCTCGCTCGTGCTCCGGGACAAGGGGACAGACCGACAGCGCTTTCTCCGCGGCGAGGTCGATAAGTACTCATGGGTCGACATCGGCAGCTCCTACGGGCTCGGCGACCTCAGTGCAGCGTTTCTCTGGGGCCAACTGGAGCGGGCGGACGCAGTCCTGGCAGACCGTCGCAGGGTGTGGGACAGCTATCACGACCACTTCGAAGGCTTGGAGCAACAGGGCAGACTTCGCCGGCCCGTTGTGCCCGATTACGTCGAGCACAACGCACACCTCTACTACGTTCTTGCGAGCGATCTAGACGAGAGGACCCGCGTTATTGAGGAGCTCCGGCTAGCTGGAGTCCACGCCGTGTTCCACTACGTACCACTCCATTCGTCGCAAGGCGGATCGAAATACGGCCGCGCGCACGGCGGATTCGCCGAGACGAACGCGGCGTCGGATCGCCTTATCCGCCTGCCCTTGTGGTACGGCATGCCCGAGCACGCCGTTGCGAGAGTCACGAATGCCGTGACAGCGGCATGTGGCATCGCTTGACGGCACGTCAACTGGCGTCTCGCTGGCCCCTCTGACCGCCCGCGAAGACCTGCGATCGGAGCGCGAGGTACGCCGTCGGTGCGACGACGGTCAGGCAGATTAGCTGGGCCGCGACCTCACCCAATCCGGTCACGCCGTGTAAGAGTTCCAGGAGTCCGAGATTGAGCACATAGAGCAGGCCGTAAACAACCAAGAACCGGGGCAGCCGTCGCGACTCCAACCGGCGGAATGCATATCCGCCATACGTGATGAAGTTGAACGCCACCCCGGCGCTCATGGCGATCAAGAGCGTGATGGGACGATTCACGTCGAGCTGCACTAGTGCCGCAAACACAACGAACCCGAAAAAGGTGTTCACCCCGCCAGCTAGCCCGAACCGCAGGATCTCGGCTATCCGCTCCTTTCGACCCGCAACGGATGAGGCGATTGGTTTGGGAGGAGGCCCCGAACCGCCCTGCAGCCGATGACGCGATACGTTCTCTCGCAATCGCCGAAACGATGTCATCCGGCACTACGAGCCCGCGACCGTCCGCAGAGTTGCTCGGGCCCTGGGAGTTCGACGAACGAAACGTTCTCGGGCGATCGCGTCATGCCGGATTGACAGAGCTCGACCGACGGTGCGGGGAGATCAGCCACTAGTCGTCCTTCCTCACGAAGGATGAGAAGCACATATGCCTCAGCAGCCCGGCGACAGCCGTTTCCAGCACGCAGGCACGGGCTAGCCAACGGCCGGCGGGTAAGCCCGGCGCTGCCTCGCTACGACAGCCCTTGGTGGCAACTCCGGAATCTCGGTGAAGTTCTCTAATGCGCTGACGACGTACAGCGGCCGACCTTTCACCTCCGCGTGAATGTCGCCCACGTATTCGCCGATGATGCCGAGCATGATCAGCTGCATGCCGCCCAGAATCGTGACGACGAGGACGATCGAGGTCCAGCCCGGTACCTCGTACAGGCCCGTCAGCTTGACGACGAGGCTCCAGACGGCCAGCGCGAACGCAACAAACGAGACGAAGAATCCGATCCTCAGCGCGAAGCGCAACGGTGCCGGTGAGAAGCTGATCAAACCGGTAGTCGCGAAGCGCAGCATCTTCCTCAAGGGATACTTCGTCTCCCCCGCGAAGCGCTCCTCGCGCTTATAGAGGACACCCGTCTGCCGGAGGCCGACCCAGCTGAACATTCCTCGGACGAAGCGGTTGCTCTCGCGCATCCGGTCGAACACGTCGAGCACCCGCCGGTCGACGAGGCGGAAGTCGCCAACGTCGAGCGGCACCTTCACCTCGGAGATGCGGTTAAACGCTCGGTAGAACCAGGCGGCGGTAGCGCGCTTGAACCAGGTCTCGCCCTCGCGCATGTCGCGGATCGCGTAGACGACATCCCAACCCTCTCGCCACTTCGCGGCGAGCTCGAGAACGACCTCGGGCGGGTCCTGGAGGTCGGCGTCCATGATGATCACAGCGTCGCCACTCGAAACGTCGACGCCCGCCGTGAGCGCGATCTGATGGCCGAAGTTGCGCGAAAGCCGGACGAGCTTGAACCGTGGGTCAGTGGCCGCGAGATCCCGCATGAGCGCGTAGGTGCGATCCGTCGAGCCGTCGTCGACGAGGATCGCCTCGGCGTCGCCGTCGAGCGCATCCAACAACTCGCGCAGACGCGCAGCGAGCGCATCGATCACGCTCTCCTCGTTGTACGCAGGGACGACTAATGAGTAGGTGGGCATGCTGCCGGCAAGTCTAGAGGGTGGCTCGCTCTCGTCGGCAGCGGCCCTGGGCCCTCGCGGCTCCCGTTAAAAAGTGCTCATCCGGTTAGCGCGTTCTACGGAGCGCAGACCGCGTACGCAACGATCGACGGGCGGGCCCCGTTGTTAGGCAAGCCCGTCCCGACAGGACCGACCTGAATCGCCGTAGCCGTCCAACCCGTCGGAGTACCAGCCTGCGGGGTAGGCGCAGACCTTGAGATCGCGGCCTGCGTTGGCGCCCTGCGTGATGATCGCACCACCACTGATGAACCTCGGGGTCGCTCCGGAACAGGTTGCCGTCGAGGCGGTCGACTCCGTCCAGTTGGCCGAGTTTCCGCCAAACGTCCCTGCCGCTCCGGCACGACGGTCGTGGTTCCGATGATGCCGGTCGCGCCGGTCGCCCCGGTAGGTCCGGTAGCTCCAGTCGCCCCGGTAGGACCGGTACTGACGGTGACCGCGCCGCGAACGGCTTGGACGTGCGGTTAGGCGGGTGTGCGTGACGACGTGGTGGTAACGACGGTGGTAACAGGGCGGGGCCGGGCCGGCGGTTTGGAACCTCTAGACGCCGTCGGAGCGCTTCGACAACAGTGCGCTTGTGCGCGGGAATGCACTTAGATGGCGTTGTCGTGGTGCCTCGTGGCATCACGAGCAGGATCCGTGAGATAGTCGACCTTCGCGTGTTGCCCGGTGGGCACCACGACCTTCAGAAGGGGGAGGATCCGGATGAGGTACAGCATTGGCCGGCGAGGCGCGGTTGTCGCTGCGGTAGCGACGGTTGCAGCGGTTGCGGTCGGGATCGCGTGGGCAGCGATACCTAGTGGGGGAGTGATAACGGCCTGCTTCACGAAGAACGGTGGAGCGTTGCGCGTGATCGACGCACAGACCTCGAACTGCACGAATAAGGAACAGCGCCTTGACTGGGGCGTCGCGGGACCGAGCGGTCCGGCTGGGGCAACAGGTCCGTCGGGTGCATCGGGAGCGAAAGGCGACACGGGCGCGACCGGTCCCTCAGGTCCCTCGGGAGCGAGCGGCGCCACCGGTCCCTCGGGCGATTCCGACCCGACGACACTCAAGCGAATCGTCGCGAACTCGACCACACAATCGTATTCGGCGTCCAATTTCGGGACGCTGTTTTACGACCGGACCCTGCCGGCTAACTCGTCGGACGCGCTCTACATCACAGTCACCGGAACGGGACACCAGGCAAACGGAGACATTCTGTCGCTGCTCTGCACCTTTGGCGGTTCTCAGTGCGGCGGTCCGTTTGGCGGCCATGTAACGGTTGGCAATTCCGGCGCAAACAGCTGGCCCGATAATTCGTTCACGGCAACGTGGTGTGTCGTTCCGGGCACGGCGACCCAACGCGTACAGCTCTTCCTGATCCCGACGTCTCTCACGAATACCATCTACATCGAGCACGTCAGCGTGCAGGTAGACGGATCCGACACGCCCGGCGCCTGCTCGGATACCGGCTTCCAAACCCAGTAGCACCACGTTCCAGGCAGAAGCGAGGGTCATCGGAAGATCGATTGGCCCTCGCTCCTGACTCACCCGCGGCACGCCGCGCTAGTCGCAACCTTCCAATGGGATGGCTTGTGGAGAGCAGTGCTGGCGGCCGGGCAGCGTGAATCAGGCGAGTCGTGGCCGTCCGCGCTCGACAAAGTGGCAGGCGGTCGCGGCGATGTCCTCCAGTGACGGCGACTCCTCGACGAGCCATCGTGCGAGGTAGCGCCGGCACGCGGCTTCGTACTTCGGATCCTCCGCTTCGCCGTACAGCGTCACCATCTGCAGGGCATCCTCGAGGGAACGGTCTCGAGGTCGCCTGGCGCTGTTTCAGCGAGGAAGACGCTGCGGGTGCTGGTCGCTCGAGCGAACTGAACACGCGGATGAGGCTGAGCCGTCATACGAACTCATGTTCGCACAGTCGATGGGTCTGGACTACGCGGCGAAACTTGAGATAGTGAGATCGAGGGGGAAGTCGGTCGCGCGGTGCCGCCGCAGAGGAAGAATCGCGTTCGTCTTCAGGTCGGGGTGCGCCGTGAACACCCAGCGGGCGTAACCCCGACCCTCGCCCTCAGACCTCCCAAGCTGCGTGCTCGCGATCCGGGTCGGCCCGCGTGCCGAGGCCGGCACGCTCAGCCCCGTCGAGGAACTGAAGCCTACGCCGATAGCGCCTGCGATCCGGACGAGCCGGCGCGACGCGCACGCCGAGCGGGAGATGGCCGAGTTCCAACGCCGAGTCGACGCCGCCGGCCCGAACGCTGACATCGAACTGATCGTGACGAATCTCCGCGCCGAGCTCGGCTACACGCCGTGGTGGGAGCGAGTCGCGGTCTGATGAGTTGGGGAGTGCGCCGACCACGGCAATCTCCGTTTACACGTCGGCGATCGGTGGCGCATGAACGCCAGCGGAACGAAAACGTTGCGGGGGTATTTCATCAATGACGTCTAGGGGCGATCTGAGCAACGTAGTTCGCGTATACGAAGACCTCGCCGCGCTCGTCGCCGCTGGCAACAGCAAAGCCGCGCGGCAGCAGGCGCGAAACGCGGTAGGTGGGTTCGAGCAGCTTGAGGAAGTCGCGAAGAAAGGAGCGGCTGTCGATGTTGGCGCCGCCGAACTCGAACTGCACCATGCGGATTCTCCGGCCGTCGAGCAGATCGCCAGCGCCCCTGAGCACATGCAGATCGTGGCCCTCGACGTCGATCTTGAGCAGGTCGACGTGCTCGACGGCGAGCTCGGGCCAGACGGCGTCAAGGCGGCAGAACGTGGCGTTCTCGGTCACGTCGGTGCGGATCGACAGCCGTTCGAGGTCGCGCTGATGCACCGACGCCATCTCGCTGCCCTGCTGGTCAGAAAACAGTGTCATCGCGCCTTCTTTGTCGCTGAGGCCATGGTGGTGGGCGACAACGCCTGGGAGGTTGACGAGCTGGCGGAACGCTGTCGCGGACGGCTCGAATGCGTGGATGGTCGCGCCGGGTCGTGCTTTCAGCACCATGCGGGAGTAGCCGCCGACGTTAGCGCCGACGTCGAGCACGACAGGGCGCTCGGGCAGACGCTCGAGCAGCCACTGTTCGCCGTTCTTCGCGGGATCGCCGTTGCCGTAGCCCATGTGTCTCAGGGCCGCACGGTGAACGCGTTCCCACATGCGCCGAATCGTATTCAGATCGGGGCCGCAACGATGTAGACCGCGCGGAGCACCTCACGCGTCCGCGTGCCGTCTGACGTCGATCGCTCGCATCATGTCCAACAGAGATTGCTGAATCGCGGCGCCTCCGTCGCTGCGCTTTAGCCGGTATCCATCAATCAGGTTCTGGGCGAGCTGGGCGAGATCGCGGTCTGGTTCCTCATGCCGGACGTCTTTCGAGATTTCCTTCGCCGGCGGCGTACTGCTTCGCCCTGCCAGCCCCGAACTCAACCAGGTTCGCACGCTCGAACCACCGCACACGAACCCCCTTCCATCTCGTATGCGCCGACGTGGACACGCGAGGACAACGGCTGGACGATCATCGAGGAGGCCCTGCTGCGCGAGGTCTCGATCCTGAAGCCGAGTGTGAGGCCCGCTGAGCCACTCGCGCAAGTGCCGACGCTCAGCCCGGTCGAGCAGCCGAACCCCAAGCCTCCCGAGGTCGAGATGTCGTTCGGCCACGGGCAGATTCTCCGCCGGCCAAGTGGCCAGGTTCTCGCTGTCGGCGGCAGGCGAACGGCGGCAGCCCGACGGAACCGCACAGAGGTAACCCGCACGTTCACTGACGGCTCCGTCGAGATCACCGAGTTCGATGCCTATGGCGTCGCTCGAGCCTGGGAAATCATGTCCTGATGGGCGGGGCGACCCGTGCGTGTTGGCCTTCGATCGGGCTGAAGCGACGATTTCACGATCGTTAGACGTTCGCGTCCGACGGGTGGACGAGCAGCAGCAACAACAGGGGCGTTGAAGTGATCATGACCTACTGGTTCTGATGCGCGATCACGCGTCTCCAACCGTCTCGATGCATCCGTCCGAGCATGATGGAGGGGCGTTCGACGTACCGCCACGAGATGCCGGCGGCGATCACTGTCAGCGTCACGATCACGGCGACATCCACCGTCCATATACCGGTGCGGAGGCCGAGGTATCCGGTGCTGATGATGATCGGTACGTGCCACAGATACACGCCGAAGCTGATCGTTCCGAGCCACACAAGTGGTGTCGGCACTCGGATCCGGGACTGCGCGATGGGGATCAGCGCGAGCGCGATGCCGGCGGCCACGAGATCGGTGAACGGGAATGCCTCCGGCTGGCTCGAGGGGAGCAGTACGAACGACGCTGCGATAAGCGCGGCGCCGGCAACGGCGAACCACCGCGACCTCAGACCGCGGGAGATGGCGATCGCCGCGGCGACGCCGAACACGAATTCGTGCAGGAAGCCGATCGGCGCGAGCGGCAGCGTGTGCGTCGTGTCGGCGGGAGCGTTCATGTTCAGCCGGTAGGCGACGGCAACACCCGCGATCACTGCAAGGATGGACCAGCGGTGAGCGGGATGTCGCCAAAGTGCCCATGCGAGCGCGGGGAGCAGCAGGTAAAAGCCGAGCTCGATCGCGAGCGTCCACGATGGCGTGATGAGTACGCGGGTCTCGTTGCCGTCGTAGTTCTGGGTGAGCAGGATTTGCGACAACGGCCGGAACACTGTGCCGCCGGCGGCGAGCGCGACGGCCGCGCAGATCGCGAGCGCGAACCAGTAGCCGGGGAAGATCCGAAGGAGACGGCGCTTCCAGAATTCGAGCGTATCGACTCGCTTGTCGATGAAAGGCATGTAGAGCACAAGGCCGGAGAGCACGAAGAACACGGGCACTCCCAGCCAGCCGTAGCTCAGGAACGACGACCATCCTCGCGGACCTGTGTGGCAGCACAGCACGGCAAGCGCGGCAAGGCCGCGGACTGCTTCGAGGGATCTGATGCGCGCCATCGCTCCACTAGTGTCGGCTATTTCGCCGTCGAGCACGACTGGTCGGACGTCCAGGTCAATCCGCAGTTGCGAAATCGAGAGCCTCGACCGCCGGCCCGGCCCATCGGCTCAAGGCGGCGGTCTGCAGGGTGTCCGACCGACGTAGACCGTGGCATTCTTCCCCATGTTCCCGACGAGCTCTTGGAGCTCTTGCCCCTGATCCCGGGAGGTCTTCGCGTGCTGGTTCCGGCAGTCGGGACAGAGGCCGGGCCACATTTCGCCACCGGAAGTCCGCTTGGAATCGGGCATTACCGCGAGGCAGCCGTCGACCGTGAACTGAACTCTTCCGAAATGCTCCACGTACTCGACCGTCTCGCTCCGGTGACCCACCTTGTAGCGGCCGCCCATGCAGACCGTCAGCGGTGACCCGCCGCTGAGGCCGAGCAAGACCTCCTTCGCCATCTTGTGCCCCGAGTGGTAGTTGAGGATGAACCAGTTCAACGCCCAGCGGCGCTCGCTCATGAAGACTCTCGCGAGATCCGACTCAACTGGGGAATCGAGCGTGCGGAGATCCTCTTGGACGCCGGCAAGTACCACCACGGCGGCGCCCGTTAGCTCCTGTTGATCGAACTCGCTCTCCTGTGGCATTCCGGAGATCCCCGAATCCCAGTGATCAGCAACGAAGCGCGCGGTAAACCAACGCTCGAGTAACGCACGCGCCTCGCCGCGGCGTACCTCGTCCCGAGTGGTTGTTAAGGCATCAAACGCCTCGACACTTGATGCATGCAGAGCATCCACGACGCCTCAGGGTACAAAGGGCAACGGTCGGCGCTTCTTACCGAGGAGGACGCTCGCGCTCACCTCGGCGGGATCTCGCGGGCGACCATGATCCGGCTACGGCAGCGAGGAGATCTCGCCTGCGTTCGGATCGGAAGGCGAGTGCTTTTCCGGCTGTTCGATCTCGACGCATACGTTGAGCAGAGGGTCGAAGGCGGTGGCCCATGAACGGGCAACGGCGCCCCGCCAGGAACGCCGCCGCCACCAACCTCGGTAGCTCCCAAGATAACGAGGCAGTCGGCCGTCTCGCTGACCTCGATCGCGTCATCGACGTGCGGGAGAGGCTCGTCGCGTCCATCGATGAGCTCGAAGCCGGCGCGGCAGGCGTCGATGCGTGTCGAGCACTCATAGAGGGGCTCCTGCAGGACTTCGACCTGGCGGTGTCGCGGTGAGGCTTCCACCGGTTGTGAGTCTCGCCGAGTACCTGGCCCGCCGCGAGGCGCAGGCCAGGGAGGAAGCCGAGCTCGACGCGGACAGGGAGAAGCTGAGGCCGCAGGTGATCGCGTACTGCGAGCGGCTCCTCGGCAATCAACTCGACGACCTCGAGCGTACGGGGGCGGCCTTGCGACCCCCGTCATTCATTGCTCGTGGACCCCTTTGTCTAGGTGCTGCAGATCGCGTACGCGACGATCGACGGTCGGTTCCCGTTCGCCGTGGGAATGTCGATCTGGATCGCGTTGGCCGTCCAACTCGTCGGCGTGCCAGCCTGCGGGTTCGGCGCCGAGGAATTCACCGCTGCGTGCGCGTTCGCACCCTGCGTAATGATCGCGCCGCCACCGAGGAGCTTGCTGCCAGCACCAACCGCCGTGGTGCATGCGGCTGTCGTAGACGAGGACGAAACGGTGAACTGAGTCGAGGTTCCGCCAAACGTCCCGGCGGCTCCGACAACGACCGTCGAGCCACCGACAACGCCGGTAGGTCCGGTGGCTCCAGTCGCGCCGGTAGGTCCGGTGGCTCCAGTCGCGCCGGTAGGACCGGTCGCGCCCGTCACACCCGTCGGGCCCGTCACACCCGTCGGGCCCGTCACACCCGTCGGGCCAGTCGGACCCGTCACGCCGCTCGCACCCGTCGGGCCAGTCAGGCCCGTCGCGCCGGTAGCGCCCGTCGGCCCGGTCGGGCCTGTAGCCCCAGTCGGACCAGTTGGACCAGTCGCGCCGACGCCGGTCGCGCCACTCACACCGGTCGATCCTGTCACTCCCGTTGCACCCGTCGGACCGGTCGGGCCAGTCGGACCAGTGGCGCCCGTCACTCCCGTCTCACCCGTCGGCCCTGTCGCACCCGTCGGTCCGGTCGCTCCAGTGGCCCCCGTCAGGCCGGTAGCGCCCGTCTCACCCGTCGGCCCGGTCGGACCCGTCGGCCCACTCGCACCCGTCACACCAGTAGCACCCGTTTCGCCAGTGGCTCCCGTCGACCCAGTCGCACCGGTAACCCCGGTCTCGCCCGTCGGGCCAGTCGGACCCGTCGGGCCTGTCGCTCCAGTGGCACCCGTCTCGCCAGTGACGCCCGTCGGACCGGTCGCACCGGTGGCTCCCGTCGACCCGGTCGCACCCGTAACACCTGTAGCACCGGTCACGCCAGTCGCACCCGTAGAGCCAGTGGGACCCGTCGCCCCGGTGGCACCGGTCTCGCCGGTCGCTCCCGTGACACCCGTCTCGCCGGTGGGCCCGGTCGCGCCCGTAGCACCAGTCTCGCCGGTCGAGCCCGTCACACCCGTCTCGCCGGTAGCTCCCGTCGGCCCAGTCGGACCCGTGGGCCCAGTCGCACCCGTAGCACCGGTAGCACCCGTCGAGCCAGTCGCACCCGTCACACCCGTCTCGCCGGTCGGCCCAGTCGGCCCAGTCGGCCCGGTCGGCCCAGTCACACCCGTCGCACCAGTGGCGCCAGTCGAACCCGTCGCCCCGGTCGCACCAGTCGCACCAGTCTCGCCGGTCGAGCCCGTCGCACCCGTCACACCAGTCGCGCCGGTGGCACCCGTCGCGCCAGTCGCACCCG
>JADMIO011661000.1_pt1 | contig 14461 bp, 10 predicted proteins | sample 8958161 | NCBI WGS metagenome assembly JADMIO01 (sample SAMN16585339, study PRJNA669376) | soil metagenome | isolation source: Crop rotation soil | place: USA: Cullars Rotation, Alabama | collected 2011 | reverse complement strand
TTGGTAAGAGGATCAGAAAATTGTTTTTTTAATTCCTTTTCACGGCTGTTAATATACTTTGTTATATATTTTTTATCCGGGTTTCCTGCGATATGTTTTTCTATATCATTAAAAACAATACCTGCTTTTTTTGCATAAGGATAAGTTACATAAACAGCATTTCTAAGCCTGGTCCACCGTTGCTTCGCGGTATATTTACTTTTGCCCCAAACATACACGCCTGCTAATGTTTTCGCTTCAATAGTATCGCCCTGGTAAACTACAGCAAGTGTTATAATGGTATCATTTTGACCATATTTTGATTGTGCAACAGAGTGATCCGGTGTGCAAACAATGAACATAAAAGGCAACAGGCAGAAAAATAAAATATGTTTAGCAGCGGTACGCATTGTGCTGGTAAATTTAATCTTTAAACGTATTGAACTAAAGATTTATTTGTGAAAATTGCCGAAAAATCTGTTTAATTGTTTGCCAGGAAAAACATATAAAATAAGCCACCAAGTACAATTAGTACTGACAAGGCTGTAATGTAATTAGCTGCTTTGACTCTCCGGCTTATTGATACTACAAAACCGCAAGCCATGATCAGCAAGCCCGCCCATACAAGATTTATATAAGGGAAAACATAGGCTTTAAGGGTTATAAAATCTGTAAGGGTATCGGATTCTTTAGCGCCGATTTTAAACTTTTTATTGTTTGCAATACCGGAAAGATTCAGATACAAATTTTGCCTTATTAAAGTATCATCAATAAAATCAACTTGCCGGTTTTTTATTGCCAATGCAGGATAGGCTTTTTGAGTTGTTTTATCCTGTGAGTAAACGGTAATATCGGCAACTAACGCAGTATCGGTGGGAGAGAAATGAAATCTTTCGTTGTCAGGATTTTTGAGAACACCGTTCAAAACAAAATACCCTTTCGAATAAAAAACGGTATCACCCGGCGCCATTTCATGGATATTGTATTTTACTGTGTCTTCATCATCATTTTGTACTGAGATAGTTGAAATATAAGTGAACACATCATGCGAGAGGTAATGCTTTGTTCCGGGGTTAGAGCTTAAATTATTATCCTTCATCCTGTATGAATCCGGCGATAGCATAAAATCTTCATTCACTTTTCCTGTTGCCCTATCAATCTCCTGGAAGTGAAGTTTATAAAAAGTCCTGTTTTTTTCAAAAGCAGCAGAGTCAGTTAAATAGGTAACCGTATATTTCCCCATTGGTGTGGGCACATTTCTTAAAAGCGTTAAGTTCTCTAATGGATTGTTGGGTTCTCTGCCTGTAGGGTCTTTATCAAAAGGAATAAACAATCCGGTCTTACTATTGTCGCTTATCACTGCTTTATTTCCTGACGAAATAAGCATGCCTGTGATCATCAATGCAAAGCCAAAATGTGCAATTGCAGCGCCACCGGCTTTTAAGTTTCCCTTTAAAACTGTTTGTAAGTAGGCTGCATTGGCAACCACAGAAAAAATTGAAGCAAATAAGGCAAGGTAAATAGCAATCAAAAAGCCGGGCCCTTTTTTAGTATAGTTAATCGGATAAAAAATCACCAGTAAAAAAGTAATAATAACGGCAACGCTTAGGGGCAGCGCAATTTTTTTGATTAGGTATTTTTTATCAGTGTTTTTGTATTTAAGATATTGGGAAAATGCTGTAAGCACGCCAATAATAAATGCTATTAATACCAAAACTTTATTGTACGTAAACTCCCTGTCCTGTGGATCGGCATAATTTGTCCCGAAAATTTTATTGTAAACCGGCAACGAGGTTACACCAATTACAAATAGTGCTGAGAGAAAAAATAAAAGCGATCCGATAAACATCCAGAACTCTCTCGAAGAGATATTTTCTTCTTTATTTATTGAAGGGATTTTTCTGTAGTTCCTGGCGAAAAGGAACAGCATCGGGACCGTTAACCCTACCACATAAATACCAATCAAAACATTCATTGCAGTTCCGGCTTCGGTAAATGAGTGAACAGATGTATCTCCCAAAATTCCGGTACGGGTAAGGAAAGTAGAATACAATACAAAGAAGTATGTAAGTATTATAAAAAGATAGGACGCCTTTAATGCATTACCTGTAGAATTATATATTGCCATACAATGCAATCCTGAAATAAGGATCATCCATGGCACAAGAGCCGCATTCTCAACAGGATCCCATGCCCAGTAACCCCCAAATGACAAAGACTCATAAGCCCATTTGCCACCCATCATAATTCCCACGCCTAATACGCAGGCGCTAAATAAAACCCATGGTAGCGCAGGTTTTATCCAATCACTAAAATTTTTTGTGCTAAGAGACGAATAAGCGAAGCCTAGCGGTACTACGGTACTCGCAAATCCTAAAAACAAAATCGGTGGATGAATTACCATCCAGTAATTTCTAAGCAATACATTTAAGCCAATTCCATCTTTTATATAATTAAGATAATCCGGCTGGCTGAAGATAGGGCCATTGATCTCATTTCTTGTTAACACAAAAGGACTGCTGCCAATGCGAACATTAAATATGTAGATCCCTACGATCATCAATAATAAAATAAATTGTGCAGAGCTTATGATTGCGAGAATCGGGGCCTCTCTTTTTTTAGCAGTGAAAATAAGTATGCTTCCTAAAACACAATGCCACAAAGACCATAAAATAAAGCTTCCTTCCTGTCCTTCCCAGATACACGCTAATAGGTATTTAGGCTCCAGTTCTTTTGACGCATGCTTATATGCATACAAGTATTCAAAATAATGATGAGAGCATATATAATAAATGATAATAAAAACAGTAACCAGCGAAATAAGCTGTATAAAAAAAGCGCCGCGTGCAAAAAGAATCCAGGATCGCTTTTCCGCAGACAGATCTTCTGGCTTTATTGAAGCCGCCTTAAAATAGGAAATCGCTGAAATAAGTGAAGCAACAAATGCGAGTAAAACAAAAAAATGTCCTATCTGTCCGGGTAATAAATGTTCTCCTTCAAACTTCATGTCGCATTTTAATATTGAGTGACGGTTTTCTCCAATTGTTTTTTATCGTCTTTATATTTTGAAGGACATTTCAATAAAATATTATCGCATTCAAAAACATCTCCCTCCATTTTTCCTTTAAGCACTACACGCTCACTTTGCTCAAGCTCTGGCGGCTTGGTATTGCGATAAATAACTTTAGTGCTCGACCCAAGGCTGTCTGTAGCATAAAAAGAAAGATAGTTAGGGTCTTTTATTGCATCATACTCCACCGGTTTTGATTTATCGAGCTTTGCGATTAGATGTACATATTTGCCCGGTTTTGCTTTTGCAGAAGCAATGGTATCATAAGTTGAAAAATCCACGGAATACATTAATAGCACTCCTATTGCTGCTGCAATCAGTACAAGGATGATAATGCTCGAAGTTTTCATTTTTGTTTTTTACGAACGCAAAATTACTTCAAAATGAATAGATAAATTGAATAATTAAGGAGGCTTTGCAGAAATAGAGATAACCGATATTTAACATTAAGATATATAATTATATAAGATACCAAATCCCATTCATTTCCGTTTATACTATCTTTGCAATCCTTAAAAATTTTTAAGCTTAAATGACTACAGACTTAGCAAATTTTAATCCCAACCTGGTGGGAAATCCTAATAACAATATTTTCGGACTCCCATTTAATGAAGAGGATGCTGCGCTGGTTTTATTACCCGTTCCATGGGAAGTTACGGTAAGCTACACTGCAGGCACTGCAAGAGCTGCCGAGCATATTTGTAAAGCAAGTTTGCAGGTAGATCTTATTGATATGGATATTAAGGATGGCTGGAAGCAAGGCTTTTACATGCGTGATATTGATAAGAAGATCCTCATGAAAAGTGATTACCTGCGTAAAGAAGCTGAGTTGCTTATCAATTATATTTCACAAGGCGAAGAGGTAGAAGATAATAAATTCATGTGCAAAACTTTAAGAGAAGTAAACGAAGGAAGCCTTTTTTTAAATGATTGGGTATATGAACAAACGAAAGACTTGCTGGATAAAGATAAGCTTGTGGGGCTCGTAGGCGGTGACCACAGCACACCATTGGGATTTTTTAAAGCTATAGCAGAAAAACATGGCGAGTTTGGGATTTTACAGATTGATGCACACTGCGATTTGCGTGAGGCGTATGAAAATTTTAAGTATTCTCATGCATCTATAATGTATAATGCTTTGGCAGAAATTCCGCAGTTAAAACGATTGGTACAGGTTGGCATAAGAGACTATTCACCATCAGAATATGATTATATAAATAACAGTAATGGAAGGGTGATCACCTATTTTGATAAAGATATCAAAGAAAGAATTTTTGAGGGTGTTTCATGGAAGCAGATCGTTGATGAAATTGTAAGTAATCTTCCTCAAAAAGTACATATAAGTTTTGATATCGATGGACTTGATCCAAAGCTTTGTCCAAATACCGGAACCCCCGTGCAGGGCGGATTTGAAGCAGAACAAATTTTTTATCTTTTTAAGAAAGTATTGCTGAGCGGGCGGCAGTTGATTGGGTTTGATTTAAACGAAGTAGGTATTAGTAACAACGAATGGGACGAAAATGTAGGAGCCAGGGTACTTTTCAAATTATGTAACTTAATGGTTGCCGCAAAAATTAATGCGCATGCAACAATTTGAGATTACACTTAAAAATGAAAAAGTAAAATTTTACAAATCAATTGCGCTGCTACTGGTAATTCTGAATCTTGCCGTATTTATTTACTTGCTGATAGCCGGCGTTCATTTTTATGAAGCTGCAGCATCATTGCTTCTTTCTGCTTTTTACATAATTTATTTATTGTATCATTCTAAAAAAACCAGGAAACCATTCTTCGTTAATGAGTTTACTTTTTTCATCCTCGCCGGTTGCTGGATTGCGTTGCAGAGTTACCTTGTTGGCTTTTGCGCTGTAGTATTAGCAATACTCTATCATTTATCTTTACAAAAAATACAAATTCTGTTTACTGCTGATATTGTAAAAAAAATAAATTTTCCTCAAAAAGAATTTTCATGGGAAGTATTTACCAATGTAATAATGAAGGATAATATTCTTACACTGGATTTTAAAAATAATAAATTGATGCAATCAGAAACAGAAAATAGTATCAATGAAATGGAATTCAATGAATTTGCTGTGCAACAAATTAAAAACATACAAATCATAAAATAAGTACAGATTAAAACCAATTTTGAAACATAGTCCTTACATATTATATTCTGATGGTAATGGAAACATCTTTGAAGATGTGTCATTGTATGCATGCGGCAGAAGCGGATGGGATGCACTGCCAGTAGGAAATGATGAATGGATTGAATTGCCATCTGGCGGCCAGCTATATGAATTGCCGGGCAGGCGTGGAATTGGCATTGATGCAAGATCAGGTAAGATGCGCCTGTGTGAAAAAGGATGGGCTGTTGCAGCCTTTATTCCTCCTGCCTACACAGGTACTTACCTGGCTGCATACGAAACATTACCCGAGGCGCAAACACTTCCTTTATTTTGCTACACTGCTGCAGGATGGTATAAAGAAAAATTTTATGTGCCAGCCGTAAGAATTGAGAATGATATACGCCAGGAGAGCGCCGGTTTCGATGATGAAAAAATAAAGCACGGTGTCGCCTCTCATTTAAAAGCGTTTAAGCATAACCGTTTGGTTCAGCATCTTGCTAATAATTGTTGCCTCACCTATCATTGCCCGGCTGCCAGAAATTATTTCATGGGCAGATGGGAATGCCCTGTGCCATCGTCCCCTGCATGTAACGCAAATTGTATTGGCTGCATTTCTTTTCAGCCGCAGGAAGAGACAATCATTTCAACGCAAGACAGGCTCACATTCAAACCAACTGCAGAAGAAATAGTTGAATACACCGTTCCTCATCTGGAATCTGCGCCTTTCCCCATCATAAGTTTTGGACAAGGATGCGAAGGTGAGCCTTTGCTTATGTGGCAAACAATAAGAAATGCAATTGTAGAAATAAGAAAGCATACGGAAAAGGGAAGTATAAATATTAATACTAACGGTAGCGACCCCAAAGCTGTACGAGCCTTGTGTGAAGCGGGATTGAACAGTATTCGTGTAAGTACGAATTCCGCAAGAGAACATATTTATATGCCGTATTATCGTCCGAATAATTATGAATTTAATGATATTGTTGAAAGCCTGAAAGTAGTAAATGATTACGGCGGATGGACCAGTATTAATTATTTCGTTTTTCCAGGAATGACAGATAGTGTTGAAGAATATGAAGCATTAAGGAAGCTGGTAAACGATACCGGTTTAAAAATGATCCAGTGGAGAAATTTTAATATTGATCCCGATTGGTATTTGGGGAAAATAGGTGTTAGTGATACTGGTGAATGTATTGGCATCCGCCAGATGATGGAATTATTAAAAGAAGAATTTCCTGGTTTAAAGTTTGGGTATTTTAATCCATCAATTGAAAGAATAAAAGGAAATTTTGAAATGGATTATGCCAGGTAAATTATTTGCACATTCATTTGAATCATCTTTGAAAATAAAATAAAGTTCACTTTGAGATCATCGGGTAAGTTTTTATTTTGTGATTATAAAAATTTATACCATGAAAAAAATACTCATAATTGCTGCAATAATTTTTTTGAATTCCACTTTTTCGTTTTCTCAAAGTGTACCGTATAATGTTGTATTTGATATTACTGGTGACGAGCCTGCAATCCAGCAACGAATGGTAGCCCTCGTTCAGGAAATAATAACTTCCAGGCCCGACGCAAAAATTGAAGTTGTTTTTTATGGCAAGTCAGTCGCTATTATTGATAAAAATACATCTAATGTAACGGCTGATATTTCCAAACTCGCAGAAAATAAACAGGTTCAATTCAAAGCATGTGCCGTTGCCATGAAAAAACATAACGTTGATGAAAGCGAGCTTGTAAGCGGCGTTCAGTCCGTTCCGGATGGCGTTTATGAAATCATATCAAAGCAGGCCGAAGGATACGGATATATTAAGATCGTGCAATAAATGCTCTATTTTTTCACTTCGGTAATTACTTTTCCTACAGCGCCATTGGGCATTTGAATGTGCAGAAGTGCAGCAATTGTAGGAGCAATGTCAGTCATATGAGTTTCACGGTTTGTTGAGCCATGTTGAATGCCCCATCCAAAAAATAAAAGCGGTATATGCGTATCGTAAGGGTTCCAGTTACCATGTGTAGTTCCTCTCGTAAAACCATCAAACCAGCCTGGCTCAGGAATTATCATAACCGAACCACACCGTTTGCTGTTATAACCATTTATGATCATTTTCCTGATCGGCTCCGGAACAGGAGAGAGCCCTATTTGGTCAATATCTACAGCAAACTGTACTCCCGGTTGTTCCTTTAAAAAATTTACTGTTGCTTTTTTCACGGCGTTGTAATCAAGCTTAAGACTGTCAATTTTATTCACATTAAAATTTACATGATAATTAATACCTGAAACGATCAACCCATTCGCACCAAATTTTTGCGCAAGTAAAACATTTGTCCGGTTCAAAAGGTCTGAGGTGCGAAAAAAATCAGCGGGAAGATGATGCTCCATCATAAAGCCAATTGAATGTGCAGCTCCATGATCGGCTGTTAAAAAAACAGTATAGTTTCCTTTACCCACTTTATCATCTAAGAATTTAAAAAAACCGGCTAATTCTTTATCAAGGCGTAAGTAAGTATCTTCTACTTCAATGGAATTCGGACCAAACATATGGCCAACATAATCAGTGGATGCGCAATTAATTGTAAGAAAGTCGGTGGCAGTTCCTTGCCCCAATTTGTTACCGTCAAGCGCTGCCTTGGCAAAATCTAATGTAAGGGTATTGCCAAAAGGAGTGCTGCGAATGAATCCCCTGTTTTTTTTATAGGCTGTAGATATGTGATGTGGAAATGCCGAAGTTTTTTCATCGCCAAACAATCCCTCCCACTCTTGTGCGTCTTCGGTGCTTTGCTTGTAGGTGTTTATAGGATATAACGGATTCCAATCGTTTGCGATTAATTTTTCCGGATCTTTATTGTTGTTAAAATTTTTTACCCAGTCCGGTAAATCTTTCATGTAATAAGTGCTGGTTATAAAATTTCCTGTAGTATCATCAAACCAAAAAGCGCCATTGGCAGTGTGACCGGCTGGCAATATTGACGCCCTGTCTTTAAGAGATACACCAATAACTTTTGACTGAAAGTTAGTAGCTAAACGTAATTCATCTGTTACAGTTGATACCAATAAATTTCTGGGTGACATTTGCCCCTCAGGTGAAGTTGTTCCCACCGACTGAACTGTAGTATCTTCTGTGCAATACCAATGACGGCCTGTGACCTGGTCGATCCAGTCATTCCCTGTGATTCCATGAATAGCTGGCACCGAGCCGGTAAATATGGTACTGTGGCCAACAGCTGTGTAAGAAGGTAAATAATTAATAAATGTATTCTCGCAGGAAAAACCTTCATTGAAAAATCTTTTAAAGCCTCCATCTTCATAACGGTCATAATACCTGTCGAGGTAATCCCAACGCATCTGGTCAACTACGATCCCTACCACCAGCTTTGGCCTTGAAAGAGGCTGAGCGAAAATTGAAGGAGCAAAGGCGCAAATAAAAATGCCTGTAATAGATAAGTGCAATAAGATTTTTCTAATTTTTTTCATGGAATAAAATTATATTAGATAATACCGGTAAAGGATAAACGAAGTTTTACCGGTAAGTGAAAAATAGTATGAACAAAAATAACCTACAAATTTTACAAGTGTAAAACAAAATCAGTCGGTTGTTTTAATAATTACTAAAGATATGGAAGCAATATTTTTTTCCAAACTTCATATCCTTTTGCGTTAGGATGTAAACCATCCAAAGTATAATCTTTATTTAAACGACCTTCGCTATCCAAAAAGGAAGGATACAAATCAATGAGAGTTATATGCTCATCCGTTGCTATTTTTTTTAAACCTTCGTTTACAGCGTGGATATGTTCATCTTTATTGTAATGATTTTTAAATTGCGTAAAGGTGTTATTTACCGGCATTAAAGTTTGAAAATAAATTTTGGTTTGGGGAGAGCCCTCTTTAATTCGTTGAATAATTTTTTTATCATTTTGAAGTATTATGCTATCGGGTATATTTCTTGAAATATCATTGATGCCAATAAGCACAAATACCTTCGCAGGGTGCCCCTCGATCACTTCATCCAACCTTTGCAATATACCAAAAGTGATATCGCCTGATATGCCACGGTTGCGTGCGTCGGGCAGGTTAAGTAATTCGCTCCAGTCAACATGTGCGGTAATACTATTGCCGAGAAAAATAATATCCTCTGAAGAATTGGGATAACTTCTAAATAAACCTTCTTCCAATACATACCCACCAGGCCGGTAGGAGCTATCCCATTTTGTTGTTTGAGCCTGAGCGTTTATTTTAAATATACATGCAATGAAAAAAAGTAACAGCTTCGATTTCATACCTGGTATTTAAGCTTCATAAAAATTATTGAAAAACAATTATGCGTGATTGATTCAAATATATTTATCTCTTCATAGAATTAATTTTAAAAAATAAGTGATGAAAGACAAATGGCGATTAGATTAATTAATATCTGCCGGTTCTTATGGTTCTCAGATCGATAGCTATGCAAATAAAACTTAAAATAATTTGCCGCCATTTGCCATTCACCACCTTGTAATTAATAGCCGTTATTTTGTTCCAGCGCAGGATTTAAGTCTACTTGCGTTAGAGGTATTGGCCAGAAATAATCACGTGAAGGGTCAAACTTACGGGTCTCGATAATACTTTTTTTATAAGTATATATTGGGGCATTCAATACTGTCTCTGCGATCTTCCATCTGCGAACATCATTGTAATACATGCCTTCACCTGCAAATTCTATCCTACGCTCGTGCCTGATAATTTCTCTGAGCTCTGCTTGATTATAAGTGGTTGTAATGTCTGGCATTCCTGCACGTTCTCTTACCTCATTAATGGCCGCATATACTGTAGCATCAGGCCCTATCGCTTCATTTTGTGCTTCAGCATAAGACAGCAACATATCAGCATATCTTAAAATGATATAGTTAGTTTCTGACTGGCCTGCTTTAAGGTCGCCTTGTCCCGCAGGAGGTGCGCCCTTGTCATAGATACTGTATTTTTTTAATCCATATCCTGTGATAGCAAATCTTGTAGGAGTAACAGGTACAGTCATAAAAGTATCGCCGGGGAAAACTATCGTTGCATATAAACGGGGATCCCTATTGTTATATGGTTTATCAGGGTCGAAGCCCGATGCGGGATCTGTTATTGGCAACCCGTTATTCATTTCATAAGCGTCAGCAAGATCGAGCAACGGAGCGTTAGTGTTGTATTGTTTATCAATCAGGTCAAATGAATTTCCAAGATCGGGATAAATAAACTGTACGTCAAAAATTACCTCTTTGTTATTTTCATTCTGCGGCAAAAATAAATTGCGGTAATTATTATACAAGCCGTAGCCTGCCTGTGGTGCCAAATCTATCACAGCTTTTGCAGCATCAGCAGCGGCCTGCCATTTATCAGTTGAATTGCTTTCATTAAATAAAGGGCTTGCTTCAAATAACAGCACTCTTGCTTTTAAAGATAATGCTGCCCCCTTTGTAGCCCTGCCTACATCGCCGCCGGAATATTTTAAAGGAAGAATGTTAGCAGCATCATCGAGATCGGCTAACACCTGCGTTACCACTTCTTCCCGTGTGTTACGTGGTAACGTAGATTGTGTTGTACGATCAGGAGGATCAAGAACTAATGGAACACCGCCATAATAATTTTCAAGCATGAAATAATACAACGCTCTCAAAAATTTCGCTTCACCTTTCATTCTGTCACGGGTACCTGCATCCATATCTACCTCATCAACTTTTACCAAAAATGTATTGCACCGCCCAATGCCGGAGTAACAATCAGCGTATCTTGATTGAATAATCCCTGAGCTGCTGGGCATTTGCTTTCCTTCAGCGATGAAATTAAAACCCATTGTATTATCATAATTATAGGCATTTGGAGACGCTGTTTCTTCCCATAAAGGGGTAGCATCGCCACCGAACAGGCCCGAATGAGTTAACAGGCTATAGCAACCTGAAAGGCCTGCATTGGCTGCCGCTTCTGATGTCCAGAAATTGCTTTCTACATACCTGTCGTTGGGAGAGGTGTCGAGCAGGCTTTTTTTGCAGCCTGTTGCTACCAGCAGAAGACAGGCGCTTATTGTTATAAATATCTGATGTTTCATTTTAATTTTTTTATAGTAATTAATAGAATATTTTAAAATGTTACCTGTACGCCTCCGCTAAAAGTTTTTAGCATTGGATAATGATAAAGTGAATTGGCATTGAGGATTGCTTCCGGATCGAAATCTTTATACTTTGAAAAAGTGATCCAGTTTTCTGCATTTAGAAAAACTGAAAGTTTACTGATCTTAACTGCCCTCAACCATTTTTGAGGGAGAATATAAGCAAGCTGGATATTTTTTAAACGCAGGTAAGATCCACTTCTTAACCAAAATGTAGAAGGTTGAAAATTATCCTGCCCTCCTGTGCTTTCGGTAACAATAGGTAGTTTGGCATCGGTTCTTTCAGGCGTCCATGAGTCGGTAGCCCACTCCCAGGTAGCATTTGCGCCGTTATTAAAAGGAAACGCAAGATTGGCTGTTGGATAAATCTTTAGCCCACTTACACCCTGGAACATTGCACTGAGTGAAAGACCTTTATAATCAAGGTCGATCCCAAATCCAAATGTATATTTAGGAATTACCGTAGATGTATTTACAATGATCCTGTCATCGCCATTAATAATTCCGTCGTTATTTACATCACGGTATTTTAGATATCCGGCTTTGGTACCGTTACTTTGAAATGCGCTCTTGGCGACTTCGTCATCACTTTGGAAGATACCGATCGCATCGAGCAGGTAATATGAATCTATAGGATAACCTGCCTGGGTAATAGTGGAAATATTAGTTTGATAGTTGTATAATATTTGTCCATCAATATCAACTACTTTATTCTTGTTATAAGATATATTTCCATTAAATGAATAATTGAAATTGCGGATGCTGTTCCTGTATCTCAGTGTCAGTTCATACCCTGTATTATCCATTGTTCCGATGTTTTCCTGCGGGCCGTTGAGACCGCCAATTTGTGCGGGAATTTTTACTTCACGAAGAATATCTATAGTATGTTTTTTATAAATATCAGCAGTAATGCTGAGTTTATTGCCAAACAAATCTGCGTCTAGGCCTACGTTATAAGTAGTGGTTGTTTCCCATGTAATATTTGGATCGCTGTATGCTGTTGCTGCTGCCCCTGAAACTAATGAACCGCCAAAACTATAATCCTGGCCGAGGTTAATGGCATTTTCATAGCTATACAATGGTACTGCCTGGTTACCAAGTTCACCAACAGATGCTCTTAATTTAAGCAGGCTGAAAATATTTCCCAGGTTGAAGAAATTTTCTTTATCAATTCTCCATCCTGCCGAGGCCGCGGGAAAAAATCCCCAACGATGCCCTGGAGCGAAGCGTGAAGAGCCATCGAATCTAAATGTTCCTTCCAATAAATATTTCCCCTGGAAATCATAGTTCAGTCTTCCGAAATAAGATTCCAAAACATCTTTAGTGGAATTGCCCGAAGAGCTATACCTCTCAGTGCCTGCGTCTATAGCTGTCAGCGTTGCATCAAGGTATCCATCCTGCCCTGCTGAGAACTCCGAGTGGCCAAAATCGTCATAACTTGATCCCATCAAAATTCCAACATTGTGATTGTCTCCAAATTTCTTATCCCAGTTCAACGTTTGATAAAAATGAAGATTAAGATCGGCATAATCAGTATTGACAGCACGTGGTGCAGTGGTTGGACTGTTCCAGTTAGTAGCGGCGCCGGTTTTCGGATTATAATGTTTTACCTGCGGAGTAAATTCTTCCAGAAGTCCGTCATATTTATCTACCCCGAATTTTATGTTATAGGTAATATTAAATGGCAATTTATATTCTGCAAAAGCACTGCTCACAAAACGTTGCACGGTTTTGCGGCCATAGCCTGTGTATGCGATCATTCTTGGATTTTCCCAATTATTTCTTCCAGGAGTTCTCAGCCATGAATCACCATAGCGGCCATCGGCAAGTGTATCAGTTAAGATGGGTAATGTTCTAGTAAGGTAATTCCAGAAGCTGTTATAAAACGGCTGGGTATAATTTCTGTAATAGCCATTCAAAGTAAGCCCAACTTTTAAATTCTTATTTACATTCACATTTGTATTAAGGCCTATAGAATATTTTTTTTCGCTATTATTCGGGCCAATCATTATACCATCTCTGTCCAGATACCCTAAGGATAAACGATACTGGTATTTATCGGCTCCGCCGGAAACACTTACGTCATGTTTTTGAATGTTTCCGTTTTTTAAAGCAATATCAAACCAGTTGCTTGATGGGTAGGTAAAAGGATCACTTTGCAGGCCTGCCTGGTATTCTGCAATTTCATCATCAGAGTAATCCACAGCAGTTTTGCCTTCATTCAATTCGGCCTGGTTTTTTAATTTCATATAAGCAATCGGATCCCAAATGGCATCCGGCATTGCCGTCGGTTTTTGTAAACCGTTATAATAACTGTAGTTCACTTTCGAGTTTCCACGTCCTGTTTTAGTGGTAACCAATATTACACCGTTAGCAGCCCTCGACCCGTAGATTGCTGCCGAAGCATCTTTCAAAACTGATATGGTAGCTATGTCTGCAGGATTTAATTCATCCATTGAATATTCAATTCCATCTACCAATACCAGGGGATCATTATTATTTAAAGTTCCAATGCCTCTTATACGTATCTCTGCCCGGTCCACGCCCGGCTGGCTATTACCAAGATTTACAAATAAACCCGGTGCGCCATGAAGCGCATTACTTACATTGGTAATCGGCTGCCCGTCTTTATCGGTCATGTCAACTGTAGTAACGGCGCCGGTAAGGTTTACTTTTTTTTGCGTGCCATAACCTACGATTACTACCGAATCGAGCGACTTTAAGTTCGCTTCCAAACTGATTGTTCCGAGGTTGGCGCCGGTAACCTTTACGGATTTTGATAAATAGCCCACGAGAGAAACATTTAAGGTGCTTCCTACTTCAGCACTTATCGAAAAGCTTCCGTCATTTTCTGTAGTAACGCCCCGCTTTGAATTGGATACATGGACCGTTACTCCATAAAGCGGTGCCTGGTCTTTTGCAGAAACAATTTTTCCGCTAATGTTTTGTTGCGCATAACCGGTAGTGTGGCCCAAAACAAAAATGGCCAGGGCAGTTAGCAATTGCAACACATGTCTCGTTGTTGTTAAAAGTGTGATTTTTGAATGCATGGCTTTTAGGTTTATTATATAAATATTTGATTATGGGTTTTATAAGATTTCAATTTTGCAATTGTTTAAAAAGGTTTGGAGATCGGAAGAGCACAC
>JADMIO010814631.1_pt1 | contig 14464 bp, 12 predicted proteins | sample 8958161 | NCBI WGS metagenome assembly JADMIO01 (sample SAMN16585339, study PRJNA669376) | soil metagenome | isolation source: Crop rotation soil | place: USA: Cullars Rotation, Alabama | collected 2011 | reverse complement strand
TCTCTTTCACCTATTTTCTCTTTCACCTATTTTCTCTTTCACCTATTTTCTCTTTTACCTATTTTCTCTTTTACCTATTTTCTCTTTTACCTATTTCTCTCTTTCACCGAATAATAAACTTCCAATTCTTACCATTGTGCTTCCCTGCTCAATAGCGAGCTTATAATCGCTGCTCATCCCCATACTTAGCATCTGAAAACAAGGCTCATGGATGATCTTATGCATTTCATCAAAAAGTGTTTTTAAGAATAAGAACTCATTCTTTATATGCTGTTGATTATCTGTGAGAGAAGCCATACCCATTAATCCACAAACGCGTACATACTCTAATTCATTCAATAGTTTGTATTTATGGAGATCAGCGCCGAGCGTTAACGCTTCCTGGTAATTCAACCCAAACTTGGTTTCTTCTTTTGCAATATGTACTTGTATGAGGCAATCAATAATTCGATTATTCTTTTCTCCCTGGCGGTTTATTTCTTCTAATAATTGATAACTATCCACACCCTGGATAAGATGTACAAACGGCGCGATATATTTTACTTTGTTACGCTGTAAATGGCCGATAAAATGCCAGCGTATATCTTTAGGCAGGAGAAGCTGCTTTTGAATCAGCTCCTGAACGTAATTTTCTCCGAAATCGCGTTGACCGAGATCATATAATTCCTGTATATCGCTTATGGATTTTTTCTTCGAAACAGCTACCAGCGTTATCTTATCGCCCAGCTCCTTTTTTATTTCTTCAAATTTGCTGATATCCACTTCCATAAGTTAACGTTTACTTAAGAATATTCCGGCTGATCACGATGCGTTGTACCTCGCTCGTACCCTCATATATCTGGGTAATTTTAGCATCTCTCATCAATCTTTCTACATGATATTCTTTCACATAACCATAACCACCGTGTACCTGTACTGCTTCTACACTGGCCCACATAGCCGTTTCAGAGGCAAATACCTTTGCCATTGAAGAACTTAGGGCATAATCCATGCCATTATCTTTCTCAAAAGCTGCTTTTAAGCATAAAAGGCGGGCGGCTTCTATACGGGTAGCCATATCAGCTAATTTAAATTGAATAGCCTGGTGGTGCATGATCTCTTTACCAAAAGCTTTTCTTTCTTTAGAATATTTTAGTGCCAGTTCATACGATCCGCTGGCAATACCCAGCGCCTGGCTTGCAATGCCTATACGTCCGCCGGAAAGTGTCTTCATGGCAAAGGTGAAACCAAATCCATCTTTACCGATTTTGTTCTCTTTTGGCACTTTAACGTCGGAGAACATAATGCTATGCGTATCACTTCCGCGTATACCGAGTTTATTTTCTTTTGCACCAACCGTTACACCGGGCCAGTTTTTTTCTACGATAAATACATTGATACCGCGACTACCTTTAGAAATATCTGTTTGTGCAATTACTAAATATACGGAAGCAGAATTACCATTCGTAATCCAGTTCTTGGTACCATTCAATATATAATGATCTCCTTTATCTTCTGCTATTGTGCGTTGAGAGGTAGCATCACTACCCGCTTCAGGCTCACTTAATAAGAAAGCGCCGATATATAATTCTCCCTCTTTTTTACCTTGTGCTAAAGGGGTAAGATATTTTTGTTTTTGTTCTTCTGTTCCGAAAGCTTGTAAACCATAACAAACAAGACTGTTATTTACACTCATACACACACTTACACTCGCATCTATTTTACTTATTTCTTCCATGGCCAGCACGTAGCTGATGGTGTCGAGGCCGGAACCGCCGTATTTTGTATCAACCATCATTCCCATAAAACCGAGATCGGCCAGTTTCATGATTTGCTCTTTGGGGAATTTTTGTAGTTCGTCTCTTTCTATAACTCCTGGCAAACATTCGTTCTGTGCAAAATCTCTTGCTGCCTGCTGAATCATTAAATGCTCCTCGCTTAGTGTAAAATGCATGGTTAAATTTTTGGAAGCGCAAAAATAAGAGAAACCGGCAAATTAGGCGTTCCAGATTTTCCAGCTGGCCTCCGCCTGTGTAGTCAGCATATCATACCCATTCTGAATAATAGCCCCTTTTTTCTCTCCTTTTTGGAGGAAAAGCGTTTTAGAGGGATTATAAACCAGGTCAAAGAGATAATGCTGGGGTGTAAGCAGATCGTATTTAATACGGGGCGCGGCATCTTCATTAGGAAACATGCCCAGTGGAGTAGTATTGATTATGAGTAAATGAGAGGAAATAATATCATCTGTAAGATCTTCATATTTGATAGAATGATCAATTCCCTCTTTGGCAGTTCTGCTCACATAAATATATTCAATGTGTAATTGTTTAAGAACATAAGTAACCGCCTTCGAAGCTCCTCCCGTACCTAACACCAATGCTTTGGAATGTGCGGGTTGCAGTTTCTGTAGTAATGAATGATGAAAGCCTATAACATCTGTATTATATCCATGCAACTGTCCATCCACTATTTTTATACAATTGCAGGCATTTATTTTGTTAAGCACTGCATCTTTAGAATCAAGATAAGCGAGCACTGCCTGTTTGTAAGGAATAGTAACACTCAATCCCCTAAGCGCAGGATTAGCTTTTAATAAGGAAGGCAATTCATTAATAGATTCAATAGGATATGCTTCAAACAAAGCATCTATAATATTCTCTTTCTTAAATTTTTCTGTGAAATATTTTTTTGAAAAAGAATGCCATAAAGGATAACCTATTAAACCAAATTGCCTCATACGGTGGTTTGCTTAGTAAGGAAAAGATCAAAGCTGTCTGCACGCAAACCGAGACGCATAGCTTCGAGCGCTATAGTTTCGGATGGCGCAATATTTCCCAGGTTTACATTACAACCGATCAATTCAAGAAAATAAAGTTGCTGTGCTTTTTGCGGTGCTTCCCAGATAATTTTCTCTTCCGGGATCTGTGTTAATATTTCCTGCACCAATCCTTCTCTCACTTCTCCTGATCCGCGATAAATACCTACATTACCTGCTTCACGCGCTTCGGCTATTACATAAGAAGATCCTGCATTTAATTCGGAGCGCATCAACTCTATCCATTTGTAGGGAGGAATGATATGAGCTGCGTCTTTGCTTCCTACTTCACTCAGCACTATTCCATGTTTAGTAAGTTTTTCAATATACCCGCATTTTTCGGTATGAGGAATATTGATAGACCCATCGCTCACTTCCATATAAGAAATACCAAATTCCTTACACACATTTATATAATCTTCAAATTGATTTCTTACTAAAAACGCTTCGAATAGTGTACCGCCAAAATAAACGGGAATATCATAGCTGCGATATACTTCCAGCTTCTCTTTTAAATCGGGTGTAACGAAAGCCGTACCAAAGCCCAATTTAACTAAATCAACATGCGGGTAAGCTACACTAGTGAAGTTTTTAGCCTCCTGCACGCTGAGTCCTTTATCCATTACCATTGTAATACCATGTTTGCGGGGCCTGGGGTTTCTTTCGGGAACCTGGGAGAGATTAAAATTCATGTTTGCTTGTTTATAGTTTCTTAGCGGGGGTAAAAATAAGAATCGTCCATGACAAAATTTGTAAATTTTGTCATGGTAAGATCCATCTGGCCAATAAAAAATAAAAATATACAGATGAAACTTTGGCTAACGGCTTCTTTTATGCCTGGCAATCAAATCTACCACATAATGATTCTGCAGGATAGAAGGATTGAGCTCCACGAATTTTTTAACCAGTTTAGGCGCTTTTTTAATAGCTTTTTCCAGTTGCAAAAGCGCTTCTTTCGACTTGCCGAGAGCAAAATATACACTACTGAGATAATAAATGAACAAAGGCTTGCCCTCTGTGTGTTTTATAGCAGCCATAACCTGCTCCAGCGCTTCTTCGTAATATTTTGAGTTATATAAACAACGGATCAATGCTTCCCAGCCGGATATGTTTTTAGGCCGGGTTCTTACTACATTAGAAAAGTATTGAATAGCCTCTTTTATATTTCCCAGTTGCATTTTACACTCTCCCATGGCCAGGTTGTATTCAGGCTGCATGCGATGTATCTGCATAGCTGCTTCCAATTGCTTTACCGCTTGTGCCCACTGATTTTCATTAATGTAGGTGCAGGCGCACTTGTAGTAAAGCTTGCTATCATCGGGACTTAGGTGAGATGCTTTGCGATAATAGAAACGTGCTTGTGCATAATTTTTCAATTTATCATAGCAATGCCCAATGGCTTCATAAATTACGTCTTCCGGCCTTGAAAGTTCCAGCACTTTTTCCAATACTTCAATAGCGTCTTTAAATTTCCGAAGGCGTATATAAGCATCGCCCATATTGCGGTAGGCGTAATCAAACTTTTCATCTATCACCACCGCATATTTATAAGCATCTATCGCCTTTTCATATAATTTCAACCCCTGGTAAGCAGCGGCGAGGTTAAACCAGGCCAGTTCATTATAAGGATGTTCATTAATTATTTTTTCATGTAGCCTTATGCCTTCTTCATTGCGCCCGGTAAAATCTGTCCAGAAGCAAATTTTATGTAATGCTTCTTCATTAGTAGGCTCTTGTTCCAATATTAATTTCAGGCAGTCGAAGAGTTTATCAAATTCCTCATAATCATCATACACATCGGCCAATTCAAACAGCATTTCGATCCTTTCATCTCCCTCAAATAGTTCCAACGCATTTTCAAGCAATTCTACTGCTTTTTCCTGCTGGTCCAGCGCCAGGTAGGCATCTGTTTTTAAGATATAAAGGTTGATATCATGACTATCCAATAATTCGGCATGTTGAAGCACTTCTAATGCTTCCATGTATTTACGGGTGGCAATAAGCAGATCGGCTTTTTTAAGTACCAGGGAGGCCGAATACGGGTATTGCTCCATAGCAAATTCGGCCGCCTCGAGGGCCTGCGGAAGGTCTTCCGTATCGTCAAAGTAATCTATTATCCGTTCAAAAGACTCTTCGCTAAGGAAGGAGTGGCTTTTTCCGGTTTTAAGGTACTGAAACTGCCTCAACAGTTCTTGGAGTTCATCGTTTTCTTGTCGGGAGGAGTGTTCTCTCATTTCTTATTGTAAATTACTAAAATTTTCTTAAATTTGCATAAGATGTTAAAAAGTAACCAAATACTACCCTTTAACAAACAACTCGCATTATGTTTTTTCTTTATTGGAGTTGCGGCTATTTCTTTCGCTAGTATGGGTGGAAGAGGTGGCAGGCCTAAGACATCTCCTTCTGTTAATTTAAGCCTGACACCATTTAAACCGAGCAGTCTTTTTACATTGAAAGCAGGCCCTTCTTATCATGGTACTTTGTTTAATGAAATTAAGACAGATAATTCTATACAGCTTAATTCACTTATTACTTATCAAAAAGGGAATACTACTTACATTCTTCCTTACAAGCATAAGATATCTGTAACAACAGATAAATCTAATCAGTCGCTTAATCTTAAAGTTACTTTCCGTCGCTAATTTAAAACCCCGAAGGGTGTAATTAATATAGAACGCATCAGATTAAATGATAAAACCCCGAAGGGTGGCATTCGCGAATGTCACCCCTTCGGGGTTGTTGTATAATAATTGATTTTTGGCTATATTAATTACACCCCTTCGGGGTTATTTATAAACCTAGTTTACGGCTTTCATCATAACTCATTTCACGATAACCCGTTTTAGGAACATCAAATCTGGAAGCAGGAACAGGATCTGTATTGATTTTGGAGGCAGTGTATTTAACTTTCATTTTTCTCAATACTACTTCATACTCTAAAGGCAATCCTTTAAGATCTTTAAACTGATAATCATAACTCATGTTATCAGGAATTATATCCGTTGTATAATAAACAAAGAAAGTAGTGCCATCTTTTAATGTAGCAATCGCTTTTGTACAGTTGTATCCTGCAATTACTTTAGTTTCTTTTGTATCGGTGAATGTAATTCCTTCATAACGCTTGTTTTTATCTTTCCAGTTGCCTGCATCCATGCGGATCAATACTTTTTTACCACTTACTTCCTGCAATAAAACAGAAGTATTCGTTCTTGCATCATGAATAGTAGTGAAAGATGCCAATGCGCTCGCCATTTCCGAGCGGCTCATGGGGCCTTTAATATATACGGTGGTAGTAGCGCCGTCGAAAGCGTCTGCCATTTTAGGCTCTGTGCTGCCGGTATTAATAGATGCTTCGTATACAATAGTCAATTCAGACACCTTTTTTTGTGCGGCCAGCGGCAATGAAATGACTAGCATAAAAACCATGACAAGCAGAAGAACCGTCTTATTTTTCATCATAAAGAGGCTTTGTATAGTGTTTAAGACGCTAAAAGTGGCCTATATAGTTGCGTAAAATAAACAACCTGTGTAATATTAGCAATTCTTATTTTTTCGCTGCCTGCTGCGCTTTTTGCATTTGCTCCAGCCTTTCCTGCCATTTACTCTTAGTTTTAGGCTTTTTACGGGCTTCTTCCATCTTGACCATTATTTTATCATGATTAATGATATAATTCTGTATAACGAACTGGAGTATAAGCGTTATAACATTGGAGACTGTATAGTACCATGTTAATGCAGAAGGAAGCCTGTTAAAAAACCCTAATAATAAGATGGGAAAAATATACGGCATGTATTTCAATGCGGGATTGCTTTGATCCGGTGCATTAGCCATACCATAAAGACTGATTAAAAAGCTGGTAACAACTGCCAGTAAAGTAAATAAACTTACATGGCTACCATAAAAAGGAATGGAGAAACTCAGATTCAAAATAGAATCATAAGCAGAAAGATCTTTCGCCCATAAGAAGCCCTCACCCCGCAGTGCTATATTGGAATTAAAGAAACTATACAAAGCAAAGAAGATCGGAATTTGTAATAACGCCGGTATACATCCACCGAAAGGACTAACCCCCACTTCGCGAAACAACTTCATTTGCTCCATACCGAAAGCTTGTTGATCAGCTCCGTATTTCTTTTTTAAAGCATCTATTTCCGGTCGCAGCACTTTCATTTTTGCACCACTCAAATAACTTTTATATACTAAAGGAGATGTAAGCAAACGAATGAATAAGGTTAACAACAAAATAGCTATACCATAGTTCTTAATAAGATTCAAGAAAAAATTAAACACCGGCATAATGATATATATGTTGATAGGCCTCACAAACGCATACATATCACGCCCCAGGTTAACAATGCGATCCATTTCCGGGGCAGCTTTTGTTTTTAGAATGGTATAATCGCTCGGGCCGTAGTAAAATTGAAAGCCTAAGGAAGAAGATGAACCTGCAGGAAATTTAGCCTGAAGGTCTACATCTACACGCGCCAGCACATTAGTAGTATCTGTCGTTTCTCTCGCCCACTTTACTTCTCCCGAATTAAAATTGTTTTTAGCAATAATGGTAGAATTGAAAAATTGCTGCGACACTCCAACCCATTGAACAGGTTTTTCAAATTTCTTCTCTGTCTTGCGTGAAATATAATCGAACTCATTATTTTCTGAGAAACAGATAGTAGATAATTGCCTTTCATACTGTGCATCTTTTTGATGCTTTACCGGTTGAAGGTTCCACTTCAGGTTTAGATTACCCTGGCTGAATAATTTATCTGCACCATTTACCTGTATATCCCAATCAATGCGATAATCATCATCACGCAAAGTAAATAAGTGAGTGAGCGTTTCACCGCCGGGGCCGATTAGTTGAAAAGGAATGGACTGACTTCCATCTGCATTCTTTATACTATTTCCCGGGGTAAAATTGAGGTCTGTTATTTGTGCCGATTGATTAGGCGCTGTATTAATGGGATACGAAATTTCATCCGTTCCATTAATCAACTTCACCGGCGTACTATCATACGAATTATATTTTTTTAATTCTACTAATTCCGGCTGACCACCTTTTGTATTAAAAACAACTCTTAATAAATTAGTCTCTACTACTATTTTTTGCGAACCGCCATAAAGTGCCTTATTAAATCCTGTAGTATCAACAGCCCCTTTTGCAGTAGCAGTATCGAGAGCGTGTGCCGTATCCACTGCCGCATTCCTTTTAGCAGTCACCGCGGCTATAGAATCTTCATAATGTTTTTTTTGAACCGCCAGCTCCTGGCTGTTTTTACTGGAAATGAACAAGTAGAAGAACAATAGAATAGCTAAGAGTACAAAACCGATTACGGTGTTACGATCCATTCCCATTATAGGTAAATTTTAAGAGCGCAAAGATAGGGGAAACTAGATACCCCTCCAGCCATGGAGGGGCGGTTTAAAAAAGCATGCGAAGCAGGTTTTTTAAACCGGGGTGGGCCGAAAAAATTCGAACCGCGCCCATCCCCGTTTTTTTAACCTGCTTCGCATGGTTAAAAAAACGACCCCTCCATGGCTGGAGGGGTGAATGTGGATATTTCGTATATTTATTACCTCTTAAAACACATACATATGACAAAAACCATTATCGGCGCCATCGTTGGCGGCATTCTGATTTTTATCTGGCAGTTCCTGTCGTGGACAATATTAAACAACCACGGCTCTGCTATGAAGTACACTCCAAAGCAGGATAGCATTATGGCTTACCTGAATAGTCAGTTTTCCGACGACGGCACCTATTTTATGCCGCGTTCGCCAGACGGCACTTCTATGGAAGAATGTAAAAAACACATGCAGGAAGCCATTGGCAAACCCTGGGCATCAGTGTCTTATCACAAAGCTATGAAAGACAATATGGGATCTGCCATGGCGCGTAACCTGATTGTAAACATTATTGCCATCTGGCTATTCTGCTGGATCCTTTCAGGTATCACCGTAAACTCCTTTGGCAAGACTTTTCTCGCCGCACTGTTTACCGGTCTCATCATTTTCCTGTTAGGCCCTTATGTAATGCATATATGGTATGAAAGCCCGGATATTATGGCTCATTTGGCTGATTATCTTATAAGCTGGGCACTTGTGGGACTTTGGTTAGGTTGGTGGTGGAATAGGAGGCCGAGAACTCCTTAGCCGCTTTTATAAAATTAACAAAGATGGGCTGGGGATGTTCAACCGTGCTTTTCAATTCCGGGTGATATTGAACACCAACAAAAAATGGATGATTAGCCAACTCGATAATTTCTACCAGCCCATTTTCCGGATTTCTTCCGCTGGCAATCATTCCTGCCGCTTCTATTTGAGATAAATACTTATTATTAAACTCCCAGCGATGGCGATGACGCTCGCTGATATTTTCCGTTTCATAAATACGATGGGCTAAAGTTCCCGGCTTAATAGTACAAGGATAAGCACCTAATCTCATGGTGCCTCCTTTAGCCGTTACTTTTTTCTGATCTTCCATCAAATCAATTACTGCTTCATTAGTATCGGGATTCATTTCGGTTGAATGGGCGTTTTTGAGGTTAAGCACATTGCGCGCAAACTCAATTACGGCCATTTGCATACCAAGACAAATACCAAAGAAAGGCAATCCGTGTTCACGTGCATATTTCACCGCAGCGATTTTGCCTTCTACTCCCCTATGACCAAATCCCGGCGCTACCAGCAATCCATCGAGATCACCTAATTTCTCCGCCACGTTTTCTTCTGTAATAAATTCACTGTGTACGTTTACTACATTTACTTTGCATTCATTCATCGCTCCTGCATGTACAAAAGCTTCTAGAATGGATTTATAAGCATCTTGTAGTTCAATATATTTTCCGATTAACCCGATATTAACTTTGCTTTTGGGATATTTCAGCTTATCTAAAAATTCTTTCCACTTAGTTAAATCCGGTTCCTGGTAATCCGTTATGTTTAATTTTTTAAGACAGATAAGATCTAATTTTTCGCGCATCATAGCTAGTGGCACTTCATAAATAGTAGGAGCATCTGCTGCTTCAATCACCGCTTCTGTTTTTACATTACAGAATAAAGCTATTTTACGACGGAGTTCAGGAGTAAGCGCTTCTTCTGTTCTGCAAACAATTACATCCGGGTGCACTCCTTCCTGGCTAAGCATTTTTACACTATGCTGTGTAGGTTTTGTCTTTAGTTCTTTGGCCGCTTTTAAATAAGGAATTAAGGTGAGGTGTAATACAATACAATCTTCATCCGGCAATTGCCATTGCAGTTGACGAACAGCTTCTATAAAAGGAAGGCTCTCAATATCGCCCACTGTTCCACCTAATTCAGTAATCACAATATCAAATCCTTTTTCTCCCAATAGCAACATTCTGCTCTTGATTTCGTCGGTGATATGGGGCACTACCTGCACTGTTTTTCCCAAATAAGCCCCTTCTCTTTCTTTATTAATAACGGTTTGATATATTCTTCCGGTAGTTACATTATTTGCTTGCGAAGTAGGGGTGCTAAGAAAACGCTCGTAATGTCCGAGGTCCAAATCAGTTTCAGCTCCATCGTCTGTTACATAACACTCTCCATGTTCATAAGGATTAAGCGTACCCGGGTCTACATTAATATAAGGGTCGAATTTTTGTATGGTCACTTTCAATCCCCTGGCCTGTAGCAGTTTGGCCAGCGAAGCTGCTATAATACCCTTACCTAATGAGGAAGTCACGCCACCGGTAACAAAAATATACTTGGCCATACAAATGGATAATTCAATTTTTAGTTCTTAAATAATTGGAACGAGCGACCTAAGAGAGGTCGTGCAAAGATACAATTTTAAATCAATAGTAATTTTCTGTGGAAAGGTAATTCCTCACATAATCATCTATACCGCTGGCAAGGTCACTAAAGCTGGCAGTATAACCGGCATTATATAATTTCTGCATATTAGCCTCGGTGAAATACTGGTATTTTTCGCGGATGTCTTCGGGCATATCTATGTATTCTATTATCGGGGGTTTATCCAGGGCACTGAAGGTTGCTTTTACCAGGTCTTCAAAAGTCCGGGCTTTTCCGGTGCCTAAATTATAGATGGCAGACGCCGGCTGGTTTTGCATTAACCAAAAACAAACGGCTATCACATCTTTCACATAAATGAAATCTCTTAATTGCTGTCCGTCTTTAAAATCAGGGCGGTGCGATTTAAATAATTTTACTTTCCCCGTAGCTTTTATTTGATTGAAAGAATGAAATATTACACTGGCCATGCGGCCTTTATGGTATTCATTAGAACCATACACATTAAAAAATTTTAGTCCCGCCCAAAATGGAGGATGAGAACCTTGTACTACCTGCTGCAATGCCCATTTATCAAATTCGTTTTTAGATACCCCGTATGGGTTTAGTGGCTTTAGCTGCGATACAATTGCATGATCATCATTATACCCTAATTCTCCGGCACCATAAGTTGCGGCTGAAGAAGCATATACCAATCCTATTTTATTGCGGGTACAGTATTCCCATATTTTCTGCGAGTAAATTACATTCAGCTCTTCATGTATGGAATAATCAAATTCCGTAGTGTCTGTTCTGGCGCCAATATGAAAAATAAAAGCTATCGGCAGGTCTTGGTACAATTTATCTAAAAAAACAGAACGATCTATTTTTTCTGTAAACTTCTTGCCTTCGAGATTAGGAGTTTTGTCCGCCCGATCAAATTCATCTACCAATATAAGATTAGTAAATCCCTGCTCATTTAAAAACCCCACTAAACAACTACCTATAAATCCCGCAGCGCCTGTAACTACTATAGCAGCTTCTTTATTCATACAATTAGATTTCTGTTAAAGCAGCTTCAGGGATAGGGGCAAGAATGCTTTCAATAGCTGTGTCGTATTTATTCTTCCAATAGTCAATATCACCCCACTCCATTCCATCAACTTCAATGCTTCCGGGTGTTACTACTCCCAGTTCTTCGTAGGGATGATTACCCATAGCGGTTTTAAAGCTTTCTATTTTAGCATCTTTTACGCTTACTATTACCCTGCTTTGCGCTTCACCAAACCAATAACCATCTTTTCTAATATTATAATCAGATGCCACAACATCAATCCCTAAATTACGGTTAAAACAAGATTCAAGCAGCGCTACAAACAATCCTCCTTCACTTATATCATGTGCGGATTCAACCAGCTTCTTTTCAATCAGCTCTTTTATTTTTTGATGCAGTTGATATTCTTCTTCCAAATCAAAATGTGGGGCAGGACTGTATTCCACTCCTACTATTTTATGCAAGTATTCAGAAGAACTGATATCGCCTCCACTTTTTCCAATTAAAAAGATACTATCACCCGATGCTTTAAAATCCAAGGTCATTTTATCTTTCACTTTTTCCAGCAATCCCACCATACCGATTGTTGGAGTTGGGTATACGGCTCCATCGGGGTTTTGATTGTAGAAGCTTACATTACCACCGGTGACAGGCGTTTCAAACTTACGGCAAGCATCGCCCATGCCTTTTATTGCTTGTGAAAATTGATAGTACACTTCAGGATCATAAGGATTACCGAAGTTTAAACAGTTGGTAACACCCAATGGCAATCCCCCGCTGCAAACAATATTACGCGCCGCTTCAGATACAGCGATCATAGCACCTTTATAAGGATCGGCAAAAACATAACGGCTATTGCAATCTACTTTAACTGCCAACGCTTTATTGGTACCTTTCACCATTACTATAGCAGCATCAGAAGGTTCGTTGGTGGAAGTATTGGCAGCGCCCACCATGCTATCATATTGCACATACACACTGCGCTTGGAAGCAATGTTTGGAATAGTCACCAATTGCTCCGCTACTTCTCTCAAATCATCAGGAACAGGAATTGCATTAGCATCAAACTGTTTGATCTTTGCAAAATAGGTTGGTTCGCGGAATTCTCTTTCATATTGAGGTGCGCCGCCACCTAACACTAATTCATGTGCCGGCAATTCTGCTTCGAGCTGTCCGTTCATATAAAAGCGAAGCATTTTATCGTCCGTTACTTCACCAATATCAGAGCAAGGCAGATCCCATTTCTGAAAAATGCGAAGTACTTCTTCTTCTTTTCCCTTCTTCACCACCATCAGCATGCGCTCCTGGCTTTCGCTGAGCAATAGTTCCCATGCTTTCATATTTTGCTGGCGGGTAGGCACTTTATCCAAATCGATGCGCATGCCTACTTCACCTTTAGCGCTCATTTCTGCGGTGGAACAAATAATTCCCGCAGCACCCATATCCTGCATGCCGGCTAAAGCGCCGGTTTTGATCACTTCCAAACAAGCTTCTAATAATTTCTTTTCCTGGAAGGGATCACCTACTTGTACAGCAGGTAATTCTTCTGCGCTTTCAGCAGTTATATCTGCCGAAGCGAAAGAAGCGCCCCCGATTCCATCTTTACCCGTAGCACTTCCTACAAAAAATACGTGGTTACCCACTCCTTCAGCAGTAGCCGAAACAGTTTCGCCTGCTTTTACAATACCAACGCTCATAGCATTTACGAGGGGATTGGTATGATAGCATTGTTCAAAATAAACTTCGCCACCAACTGTGGGTACGCCGAAACAATTTCCGTAATGACCGATGCCATGTACTACACCTGCCAGCAAATGCTGCGTTTTAGATTCTTCTAATTTACCAAAACGTAAGGAGTTGAGTGCAGCAATTGGCCGCGCACCCATGGTAAAAATATCTCTATGTATACCACCTACTCCCGTAGCTGCACCCTGGAAAGGTTCAATAGCAGAAGGGTGATTGTGTGATTCAATTTTAAATACTACTCCTAATCCGTCTCCAATATCCATCAAGCCGGCATTTTCCTCTCCTGCTGCCACCAGCATTCTGCCACCTTCACGCGGCAGGGTTTTCAGCCATTTAATGGAGTTTTTATAGCTGCAATGCTCACTCCACATAGCGGAGAAAGCGCATAATTCATTAAAATTGGGGGTTCTGCCTAGTTTCTGTTTAATTAACTCAAATTCTTCAGCGGTGAGACGAAGTTGCTCAGCGGTTTTTACAGTTATTTCCATACGTGCCGCAAAGGTAAGAAGGGGCGACTAATTTTGGGTTAACATTTTATGATATACATCCAGTTGACCTTGCCAGATTTTTTCATTCGGGAAATGATCCTGTACGAAGAGGCGCCCTTGCCGGCCGTATAATCTGCGGAGATTTTCATTTGTAATTAATCTTTCCAATACAGCAATGAGCGAATCGCGATTTCCTTTTTCAAAAAGCTCGCCATTTACACCTTCTTTTACTGCATCTCTGCAACCGGGAATATCCGGCGCAACCACCGGCACTTCCATAGCGGCCGCTTCTATCAATACATTGCCAAATCCTTCACGTAAGGAAGAAAGTACCAAAATATTCATCAATGTATAAAGAGGCACTACATCCTGCAATTTTCCTAAATAAAAAACACGTTCATCACTATACAATTGATCAAGCGTTAAGCGCGAGAAAAGATTTTCATTAACAATCGGTCCCGCCATTACCAATCTTAATTGAGGATATTTTTTAACCAGCACTTCAAAAGCACTGAGCAAAATATCTACGCCTTTATCTTTAGAAAGTCTTCCTACAAAACCTAGCAGCAGTTCTTTTTCTTTTAAACCGATATTTTCTTTTAACTCTTTAGCATGCGTTAACGGGAAAG
>JADMIO011306071.1_pt1 | contig 14467 bp, 6 predicted proteins | sample 8958161 | NCBI WGS metagenome assembly JADMIO01 (sample SAMN16585339, study PRJNA669376) | soil metagenome | isolation source: Crop rotation soil | place: USA: Cullars Rotation, Alabama | collected 2011 | reverse complement strand
GCCGCGACTTCAAGTCACGTGAATTCCAAGCTTCGGATCCCACTGTGCTGGAAAGATCGGCGACTATTACAGGAGGGCGGCTCCGGAGAAGCCGTTGCCGCAACCGGAGCATCCGCCCATTCAGCCGCACTTGAAACAGTTCAGAGTGAAGAAACTTCCTTATCAGCGAGATGTTCCGATGACGACGCTGGTGCAGATCCATCCGAATCGCCTTTATGTGGGGGATGCGATGACGCACACGCTGGAGGCGCTGACTCCGGCGGGGGAGCGGGAGTTCGCGGTCGAGTTCGACAGCGCGCCCATCAGTTTGAGGGTTAGGGATGGCCTGCTTGATTTGACCCTGGTCGGCAGGTTGTTTCCGTCGGATGATGCGAAAGGCAAGGTGCTAACGCTTCACCCGGAACAAGATGATATGAAGATAACCAAGGTGCTGGGGCAATTGCGCCGGCCCACCGATGCCGCGTACGCGGACTTGAATGGGGACGGGCGCGAGGATTTTGTGCTGTGCCAGTTTGGGAACGTGCTGGGGCGACTGTGCTGGTTTGAGAATTTGGGAAACGGCCAATATGAGGAGCATCTCCTCGCCGACAGGGCGGGGGCGATTCGCGCGCAGATTTATGACGCGAACGGGGACGGGTTGCCGGATATTTTTGTGTTGATGGGGCAGGCTCGCGAGGGAGTTCTGTTGTTCATCAATCGAGGCAAGGGAAGGTTTGAGGAAACGACTGTCATTCAGCAGCACCCGGCTTTTGGCTACGCTTATTTCGAACTGGTGGATTTCAATCATGACGGGCAGATCGATTTACTGACCGTGAATGGGGACAATGGGGAGTATCCTTCGCAGCCGAAAGGTTATCATGGGATTCGGGTGTACCTGAACGATGGTCACGGCCACTTTTCGGAAAAGTGGTTTTTCCCATTGAACGGGGCCTATAAGGCGATGGCGCGGGATTTCGACGGAGATGGGGATTTGGACATCGCGGCGATTTCTTTTTTCCCGGACTATCAGAACTCTCCCGAGGAAAGTTTTGTCTATTTGGAGAACAAGGGTGATTGGAAGTTCGAGGCTTCCTCGTTTCCGCAATGCACCGCCGGACGATGGATTACGATGGATGCGGGGGACCTGGATGGGGACGGCGATATTGATATTGTTTTAGGTTCGTTGGCGCTGGGCCCGACGAGCACGTTTGTTCCCGAGGAGCTTCAGGCGGCTTGGAAAACGAATCATCTGCCGATTTTGATGCTGGAGAATGTACAGGCGCCGAGGAAAGCGCAGTGAGCGCGATATCCTGAGAACCCCGGTGTGGCCATATCTGAAAGTGGTTTTAGACTTGAGCTCACCCCCCTCGCGTTGCCTCATGGATAAAAGACACCCAAGGGGTCTGAGTAAGCAGGCCGGTTGGGACTCATGTTTTAGTTCCGTAATGTTGATATGTTTTTCGGCGTTCGATAGCGAATTAAAACGAGCAGGGGGGCGAGCTTCGAGCCCCCAGCTCGCGCCCCCCTGCGGTCGAAAACCCGCGATCTTTTTTCAGGGGGGTCCGGGGGGACGCGGCCAGGCTGCTTCGCTGGATTTTGCTTTTAAGATCCCCTTCAACTTGCTCTCCAACTCATCCTTCAAGGCGAATGGATCCAGACTCTCATAGCGGTCTCGTAACTCCTGGCGCTTTTTAAGAGCCAATATTCCCGGCATGCACAGCCGATGGTAAGCGGTCCGGGGCAACTCATAGCGTTTGCGCCAGTGACTCCCCTGGCGCCACTTCTCTTGGAGTTTGAAACAGGGCAAAAAGAAATTCTGCCACGGTGCCCAGACCTCCCGATAGAGCGCACTAATCGGCCCCACCAACTCCGGGTCTTCCAAGCGGCTATACCCCAAGAGTTGACGCGCCCAGGTCCAGTTCTTTTGCTCCACATGGGCGTTGTCATCGGAGTGGTAAGGCCGGGAACGAGTGAATTCCACCGCTTCTTTTCTCTCCCTCATATAGGACCATAAGTGATGGTTGAGGAACTCCCCTCCATTGTCTGAATCAAAGCCCAACAACGCAAAAGGCAGACGCTCCTCCACCTCCCGAGTGGCTGCCAGCACGCCTGCAGCACCCTTGTTCCACACTGCCCCACCTTCGGTCCAGCCACTTAAAATGTCCGTATAGGTCAGACTCCAAATGAAACTTCCGGCCAGACTCCCCCCACAATGGGCTACACTGTCGGCCTCCAAATATCCCGGACGGCTCAAGTCCCAGGTCCCGGTGCGAATCGGGATTTCCGAACGCAACAAACTGCCCGGTTTGGTGCCGCCTCGACCCTTGACATGTTCTGCTCGCGCTGGGGCCAGCAAGCGGTCCAGAGTCGCCGCACTGATTTGGCCCACCAACTTCCGGTGCTGGCGGCTCAAGGGCTCGAAACGCCGCTCGTAATACGGCAGCCACTGCCGCAAGATGGGCACCAAGCGCTTGCCGCAGGGTTGCTCGGCCTGCCGCCAAATATATTGCACAACCGGCTGAACTTCCCCATACCGCCGTTCTGGCCCAGGATGGACCCTTCCGGCCGGAGGAGCCAAGCCACCGCTCAAGAGCTTGATGGCGTATTTGCGTTCATACTCATAGTCCTCACATAACTCATCCAACATCCGCGTTTTGCCTTCACGACTGCGACGCGCGTAGCGCGCCTGCAGCTTGGGCAGCCAATCTTTTTTCAGTGCTTTACTCATGTTCATTGCAGACCCATTGCCGGTGTCTTTTTTCCATGAGTCAACGACCCTCTTTGCCTCCCCTCAGCTTCGTTCCCCGGGTGTCTTTTAATTTGAGTCAACTCGCCCTCATTAGGCCGCAAAATGAGAGCTTGCTTTTTTCTTATTAGTCGTTCAAAGTTTTGTCGAACACCGAACCTAGAGTAGATGACGCCTGAGACTCCAATCGCATGGAGCTAGCCGCGAGAATCGCCAGTGGTGAGGTGTGCCCAGTCAGGATTGTTACGGAAAGCGGACAATTGTGAATGCAGTTAAAACCTTCCTCCATGCTATGGGATTAAACATGTCCAACCTCACTCATCAAGGGCAGCCTCTGCGCGGCCTGGGTTACCTCGCCACCCTCGTTCTGCTGTTGGGGACGCTCAACACCCCGGCCGAGACGAACGTGATGATCAGCGAATTCATGGCGTCGAACACCAGCACTTTGAGGGATGAAGATGGTGATCTCAACGATTGGATCGAAATCTTCAACGCCGGCTCCACAGCGGTGGATCTGAACGGATGGTGGTTGAGAGACGGGAGCAGTAGCTGGCAGTTTCCGCAAACGAACCTGGCGCCGAATGCCTTCCTGATTGTGTTTGCATCCAACAAGGACAAGCGGGTGGCGGGCCGCCAACTGCACACTAATTTTCAGTTAGCGCGGAACGGGGAATCCCTGGCGCTGCTTTATCCGGACGGGGTGACGGTTGCTTCTGCTTTTTCACCCAGCTATCCCATCCAGGCGCCTGATATTTCTTATGGCCGCCCGGTCCTGCAGACGCCTGTGACGCTGGTGAGCACGGGGGCGATGGCGAAGTTTGCGGTCCCACCGGCCAGCAGCATGGATACTTTATGGACGTTGCCGGGTTACGATGACTCAGCCTGGGCATCGGTGAGCAACGGGATTGGGTTCGAAGCGGACGCGGCGGTCCCGTTTGCGCCCGCGGTCGTCGCCGATTCTGTGAGTGAATTCAGCGGCAATCAAGGGAGCAATAATTGGTTTTACGGTTACTGGGACAAAACTTCCGACACGAATGGGATCTATGACCCGACCAACGACTTCGTGGCGTTTCCACGAGGAACGAACAACGTGCTGAGCGACACCAATTTTTGGGACGGCACAAAGTGGGATTGGCGGGCGAGTGGCGCGCCGGCGATTGAATTGAGCAGTTTGGGCGGTTCGCCAAGTGGGAATAACGGCAACCCGGCGTTGACGAACCATTGGGCGATCCGGCGGTGGGTGAGCGAGACGAATGGCCGTTTGCGCATTACTGGCACGCTGGCGTGTAACAGCCAAGGCGGCACGTGCGGGGACGGGACGATTGGGAGAATTCTGGTCGATGGGGTTGAAGTTTTTCAACGGGTGGTTTTTGGAACGAGTGTTGGTTACTCGATCATCGTCAACGCCAACGTGGGGTCGCTGATTGATTTCGTGATTGATGCAGGAGCAGCCAACAACGATTTGTGCGACAGCACCACCTTCACAGCGACGATCCGCACGGCCGGGGACAGCGCGATCGTGGCTGACTCTTTCGGTGACTGGTCCACCAGCGGGTCGCAAGGGGTGGGCGGCTGGTATTACGGGTATTGGATCAAAACGAATGCCAGCGCGACCTACACCAGTCCGCAATTTGTCACTTTCCCCAGCAACCCCGGGCCGCAGAGCGCGGTTAATTTCTGGGACGGCTTGCAATGGCACTGGTTTGATGGTGATCCGCCGTTTGATACACTCGGCCAAGTCCTGAGCCGGCCAAATCTTTTTCCCTCCGCGGGGACCAACTCGTTGGAACACTGGGTGATCCGGCGATGGGTGAGCGAGATTAGCGGTTCTATCACGATTGATTGGCATTTCTCCAAAATTGATCTGACGGGCGATGGAACGGTGGCGAAGGTGTTTCGCAATGGAACGCAAATCGACACGGTCACATTGACGGCGGCGGATTTCACCGGAGCAACCAGGACGATCGCGCCGTTCGCGGTGCAGGTTGGGGACACGATTGATTTCACGGTCGAGCCGGGCACGAGCACGATACAACCCAATGCGCTGGGAGACATTTGCTCGTTGAACGCGACTATTTCGGGCTCGACGACTTTATCGAATCAATTTCTGAGCGATGTCGGCGGGATGCGCAACGTGAGTTCCTCGGCGTATGTGCGGATTCCGTTCACGGTGACGAACCTGCTGGGGTTTGATACGCTGACGTTGCGCCTTAAGTATGATGACGGGGTCGTGGTTTACCTGAATGGCGCGCCGGTCGCCAGTCGCAATGCACCCGAGACGCCCGTGGGCGATTCCACTGCCACGGCGGCGCGCGTGGACGCGGAGGCGAGCCAGTATGAAGAGATTAGTTTGGCTCGCGCCCGCGATTTGCTAGTGGTGGGAACGAACGTGCTGGCGATGCAAGTATTAAATAGCAGCGCCGATGACGGAGATCTGCTGGCAGTGGTCGAATTGCGGGCCACGGTAGTGACGATCGATGGCTCCGGGGGTGTCTATTTCACAGCGCCGACTCCGGGAGCGCTCAACGGGGCTGGTTCCACCACTCTGGGTTCGGTGATCCTGGACGTATCGCATACTCCAAATGAGCCAACGGACACCGACGACCTGGTGGTAACCGCTCTGGTTGCTCCGACACTTCACCCGGTGGGAACGGTGCGCCTTTATTACCGCGTGATGTTTGGCAGTGAATCGAACGTAGTCATGCTCGACGACGGGCTGCACGGCGATGGAGCGGCCGGTGACGGAATTTATGGAGCGACGATTCCTAACACTATTTCAACGCCGGGGCAAATGATCCGGTATTACATCACATCCACCGACTCGCTGAACACCCTGATGCGTGAGCCACCCTTCCCGAACGCGATTTACTCCTCGCAGTATTACGGGACGGTGGTGCGGAATCCCGGGTTGACCAATCCGCTGCCGGTGCTGCACTTGTTTATTCCCGACGCCACGCTGAATTCAGCGGGAAATGACAGCGTGGGCCGTTACCCTGCTTCGGTTTTTTACCTGGGTGAACTTTATGACAACATCGGGATGAATCGCCACGGGCAGTCGAGCGCAGGTTTCCCGAAAAAGAGTTACGACCTGGACTTCAATCCCGACCATCATTTTCTCTGGAACCCGAGCGAGAAGCGCGTTGGGGACGTGAACCTGTTGACGACCTACCCGGACAAGTCACACATGCGCAACATGCTGGGCTATGCCGGCTATCGGGACTCGGGCTCGCCGTATCATTTCGTCGCCCCGATCCGTGTGCAGACTAATGGCGGGTTTTTTGGCGATTGGCACATGGTGGAGAATGGCGGGAGCGACTATCTCAAACGGATTGGGCGCGACCCGAATGGGGCCCTCTACAAGATGTATGTCACGTTCACTACTCCGACCGACGCGAACCTCGGGGTGAACGTAAATGCAGAAAAGAAGACCCGCAAATGGGAAGGCAACGCCGATCTGGTTGCGTTATACAACGGAGTTCATCTGACCGGCACGAACCTGGTCAACTACATGTATGACAACATGAACGTGGCCGAAGTGGCTAACACAATGGCGGCCCGTATTATCACGAGCGACATCGATTGTTGTCACAAGAACTATTACTTTTATCGCGACTCAGACGGCACGGGGGAATGGGAGGCCATGCCGTGGGACATTGACCTTTCCTTCGGGCGGAATTGGGGGAGTGTTCCAACGTATTGGGACGACGCGGTTTATCCGAATAACGGGTTGTTTATCGGGAACAACAATTCGTTTTTCCAGGCATTATTCAATACGCCGGCCACGCGGCAGATGTATCTGCGCCGGGTGCGGACAATTATGGATCAATACCAACAAACGAACGGGACTCCCGCGAACCAGCTTTACTATGAAAAGGCCATGGACCAATGGGGTCCCTTGATTGCCCCGGATGCGGCGCTGGACCTCCCAAAATGGGGAACCTGGGGCGGCGGGGCGACGGGCGTTTTTGCGACCAACAGTCCGTACTGGCGGACGCTGCCGCAGTCGGTTGCGGAACTGAGGACCAATTACATGCCGGCCCGCCGAACGTTCGTTTTCAATTCGAAGATGAATAACGCGGCGGAGTTTCCCGATGCGCAGCCGACCAATGTGGTCATTTTGACGGGCGCTCTGGATTTCAACCCGGCGTCAGGGAACCAGGCCCAGGAGTATTTACAATTGATCAATACCAACCGATTCGCAGTGGATCTGTCCGGGTGGACTTTGTCCGGAGCGGTGGAGCTGAAATTCCAGGGAGGCGCGGTCATCCCGGCGACCAACAGCATGTACGTGGTGGCGGACAAGAAGGCTTTTCGCGCCCGGAGCGTGGCTCCACGCGGAGGGATGGGCCTGTACATCGAAGGTCCGTATAAGGGGCAGCTTTCGGCGCGCGGGGAGCCGATCATCCTGACTGACACTTATGGGCATGCACGGACTAACACCTATGTTGGCAACCCTTCGCTGCCGCAATCGTATTTGCGCGTGACGGAGATTATGTACCACCCGGTGCGTGACCCCGGCGGCCTGGCTGGCTCGGAAGAAGAATACGAATACCTGGAACTGAAAAATATCAGCACCAATGCGACGTTAAACCTGAATGGGGTCCACTTCACCAACGGGATTGAATTTGCCTTCACCGGCAGCGCCGTCACTAACCTTGGTCCGGGCCAGACAGTGCTGCTGGTCAAGAATCTCGCGGCCTTCACGGCTCGTCACGGGAACGGCTTCACAATCGCGGGCCAATATGTGGGAAGCCTTGATAATTCCGGAGAGAGCCTGCACATCGATGATGCGGTCGGAGAGACGATCCTCGATTTCAGTTATAATAACAGTTGGTATCCGATCACCGACGGCACCGGACCTTCTTTGGTGATCGTGGATGAGAACGCCGCCTATAACACCTGGGACAAAAAGAGCAATTGGCGCCCGAGTGCCCACGAGGGAGGGTCGCCCGGAGCAATCGATCCGGCGCTGGTGATCACTCTACCGGTCCTGGTTAATGAGATTTTGACGCGAGCCGATCCGCCGCTGACGGATGCGATCGAACTGTTCAATCCGAATAACGTCACGGTCGATATTGGCGGGTGGTTTCTGACCGATAACTTCGGGGTCCCGAAGAATTACCGCATCCCGGACGGCACTTCCATTCCCGCGAACGGCTTTGTGGTCTTTTACGCGAGCAATTCTTTTGGCACGGCCTTCAATTTGAGCTCACATGGTGAGGAGATTTATCTCTTCTCCGGCGACGCCAACACCAATTTGACTGGTTATGTGCATGGGTTCGACTTCGGACCGCAGGCGAATGGGGTGACGTTTGGGCGCTATTTAAATAGCGTCGGCAAGGAAGAATTCCCGGCCCAGATAACCCCGACGCTGGGTGCGCCCAATGCGGGTCCAAGGGTGGGGCCGATTGTGTTCTCGTCGATCAATTATCATCCCCCCGACCTTTTCACCGCGTTTGGATTAGTCAACAATGAGGTTGATGAGTTTGTGGAGTTAGAGAATACGAGTGGCGTGACGCAACCGCTCTTTGATCCCAATTTCCCGACCAACACCTTGCGGTTGCGGGGAGCGATCGAATACACGTTTCCAACGAATGTGAGCATTCCTCCAGGGGGCCATGTGATGGTGGTCTCCTTTGACCCAGCCGACGCGGTGATGGCGGCCAAGTTTCAGGCCACCAACCAGGCCGCCAATGGGGAGCCTTTGTTCGGACCCTTTAAGGGACAATTGAACAATGCGGGCGACAAAGTTGAATTGGCGCGTCCGGAAGCGCCGGAACCGCCTAACGCTGTGGATGCCAATGTGGTCTATTACGTCTTGCGGGACAAGGTGGAGTACTCTGATGCACCGCCCTGGGCGAGTGTCGGTTTCGGTTCATTTTTGCATCGCCTCAGCGGCACAGGTTACGGCAACGATCCCACCAATTGGGTGGTCCCGGTAGCGATCACCGGACATCCCCTGAGCCAAAATGTTCGACTCCCGGACGGGCTGAACCCGGTGGCCAATATAACTCTGAGTGCCGCCGCCAGCGGGAGCGAGCCGATTAGTTTTCAATGGCGCTTCAACGGAGCGATCATCCCAGGGGCCAGCGGTTCTACGCTGCTCGTGAGCATCACGAATTTCAGCCAGACTGGGGATTATTCGGTGGTGGTGAACAACTCCTACAGTTCCTCGACGAGCCGCGTGGCTCAAGTGAAGGTTTATAGCGATTTTATTTGGCGCTTTGCCAGTCTGACCGGGACTCTTGGATCTACGCCTACGAGCATAGGAACCAACTTGCTCGTCTTCATGCAGGCGGCCAGCGATGCCTATGTCGATGATATTTCCCTGGTTCCGCTCTCCGGCACTTATGCCGGAATCAACGTCATCTCCAATGGCGATTTTGAAGGCCCATTGAGCGGACCCTGGGCCGTCCCGGCGACCATGGGAGGGTCGGTGATAACTAACACTTACGCACGATCGGGGAGCTATAGCCTGCATGTGGTGGCGACCAATGGCGGCTCGCAGGTCAACTCGATTAAGCAAATCCTGCCTCCTTTCACCCTCAACACCACGGCAACGCTCAGTTTTTGGTATCACACTACGGCCAACAGCGCGGTAGTAAATGTGCGCGCCTTCCCCGGCAGCGGATTAAGCATGGCCACCAACGTTCAAGCCACGGATATCGCACCGATCATCGCCGCTCAGCCGAGCAATTCGACCCTCAATGCCGGGAGCCAGGCCAGCTTCAGTGTTTCGGCGTATGGGACCGAGCCGCTCACCTATCAATGGTTCAAGGATGGGCTCCCACTGGCTGACGGGGGAAAAATCAGCGGCGCAGCTACGACCACGCTGGTTGTCAGCCAAGCGCAAGGGTTGGAAATCGGCAATTACTCCGTCAAGGTCAGCAACCTGATCGGCGTCACCAATAGCGCGTTGGCATCGTTAATCGTGACGGGGGCTCCGCCTCAAATCACAGCGCAGCCGCAAAGCCAGCACGGGCTGTGTCAAGGGACCGTTACCTTCAGCGTCGGCGCGAACGGAAGCGGCCCACTCGCCTACCAGTGGGGTTTCAATCATAGCCCGATTACAAATGCCACCAACAGCAGCCTAGTGTTGAGCAACCTGGCGCTCTCCGACCAGGGGAATTACAGCGTCACGGTGAGCAACGACGCTGGCTCGACTAACAGCAACGATGCATTTTTGACGATCGATGAGACGAATGCCCCAAACCTGGCTGTAGTGGTCAACGGCACCAACCTCGTCGTCCGTTGGTCCAGCTCCTGCGTCATCTATCAATTGCAGGAAAACGCCACTCTCAACCCGGCCGACTGGTCCCCGTCTTCGGCGCCTGCGCAGCAAAGCGGCAACCAATGGACTGTCACTATCCCCATTGTGGATGCGAGCAAGTTTTATCGGTTGAAAAAGTAGCGACGTTCGGGCGGCGGCAACCGCCCGGTCCACCGGGGTCAGGCTATTTTCCTTTTGAAGCGGAGAGCGCAGAAGGCAAAGAGGGCCAGACCCATGCCTGAGAGGATGAGTAATCCCTGGCCGACTTCGTCGAGGGCGGCGCCGCGGAGGATGATGGCGCGCATCAAGTCGATGAAGTAGGTGGTGGGCAGGAGCGAACCGATGGCATAAAAAATCCACGGCATGGTTTCGCGCGGAAAGATGAAGCCGGAGAAGAAGACCGAGGGCATGATGAACACCATGGTCATTTGCATCGCTTGCATTTGGTTTTCGGCGCGGGTGGAAATCAACAATCCGAGGCTTAAGAGGGCGAAAATATAGACAAGGGTGGAAGTGAGCAAGGCGGTGAGACTGCCGACAATCGGCACATCAAACAGCCAGCGCATGATGGCGAACAAACCGATGGCCATGGCCATGGCGATGCACAGATAGGGGGTGAGCTTGCCTAACATCAAGCCCCAGCGCGAGACAGGGCTAACCAGCAGTTGCTCGAGGGTGCCGCGTTCCCGCTCGCGGACCAAGGCCATGGCGGTGGCGAAGGTGGTGGCGATTTGCAGCACCACACCGATAACGCCCGGGACGAAAAAATTCGGGCTGCGCATGTCGGGGTTGTAGAGGATTTGGGGGCGCACCTCGACGGGGATATCACGGCGGCCCGTTTGGTTGAGGAGGGTGAGCATGGATTGTCGAAAACTGATGCCCATGGAGGTGTTGAGCGCGGAGAGCGCGATGGTGGAACTCGAACCGTTGATCAAGACCTGCACTTGCGCGCTGTGACCGGCGCGCAGATTGCGGGTGAAGGTGGGCGGGATTTGCAGGCCGACGTGGGCTTTGCCTTCGCGAATGGCCTGGGCCAATTCGTCCACGCTTTGGACTTCGCCGATGACGCGAAAGGTCTGGGTGTTGACAAATTGATCGACCAGTTGGCGGCTCTCCATGGTGCGGTCCTGATCGAAGACGACGGTGGCCATGTGCTTGACGTCGTTGTCGAGGGCATAGCCGAAAGCTATCATTTCAATGAGGGGCGGAAAAAACATGAAAAAAAGGGTAAACGGGTCGCGCAGCACCACGATGAATTCCTTGTAGAGAATGGCGGTGAAACCGCGAAAGAGAGTTCTCATAAGTTTTTTTCGTTGAGCTTGGCGGTGAGGGCTACGAAGACATCCTCCAGTGAGGGGCCGATGGGCCGGATGTCGGCGCGGGAGATGCCGACTTTGGCCAACTGTTCGCGGATGGCTTCCTCGGCGATGGTGAGGTCCACGAGCAGGTGCATCGACTGGCCGAAGACGGTGGCTGTCCGCACGCCGGGAAAATGGCGCATTGCTTGCAGCCCGACGGTGACGTGCTCGCAAGTGACATCCAATCGTTTGGTGTCGGGCGGGGTGACGGCGGGCAGCTTCTTCAGTTCGTCGGGGATGCCGCACACAATCAGTTTGGAATTATGAATATAGCCGACGTGGGAACAGCGTTCGGCTTCGTCCATATAATGAGTGGTAACAAAGAGGGTCATGCCGAGGCTGGAAAACTCGAAGAGCAAATCCCAGAGTTCCCGCCTTGCGACGGGGTCGATGCCGGCGGTGGGTTCATCGAGAAAGAGGACGGATGGTTTGTGCACGAGGGCGCAGGCCATGGCCAGGCGCTGGCGCCATCCGCCCGAGAGCAGGGCCGCGCGCCGGGTGAGGTACGGTTCCAAGTGGGTCAGCGCGATGAGTTCGGCCATGCGTTGCTTCAGGTCAGGGCCTCTTAAGCCGTAGAGGCGGCTGTAAAAGACGAGGTTCTCGGTGACGGTCAATTCATCGTAGAGGGAGAACTTCTGCGACATGTAACCAATGATTCCCTTGAGGCGCTCGGTTTCTTTTACAACATCGATGCCGGCGATGCGGGCGGTGCCGGCGGTGGGTTCGAGAATGCCGCAGAGCATCCGGATGACGGTGGATTTGCCGGAGCCGTTTGGTCCAAGGAAGCCAAAGATGGAGCCCTTGGCCACGGAGAATGTGACATGATCAACGGCCGTGAAGGAACCGAACTTTTTGGTCAGGTTCTCGCATTCGATCATGACCTCGGCTGGCATCGGTCATTCTTTGGGCTTTGGGCGGTCTGCGCCGGGCACGTTCGGGAAAAAAACGTCCGCGGCCATGCCGGCACGAAGGACATCCTCTTCGGTGGGGAGCCGGACTTTGACGCCGAAGACCTGCTTGATTCTCTCAGCAACCGTCTGGGTATTGCGCGGGGTGAATTCGGCGAGGCGCTCGATCTGTTCGATGCGCCCCTCGAAGTCTTTGTTTGGGAAAGAATCGACGCGCACTTTGACTGCCTGATCCAGCTTGAGAAAACCCAGCCACGGTTCCGGCACATAGACGCGCACCCAGAGGTGCCGGGGGAAGAGGAGGGTAGCGGCCTCGCGGTTGGGGGCGAGGACATCGCCGAGCTTAACGCTCAAGACTTCGAGGACACAATCGGCGGGGGCGACGATCCGCATCTCGCGCAAGCGGGCATCCATTTCGGCCAGCCTGGCGCGAGCCTGGGCAATGCGTTCCGGACGTGTTCCGACGGCGAGCAGTTCGTAACGGCTTTTGGCGGCGGCGACGTTCTTCTCGAGCGCGGCGGCACGGCTGAGAGCGCGATCTCGTTCGGTTTCAGAAATGGTTTTATCCGCGAAAAGTTCTCGGGCGCGTTTAGCATCGGAGCGGGCCAGTTCGAGGTCGGCAAGCTGCGCTTCCCATTCGGCTTTGGCGGCCTCTATTTCCTGGAGGCGCGGGCCGGCTTCGGATTCGGCGAGTTGGGCGGCGGCCTCCGCGCGCATCGCGATCAGTTCAGCCGCATCAAGTTCGATAATCCATTGCCCATTGGTGAGCGTATTGCCCTCGGAGGCATGGAGCTTCTCGACGCGCCCGCCGTAGCGGGAGGCCACATGGGCCTCGTCCGTTTCGATGGTGCCCGAGACACTGGGAGGATTGTTGTTCCGATTGCACGCGGAGGTGAAAAGGCAGCAGGCCAGGATTGTCGCTTGAAAAACAAATTGTTTGTCCAATATGGGTCCGAGGCTAGCACGCCTTCCCCGACGATTCAATCGTTCAAAAAACCCTTTCCTGGTAGGCGGGTCGATAGGTAGGCTAGTGCTCCAAAATGCTTATGAGAACGACCTCTGCTTCGTCCGACGGCGCCACAACGCGTTCGAACCCATTAGTCGTTGTGCTGCTACTTTTAATCGGGAGTCTGGTTGCACCGAGGGTGACCGCGCGCGAAATCTCCGTGGTGCCGCCGGAGAAGGCGGGGCTTTCAGGATCCAAAATGGCCGAGGTGGACCGGTTTATGGAGCGATCTGTTGCGGAGCAGAAAATCGCGGGGGGCATTGTGGTTGTGTCGCACAAAGAGAAGATCGGGTTCTTCCATACTTACGGCCAGATGGATCGCGAGGGGAAAAAGCCGATGCAACCGGACACGATTTTTCGCATTTACTCGATGAGCAAGGCGATCACAACGGCTGCCGCGTTGAACCTGTATGATGCGCGCAAGATCGGCTTGGACGATCCCGTGTCCAAGTACATTCCGAGCTTCGCCAGGCTCAAAGTCGCCACCCCGGAAGGGCTGCGCCCCCCATCGCGAGCCATGACCGTTCGTGATTTGATGAGGCACACGGCGGGTTTGACGTATGGGAGCGGACCCGACGCGCTCAAGGAAGCCTACAATCGACTCAAGCCGATGGAGTCGGCCAACCTAGAGGAAATGGCGGAGAAGCTTTCCCAAGTCCCGCTGGCGTATGACCCGGGAACAGACTGGATTTACTCCGTTGCGATTGATGTGTTAGGCCGGGTCATCGAGGTGGCGAGCGGGCAAAGCCTGGATGTTTTTCTGGGCAAGACCATCTTCGAGCCACTTGACATGTCGGACACCGGCTTTAGCGTGCCCTCGGCCAAGCTGGCGCGCTTCGCGGCCAACTACAGCCGTTCGACGAACGGACTCAAAGTAATCGATGCGCCGGCGGAATCGAAGTACGGTAAAAAGGTCACCTTCTTTTCTGGCGGTGGTGGACTGCTCGGGACGGCCAGGGATTATGTGCGCTTCCTGACGATGATTGAGCGCGGAGGAACGCTCGACGGACATCGGATTCTGCGCGCCGAAACAGTGAAGCTCATGACCAGCAATCAACTGCCGGAGAAGGTGTTTCCGATCCATTTCGGGCAGGAAATCCGCTATGGCACCGGATTTGGGCTAGGATTTTGCGTGCGAACGGAGAACAGCTCGTGGGATCCGTCGGGCCACATCGGGGAATATGGCTGGGGAGGAGCGGC
>JADMIO010913685.1_pt1 | contig 14468 bp, 9 predicted proteins | sample 8958161 | NCBI WGS metagenome assembly JADMIO01 (sample SAMN16585339, study PRJNA669376) | soil metagenome | isolation source: Crop rotation soil | place: USA: Cullars Rotation, Alabama | collected 2011 | reverse complement strand
CTGGGCCACGAGTCGATCCAGGTCGCCGCGGAGCGCCGTCGCCGTGGCCGGCGACAGGCTCGAACGCACCCAGGCCGCCACCGCGGCGTCCCACGCGCGCTCGGGATCGCCCGCGCCGCGCGCGGCCGACGCGAGCCAGTAGTTGGCCACCGGGTTGCCCGGCTCCAGCCGGACTTCCTCCTGCATCCGCGCGATGATGCGGTCGTAGACGCGGCCACGCCGGTCGTTGGGCCGTGTCTGGGCCTCGCGGTCGAGGGCGGTCGCCCACCACTCGAGCAGCTGGCGGCGGTCCGCGGTGTCGAACAGCGCGCCGCGGGTCAGCGCCGTGTCGAACAGCTCCGCGGCGGCGCCGAACACCTCGCCGAGGTACAGCGACTGGCCGAGGCCGATGAAGTAGTCCACCTGGTCGCGGGGCTGCAGGTTGACGTGCTGGATGGTGGCCAGCGCCTCACGCGCGGCCTCCAGGTCCCCGGGGTCGGCGCGCAGGCGGTAGCGTTCGAGGTGCGAGCGCGCGATCACCAGCGACGCGGCGTCGGCCGACGCCGGCTGGCGGCGCGCCACGCGGGCGGCGTCAATCGCGCCCTCGAAGTTGCCGGCGTTGTAGAGGGTGCGGGCCTTGACGAGGGGGGCCGGCTCGGCCGCCCCGGCGGTACCGGCCACGGCCAGGACGAGCAGCAGCGCGGACAGCGTGCGCATCACCGCATCCTAACGCAGTTACAATTCGGTTTTGATGCACGAACCGCTCATCGTGCCCCGCGCGGAGCACCCCATTTCGCGCAGCCAGATCGATCCCGACGCCCTCAAGGTGCTGTACCGCCTGCACCAGAACGGCTACGTCGCCTACCTCGTCGGTGGCAGCGTCCGCGATCTGCTGCTGGGCCGGCACCCGAAGGACTTCGACATCGGCACCTCCGCGCACCCCTACCAGGTGAAGCGGCTGTTCCGGAACTGCTGGATCATCGGCCGCCGCTTCCGGCTGGCCCACGTCCGCTTCGGCCCGAAGACCATCGAGGTGGCCACCTTCCGCCGGCTGGTCAGCGCCGCCGAGCAGGAACAGGCCGACTCGAATGACGATCTGCTGGCCGCGGTCCCTGAGGGCGTGCCGATCAGCGACGAAGAGCGCGACCGGCTGGTGCATCGCGACAACACCTTCGGCACGCCGGAAGAGGACGCCTTCCGGCGCGACTTCACGATCAACGCCCTGTTCTACGACATCGGGACGTTCTCGATCATCGACTACACCGGCGGGCTCGAGGATCTCCGCGCGGGGCTGCTTCGCTGCATCGGCGAGCCCGCCGAGCGCTTCCAGGAAGACCCGGTGCGGATGCTGCGCGCCGTCGCGATGGCCGCGCGGCTCGACTTCCGGATCGATCCGCCGATCGACGAGGCGATCGCCACTCACGGCGGCGAGATCGCGCGGAGCGCCCCGGCGCGCCTGATCGAGGAGTTCTACAAGCTGCTGCGCTCCGGATCGTCCGAAAAGGCGTTCCGCATGATGGCCGAGCGCCGGCTGCTCGAACCGATCGCCCCCGAGTTGCAGAAGCTCGCCGGCGACGCGCTGTGGCAGGCGCTGGCCGCGGTGGACGCCTACCGCAAGCGGTTTGCCTCCGCGCCGGACACGCTGACCAATCCGATCCTGCTCGGCTCGCTGCTGATTCCGATCGGCCACACGCTGCGCACGCTGTCGCCGCCGCCGATCGCCGATGGCGACTTCAAGAAGGAGCCGAAGATCTCGCTCGGCATGCTGCCGCTGGCGCGCCGCGACGTCGAACGCCTGCGCCAGATCCTCGGCCTGCAGCGCCGGCTGCTCGACATGCACCTCTCGCCGCGGGCCAAGCGCGCGCTGATGCACCGAGGCCCGTTCAAGGAAGCGCTCACCTGGCTGGAGCTGCACGGCAACGCGCCCGACGTCCTCGAGCACTGGAAGGGCTTCGTCGAAGCCGCCGGGACTTTCGAAGGCGAACAGCCGCCCAAGGCCGACGAGCCGCCACGCCGGCGCCGCCGGAGGCGGCGGCGACGGAATTTCCGGTCGTCCACGACGTCGTAACCCGGTTCACGCGGAGACGCGGAGGGGATCTCACGCCAAGCCGCCATGACGCCAATCTCGGACGCGGAGGCGCGGAGGGGGATCTCACGCCACGCCGCCATGACGCCAATTTCGGACGCGGAGGCGCGGAGGGGATCTCACGCCACGCCGCCATGACGCCAATTTCGGACGCGGAGGAGACGGAGGCTCCGCGTGAGAGCTACCCCCGCTTCCTCTCGAACTCCTGCATGAAGCTCACGAGCGCGTCGACCCCGGCCTCGGGGAAGGCGTTGTAGATCGAGGCGCGCATGCCGCCGACGCTGCGGTGGCCCTTCAGGCCGTCGAGGCCCGCGGCGGTCGCCTCCTTGTCGAACGCCTTTTCCAGCTCCTCGCTCGGCAGCCGGAACGTGACGTTCATCAGCGACCGGCTGTCCTTCTGCGCGGTGCCGCGATAGAAGCCGGTGCGATCGATCTCGGCGTAGAGCTTCGCGGCCTTGCGCTGGTTGATCGCGGCGATCGCGGTCAGCCCGCCCAGCCCCTTCAGCCACTTCAGCGTCAGGCCCAGGATGTAGACGCCGAAGGTCGGCGGCGTGTTGTAGAGCGAGCCGTTCTCCGCCATCACCTTGTAATTCAGCATGGTCGGCAGCGACGCCGGCGACCGTTCCAGCAGGTCTTCGCGAACGACGACCAGCGTGACGCCGGACGGCCCGAGGTTCTTCTGCGCGCCGGCATAAGCGAGGCCGAAGCGCGAGAAGTCGGTGGGCGCGCTCAGCGCGTCGGACGAGATGTCCGCGACGAGCGGCGCGGCACCGACGTCGGGCAGCGCCTTCCACTGCGTGCCCTCGACGGTGTTGTTGGTGGTGATGTGGACGTACGCCGCGCCCGGCGTCAGCGTCAACGCGCCGGGAATGTGGTTGTACGTCTCCGCCTTGCTCGACGCCGCGACGTGCACGGCACCCACCTTCTTCGCTTCCTTGATCGCCTTGTCGGACCACGTGCTCGTGTCGACGTAGTCCGCGGTCTGCCCGGCGCCCAGCAGGTTCATCGGCACCATCGAGAACTGCAGGCTGGCGCCCCCCTGCAGCAGCAGCACCTTGTAGTGCGCCGGCAGCCCGGTCAGCGCCCGGAAGTCGGCGACCGCCGCATCGAGGATGCCCTCGAAGGTCTTCGAGCGGTGGCTGATCTCCATCACCGACATGCCGACGCCCGGCAGCGACACCAGCTCGCGCTGCGCCTGTTCGAGCACGGGAAGAGGAAGCACCGCCGGTCCGGCGGAGAAATTGAAAATGCGGTCAGATGACATGGGATAACAATCCGTCTCTCAGCTTCGGTTCGAACCAGGTGGACTTCGGCGGCATGATGCCGCCGGCATCGGAGATCTGCATCAGGTCGTCCACGCGGACCGGATACATCGAGAACGCCACCGCGGCCCGGCCCGAGGCGACGAGCGACTCGAGCTCCTTCGTGCCCCTGGCGCCGCCGACGAAGTCGATGCGCTTGTCCGAGCGCACGTCGCCAATCCCGAGCAGCGGTGCCAGCACCAGGTCGTGCAGCCGGCTGACGTCGAGGCGCCGGTCGGGCGCCAGGTCCGCGGGCGCCTCGCCCAGGTTGATCGTGTACCAGTGGCCGGCGAGAAACATCGCCACCTGTCCCGCCTGCGCGGGCGTGGCCGGCCCGTCTTCCACCAGCAGCTGCTCGCGCAGCGCCGCCAGCAGCGTTGCCGGCGTGTGCGACGCCAGGTCCTTCACCACGCGGTTGTACGGCAGCACCTGCACCTGGTTGTCGGGGAATGCGACCGCCAGGAAGGTGTCCCACTCGCCCGGGCCCGCCTCCGCGTGCAGCTTCCTGCGGACGCGCGCCGCGCTCGCCGCGCGATGGTGTCCGTCGGCGATGTAGAGCGCGGGAATCTTCTCGAACGCGGCGACGAACGCCTCGACGTCGCCGGGGCCGGCGTCAGCCCCCCCACTGCCGATCCTCCAGAGCGTGTGCTGAATCCCGTCGGCCGCCGTGAAATCGAAGAGCGGCGTCCCGCTCGTCGCCTTCGTCGTCAGCGCATCGATCGCGGGAGACCCGCGATAGGTCAGGAACACGGGGCCGCTCTGCGCCCGCGTTTCCAGGATGTGGCGCGTGCGGTCGTCTTCCTTGTCGCGCCGCGTGCGCTCGTGCTTCTTGATGATGTCGGCGTCGTACTCGTCCACCGGGAAGCAGGCGGCCACGCCGGTCTGCACGTGCGTGCCCATCCGCAGGCGATACGCGTACAGGCACGGCCCGCTCTCGGTCACGAGCGGCGCGGACTCGCGCAGCCACCGGAAGTTCGCGACCGCCTTCGCATAGACCTCGTCGGCGTAGGGGTTCACGTCGCGCGGCAGATCGATCTCCGCGCGGGAGACGTGCAGGAAACTCAGCGGGTTGCCCTCGGCGAGGGCGCGGGCTTCGTCGGCGTTGACGACGTCGTAGGGAACGGCGGCCACGCGTGCCGCGGCTTCGGGGGTGGGGCGCAGCGCACGGAACGGAACGAGAGTGGCCATCGGAAAAGAAAAGTATATCGGCCCGGCTCACTCCTGTGTCTGGAGGACAGCGAGCGCCGCATCGCGGGCGGCGCGGAATTTCTCCATCTCAGCGGCGGCCAGCGGCTCGCCCGGATCCAGGTTGCGCGCCGCTACCAGCGGGTTCACGAAGGTGCCGCCGCGCGTCAGCCCGTAGTGCAGGTGCGGCCCGGTCGCCAGCCCGGTCGAGCCGACGAGGCCAATCGTCTGCCCCTGCTCCACGCGCACGCCCGCGCGAATGCCGGCGCCAAAGGCCGAGAGGTGCAGGTAGTACGACTCGTAGCCCGACGCGTGGCGGATCCGCACCATGCGGCCGTTGCTGTTGTCGAAGGTGGCGGAGACGACCGTCCCGCTGGCCGCGGCCACCACCGGCGCGCCCGTCGGCGCCGCGTAATCGACGCCCCGATGCGCGCGCGCCGTGTGCAGCACCGGGTGCATCCGGCTGGCGGAGAAGCGCGAGGTAATCCGCGGCTCGAACTTCAGCGGCGATCGCAAGAAGAAGCGGCGCACCGAGCGTCCCTGCTCGTCGTAGTAGCCCGGCTTGCCACCGGCAGGCGTGTAGCGCACGGCGCGGAGCACCCGCCCGTCGTTGTGGAACTCGACGGCGCTGATCGCCCCGTACGTGTCGCCATGCCCGTCCTCTCGCCGGAATCGCTCGAAGGCGACCGCAAACGAGTCGGACGGCTGCAATTCCGTGTTGAAGTCGATCTCGCCCGAAAAGATGTCGGCGATCGCCTCGGCCAGGTCGGGCCGCTCGCCGGCGGCCGACATCGCGCCGAAGAGCGACGGGGTGCTGCTGCTGATGGCGCCCCGGGCCACGGCGTATTCGAGCCGGCGCGGAATCGGGACCACCTCCGCGTGCACCGACGCGCCGGTGACGTCGGACGCCACGCGCAGCTTCGAGGTGCTGTCGATTTCGTATTCGAACGTGCTGAACGCCCCGGTCAGCGTCTGCGTGAGGGAAAACGGCTGCGTGGACCGCAGGCGCCGCGGGTCGAATACCTGGTTCGCGGCATCAACCACCTTGTTCACCAGCGCCGGGTCGATGCCCTGGGCCCGCAGCAGCGCGTTCAGGGTGATGTTGGCCGGGACCTCCCCTGTCACCAGCTTGAATTCAGATCGGAGGACGACATCGGCGGCATCCCGCACCGGGGTGCCGGGGGCCACCGGGCCCACGCCAAACACGTAGGCCCCGGCAAGGGCCAGGGGCACCACGGCAAGGCAGAGGAGGACGAGTCGTCGCATGAAAAGGAAGCCGCGATCCTATATCGGCACGCGGAGCGCGCCCAGTAGACGCTGCCAGGCGGCACCGGCCCGCGCCGGCCGGCTGCCGGCTTGGGACGGCCTGTAATATGGCGGCGATGAACCTGTTGTCCCTGGCGCTCGGAGCGCTCGTGGCCGGCGTCGTAGCGTACCTGCTGGCCCGGACCCGCGCCATCCGGCAGATCGGGGAGGCCCGGGCCGCCGCCGCGGCGGAAGTCGCGGCGCTCCAGCAGGACAACAAGTGGCTGCGGGAGCAGGTAGAGCAGGAAAAGCTGGCCGCCGGCTCCATGCGCGACACCTTCCAGTCCCTGGCCGCCCAGGCCCTCAAGGACAATCGCTCGTCGTTCTTCGACCTCGCCAGGACCTCGTTCGAGGGCTACCAGAAGCCGATCGCCGAGACCCTGCGCCGCGTGGACCAGCGGCTGGATCAGACCGAGAAGGAGCGCGTCGACACCTACGCCACGCTCACCGAGAAGGTGATGCGCCTCGAGAGCAGCGCCAACACCCTGTCCCGCGCCCTCCGCACGCCCGCGGTCCGCGGCCGCTGGGGCGAAATGCAGCTCCGCCGCGTCGTCGAGATCGCCGGGATGCTGCAGCGGTGCGACTTCGACGAGCAGCCCGGCCTGCAGGGCGAGAACGGCCGGCTGCGACCCGACCTGATCGTCCACCTGCCCGGCGGCAAGCGAATCGTGGTGGACGCGAAGGCGCCGCTCGACGCGTTCCTCGACGCCCAGGAGTGCCCGGACGAGGAATCGCGCACGGTGAAGCTGCAGGGGCACACCCGCCAGGTGAAGGACCACATGGACCGCCTGGGCAGCAAGGCCTACTGGGATTCGCTCGGCGATTCACCGGAGATGGTGGTGATGTTCCTCCCCGGCGAAACGCTGTTCAGCGCCGCCCTGCAGCACGACCTGAAGCTGATCGAGCACGGGCTGTCGCAGAAGGTGCTGCTGGCCAGCCCCATCACGCTCATCGCGCTGTTGACGACGATCGCGCACTCCTGGCGGCAGGAGGCGCTTACCGAGAACTACCGCGAGGTGGCCGCGCTCGGGAAGGAGTTCTATGACCGGCTCGCCAAGTTCGTCGAGCACTTCGACGACGTGCGGAAGAAGCTCGATGGGGCGGTGCAGGCGTACAACAGCGCAGCCGGGTCGTTCGAGAGCCGCGTGCTGGTGAGCGCGCGGCGACTGCGCGAACTGAGCGTCACCACCGCGCCGGAGGTCCCCGCCGCGGAGCCGATCGACACCGTTCCACGCGTGCTGAAACAGGCCAACCTGATGGGCCTGCCCGACGAGGCCACCGAGCCGGAGATCACGTAGCACGCCGCGGGTCTCGCGCGGAGCCGCCAAGTCGCTGCGTCAGGCCTGACCCTGGCGGCCCCGCGGCGCTGGGTGAGATCCTTGGTCCGCGTGGAATAATGGGCGGATGGAGTCCGCTGCCGGCCCCTCGACGACACCGGCCCAGACCGATTTCATTCGTGAGATCGTTGCCGACGACCAGCGCGCTGGTAAGCAGGGCGGCGCTGTGTACACGCGCTTTCCGCCAGAGCCGAACGGCTACCTGCACATCGGCCACGCCAAGGCCATCTGCCTGAACTTCGGCGTGGCGAGCGAGTTCGCCGGCCGCTGCAACCTGCGGTACGACGACACGAACCCGACCAAGGAAGACGTGGAGTACGTCGACGCGATCGAGGCGGACGTCCGCTGGCTCGGCTTCCGGTGGGACGCGCTGTTCTATGCCTCCGATTATTTCGAGTTGATGTACGACTACGCGGTCCAGTTGATCAAGGACGGCAAGGCCTACGTCGACAGCCTCACCGCCGACGAGATTCGCGACTACCGTGGCACGCTGACGGCGCCGGGCAAGAACAGCCCGTATCGCGACCGCCCGGTGGACGAAAACCTCGACCTCTTCCGCCGCATGCGCGCCGGCGAATTTCCCGACGGCACCCACGTGCTGCGCGCGAAGATCGACATGGCATCGGGCAACATCAACATGCGCGACCCCACGCTCTACCGGATCCGGCACGCGGCCCACCACCGCACCGGCGACGCGTGGCCGATCTACCCGATGTACGACTACGCGCACCCGATCTCGGACGCCATCGAAGGGATCACGCACTCGCTGTGCACGCTGGAGTACGAGGATCACCGGCCGCTCTACGACTGGGTGGTGGACAACATCCGGCACGACGCGCAGTTCAGGTCGCGCCCGCGGCAGATCGAGTTCGCCCGCCTCAACCTGAACTACACGGTGATGAGCAAGCGGAAGCTGCTGCAGCTGGTGGAGCAGAAGCACGTCTCCGGCTGGGACGATCCGCGGATGCCGACCATCGCCGGCCTGCGCCGCCGCGGCTACACGGCGGAGTCGATCCGCGACTTCTGTTCACGCATCGGCGTGGCCAAGAAGGAAAACGTCATCGAGATGGCGCTCCTCGAGGCCACCGTCCGCGAAGACCTGAACGCCCGCGCGCAGCGCGCGATGGCGGTGCTCCGGCCGATCAAGGTGGTGATCGAGAACTATCCCGAGGGGCAGGTGGAGCACGTCGCCGTGCAGAACAACCCCGAGGACGACACCGCCGGCGAGCGCCAGGTGCCGTTCTCGCGCGAGCTCTACATCGAGCGCGACGACTTCATGGAGGACCCTCCGAAGAAGTTCTTCCGGCTCTCGCCCGGCAACGAAGTGCGGCTGCGCCGCGCCTACGTCATCACGTGCGAGCGCGTGGTGAAGAACGACGCCGGCGAGGTCGTGGAGCTGCGCTGCAGCTGCGACCTCGAATCACTGAACGGCGCAACGGCCGCCCGCCGCGTCAAGGGCACGATCCACTGGGTGTCCGCGGCGCACGCCGTCTCCGCCGAGGTGCGGCTCTACGATCGGCTGTTCCAGTCCGAGGATCCGGAGGCCGGTGGGCGCGACGCGCTGTCGGACCTGAACCCGCATTCACTCGAAGTCATTCCCGACGCGAAGGTGGAACCCATGCTGGCCTCCGCCGAAGCCGGCACCCGCCTCCAGTTCGAGCGCACCGGCTACTTCGTCGTCGATCCCGACTCGCAGCCGGGGCGGCCGGTGTTCAACCGGACGGTGACCCTCAAGGATTCGTGGCAGAAGATCGCCGCAAAAGGCTAAAAAATCGTTCGAGACGTTCGGCGTTCGGCTCGTTCGGGTCGTTCCGTTCCTGACGTTCGGATCGTTCCGTTCGTGTGTAGTTGACGGGAACACTCGAACGAGAACGGAACGTCTTGAACGGAACGTCGAACGTCAGGAACGGAACGTCCGAACGAGCCGAACGCCGAACGAGCCGAACGATTACCTTCCGTTCCGTGTCGACCATTCGCGCAGCTGCGTCGCCATGGCCATGGCTTCGGGCTCGGTGGTCAGCCGGTCCACCGGCCACGGCAGCCGCCACGTCCAGTTGCCGTCGCCGACCGTGGCGGGCTGGTTGATGCGGTCGCGCCAGCCGAAGACGTCCTGGATTGGCAGAATCAGCAGGTCTGCACCCGAGCGGAAGAGCGTTTCGAGCAGCGCCTCGCGGCATTCGTGCGTGAGGGTGTGCCCCTCGAGCGCGCGGGTCCGGTCTTCCGCGCTCACCCGCTCGGCAATCGACGGGATGTCGAGCACGGCCTCGCGCTCCTCGCGCGCGGCGGTCTCCCACCAGATCGCCATCGGCTCGGTGTCGTGCGTGCCTGACGTCGCCACCGCCACCAGCGGATAGTCGCGCGGGTCCTTGAACGGCTGCCCCGGCTCGTGCCAGTCGCGCTCCCAGCGGAAGACCTTGTAGCCGGGCACCGACAGCTTCGCGAGCGACGCGCGGACGAAGTCGGGCACCACGCCCAGGTCCTCGGCGATGATCTCGGCCCCGGGCTCGCGAAACACCCCGAGCACCGCCTCGCCAAGCGCCTCCTGCCGGTCCTGCTCGCCCGGCGTGAACACCGGCTGCCCGCCATCGTGCGGCCGGAAGTAGGTGCGATAGAACCCCACCAGGTGATCGACGCGATAGCCGTCGTAGAGGTCGGCGTTGCGGCGGGCGCGGTTGCGCAGCCAGTCGAAGTCGCGCTGCGCGAAGATGTCCCAGCGATACACCGGCAGGCCCCAGTCCTGGCCGGTGGCACTGAAGGCGTCCGGCGGCACGCCGACGGACGCATCCATCCGGAACTCGTCCTGGCGGGCCCAGACGTCGGCGCTGTCGCCGCTGACCATGAACGGCAGGTCGCCGAACAGCGCCACCTCGCCGGCGCGATCCCTCGCGTCGCCCCACTGGTCGCCGGCCAGCCACTGCAGGTACTTGCGATACAGGATGTCGTCGGCCAGCTCTCCGCGCGCGGTGGCCAGCGCCTGCGGATCGCGATCGCGGAAGGGCGCCGGCCAGTCGATCCACGCCGCCTCCCCGTACCTCGCCTTCAGCGCGCGGAAGAGCGCGTAGTCCTCGAGCCACCACGCCTGCGCATCCATGAACGTGCGGAACGCCGATGCCCGGCGGGTGCCGCCGCGCCATTCGACGTCGCGGAAGTGGGCGAAGGCGCGGCGCAGCGCCACCGATTTCAGGGCCCGAACGGATTCGTAGTCGATGGTCGGGTGGAGGCGCGCGCGCTCGAGACGATGGCGAAGCTCGGGCTCGAGCGAGGCTTCTCCGCCAAGCGCGTCGAAGTCTTCGACGCGCCCGACGGAAATGAACTGCGGATCGATCGCCATGGCGCTGAGCGCCGAATACGGTGACCGCTCCCCCGGCGGCAGCTCGTTGATCGGCAGCAGCTGCAGCAGCCGCTGCCCGGCCGACGCCAGCCACCGCACGGCCGCCTCGATATCGCCGATTTCCCCGATGCCCCAGCTCTGTGACGAGGGGATGGAGAAGAGCGGAACCAGAATCCCGGCCCGTCGTGATCCTGGTGAGGGGGAGGGGCGCATAGTCGCAGTATCACCAAGCAGTATCGGTGATCGGTGTAGCAACTTCATTGCCGATCGCCGCGGCCCACGGTTCCATCAAAAATCCGCGTGCGCGAGCACCCGGCGGAAGGCGTCGGCAAACTGCGCGGCCGGCGGTAACAGGCTGATGACGAGAAACGCTTCGTGCGGCAAATCGAAGAAGAAGCCGGGGTGCACCAGCACCCGCTCCCGCGCGAGCAGGTCCAGCACGATGGCCTCCTCCCCGCGGGTGGCCGGCACGCGGACAATCAGCGACCATCCGCCTTCCACGGGGAGCAGGTCGCACGCCGGATAGAGCACCTGCAGTGCCCGCGCGGCGGCCAGGTTGGTGCGGACGCGCTGCTGGATGGCGCCGCGGACCGGTGCCCCATCGCGAAGCAGCCGCGGCGCCGCCACCTGGACCGGCGTACCGACCGACAGGAACGTATCGGCCACCAGTTCCAGCGCCGCCAGGGCCCGATCGCGTTCGGCGGCAGGCCCGCCGACCAGCGTCCAGCCGAGCTTCACCTGCGGCAGGCCAAGCGACTTCGATGCGCCGCCCAGCGAAAACGTCAGCACGTCGGCACCCGCCGCCAGGTCGGTGAGCGGGTCGATCGCGTCCACGACATAGTCCGCGAACACCTCGTCGACGATCAACGCCCAGCCACGCTCCCGGCACAGGGTCGTCAGCCGCGCGGCGTCCCGCCGCGACAGGAACGAACCTGTCGGGTTGTTCGGCGACACCACCAGCACCGCCCTCGTCGTCTCCGGCGCGGTCGCGAGCGTGTCGAAATCGATTTCCCACGCGCCGTGAAATGCCAGGGCGTAGCCACGGGTCTGGACACCTTCGAGCGCCGTGAGGTGCTCGAACAGCGGGTAGCTCGGGTGCGGAATCAGGACCGTGTCGCCCGGGTTGCACAGCAGCTTGAACAGCCAGCTGTAGGCCTCGCTCGTGCTGGCGGTCAGGACGATGTGATCGGGATCGACGATCGCGCCGCGCCGCGCGAATTCAGCGGCCACGGCCTCGCGGGCGGAACGCAGGCCCAGCGGATGCGGCGCGTAGGTCAGCGCCCGCGGATCCGCGAGCGCGTCGAGCAGCCCGTGCGGATACTGAATCGACGCGGTCGTCGGGTTCGACTCGGTCAGATCGACGAACGGAATCCGCTCCGCGCGCAGGCGGTCGACCGCGCGGGTAATGGCATTGATTTCTCCATGGGGCGGAATCCGTCGAGACAGCATGGACAGCGGGCCGGATCCTTACGGTCCGGCGGTTGACGCCGAGTATTCCAGCATCTGCGCTTCGAGGTCGCAGGGATACGAGATCGCCACATCCGTGATGTGTCCGGCCGCGTCGGTCACCGGCTGCAGGCGCGGCATCACGAACGCGGTGTAGGACGGCAGCTGCAGTGCATCCACGCGCGCCACCACCTCGTCGCGCAGGGCCGCGTCGAAGTGCACGCCGTAGGTCTCGACCAGCGACCGCGCGGCTTCGTAGTCCCCCTCGCCCTTGATCCTCTGCACTTCGGCCAGCAGCCGGCCGACGCCCTCGTGGAAGGCGTCCACGTCCGCCAGCACGTAGTAGGTCTTGCCGTCGCGGCGGCGGACGTCGATCGCGCGGGTGTGCGCCAGCAGCCAGTGCACGATCAACTGGCGATTGCGCATGTGGTCTTCCTCGAGGTGGGTCCCCTCACGCACGCGGCGCAGCTGCACCAGGGCCGTGCGCGTGTAGTACTCGTACTCGGCGCGCACCAGGTGCGGGTGCGCCTCGGCCGGCACGATGCCCAGCTCCACCAGCCGCGGATGCGGCAGGAAATAGAGCGCCACCAGATCCGCACGCGACTCTTCGATGGCCGAGTAGTGCTCTTTCAGCAGCAGGTGCGGCGCGGTGGTGATCCCGTCGGCCATCCGGCCGGAGCCGTGACCGATCACCTCGTGCATCTCGGTGGTCAGTTCCTGCGCCGCCGGCCCCCACGCACTCGAACGCTCGGCCTCCTCGGCCGTCCACGAGAACTCGGTGCGCAGGCCCTCCGGCGTCGAATGATCGTAGGCTTCGTTGACGTTGGAGAGCGAGACGGACTTGCTGCCGTAGCGTTCGCGGATCGCCTGGTCGTTCGGCAGGTTGATGCCGATGGGCGTCAGCGGTCCGGAGTCACCGGTTTCCACCACCACGTCGATCGCCCGCGCGGTGACGCCCAGCACCTCCGGCTTGCGGAAGCGGGCCTCCCACGGCATGTGATCCTCGAACCATTGCGCGTTCGCCGCCAGCGCGCGGATCGTGGCCGTCTTCTCCTCGTTGACGTAGTAGACGAGCGCTTCCCACGCGCCCTTGGTGCCGCGCGGGTCCATGTAGACCTCGACGAAGCCGTTGATCGTGTCCACCGTCGCGTCGCGATCCTGCACCCACGCGATGTCGTAGTCGACGCGGTCCTGCTCCTCGCCCGTCTCGTAGAACCGGATCAAGGCGCGCAGGGCATGAGCCGTGGCCGGCGGCGCCACCGCCTCCGCGTCGCGGAGGTGCCCGATGATGCGGCGGATCTCGCGGTCGTAGCGGCCACCCAGGCGGTAGACCTCCTCGACCAGTCCACCGCTCTCTTTCACCAGGCGCGAGTTCAGCCCATAGCGCTCCTCGAACCCCTCCACCTCCCCCATCGTCACGCCGACGTACAGGTTGTTGGAGCTGGCGGCCAGGATGTCGCGCCCGGGGCCGGGTGTCTTGTTGGTCAGCACCGGATCGACGCCGGCATCCAGGAAGAGTGGCGCGAGCCGATCGAGGTCCGCGTCGAGACCGGCGGCGGCAACCGCGGCGGCCAGCTGGTCGCGCGTCAGCTGCAGGACGAACTTGCGCGCGGTGAGGTTGTTGTACGGGCCGCTGTTGATCCAGAACAGCTTGGTGTAGCGCCGAAGCTCCGCGGCCACCGCCGGCTCGAGTGCGTGCGCGTGGCGCAGTAGTCCTTCGAGCAGCGACCGCATCTCGAGGTTCGGGGCGTAGCGCTGGTCGTAATAGATGTCGCGGCCGGCAATCGCCGCCTGGTAGAGATGCCAGGCCAGCGTTTTGTCACCGAGCGGCAGCCGCTCGAAGCCGTCGGCGTAGATCTGCACCACCGCCGCGTCGCCGACGCGGTCGATGAGGAACCGGCGCGCGCTCACAGCTCGATCCGCTCCCCGTGCGCCGGCGTCAGCGCCTCGATGCCGGCCTGGTCCTTGATCCGCAGCTTGAGGGCGTCCATCGGCCCGGGCTCGCCGTGCACCAGGCACAGGCGCGACGGCGGCGACGGGAACGTGCCGAGCCACCGCAGGATCTCGCCGCGGTCGGCGTGGGCCGACATCGAGTCGAGCCGTACGACGGGCGCCCGCACGGGGATCCACTGGCCGTGGATCTTGATCTCCGAGGCACCCTCCACCAGCTGGCGGCCGCGCGTGCCCGCCGCCTGGTAACCGACGAACAACACCGTGTTCTTCGGGTCTGGCAGCGCCGCGGCCATGTGGTGCAGCACGCGCCCGCCCGTCGCCATGCCGCTCGACGAGATGACGATGGCGCTGCGGCGGCTGGAGGTCAGTTCCTTCGACTGCTGCGTCGAGGCCACCGCCTGGAACCGCGCCGTCGCGAAGGTGGAGACCTCCTTGCCGGCCGGCTGCATCTCCTCGTCAAGCTCCGAAACCCGCTGCGTGTAGTAGCGCAGGGCGTCGGTGGCCATCGGGCTGTCCACGAACACCGGCAGTACCGGGATGCGCGC
>JADMIO011121741.1_pt1 | contig 14470 bp, 10 predicted proteins | sample 8958161 | NCBI WGS metagenome assembly JADMIO01 (sample SAMN16585339, study PRJNA669376) | soil metagenome | isolation source: Crop rotation soil | place: USA: Cullars Rotation, Alabama | collected 2011 | reverse complement strand
CCGCCGGTTCCGCAAGCCCAACAAAGTGCACCATCGTTTCGGTCTCGCGCAGTTGGTCTCCAGACGGAAGGGATTGCAGGTGCTCCGCGAGAATGCCGTGAAGTCGTCGACGCTCATTGGGATGGGAAAGGTGTCGTCGGAGTATCGCAGTCCGAAGGCTCGTATGACCGACGTCCCACCGGCCTTCCGTGCCGCGTTGCGTAAGATGATGCCCAAGAATTCGACGTAGGCCGGCAAAAGCCAGATCGCTCCAGTCAGTCCCCGATTCGGCTGCGGCCGAGGAGACAGTGGCCTTGAGGTCAGCTTCGCGCCATCCCGCTCGGCTGAGTACAATGAGACTCATCACGGCTCGGGTAAATGTGACGCCAACATTTCGGCCGGACCGATCGAGCAGTTTGTCATAGACGCCAGACAGCGTCGACGGAAGCCTCTGCGCCTCCGCAATGAGAAACGGTCCAAGCCGGTCGGATTCGGCCAGGGTCCCGAACTCCTCGTCGGCACGCGCGTAGTCATCGCCCTCGAGGAAGCTGCTTTCTTGCAGAGCGAGCTCCAGCCACAGAGGGTTACCGTGTGCGAAACGCGTCGTATCTTCGCTATCCACCTTGTTCAAGAGCACCGTCAAAACAGCAGCATTAGGGTCGCGGTGAAATCGCTCTCGGAAAACGCGTTCCGCCAGGATCCGCGCTTCAGCTTTTGTGAACCGCGGTAAACTGACGATTTCCACTGGGATGCCGTGACGCGTCAGTGCGCCCGTCTGGACGCCCGAAGTGGATGTTGCAATAAAGCGAACGTGATGCGGCCAGTCGCGTGGCAGCCACGTGAGACTCCGGCCGCGAGTGGTCGTTTCGAACTGATCAAGAGCATCGACGAGAATAACGACGGGGATGCGTTTGCCCGCCTTAGAAAGGATTTTCGCGAACTCCTCGTCAATTTCCGACGACGCCGGCGATGTAGCAGCGTGCGTAGGAGCCCTTTCCCAGGTCTCGAGTGGATCTTCAACCCCTAAAATGACAGCCAGCTCGCTCACCCAGCGACGAAGCATTCGGTTGATTTGATCTGAGCCTGAAAAGGCTCCCGCCGCATGGGACAGAAGCACAAACTGGCCTGCACTACCGATCGGTGCCAACTCCCGAAAAAGCGATGCGAACAACGTGCTCTTACCCATTCCGGACTCGCCGGTAAAACAGACGCCCCATGTGTCTGAGGGCCGAGCCGACAGCCCGATACGTCGGATGATGGGTGCAATGATGCTGGGGCGCTCTACCAGATGGCGGAGTCGATCGTCGACATAATCCCGCAGGGCGCCAGCATCGGCCTCTTGCCATGTTTTGGGGGCCAACGCCTCATGCGCCGAGGTCACCGCGTCGAGGTCATTGCCAAGATCCTCCAGCACCATCGCCGCGAGGCCGTTTAGTCCGGTGACGCAGCGTGCCGCCGCGTCCCACTGGGCCGTGTACGTGCGTACTCGGTCTGGATACTCCGCTCGGAGCCGGTTCTTTAGCGCGTCGAGGCGCGAACACCGTGCCTTCGCTCCCGAGTCGGTGGCATAGCGGTCGTCGTATATTGCTCGAACAGCGTTCGGCATATTCCTCTTGTCGAGAACCCTGATGTAGATGCGAAACCTGCGGTCTTGTCCGGGTGTCTCCACCAGTCCAGCGAGCAATTCAAGTTCGGTAACGCTTCTGCCCTCGATCGCTGGCTGAAATTCGTCTGATCCGACGGCAGCACGAGCGTCCTCCTCGGGCGGCACCCAGCCGTACCGATCACCTAGGAGGCCGATCAGGAAAGGTCGTGATCGCTTGACTTCGTCGAGGCATACTCGAAGCACTTGAAGCTCGCAGGTTGCCTCATCGTCAACGTGAGCCGTCTCGACACCTGCTCGCAGGTCAATCACGTTCAAATAGTGCCTGCGAGGTCTGAGGCGCTGTTCGAGCTCGAGAAACGCGCCGCTCCGAAGGATGTCACGCTCAGCGTGCATGTCGCGGAAAGTTGAGCTAAAAAACACCCCGATGTTTCGCCAAGCAGCGGGCCGACTTTCAGCCAAGCTCACGTGGAGTCTCCTCAACGGCGCCGCCGGCCGGACATGAAACTCTGTGGTCCAACAACTTGACATGACAGAGTCTCGTCTGACCGGAATATGTCGGAAACATATTTACCATCTCTTTGAACCGCTTATCCGCGATCCGGCCGTGCTCTGGGGTGCGGTCTACTCAAGACACCATTCGGAATTTCGATATGCCTGGTGTCCCAGTAAGCAGTACCTCATCCTAATCTAAGCAGCACGCGGCCTTCTCGCAATAAACGCGGCACTATTTACTAATCGAAGGGTCAGCGGACCTGTAGTCGGTAAACCGGAAAGTGCGCTTCACACTTCGGCCTCGGCGCCGACATAGCGGTCCACCCATGCAAAGAAATCGGCCTGAGAGAGATCTTTCGTGGCGAGACCGATGAAGGCTTCGTAGATTTGATCGTCGGTCTGGTCGAGGGTGTACCCGTTGAGATAGAGGAAAGCGAGCATGCTGGCGGCAGCAGTACGCTTATTCCCATCAAGGAACGGTTGATTTTGTGCGATGAAGAAGCCATAGGCTGCGGCCTTTGAAGCAGTCGTCGAATACGCATCCTCACCGAATGCGCTGTGCTGCGGTTGAAAGACGGCCGACTCCAGGAGTTCCTGAGAGCGGAGACCAGCAATGCCGCCGTGCTCTTTGAGGGCTCGCGCATGGAAGTCCTGCACGATTTCTACCGACAGATAAATGACGTCCACTTATTTGGATAGCTTTTCCATGAGACGTCGGTGCTTCGTGAAAACCTTGTCAGCGACTGCCTTTCCCTCCTCGTCGGTGGCGTAACGGCGACGACACGGTGAGACAATGAGTCTCTTTCCTTCGATCTTCAGTTCAACTTCCGCATCAGTGTCCCAGTTCAGCATTTCGAGTACGGTCTGGGGCAGAATAATCCCCTTTGAGTTACCGATTTGGGACAACTTTCTCACAAGAGCCGCCATTTTGATCTTTCCTCCATCGCGATATGGACATAACATCGTATAACACTGTTATAACACATTATTGCAGCTCTATTGTTCGAGTTTCGTCGCGAGGGCCAATGCCTGTATAGTCGTTAGCGTTCATCGGAAATCCGAGGCGAGTAATGATTTAGGCTTCACCGCAACCCATCTTCAAACGTGAGTGATTTACCGAGTTCTGATACACTGCCGCCCGAAAACGCAGGCGCCCACGAAGTATTCATATCCATGAAATGACTGTCGAGGGAGGACCATGAGCAACATCTCGAGCGCCATCTCACCAGCGATCTCCGCGACGTCCGCATCTTCGACTACCACTGCCGACAAGCGCGCCTATCGCCTCAGTTCGATTGACATGATACGCGGACTGGTCATCGTCATCATGGCGATCGATCATGTCCGAGACAACTTCTTCTTTGGCGCACTGCAGGATCCGACTACCGACCCCAACGTTACGGCCGGAGTATTTGCAACTCGATGGATCACGCACTTCTGCGCTCCCGTGTTCGTACTGCTTGCCGGCACGAGCGCAGGCCTGATGGCAACCAGGAAGAGCGGGATAGAACTGGCACGATTCCTCTTTATCAGGGGGGCGTGGCTGATTTTCGTCGAGGTGGTCATCATCTCGACAGCCCTATCGTTCGCCCCACGAGGCATTCCGGAACTCGGCGGACAGGTGCTCATTGTGATGCAGGTGATCTGGGCAATTGGCGCGAGCATGATTGTACTCTCGCTCCTGCAGTGGATGGGCCGCCGAACCTGCCTTGTTCTCGGCCTCGCGATTGTAGCCGGTCACAACCTGCTCGACAGCTTCTGGCCGGCGACCAGCCTCCTCGATGAACAGTGGCCGCTCTGGGTTTCGCTGCACTCCCAGATGGCGGTGCGTGCGGGGCCATTCCTGGTTCTCTTCGCCTATCCGTTAGTCGCTTGGATCGGCGTCATGTTGCTCGGGTTCGGCGTTTCCGAAGTATTTGCATGGCCGCATGACCGACGGAACCGAATCCTGCTTCGCGCGGGCCTCGCCATGACCGCGGCATTTTTCTTGCTTCGTGCGTTCGACGGTTATGGCGATCCCAATCACTGGCAGTGGGGGCCGGAGGGGCAAGGAACTGCTGTCATTGATTTCTTCAATACCACCAAGTATCCGCCGAGCCTTCTGTTCTTGCTGATGACTATCGGGCCGGCTGCCATGCTCTGTGGCGTCGCGGACAGGATTAAGGGCGTCGTGAAAGATTCGCTGGTCATGTTCGGACGCGTCCCGTTCGCCTTTTATGTGGCGCATTTCTACCTGATTCACGCGCTAAGCGTAATTCTTGGGTGGTTTCAAGGTTTCAGCTTCCGCCAGATGATGACTGTGTTCCTGTTCTACCCGAAAGGATACGGCGTCGGTCTGGCTGGCGTCTATGTCGCCTGGGCGCTGGTAATCGCCATCTTGTATCCATACTGCCGCTGGGTTGCAGGGGTCAAGGCGCAGCGTCGGGACTGGTGGCTTAGCTACCTCTAGCCGACTCCTGGCTGTACGGTCCGCAATACGGACTTGGGAAATCCCAAAAGCGACTCGGTCGGCCAAGTGAAGCGTACGCGGTAAACCGGAAAAGTGATCCCGCGTCGCAAGGGAACCTGCGGCAGTTTTGTTTTTTGGCGAAGACTCGGTTACCCGACATCTCCGGACTCGCAATTCAGGCTACTTTGCGCGTCCCTGGTATCCCTCCGTGAGCGTTTGGATCTTCCAGGCGGCGTTCCGACCTACAAGGTAGAGCGTCTTTTTGCCCGTACCCGAAAAAGCGAGATTCTGGACCTGGCGGGCGGTCGGTATCGTACCGAGGTGCCGCCCCTGTGGACTATAGACTTGAATACCATTGCAGCCGGCGTTATATACGCGCCCCTCTTTATCGACCGCCAGACCGTCCGCGCAGCTGGTAACGCTATAGCGAAGGCCGGGACCCACGTCTCCACCTGCGGCGGAGGTGTTGATCTGATGGTATTTCGCGAAGTTGCGGCGGTTCGTGAGCAACCCGTCTGCCTGCACGTCAAAGGCGAGAAGATACTCGCCTCGAGAGTCGTTCACATACAGGATCTTCTCGTCGGGGCTCATGGTGATGCCGTTCGGCCGGGTGATGTTTTCGGCAACTATCTTCATCCCCTTCCCGTCGGGGAGGATATACCCCACGTTCGCCTGGTCCGGCTGGGTGAAATACACGCCGCCCTTCTTATCGACGGTCAGATCGTTCGCGCCCATGAAGCCTGTCGTTTTCCTATCGACGAGGGTCGCCTCGGCGCCTTTCGGCTGGATTATGTAGATACCTTGTTTGCCCTGTGTTCCGTCGTTGGCGATCAGCCGGCCCTTTGAGTCGAACGCGAGACCGCCGGACTGGATATTTTCGTGGAATGTGGAGAGCTTGCCGTCTTTGTCGATGCGGGTTAGTCGCCTCGCGCCCCCTTCGGTGAAGACCAGAGTGCCATCCGGCAGAGCCAAGGGACCTTCAGTTCCATTGAGCTGGTCCGTGATGAGTTGGACTCTGGTTCCTCCGGTAACCACGCCAGGTATGTTGGGGGTATACGTATCCCAGGCCGGCGGCACATAGGGCTGATTGGCGGTTCCTTGCGCGAATACCGATGCTGAACAGAGCAGGGTCAGTCCAACGCCCAGGAACATAGCGGTGTATTTCATATGAGCTCCTTTTATTTGCGTAAACTCGTGCCGCAGGATTGATGCTGCCTATCGTCTTGCGATCGGGCCGTCTGTGTCCTGAGCAGGCAGGCAAAAGATATCGTCTTTGTCTTCGTCCCGCAAATATTCCTGGAAAGTCTCATTAACGTGGGCGCTGTGCAGCATATGGGTTTTTGCCGGACTGGCCCCGTCAGTTGAAAGGCGCCTTTGGGGTTTCCTACACTGCAACGCAGTAGCAAAGGTCGATTCAATGCCACCCGGACAAAATCGATGCAATTGAGTGGAGCTTCGGGAGAATCCACAGCGGGCACATGAAATTGAAACGGATCGCACCGGCATTTTCTTCCCAGCCTCTGCGACGATAGCCGTATCTATGTCGGCCACGTTGAGCGTCCGACACCAAATTGACTGTTGCGGCCGAAATCCGTCGAATCGCTCGGTGGCCTCCGGGAAGTCTTCTCATTTTCTACGGGCGGCGCCCTGAACCTGCGGTCCAAGAGAGCGGCCCTCTCTTGAAGCACGCGTGCAGCGGAGTCCACACCGAAAGGGAGTCTCTCGTACAATTTGGTTATGGCGTTCTGACTCGCGGCAGTGAAGTCAAAATGGCTTTCGGCAATTTTCATTTTCGCGGTCACTTGGCTCGGAATCTTTCCGCTCGCTGCGCAGGATGTCAGCCTCACCATCTCCGGGCGGACGCGAATGTAGACAGGCCGCGTATCACGGTCAAACGACGAGTCCACCTGGCCACGTGACCAGATCTATAGGAATTCGTGATCCGGCCGTGGCATACTGCACAATCACTTTCGAATTCCTTGGTACAGAACTGCAAAGTAGGACCAGTGGCGCCATCTTTCCGCATTCTCCTAGTCGATGACTTTGAACCGTTCCGCCGATTCGTTCGTTTTGCGCTTCAGTCCAGGAAAGAGTTCCAGATTGTCGCAGAAGCAGAGGACGGATTGGACGCCGTTCAAAAAGCCACAACTCTAAAACCCGATTTAGTTCTACTTGATATTGGATTGCCCAAGTTGAATGGAATAGCGGCAGCGAAGCAGATTCGTATTGTCGTCCCCGATACAAAAATCATCTTCATCAGCCTGGAATCGTCCTCCGTCCTGGTTCAACAAATCCTTCGGCTGGGTGCATGCGGTTACGTTCATAAACTATCGGCCGACTCCGATCTGCTCCCGGCTATCGATGCGGTTCTCGCGGGCAAGCAATTCGTGCGCGGTAGTGTGGATGACAGCGCCGTTACAAAGTCGAAGCGCTGTCATGAGGTCCAATTCTATTCGGACGAAAACGTCCTGAGGGAAAGTGCTTCTCGCTTCCTCGGCGGAGCCCTGAAGGCCGGTGGCGGGGCTATTGCAGTGGCGACGAGGTCCCACGCGGAAATCCTGGTTCAGAAACTGAGCGAGGACGGCTTCGACATGAATGCCGCCATCCGACAGGGCACTTACATATCGATACATGCGGCTGATGCGCTCTCACAGTTCATTCTGAATGGGATCCCTGACTGCGTCCGTTTTATTGAGACTTTCAGTGGAGTCATTCAGTCATGCGCCAGCGCATCGAAGAAAAAAGACCCACGCATTGCTGTCTTTGGAGAAGGCGCCAATGTTGTCCTTGCGCAAGGCAATACGAGTGCCGCCATCCAGATCGAAAAAGCGTGCAATGACCTGCTCGGGGAAATCGACGCAGATGTCATGTGTGCTTATCCGCTGAACGCCTTTCCCCGACAGGATGAGGATCTCGCATTCAAACGCATCTGTGCGGAGCACACAGCTGTGTTCTCGCATTGAACGTTTGCTTCAGGCTTCCAGTTCGTGATCTTCGTTCAATGGCACGATGGCGCGAATCACGGTTCTACCGGTTGTCGAATCAATTTGCAGCTGGCCGCCGATCTGACGAAGACGTTCGCGCATTCCCAGCAAACCCAGGCCGGAACAAGCCAACTCTCTGCCGTTGCTTCTGGAAAGAGTCAACCGAATGTCGGCGGGTATGCCCTTACCGGCATCCTCGATGCTGAGTGTGATCTGCGGCCGACTATCCACAACCTGCGCGACCAACTGGATTCGCGCCGTCTTGCTGCCTGAATGCCGCCATATGTTGGTGAGAGCTTCCTGAATAACACGGAAGAGGACGACTTCCACTTCTGAGGACATCCGCTTGAGATTCGGCGACAATTCGAGTTGTTCGACTTCGATGCCGGTTCGCTTCGAGAACCCGTCGAGATAGGGCTGCAATGCCACACCCAGTCCCGCATCCAGTAGAGGAGGATGAAGGAGGTAGGAAAAGGTGCGGATTTCGGTAATGGCAGACTGAAGAACGTCCTTGAGTTCTGCAATGACGGGCTCGCACGAAGCGGGCGCCAACCTTTGGATCTTGCCCGCCATGAGACTTGCAATGGCGAGGTTCTGTCCGGTGCTATCATGCAATTCGCGCGCGATTCGCCGCCGTTCCTCGTCCTGCGCTTGCAACAACGAGCCGGCAAGTCCTCTGGTTGCTTCCTCCGACCGACGCAATTCGTCGATTGCAGCGCCGAGCAGAATAACGGGAATTGCAACTCCCAGCAGGAAGATCTGCAGCGCAAGAACACTCATGCTCGCGTTCCCGGCCATGAACAAAGTCTGTCCATGCAGGCTCCCCCAAATGGAAACTACCGTAATGATCAGAATCGCGCCGCTGGCGCCCCGTTCGCCGAAGCGGAACGCAGCCCAAAGTATCAGAGGAAGCGGAGAATAGAGAAGCGCGGGCACAAATCCGGTATTCACGATCCCCTGGCCCGCATGAAAGGCCAGGGCACAAGCCGACACAAGGCTGATCGCCAAAACAACGGCTTCAATCTTTCGCCTCGGAGCGACGGGCGCGGTGTCCGGACGAGCCAGCCAGACCAGGAAGACGGGTCCCAAGGTCACGCTACCGAGTGCGTTGGCTATGCCCCAGTTTGCCCAGTAAATCCAGTAGTCCGCCATTGCCCCCCCGCCAAGGATCTGCACAAAGGCGCCGCCGAATGCCGCAGCAGCGGGGCTGATGCCGCCTACAATGAGAATGTAGATAGCCGCATTGCGAAGAGTGCCAAACGATGGTGACTGCTTACAAAATCGCCGGATGCCGACGGCGCTCAGAATCGCCACCATGCAGTTGGTTACAAATGCCACGATCAACTGCGCCGCCGGCATTCCTACTGTGATCTCTGCAATGACGTGCGCGGGAAAGGCGGCGGCAATGTACAGCCACCACCGGCGTTTCGAGGCGACCAACAATGTGCAGAACAGGATGACGTTCGGAGGCCAGAACGGCGCGAAGATTCGATCGGACAAAGTACCGATTGAGAAAGCAGCCTGCGCGCCCAGATAGTAGGCGATTGCTACGAGAACAGGTGCGCGGAATGACCTCAACGACGGCAGCCGTTGCATGCCCGCTGATTGAAGCCACTTCAGCGTGAGTCCCTGCTGCTTCAAAAGGGAGCTTCTCTCCATTGCACACCGCGTTTTCGCGTGTCTCCGCGATAGGTTAGGCGGCGGTTGTATCCGTGCGTCCGGCGCCTGGTTTGAAGAGTGGCCGTTTAGCCTCAGCCACTGCTGTTTCAATGCTGTCGATCGCGTGTACTATAACACGGCGAACGACGGGGGATTACCGTAACGCCGACTGCTGTATCAGTGAGATGTGCTTTGCGGAACGGAACCACAGCCGTGATTTGGGGAACTCAAGATCTCCTCGCCAAACTTGCAGGCGTCGTGCCTGCGCCGCGGTTCACTTCGTCCGATTGATCGGCCGAGACCGTCCAGGTAAACTGCGAACGCTCCGGGATGCGGCGAGCCTCTTCCTGAAAAAGCCGGCTGGAGCGGGTTGGCAAATCGGTGTAATTCACGGCGCAGTGAGCGAGCGGCGCCGGCGTTCACCCAGTAATTTCTACCGCGGAGTTCATACAATGAAAAGAATTGCGGTGCTGATCGCTTTCCTGGCGCTGATTATCGCGTCCCAGGCGATCGCCGTCGAGCCGGGACTGCCCTCGAAGACATCGATTCTGATCGCTTCCATGCGGGCGCTCGCAACACACGACCCCGATCCGGCCATTCGCAATCCCGACTGGCTGGCTGAGCGTTTCATTGGGCCTCGAGAACGCGCGCTCATTCCCGATCATTATTCGGTGCAGGCATTGTCCCTCCCCTACGAGGAAGCATTGAGACTGGGGCCCGTCGGCGCGATCAGCCGCGCGGCATTGATTCGCACACGCTTCATGGATGACAAACTCGTGAAAGCCGTGCAGCAGGGAGCAAAGCAGATTGTCATCCTGGGCGCGGGTTTTGACAGTCGCGCCTATCGCTTAAGAAGCCTGTTGGCCGGTACAAGGGTCTTCGAGATCGATTACGGCCCAACCCAGGAATACAAGAAGCAGCGCGTCCGCGAAATTCTGGGAGGGTTTCCGCCAAACCTTGTCTTCACCCCCATCGACTTCACAAAGGAAAAGCTCGGCAACGTTCTGCACAAGGCAGGTTATCGCGACAACCTGCGAACCTTTGTGATTTGGGAAGGCGTGACCTTTTATATTCCAGAGGACGCGGTAAAGAGTACGCTCCAGGTTCTTCAGGAGATCTCCGCTCCCGGCACTTCGGTCGTTTTGGACTTCATGACGAAGACCTACGTCGAGGGCGACCCCAAGAATCCACGAAGGACTCCGGCCGGGTTTCCCGATTGGGGCGAACCGTGGATTTTCGGCATCGCCGATGAAACCGAAGAACAATTCTTCAGCGCTTTCGGATTCGATATGCTGGAGAAGCACTCTCTTTCCGGAACCGATCAAGACATCGCAAAACTCTATCTAACTCGGAAAGACGGCAGCGTCTTTCCCGGAGCAAATCAAAACCTGGGCGCCTATCGGGCCCCTACCGGAAAACCCGGCTATTGGATCGCCGAACTGGCGACTTCCAAGCGCTAGCAACCCCATACTTTGAAGGATTCCGGCGCCGGTCGAGCTCACGGCCAGAATGATTCGTGGTGGCGTACCCTCTGGAACCCGCGTCGATTCAAATCTTCAATGCTCAGCCGATTTTGTTTGAGGGCTTCGATCGTAAATCAAAATGTGAATGGCCCGTTTTGTAATCTTGCCTTCAGTCGGATCAGTACCTGCAGGGACAACTTCTCTCAAGGTCTGAGTATGGTTTCGTGTAAGCCTCTTTCCATCAGGCGAAACCTTCAGTCGTTTGAAAGAGCCGGTTCCACCGTCAGGTAAAGTAACTTCGCTGCCATCAAGGTTGAGGCTTTCTTCGGCATGCACAGGTGAGCGACCCGAGATAACGACATCTCCTGTCATCTTTACCTTTCCCTCAATGTGTTCAATTTTCAGGGTCTGGCTAAGAATGTCGGCGGGATCAATTCCCACTAGCCTCTTGAATACTTCCCTGTCGTGATTCGATTCTTGAAGATTCAACGTCCAGTTCCCAATCCATAGAGAATCGGCCTGTCCAATTGCTGGCTCTGCACGAACTGCAAGAACGCTTATGGCTATTGCAGCAACAAGTCCAGCTCGCCGCTCGTAACGACCAAACATAGTCGCATTCTCGTCTACACTTACAGAATTTTGCACGGGGATTTGATAGGCCACTCTCCCGCCCAGAAATGGTAAATTGCTTGAGCAACGGGAAGAAAACCTGCAACATTGAAACCTCACTCTTCTTGGTGTCAAAAAGGGGCATTGGTTTTTCTCGTTCAGCCCACATCTGAACAATCCATCAAGATTGTGGCTCCCGTATTGGCTGGTGAATTTCCCAAGGTCAAGGAATATATGGATGCATTTATGCTTGGTTTGACGGTTGATAAGGACTTGAGTCTGAGCTTGATTGAAGATCGGCATGTGAACTCCTTATTCGAGCTGACCCATCGCAATCGTGCTTACCTTCGACAGTGGCTTCCGTGGGTGGATGGAAACAAGACCGCTGAGGATACGAGGTCATTCGTAAAGTGGGTGTTGATGGAGTTTGCCAGGGGCACTGGGATTCACCTAGCGACTTGGGAAAGGGATCAGTTAGTAGGTGTCGTCGGGTTTCATAAGATTAATCAGAGGAGTCGGCGAGCTGAAATCGGGTATTGGTTAAGTGAAGGAGCTCAGGGTCGGGGAATTGTCACTCGATCTTGCAGAGTTCTGATAGATCACGGTTTCAATTCCATGAACCTCAACAAAGTCGAAATCTTAGTCGCTCCCGATAACACGAAGAGCGCGGCCATACCCGAACGACTGGGTCTACGCAAGGAGGGGTTAATTCGAGAAGCCGAATGGCTTAACGACCGATTCGTGGATAATGCGGTTTATGGCGTGCTCAAAAGTGAATGGAAGAAAATTCCGTAGTGGTTTGCAGGAACACCACGCTTCTTCCGCAATACGCCTGAACCAGGACAACTACATATTTCAGCCCCAGCACATTTCGGCAATGGCAGCCCCTTCGGCGTCAGTACGATTAATGGTAGTTTCGTTGCACGTGCCGTGCGTCGCGGCCAGTGATTGCTCCGTTGATTTGGGCGTCTTGCGGACATTACACCAGAATCCTGATGTCGTATCCTGGGCAAAACTGGAGGGCGGCTTCAGTGTACCTGGATACACGAATCGATGAATTCATGCGACGGTGGACATGGCTTGGGCGTCAATCTCGATGTCCATACATTTCGGATCTGAATCTGCAACGATACTTCTGACAAAGCCTGCGTGGCGTAGCTCGCGTTACTCAAACAACGTGCGCTGGTGTGGCAGCTTCCCGGCCATCGATCGCCCGTTCAGCGATGGCGATATCGCTCGCTCGTGGGCAACCGCTTCGTCGAAGTCTGCTTCCGGAGAGGATTGGGATTCAACTTGACGGACAAAACGATCGAGGCGCCGGAGGCCGTCGGTTTTCTCGTGGTCGCCGAGCTTTGCGGCTCTGAGTGAGCGGCGGAGGACCGCGATCGATTCGTCGTAGGTTTTGAGAGGAACGGGAAACGGATGACCGTCTTTGCCGCCGTGCGCGAAAGAAAAGCGGGCGGGATCTTCGAAGCGGTTCGGCGTCCCGTGGATCACTTCCGCCACAAGCGCCATGGATTGCAGCGTCCGCGGACCGAGGTTTTCAAGAAGAAGCAACTCAGCGAAATCATGGAGGTCACGCTGATACGCGACCGCTAGGACTGCACCGAGCCGCCCCAGATCGATGTTCTCCGCGCGGACGTCGTGGTGATCGGGCATTTTGAGATGACGAATCGCGGCGGCCTCCTTCAGAATGCGTTCCGGTTGCTCCTGAACGACATTCAGCATCGCATCCTGCGCAGGTCCCGCGTTCGCATCCACGAGATTCATGATCACACCTTGCGCATCCCCAACGATTCCAGTGTGGGGCTCCGCCACAAAATCACGGATCTGCGTCGAATGCCAGTGATAGCGCCGGGCTTTTCCAGTTTGCGCATTTAAACCCTGCTGCACAACAGCCCATTCCCCGTTTCCGGCGAGCACAAAACTGTGGAGGTAGATCTGAAACCCATCGGCGATGGCGTTATTGTCGATGCGTGCAGTAAGTCGACTGGTGCGAACAAGCGCTTCCCCGTCGAATCCGTGGCTCAGCGCAACGGCGCGAAGTTCGTGGGGCGTGTTTCGCGAGAAGCGGCCGCGCCCGCCGCAGATATGGAGGCCGAGGTCATCTGCTCGCGGCGCAAGCCCGCGTTTCAGCGCGCCCATGACCGACGTCGTGATCCCGGAAGAATGCCAATCCATACCTAAAACTGAGCCGAACGCCTGAAACCAAAAAGGATCGCTCAGGCGCGAAAGAAACGCGGAAACGCCGTAGTCGCGAACGATCGCTTCGGTGATTCCGGTTCCGAGCAAGGTCATACGCTCGGCCAGCCATGCGGGCACTCGTCCCCCGTGCAGCGGAAGATCGGCGATGCCGGAACGTTTCATTCCTCTACTTTACGCTTATAGGAGTTCGGCGATAAGGGTAAGTCCGGCGGGACCAGGAACTCGAAGGCAGCGAACTATTGATTCTAAGAGTGGGAGACGGGGATCGAACCCGCGACGTCCAGACAGCGCTCACGCAGGCCAAAACCTTGCCCCTATCGGGAGGGCTAACTCGCGTCGGGCGAAGGGCCGCACGCCTCGTTTCCCGAATTCGATTCGGGAAACGAGATCCGACCCTTGGCCCGTAAGCCGCCGTCTAGAAAACGTATTTCAAGGCGAGTTGGATAATCCGGGGATCCTTCGCGGTCAGGACCCTTCCGAAGTTCGGGTTGTTGATCGTAGCGTTCGGATTGTTCGCGTTGAGGCGGTTCGGTACGTTGAACGCCTCCGCGCGGAACTCCACCGTTTGTCCTTCACGAACCTGAAACTTTCGAGTCAACGCCGTGTTGATGTTCAGTTCCCACGGTCCGATGTAGTTCTGATGACCCGTTCCCCACTGACCAGCGGCCGGACGGGCAAAGGCCCTTGCCGAGGCCGGTTTCAGATACTGGTTAGGATTCCGATCCTCAGTATATACATCCTCATCCGCCACGAGCTGATCCGCACGGTTATTACCCTGAGCGCCGCACAGGCACGTATCCGCACCGGACACTACCGCGAAGTAGGATCCCGTCTGGAATCGGACGATACCGGAAATCTGCCAGTTGCTGGCGATAAGTTCCAGAGCGCGGCTGGCGAACCGCGGCGTCGCATAGACGGTCGAGAAGTTCACCACCTGTCGTTTGTCGCCGTCGCAGTTTCCACGTTCGTAGAAGCGGCGGCCGGGGTACTGAGCGCTGGTTCCAATGCCCGGCTGACTGTCACC
>JADMIO010814630.1_pt1 | contig 14473 bp, 17 predicted proteins | sample 8958161 | NCBI WGS metagenome assembly JADMIO01 (sample SAMN16585339, study PRJNA669376) | soil metagenome | isolation source: Crop rotation soil | place: USA: Cullars Rotation, Alabama | collected 2011 | reverse complement strand
CTTTCCCGGTTACGGCATCATGACCATCACGGACGTCCGGTACGAATTGAGCGCCTCCTCGGTCAACTTTGGCGCGCTATACGAACTGAATCGTCCTCTCGCGAATCCTGTACTTGAGGCAATGCAGAGGCGTGAGCGCACCAGATATGAGGTTGGTTACGTCAGGGAGCTGACACTTGCGCTGATGGGTCTTGGACCGGATCTACTTTGGCGAGCTGCCGAGGCGGATGCGACATACGGTGATCCGAATGTCGACCAGGGGACGATCGTTGAGTTGCAACCCTTCGGGAAGAAAGGCTCGCGCGCCGTTCGTTTTGCCAACGCCTTCCGTTCCCTGTCTGGCGACTCACCGCTCGCACCCTCCGAACTTGTCAATCTCTACGTCCGTCATCTTTACGGCATCCTGGCGGAGTCGCCCTCGTGACGATGGCGGGGGATCCGTGGGATATCAGCAGGCGCCGACAGACGGTGCAGGAATTCCTCGGCGTTGGGTCGGACGCTGGACTTCCGGAACCTATTCGCTTTGTGCGGGCGGTTGCGGGCTTGATTCGCCGCAGGATTGCAGCGAATGCGGACAGCGGTGGCTTTGCTTACTTTCTGCTGCACCCCCCGGCGCAGGTGGCGTTGACGGGTCAGGAATCCACAAGAGTGGCGATGCTTGATCTTGGCCGCGACCGAGTTACTCAACGACTTTGGTTTGTCAATTGCGTTGCGAATGATGGAGTGGCAGTCGAGATTGGCCGTAATCAATCGCATACCGCAGTCGTTCAACTGGTCACGGACGACCTATCCCTCGGAACAGTTCCGGCTCTAATGCTCGACACGAGTGAGACGCCCGTGGTCCGCTTCTTCCCCAACGGACTATCGGACCTTCAGACTGTTTCGACGATTCCTCTACAGTCCGAAGGCGTAGATTGGGAGCGAATCCGTATCACGGTCGATGGGGTGTACCGCAGTTCCTTGATAACTCCGGAGGTACAGAATCCGTCCGAGAACCTTTGGGAGGACGCGCCGAAATACTGGGTTGCCTCTGACGCGGAGTACAAAGTGCAGTCAGCCGTCAAGGCTGCGCTTGCGGGAGCGTTTCCTTATTGTGATATACGCGCTGAACAGCCGCAGGCGGAAGGAAGGCACGACCTTCTGATTGAGGAGTCTGCCAGCGACCCGAATGGCGGCAAGGTCCTGGTTCCCCATGCCATGATCGAGATAAAGGTTTTGCGCAGCCGCAACTCGGGGGGTACGTCTGTCTCGGACAATGCAACCTCCGCATGGGCAATATCCGGTGTTAGGCAGGCACACTCATATGGCGTGGGGCGGCATTCTCATTTATTCTTAGCGATTTTTATCGATGCCCGTCTACCGAGCGCCACCTTGGATTGTCTTCAGGCGGCCCACGATCTAGCGGGGGAATTGAGCGTCACGATCGGGCGGTGGAAGGTTTACGGCAAGTCCGCTGATCTGCGGTCCGCAATGGCGGAGGAAGTAAGTCGTGACTAGTTCTAGGCTCTCGGTGTTGAGGAATTACTACGACGAATTGTCGGACCGGTTCACGGTCGTTGATCGGGTGGGGGATTATGCGTCTCTCGTAGTCCCGAGTGGCAATGAGTCGCGCCCGGTGTATCGGTGGTTCCGATATAAGGAGGCCTTTTCTCACGCGCTGCTTGAGCGGCTGCTCAAGGACGTGTCATGGCCCGGTAATAGAGAACTCAGCGTCTGTGATCCGTTTGTAGGCAGCGGAACTTCCCTACTCAGCGCCTGCCACAATCCCTGGTCTGTGCCCGTGCACGCAGTGGGGGTCGAACGGAACCCTTTCGTTGCAGTCCTGGCGCGAGCCAAGGTCGCAGCCGTGACGGTTGGCAGAGAGTTAGAGAACCCTCTGGAAATCGAGCGCCGAAAGCTCCTGGCCCGATATCGCGACTATATGCGCGGATGGCGGACACTTACGACGGAGAGTGTTACTCTGAACAACGCTCGCTTTTTCCCAGCGGCGCATACACGGTCTCTGTTGGCGCTGGGGCGGGCAGCAGCAAAGGTGGAGGACCCTGATCTGCGAGCGGTGTTTCAAACCTGTGTGGCGAGTGCCATCGAACCGTCCGGGCGGCTCAGGCGGGATGGTAGAGCTCTTCGATACGTGCCCAATCGAATCATCGCTCATCCACTCAACGCTTTCGAACGGGCGCTGCGCATGGTGGTCGCGGATCTCCCTGCGTGCGAACCACCGCCCGAAAGAAGCGTCATTTCGGTCCTTGAAGGCGACGCACGAGCGGAGCTTTCTAACAATGATCTTGGTCACTTCGAATGGTCCGTATTCTCGCCTCCTTACCCGAACAATATTGACTACACGGAAGTTTACAAGCTCGAAGGCTGGGTTCTTGGGTTCTTCGAGACAACGGGTGATATGCGTGAGCAACGTCTCTCAACCCTGCGAAGTCACCCCAGCGTGCTTTTCCCAGATGGGAAACTGAGCGGTAGGGAGAAAGTAAGCCTACTTGAGTTGCTGACCCCTGTGCTCGACGCGGTGCCGCGGGATCGATACACGAGGGGGCGCATTCAGGTCATACAAGGATACGCGGAGGACATGCTCGGAGTTTTCCGCGGCTTGCAGGCACGTATAATGCGCGGAGGTCACGTAGCCTGCGTGGTAGGAAACTCGGTCCATGGCACAGGGGGCGACGCATTCGTCATTGCTTCCGATCTAATCCTGGCAGCCGTGGGAGAGCTGGCGGGCTTTGAGGTGAAAGAGATCGCCGTCGCCCGTACTTTGCGGCGGCGCGGTGATAGAGGGGAATACGCGCGGGAGAGCGTGATCAACTTTTCCTCACCGTAGTCTCTTTCCTGTAACCGGAATGTGACAGGTACATGAAGAACAGTTTGCTGAGCCGTCTTGGCATTGAGCCGGCTGGTCCCATGGTCCTGTATGGACGCCCCAGAGCTCCGACGAGTTCAGGACGGCGGTGGGTGACCCGCAGCGGCTGGCAGCGTCTCGATTGAGTCGCATTGGGCGTGGACCGCTTCGAGGCTGCAACCCGCGGGTGGCCGGCTGGACGCTGGCAGGCATGCCGACGTCCGAGTGCTCGACAAGAGGTCGGCTCCGCCGTGGGGCCTGAGCCATTCAGTGCACCCAGTTCATAGGCCCTCTGTCGCCCGGTGCTCCGATGCCGGTCACTCGAGGCTCGCGGCCGAGGACGGCGCGAAGCGCCGCCCGCAGGGCGCGCGCCGGCGGAGCCGGAGCCTTGATCCCTTAGAGGTCAATCCAGCAGTGCAGGGCGCACACGGCGCACACGGCTGTTCTGTGCCGCCTGGAGCGCGACAAGGACGCGCCAGCTGATAGCGACACGGCCGTGATCGGCGGTATGTGAGCTCAGTGCGGTCTGGCACTTTCGGCGGTCACGGGATCGGCCTGGGCGTCTTGTCGGTGAAGCGAACGACATGAGGACCGGACAGCCGGTACGAATGCGTCACTGCGCTCAGGAAGAGGTATCACGCTGCGTCGGCGGCGTTTGCTGAGTCCTCACCTTCGAGCGTCAGCGCACGCGATGCCGTGCTCAATCGCTCGGACACCGCTCCAAGCGTCCGAACCCGCCAGTGCGTTGTGGCAGAGGGTGGTTGCCTGGGCGACAGTTGGTTGGTCACTGCATCTGGCCGAACCAATCTCGATCAGCGGCTGTCGCGCCGCCACCGGGTGCTGCACTGCCCAGAATGACGCATAGCGTGCGTCAGCCGGACCCCCGGCCGGCGCCAGGAGTCGTTAGAGCGGCGTGATTCGACTCAGCACGGACCCGAGTTGCAGTGCCTGGCTGAACTTCGGCATTTCGAATTGGCTCGTGAGCACTCCTAGGATCAGGCGCATGCCACCAAACGAGCGAGTTGCGATCGTGCAATTGCCCAGTTGGCTTCATGGCGGGAAACCTCGTGCCCTGCTCGAGTCTGGTAATCTCCACGTCAAGCAGACGAGTTCTGGATGGCTCGTGCAGACGTCGGAGTCCTATCTCCGCCGATCGCCTGATCTCGTCTCGTCGGCCGACCTGGCGGGCCCAGCCGTGAGCCGGGAGGCACTCGATCAGTTGGCCACGGTGCCAGAAGTAGTTTCACCATCTCGCTCGGCAAGGATTCTCGACGCTGTTCAACAGAGGCGCGCGCGCGCCGAGGCCACTGGTTCACCAGTCGATGGCATGGCGTCTTGGCAACTCGACTTCATGGTCACCCCAATCGCCGAGCTGCCTGCGCTGGCGCGTGGCGTGATGGACCGACTCCGGGCCTCTGTGCTGGAAGGCACGTCACAAACCATCTTTGACAACGCCGGCATTCACCTCGTGCGGCGCTCTCCCTCCCTGGTTTGGCGCATCAAGATCGCAACGGTGCTGGTGCAGATTGCGCAAGATCCAAGGCTTGACGACGGCGACCTCACACGCACACTTCAGGACCACAATTCGGGGCGGCGAACATTCGTGTCGGCCAGTGGCCTCCTCGATGGCCTCTATTCGTTTGAAACATACCTCGGTCCAATGCTGGCCTGCCTTTCGCCATCCGTATGGGCATTTAGTGCTACAAGATCGTTCGGTAACATCATTATCACTCTTGGACGCCCGCTCGCCGGCACCGAAGGCGACCCAGTGGAGCTTCTCCAGTTAGTGCACACGCAGGGGCCGCGGGCAGGGACACGGAACCCGGCATTAGGACCCCTCGCATCCAGTTCTGCCGTGAACTGGTGGTGTCAACAGCTCAATAAACTTTTTGGCGTGATGACGGATCCGTCTGCATTTGTCGACGGATCTCGTGTCTATCGCGGCGCGACTCACCTTCATGGAATTCTCACACTCGAGCAACTCTTTGAGCGTGTCACATCAGCGCTCGTCTCACATCGGGACTCGAACGCGCGAAGAGTTCTCCTATTCACGGTCCTTGATAGTTTGGAGCGGCTTACTAATCGGACCTTGGAGAGGCATTGCACGTTATCCACGGCAGAGAAGACACTCAATGCCCTCAGAGAGTCCCTGCCTGCGGATGCCGCAGAGTGTCTGCTCCCAGGAGCCGAACGAGCCGTTGACGCGCTTAGGGAACTCCAGGCAGGCTTCTTCATGGCCAACCGGAGCCGCGCCGAAAGCGTCGAATTGACAATCGACGGAGAAAGGAAGCAACTCACGCTCGAGGATGCTGCGTCAAAGTATCTAAAAGCTCTGCGAGATGCCACCCACGGGCACGGCTCGGATAAGCCGCAAGTCCGTTCGCGAACCGACGCTCTGATTGCTCAACACGATGGGGAGGTCCCACATGACCTTGGCTTCCTCGGATATCTCTACTTGCTCGACGTTTTGGTCAATCCGACTCGACTGCGCACGATCATGCGTTCCAACAGCCGTGGGCCTAGGGGCGGCCGGAAGCGCGCCTAGAGGTTCCTCGTCGTGAGGCTCGAGGAAGTTTGGGAATTGTCGAGCCGCCGCCGCGCACTCACGCGTGGGTGATCGCGCCGAGCCGGCTTGGGATCAAATTTTCGCGGGACCCATCCATGGGCTCCGGCACGAGCGTCGATCCGCCGCGTTGTTCCATACCGGTGTTGGTAGGTCCGTTCATGCCCCGGGCCCATAGATTTTGACCGCACCGAGTTCGGCCGGTGGGTCGGAGGCATAGTCGAGTAGCCGTCGAAACCCATGGTCGCTGGCAGCTGGCGGGAACAGGACGAACGGACTCGTCATCACGCCTGAGCCAAGCCACGCGAGTGCATCGTTCAGGGTGATCTCAATGTATGCCGCAACGCGTTGTGTTAAGGCTCCGTCGTCGCCGGGCATTAGCTTTACGGGCGCGACCAGGACCCCATGTTGCGCATGAGGGCGGAGATAGACGGACGGAACTGCATAGCGTAGGTCAACGATCCTCGACTGGTCGCCGATCGAGTATCCAGGGATACCGGTCGATCGCAATCGACCGGTATCAAGGACCGCCACATAAGCCATCGGCGTTGGAGAGTCTGACGAATGCTCCCCATCCATTGCGGCTCGCTCGGCATCGGCAGATCGACGTGCGTGGAACGCATGGCGCACGCCGGCAATCTGCTCCGTGTGGCCGGCGAACCAAAGGGCGATCCAAATGTTATCGACGACGTCTAGCCACCGCGTACGGATGCCATAGTGCTGCAAGAGCGGCTCGGCGACGGCCCGGTAGGTGCTGCCAACCAGCGGTCCTGCTGTTCCGCGTGCGATCTGCTCGGTGCAACGATGGGCGGTCCCGAATGGGAAGGGCCCCTCCTCGCAGCGGCACTCAGCTCCAGCGAGCTTGGTAATGTAGCCGCCGATCGCCGAGGCCAACGATGCTCGCTCCCTGTCAGAGACTGGCAGACCGCCGGTCCCCCTCAGGCCCGACGCATACATTGTTGGGAACATGCGGGCTTGGCCTCGATAGAGAACTTGGCCACCGTTGGCGGTGAACTTAAGCCAGCCGATCAGCTGAGTTAATGCGTTCGGATCGCTGACTCGGAAGACGCGATGCCCGTTCTCCTTTCGCTCGCGTACGCCCGATATGGAGACCGCGCCACGCTTTACCAACCTCATGAGGCAACCCTAGACAAGATGACACGTCCGTAGTGCGGACTGGAATCACGTGCGCGCCGTCCTCTAGGCAACCATGAGCAAGAGTTTTGTCTGCGTCATGCCACCGCCTGAGCGCTGAACGAGGCGCGAGGTCAGCGCCTGAACTTTCTCGGCTACCGGACACCGTGGGCTTGCCTCAGGGGCCACGCCCGCCTCGACAACGCGATCGCGGCGTGTCGGCCAAGCCGATCGCCCACGGGCCTCACAAAACGGCGTGTCGTCGACGCCGTCCATGAAGACAACCTCGACGTTGATGGCACGGCCTCGCAACGGGACTGGCGCAACACAGCTCGCTTGGCCTCAACGTACGTGGACGGTCGTAGCTCCGTGCCGGGGACCGCGATCGCTACGGCGCGCGAAAGGCCAGGCGCCATCTTGACGACGGCGCGCAACTGAGCAGACTTCCCGACCGAGGCTCGGCGTAGGTCATGAAAGCCCACACATCTGACACCCGACGGCTCCAACCGACCCGTCACCTGGGGCGCATTTCGAGGACTGAACCGCCCCGCGTATCTGTTCTGAGGGCCGCCACGCTCGCCCCGGTCTGGGCCGTGTTAGAGAACGCTTTCTGATCTGCATGAGAGCCGCGTTTCGTAATGCGACCTGTTCGTGCGTTGACATGAGTCGCAGACTGGGCGTGTGCCGATGACCCACATCAAGGGCAGCTACCGGATCGGCGGGAGTTCTCCGGATGGTGACTCGGTCCGGTTCTACCCCGACGACCCGACGGTGTGGACCGCCGTGGGTATCACGGTGAGGGCCAACGCCGGTGGGGGTGTCCAGCTGCGGTTGGATGCGATCGACGCGCTGGAGACGCACTACACGCCCCCGCACGCGGCGATGCAGTGGCGCCAACCCGTCGAACTAGGGCAGGGTGCTGGCTCGCGGCTGCTGGAACTGCTCGGGTTCACCAGCGTGGCCCGTGACGACCGCGGCTACGTCACGACCGCTGTCCCCGAGCAGACACCCGGCTACATCCTGACCCGGTTCGTCGACAAGTACGGCCGCGCGGTCGCCACCGCCTTCCCGGGTCGACGCCGCGGACGGCTGGCCGACGGCGCCCAGGTTTACCTCGATGTGGACGAGCTGCGGCGCTCGGTCAACGCGCAGCTGCTCGCCGAGGGCTGGGTGTACCCGACGTTCTACTCCAAGCTGTACGTCGACCTGCGTCAGGACCTGGCCGCCAGCGCGGTTGCGGCCCGTGACGCCGGCGCCGGGGTGTGGGCCGCCGACGCCACCCTGTCCGGGTTCCGGCTCACCTCCCGCACCCAGTTACCAACGAGCTCGTCGTCCTGCCGAAGCTGTTCCGCCGGCTCGCGGAGTACCTGACCCTCGATGACACCGGCAAGGTCAGCCTGACCGGGTTTCCCGCCTTTCCTCGTCGCCCACGACGACCGTGTCTTCACCACGCCCGCGGGGCAGGCCACCTCGCTCGACACCCTCATCGAGCGACGCGGCCAAACCGTGCAACTGACGATTCCACCGGAGAGCATCGTCTTCATCGAAGACTGAGGACCGCCCGAACCCCGCTCTCCCCGGCCCACAGGTGGTCCATCCGCCCGGACACGGTGCTACTGGCAGCCCAAACGCCTCACGTTCTAGCATCTGGTTGTGGGCGATCTGACACCCATTGCCGGCCTCACAGCCCGGGAGGCTGCCGAGATCCTGGGCGTCGCCCCGGCCACGGTCAACGTGATGGTCAGCCGCGGCGTCATCCCCAAGCAGGTCAAGCACGCCCGAGCCGGACTCGACCGCGACGTCATCGAACGCCTGGCCCTCGACCGGCCCCGACGCAGCGCCTACTGGCTCACCGCCACGGAAGCCGCACAGATCCTCCAGGTCACCCCTAATCGCGTGCACCAACTCGTCCAGCAAGGCTTCCTACCCGTCGTGGTGCACAACGGGCGCTCCTGGTTCCGTCGACCCCAACTCACCGTCGTCGCACACGCCCGCATCACCCGCTGGCACACCCCAAAGCCAGCCCATGACGCGGAAGCCTTCTAGCTTGGCTCAGAGGCTCTGCTCTGAGTCACCCCTTACGAGCACCGGAGCGGCGAATACGAACCGCCCGCCAGAAACTGCCACCCACGCGTCCGATCTGCGTCCCGCCCTGGCCTCCAGGTCTTGGCCGGGCGCGCCGGTGACCGTCCAAGCGGCGGGGGAAGACGCTGGCGACCGGCGGATTGCGTCGCGACCTGGTCCTGCTGAGGATCCTCGACGTCACCACGTGTGCGACTCTGAACCCTGTGGATGCGAACGAGTCGAAGACGGTCTGGGACCGGTTGCGGGAGTACGCCGCAACGCAGTCGCGGCCGTTCACATCGCAAGAGGCCCTCTCATGGTTCCGACGGCATGCGCCGTCCCAAGCCAATGATCGAACAGTGCGCACGCACATCCGCGGAGCGTGCTGGAACGTTGGCGACCGCTCACAGTTCTCCGGGAAGGAGCCGTTCCTCACCCGCATCGATCGCGGACTCTTTCGGAGAGCCACGGAGGACGAGGTTGAGAGCTGGCGTGCCGCCGGTGGCCCCGGCGAACCGGCGAATACGCAGCAGAATCCGACTCCTTCCGCTGACGACTCTTTCGACGGCGGTGCCTCGACGTCCCGCGGAATTTCGTCGCAGGCGACGGCCGTAGGGACGACGCCGGCGAGGGGTGAATGGCACACCGAAGCCAACGTGCAGGCCATGCTGGTGACCGTTCTCGCGACCGACGGCTGGCGCATCCTGTCCGTGGCCAACACCGCCACCAAAGAGCACGGCATTGATGTGATTGCCGCTCGGGATGGAGCGACAGTCGGCATCGAGGTTAAAGGATTCCCCAGCCGTGCATACGCCGATCCAACGCGCGCTGGCTTTCCCAAGCGGACGAGCCCCAGCACCCAAGCCGGACATTGGTACTCGCAGGCCGTCCTTGCAGCAATGCGACTACGTGGGAACGAACCCGGGTGGCGCAGCGTGATCGCCCTTCCCGACTTCCCTCGCTATCGGGACTTGCACACTGAGACAGTCGGTTCACTCGTAGCCGCAGGCATAGAGGTGTGGTGGGTCGACCAAACAGGCGAGCTGCGCTCCTGAGTCCGCATTGCGGAATGCGGCACCCGGGCGAGGCAGGTCGTTCTCTCCGTTCCTTGGCAATGTCGGGCTGGCTGCTCGAGCACTTTCCGCGGTGATCCGGTACATGATGAACGTGTGACGACTAGTGACAACATGCCTGCCGTCGAGACGCCAGATCCGAAACTCCTTGCCATCTCCACGTTCTCGCTCGGTGACGCACTCGCCAAGACAGGCATTCCGCTCAACGACCTAATGGCCATCCGGCACGCTTACGTGAAAACCATAAGGACGGGTAGCCAGGAATCCACGCAGATTCGACCGACCAAGAGATTCTCGCCTACACCAGCACGCAGAGCCTCAGCGGCTTCGCCAAGAAGCCGCCCCGCTATTGGGTGATCCTCCTACCGGGGCAGGGGACGCGTGCGCGGCTGTGGCGGATCGTGGAGAACCTCGGCGAAGCTCCGTCGAGCAGCATCACCGCAGCTTCGACCTGCAGTCTGTCGACCTAGTATCCGACCTCACCGGTCGCTGCGTCATCCAGTGGGGCTCACCGCGTGCATGGTGGGTACACGGCACAACGGCCGCGAAGTATCCCATCCTCGACGTCACCGATATCGAGCCCGAACCGTTTCCGGGTTTCGACCACCTCGTCATTGACCACGAACGTTTACAAGCGGTCATAAGGGACCCTGTCTACGCGGCATGGCGCACGGCACTGTCGTCGGTAATCGGGATCTACCTGATCACCGACACCTCCGACGGCCGTCACTATGTCGGCAAAGCCGACGGACACGAGACCCTCCTGCAACGCTGGACCGCCTACGCCACAAAGGGTCACGGAGGAAACAAGGGCTTGAAGGAACGGGACACGACCAAGTTCCGCTACTCGGTCCTACGAGTCCTCGACCCGTCCTCAGCAGAGGCAGATATCAACGCAGTCGAGAAGCACTACAAGGACGCTCTCGACTCCCGCAGGCACGGAATGAACGAGAATTAGCTCGTGGCCTGCGCCGCCATCGCGGCGGCTGACGCGGCTTGGGCTGGCAGAGTCCTCACCCCGACCGGCTTCCCAAGCGCCGAACTCGCAACGCCTTACCTGGGCGACGGCAAGGCCCGTCAAGTCGAGACTTGCCAGCAGATGGAGAAGGTCTCACTAGATGGTCAGGTGGGCGCCATCGTGTGTGCGAATTGATGCTCGATCGACGTAATCGAGGGCATCAAGCAGCCGAATGGAGTATGCCTCGGCCATGCGGTCGTTGATCTGCTCACGATCCAGCCACCCGATGTCAACGCTTTCGTCGCTGGTGCGAAGAGTCCCACCTGAGAGACTGCACTTGAACATCAAAGCGACGATGTCGCGCGGCTGATTCTGGTAGATGCCTGTAAGGATGTGCGGAAGGACCTGCGCCCCGGTCTCTTCTTGTACCTCGCGAACAAGTCCATCAAGGATGCGCTCACCTAACTCGAGAACGCCTCCTGGCGGTTCCCAGTGGCCGTTGTCCCGGCGCCGGATGCACAGCACGCGGCCATCGTCGCGAACTACCGCGGCGGCCACGCTCACAGAGTGACGGGGGGTGGCCTCCATAGCTCGATCTCCTCCCATGACCGTACGCTGGTCTTCTCTGCATGAGTGTAGGAGGCGGACTTGGTCCGAGCGATCGACCCTTCTAGTGACCGCGCGGTCTACAAGCAGATTGCGGACCGATTGCGGGACTTGATTGCGTCCGGGGAACTTGCTGGGGGCGAGAAGCTTCCCAGTGAGTCGGCGCTCATGCGCGAATACGATGTCTCCCAGGGAACAGTGCGCCAGGCACTTTCGGTTCTGCGTGGCGAGGGGCTCGTCGTAGCCGAACACGGGCGCGGTGTGTTCGTACGAGATCGCCCGAAGACACGCCGCCTAGCGCATGATCGGTTCTCTCGAAAACACAGAGAACGAGGCAAAGCTGCCTTCTTGGTGGAGGCAGAGTCAGAGCAAGCCGCTCCTAGCGTTGACCTCTACTATGTCGGACCGGCAAAGGCTTCAGCGCAGGTCGCGCGGCTCCTGGGCGTCAGAGCTGGCGCCCGGGTGCTAGCGCGTCGCCGACGGTATTCGAGCGATGGACGACCGACGGAGATTGCTACTTCTTATATTCCGTGGTCCTTGGCGTCGGGCACTCAGATGATGAAGGAGAACTCTGGACCGGGAGGTATCTACGCCCGTATTGAGGAGGCTGGTCATCGGCTGGGCAAGTTCACCGAAGAGGTGACGGCTCGGATGCCGACACAGGAGGAAGCCCGCGCACTGCACCTTGCACCCGGATCACCCGTGCTGGTGTTGGTGCGCGTCGCATACGACACCGACGCGGTTCCGGTGGAGGTGTGCGACACGGTGATGTCTGCAGAGCAGTACACGCTCGCATACGAGCTCCCAGCTGACTGAACAGGACGGTCCCCTTGACAACTCCTACAGAGGAGTTGTTTCCTGAACTCCTATACACGAGTAGAGAGGTTCAGGACATGGCGATCTCGCAAAGGTTCCCAGTCTCGTTCGATCTGGCGTTCCCGTTCGGGGCGTTCCTGGTCTCGGAGGTGACGCCGGTGGTCGACTTCGACCGGTCGACCAAGGAGCACAAGGTGCAGCAGGTCGACAGGGAGACCGGCAAGCTGTTGTGGCAGCTGGAGGTGCTGGACGCGGATCCGGAGGCGAAGCGGTCGGCGAAGACGGTGCTGGTGAAGATCCCGGCGAACGTGCAGCCGGTGCCCCCGGGCAACGACGGGTCCTCGCCGTTCACGGCGGTGGAGTTCACCGGCCTGACTGCGCTGCCGTACGTGGAGCAGGTCTCGGAGACGTTCTCGCGGATCGCGTGGTCATTCAAGGCCGATGAGGTGACCGCCCCTACCCACGGCCGGGACCCGTGTCCGCGGGGGACCGCGCCGGTGAGCAGTCCGGTGGCCCGGGCAAGCCGGGTCCGTCGAAGTCGGCCGCGTGAGCCGGGGCGACGGTCGCAATGACGACGAACGACACCGGGGTGAACGACACCGGGGTGAACGACACCGGGATGCGGGAGCGGGCTGAGTCGCTGACGGCTCTTGTCGGCCTGCTGACCAAGTCGGCGCGGCAGATCCGGACGAGTCGAGTGGCGGCCTGCCTCGAGGAGGATCAGCTGGCGGACTTCGCGGAGTTCGTGTCGCTGGGGGTGGCGGGTGCGGCGGCGAACGTGGGCGGGATCGACCGGTTGCTGGCAGGGCGGCCCGGGTCGTGGGAGGCCGGCTACGTCCGCGACCTGCTCGTCTCCACGGTCGGCTGGGACGAGGAGTACCTGTGGGAGCACCGCACCGAACCCCTGGTCATCCATGTCGCGGTCGACGCGATCCTGACCGAGCTGGGCATCGCCGGGCTGTTCGATGAGTCCGATGCGGAGATCACCGGCCGCGAGGACGCCGTCGGCGTCGTCTACGACGTCCTCGACCCGAACGGGACGTGGAACTGCTCGGACCCGACCGCACCGCCGTTGACCGACGAGGCCATCGCGGCGCTGGAGGGGTGGGTCCGGCCGGGCTACCACGTGCACCGTGAACCCACCGCCAAGCAAGACGCCGAGCTCGACCGGCTGCAGATCCTGCGGGACCAGGTCGAGGCGCTCCGCGAGGCCGAGTGGGCCGCCTACGGGCAGGCGTTCCAGGCCTCCGTGCTGGCCGAGCTGGACCGTGAGCCGGTGCAGGGGCTACGGGTCCCGGTCGAGATCAGGGTCGATGCCCGCACCTGGCCGCCACCCGCCCCGACCGGCTCAGGCAGCGACGCCCATGACGCCGGCGGCGGGTTGCCGTGGGCTCTGGCCCGACTATACGAGGCCGGCTGGTCCAACACACCGCTGCCCGGCTCAGGCATTGCGCCGAAGGACTACCCGCCCGGCGTCGACATTGCCCAGATCGAACGGGACGCCGCCCGGCTGCCGCACGAGCGCCTCGAGCAGGCAGCGCGAACCAAGGGGCTCGAGCGGACCGAGGGTATCGGGGACCAGACATGAGTGTCGTCGGCTTCTGTGTGGTGCTGGGCTTGTTCGTGCTGCTGTTGCTGCGGACCGCGAAGCTGTCGCTGGGGCCGGCGCTGGTGTGCGTGCTGTTCGGTCTGGTGCTGGCCACCACCCCAGCCGGTCCCGCGGTCCACGCCGCCCTGGACTCCTCCGGTGCCTGGGTGTGGGCACAGGTGGCCTCGCTATGAACCCGGCATCGCTGCGCGGCACCCGACGCGAGTCGAACCCGCTGCGGCTCAACATCGCCAAGGTCCACGTCCCCCTGTCGGCGGTGCTGGCAGCCTGGCTGGGCCGCAAGCTCGGCCACAGCCTCACGGGCCTGCTGCGGCTGCTCCTGGTGCACCCGTGGCTGGTCGTCGTGGCCCTCATCGCGTGGCTCGTCGGGCGGCTGGTTGGCCGGCTGGTCGACGCGCACGGGGTCGCGGCGCTGCTCGCCTTGTTCCTGGTCGTGACCGCCCTGCTCCTGGCTGTCCTTACGGCGGTGCTGGTGGTCTGGCGTCATCTGCGGCGGGAGTCGTTCACCCGGTCGGTGGTATGGCGGCTACGCGGTTCCTGGCGGGCCCGGGTCGTCTACCGGGGCTCGTGGGTGGCGGCGATGACCACGATCGGGCTCGGGGTCGGGTTGGAGGGCCGCGACTACCTGCCCCGGCTCCGCCGGGTCTCCTCGACGGGGACGGTGGACCGGGTGGAGGTGGCGATGCTGCCCGGACAGGTCTTCGAGGACTGGACGGGGGTGGCGCCCCGGTTGGCGCAGACCTTCGGCGCCCAGGACTGCCGGGTCCGCACCACCCGACACCGGCAGCGGCTCGAGCTGGGAAAG
>JADMIO011478735.1_pt1 | contig 14475 bp, 13 predicted proteins | sample 8958161 | NCBI WGS metagenome assembly JADMIO01 (sample SAMN16585339, study PRJNA669376) | soil metagenome | isolation source: Crop rotation soil | place: USA: Cullars Rotation, Alabama | collected 2011 | reverse complement strand
CAGCGACGCGCCCGACAACGGCGCTCGCGGAAGCGGCGCGCCCGGCTAGACCAGCGGTCGCGGCGCCGGCGCCGCGACCGCGAGCGTCGCGAGAAGCCGCGCGCGCACGTCGTTCGCGGCGCGCGTGACGGCCTCGGGCCCCGTGCCGACGATGCGGGTACGGCCGCCGGCGATCATGTCGTGGCCACCGGCCCAGTGACTACCGAGCACCTGCTGCAGGACGTCGCCGGCGTTCACCTCGCGATCCGTCGTCCGCAGCGAGACGTGCAGGAAGTCCTTGTAGCGTCCGATCGCGCACGCCCACTCGACCTCGTCGAGCCGCAGCAGGAAGTCCGCCACTTCGGCGACCATGTCCGGATACTGGACCTCGGGCAGCACGGACACGACGACGGTGTCGTAGATCTCGGCGTGCTCGATCGCGTCGTGGAACGCCGCGAAGTACTCGCGCGGCACGCGCGCGTTCTCGATCTTCCCGAGCCGGCGCTTGTTCGCGTACGGATATAGGAACTGCGCCGCGGCGATGTCCGCCGGCGTCGATTCCCGTCCGAGATCCTGCGTCTCGGCCATGATTCCGTAGAACAGGGCGGTCGCGATCTTGCTCTCGATCTCGAGGTGCGACTCCTGCACGTACTCGGTGAGGATCGTCGACGTGGCGCCGTACTCCTCGCGGAGGTCGAGGAACGGAACGCCGCCGTAGCGGTCGTATGCGGGATGGTGATCGATCACGACGGTCGGGATCATGCCGACCGGGAGCGAGTTGTTCGTACGCCCCGGCTGCGTGTCGACGAGTGCGACCTGCGCGTCCGCGAACGAGAGGTCACCGACCGGCTCGAGCTCGATGTTCAGGTAGGTGAGCATCGCCCGATTCTCGGCGCGACCCACGATTCCGCCCTGCGCGATCACCGCCTCCTTCCCGATCAGCTCCTGGACCAGGAACTTGAGCGCCGCCGCGCTCGCGAGCGCATCCGGATCGGGATTGTCGTGAGGCAGGATGACGAGGGGGGCCGGACCCTCCAACGCCTGGAGGAGACCGGCGAGCATGCTTTTCGGGGGCACGCCAGCCATTCGGTGTCGTCGGAGACGACGGGGCGGGATCATAGCGGCCGGGTGCCGCATTGTCCAAGTACGATTCGGAGGTCGCGTGGCCTGCGCGGCGACCCTGTGGTACCTGCGAAGCATGCTGCCGCTGGGGGATTTGCGGGCGCGCTTCGCCCGCGCAATCGCCGCCGGCGACGAGGCGGCGCTGGCGCCCGCCGCCCTCGTGATCGCCCGGATCGGGTATCCCGACCTCGATCCGGCCCCGACGCTCCAGGCGCTCGACGCCCTCGCCGAGGACGCGCGCGTCCGCCTCGCCCGGCACGACCGCCCCGAACGACGCGCGGCGGCGCTCGCGCACTACCTCTTCGACGAATGCGGATATCGCGGCAACAGCGACGATTACTACGATCCGCGCAACAGCTTCCTGAACGACGTCGTCATCCGCCGCACCGGCATCCCGATCACGCTCGCCGCCGTGATGATCGAGGTCGGGGCGCGCGTCGATCTCCCGCTCGAAGGCGTCGGCTTCCCGGGCCATTTCCTCGTGCGCGTGCCGGGCTGCGCCGACGATCATCTGCTCGACCCGTTCTTCGGCGGGCGCGTCATCGGCTACGACGAGCTGCGCGATCGGCTGCGCGCGTTCTACGCCGCGAGCGGCGGTCCCGCGGGTGGCAATCTGCAACGCGCGCTCCCGCAGGCCCTGCAATCGACCGGCACGCTCGGCATCCTCAGCCGGATGCTCGCGAACCTGCTTGCCATCTATCGCGAGCGCGGCGCGCACGACGAGGCGCTCGCGACGGTCGAGCTGCTGCTCGTCCCGTGGCCGGACGCGCCGGAGTACGTACGCCTGCGCGGCTTGCTCTACGAGCAGCTCGAGTGCCTCGCGTCGGCGGTCGCCGACTTCCGGCGCTATCTCACGTTGGCGCCCGACGCGCCCGCCGCCGAGGAGATCCGCACGCACCTCGCTCGCCTCGAGCAGATCACGACCACGCTCCACTGAGTCGTCGTCTTTGCCGGGTTCGATCCGTCTGCTAGCTTCGCGGGATCGCAGGGGGTGTGATGGCGGAACGCGTGCAGCCGGAGGAGTTCTTTCGCGATCGCTACGGGGTGTCGTCGGGCGCGCTCGAGCGCGTCCTCGGCTCCGCCCTCGCCCGCCACGCCGACGACGGCGACCTCTACTTCGAGTTCCGCACCGCCGAAGCGCTGAGTCTCGAGGAAGGCCAGGTCAAGAAGGCGAACAAGGACGTCAGTCAGGGCGTCGGCGTGCGCGTCATCGCGGGCGAAAAAACCGGCTACGCGTACACCGACGACGTGACGATCACGACGCTCACCGAGGCGGCCCGCACCGCGGGCCACATCGCGAGCGGCGGCGGCAGCGCGCAGGTGGTGGCCGTTCGCAGCACGCGCCCGGACCGCGACCTCTACGCCCTGCCCGCGTCGGCCCTCGACGCGCCCCTTCCCGACAAGATCGCGCTCCTCGAGGCGATGGACCGCGCCGCCCGTGCGTTCGATCCGCGCATCAAGAACGTGTTCGCGTCCCTCGCCGTCGAGCAGAAGCTCGTGATGATCGCGACCGCCGACGGCCGCCTCGTGAGCGACGTCCAGCCGCTCGCGCGGCTGAACCTCACTTGCATCGCCGAGGACGCGAACGGTCGCCAGCAGGGCACGTACGGCGGCGGCGGACGGCAGACCTTCGCGTTCTTTCTCGACGGCGACCGACACCTCCAGTTCGCGCGCGAGGCGGCGCGCCAGGCGATCCTCAACCTCGACGCCGTCGACGCGCCCGCCGGCGAGATGACGGTGGTCCTCGGACCCGGATGGCCGGGGATCCTGCTGCACGAAGCGATCGGCCACGGGCTCGAGGGCGACTTCAACCGCAAAGGCACCTCCGCCTTCGCCAACCTGCTCGGCCAGCGCGTCGCGAGCGAGCTCTGCACCGTCGTCGACGACGGCACGATCGCGAACCGTCGCGGCTCGCTGAACGTCGACGACGAGGGCACGCCGACCCAGCGCAACGTCTTGATCGAGCGCGGCGTCCTGCGCGGCTACCTGCAGGATCGCTTGAATGCCCGATTGATGGGGGTCGCGCCGACCGGCAACGGGCGGCGCGAGAGCTATGCCAGTGCGCCGATGCCGCGCATGACCAACACGTTCATGCTCGCCGGCGAGTCGGCGCCCGAGGACATCCTACGCTCCGTCGATCGCGGCCTGTACGCGGTCTCGTTCGGCGGCGGGCAGGTCGACATCACCAGCGGCAAGTTCGTGTTCTCGGCGAGCGAGGCTTACCTGATCGAAGGCGGCCGCGTGACGCGTCCGGTGAAGGGCGCCACCCTGATCGGCAACGGCCCCGACGTGCTGACCCGCATCGGGATGGTCGGCCACGACCTCGCGCTCGACGAGGGCATCGGCACCTGCGGCAAGAACGGCCAATCGGTGCCGGTCGGCGTCGGGCTGCCGACGATCCGCATCGACGCCCTCACGGTCGGCGGGACGCGCGCGTGACCGCGCGGACCTCGGACGCCGAAGGCACGCTGCGCGCGGTGCTCGACGCCGCGTCGCGCGCGGGCGCGGCAGCGGCCGACGCGGTCATGGTCGAGAGCAGTGCATTCGCGGCCGGCGTGCGGCTCGGTGCGATCGAGAAGCTGACGGACGCGCGTGAGCGCCGGCTCGGACTGCGCGTCTTCGCGGGCGCGAGCGTCGCGATCGCCGCGACCGCCGACCTTTCGCGCGACGGTCTCGCCAGCTTCGCCGCCGATACGGTGGCGCTCGCGCGCGTGACGGCGCCGGATCCCCTGGCCGGACTGCCCGACGCCGGGGCGCTCGCACAGGACCGTCCCGACCTCGATCTCTACGACGACGCGGCCGCCGCGCCGAATCCGGATCATGCTCTGGCGCAAGCGCGCGCGGCCGAGGGAGCTGCGCTCGCGGTCGACCCACGGCTCAGCAACTCGGAGGGCGCGGAGTTCTCGCAGGACGCCTCGACGATCGCGTACGCCTCGACGCTCGGGTTCGCCGGCAGCTATCGGCGGTCGAGCTTCCATCTCGGCGTCGAGCCGGTGGCGACGCACGAGGGCACGATGCAGCGCGATTTCTGGTACGCGCGCGCCCGCCACCTCGCGCGACTCGACGATCCCGCGGCGATCGGACGCCGCGCCGCGGAGCGGACGCTCCGCCGTCTGGGCGCGCGGCGGGTGAAGACGCAAGAAGCGCCGGTCATCTTCGAATCGACGGTCGCCGTCTCGCTGCTCGGACACTTGGCGGGCGCCGTCACGGGCGCGAGCCTCTATCGTGGGACGTCCTTCCTACTCGGCCGCCTCGGCGACGCGATCGCGGCTCCGTCGATGACGGTCGTCGACGACGGTCGCATGCCGCGCGGCCACGGCTCGCGCCCCTTCGATGCGGAAGGTCTGCCCACGCGCCGGACGGTCGTCGTCGACCGCGGCGTCCTCGCGAGCTACCTCCTCGACAGCTATGCGGCACGGCGTCTGAATCTCGCGTCGACGGGCAACGCCGCGCGCGCGATCGGCGACGCTCCGAGCGCGTCGCCCACGAACTTCTACCTCGAAGCAGGACCCCACACGCCGGAGCAGATCATCGCATCCGTGGAGCGGGGTCTGCTCGTCACCGAGCTCATCGGGTTCGGCGTGAACGCCGTCACCGGCGACTACTCGCGCGGCGCGGCCGGTCTCTGGATCGAGCACGGCGAAATCGTGCATCCGGTCGAGGAGATCACGATCGCCGGGAACCTGCTCGACATGTTCCGCGACGTCGAGATGATCGGCAACGATCTCGAGTTCCGCGGCTCGATCGCGTCGCCGATGCTGAAGATCAGCCACATGACGATTGCCGGGGCCTGACGCGACCGCGCGCGCATGGCCGCTCTGCCGCCGACACCGCCGACGGACCCGCGGCGCTTCTTCACGACGAGCCTCGGCCTCGCGCGCGGACAGGTCGTCGTGTTCTTCTTCTTCGCGGCCTTCCTGTTCCTGCTGTACCAGCTGTACGCGGTCTTCTCGGGATTTTTCGGTCCGATCATATGGGCGGCGATCCTGGCGATGCTGTTTTTTCCGCTCTACCGGATGGTGCTGCGCTGGTGCGGCGGACGCGAGACGGTCGCGGCGCTCACGCTCACCATCGTCGTCACGGCCGGCATCATGCTGCCGACGATCTCCCTTTCGAGCGTCATCACCCGCGAAGGCGCATCGCTCTACCAGCAGCTGAGCGACTACGTGAGCTCGGGCCGGCTGAACGCCACGGTCGAGCGTCTCCGGGCGTCCCGGCCGGGGCGACTCGTGGCGCGGATCGAGGGCTACGAGATCGATTGGAGCGCGGCGGCGCGCTCGGGCGTCGACGCGGCGAGCGCTCTCGTGGTGACGCAAGTGACGTCGGTCGCGAAGAACGTCGCCGTCTTCTTGCTCGACTTCACCATCATGGTGTTCACCCTCTTCTTCCTCTTCCGCGACGGCGAGCGCATGTACCGGACGCTCCGCGACCTCATTCCGATGGACCCGAAGCACAAGGACGCGATCTTCGCCGTGCTCTACCAGACGCTCTCCGCGGTCACGCAGGGCATGGTGGCGACGGCGCTCGCGCAAGGCGTGCTCACCTGGATCGCGCTCTGGGCGCTCGGACTCCCCTACACGGCGTTCCTCGGCGTGGTCGCGGGATTCCTGTCGCTCGTCCCGTTCGTCGGGGCGGCGGGCGTCTGGGTCCCCGCGACGATCTATCTCGCCGCGACCGGCGATTTCGTACGCGCCGTGATCCTGCTCGTCTACGGCTCGGTCGTGATCAGCATGGTCGACAACGTGCTGCGCCCGCTGCTGATCGGCGGTCAGACCCGCCTACCGACCCTGTTCCTCTTCTTCGGGATCCTGGGAGGCGTGCAGGTCTACGGCGTGCTCGGCCTCTTCCTCGGGCCGGTGCTCCTGGCGATCGTCGTCGCCTTCATACGGATCTACCAGGAACAATTCGCGACGGCGGAGACCGGGGGCAGCACGTCGGTCGTCGCGCTCTGAGGAGGTCGGCGCGAACCGCGCCGCCGCTGCTTCCGAGCGCGGGGCGCTACTTGCGCCAGGAATCGAGGCCGGCGAGGTCGTGGATGCTGGCGCGCTGGTTCAAGCGCTGGATCCAGCCGGCCACGTTCTTCCACTCCGGGTCGAGCTCGACGCCGAGGCCGGGAAGAATGACGACACGGGGCGCAAAGGCCACGTCGGCGAGCGAGAACGTACCGGCGAGCCACTGCCGTCCGGCGAGCGAGCCGTCGATCACCGCGAGCATGCGCTGCACCTGCTGACGGGCGTTCGCGAGCTTGTCGGCATCGCGCTCGCCTTCCGGCTTCCGGAGCTCCGACATGATGATGCCGGTCACGGGAATGAACGCGTTGTCGGCGTAGTCCTCGAAGGTGCGGACGCGCGCCCGTGCCGACGAGTCGGAGGGCAGCAGCGGCGGATGCGGATATTCGTCCTCGAGATATTCGTTGATGATCGTCGAGTCGTACACGATCATCTCGTCGTCGATCAGCACCGGCACTTTGCCGAAAGGATTCAACTTCAGGAATTCCGGACGCTTTTGCTCACCGGCCTTGAGGTCGACCGGGACGATCTCGAAGCTCAAGTCTTTCTCGGCCAGGACGATGCGCGTCTTCTGGCAGAATGGGCATTCAGGAGAATCGTAGAGTTTCAACATCGACACACCTCGTCCCCAACCTTTTTCGGTCGTCCTCGACGACCATCGAATCGCGTGACCTTATGGCAAACGAACCACGTCCGCAATTCAGGCGGGGATGATTTCATCGCTTTTTTCGAGATTTTCCCGTCTAGTGCGGGGGTATTCCGCTTATGGGAGATGTTCCCAGGCGTGATACGAGCTTCGCACCAGCGGGCCGGATTCGACGTGGGCGAACCCGAGGTTGCGTGCCTCATCACCGAGCGCCGCGAACTCGTCTGGATGTACGTACCGTTCGACGGGCAGCTCGTCCGTGCTCGGTCGCAAGTACTGCCCGAGCGTCAACACGTCGCACGCGACCCGCCGGAGATCCGCAAGCACGGCGCGCACCTCGTCGTGCGTCTCGCCGAGCCCGAGCATGAGACCCGTCTTCGTCCGCACGTCGGGCCGCAAACGTTTCGCCTGACGCAGGATGCCGAGCGAGCGCTCGTACGTCGCGCCGGGGCGGACGCGCTTGTAGAGCCGCGGCACGGTCTCGGTGTTGTGGTTCAGGATCGCGATCGGCGCCGCGACGACCGTCGCGAGCGCCGCATGATCGCCTTGCAGATCCGGGATCAGCACCTCGATCGTGCACGCGGGGACGAGCGCCTTCACCGCCGCCGCCGTCGCGGCGAAATGCCCCGCGCCGCCGTCGGGCAGGTCGTCCCGATTCACGGACGTCATGACGACGTGACGAAGCCCGAGGCGCGCGACCGCCTCCGCGACGCGGCGCGGCTCGTCGGGGTCCACGGGCAGCGGGCGGCCGTGCGTGACGGCGCAGAAGCGGCACGCCCGCGTGCACGTGTCGCCGAGCAGCATCACGGTCGCGGTGTGGTGCGACCAGCACTCACCGAGGTTCGGGCACTGCGCCTCCTCGCAGACCGTGTGGAGCCCGAGCGCACGGACGGTTGCGCGGGTCTCGGCGACCGCGCGCCCCGTCGGCGCCCTGTTCTTGATCCAGTCGGGATGGCGGCGCGCGATCACGAGCCCGCGAGCTCCCCGGCGGCATGCCGGGCGGCGTCCCCGTCGAAGACGCGCAAGAACTCGTCGATGACGAGCGCCTCGACGTCCGCCATCGCGGGACACGCTCCGGTTGCCTGCTCGAGCGACGTGACCTCGATCCCGGCGAGCCCGCACGGCACGATCGCCGCGAACTCGCGCCGGAGATCCGCGACGTTGAGCGCGAACCCGTGCATCGTCACCCAGCGCCGGATGCCGATGCCGATCGCCGCGAGCTTCGCGTCGCCGAGCCACACGCCGGTGAAGCCGCGCTTCCGCCGCGCCGCGAGCCCGAAGCGCGCCGCGACGGCGATCAGGACGTCCTCGAGCGCACGCAGATAGCGGTCGATGTCGCGCCCGCGCCGGCCGAGATCGAGAATCGGATAGCCGACCAGCTGCCCGGGACCGTGATAGGTCACGTCGCCGCCGCGGCTCACGCGCAGGATCGGCGCGCGCGGCGCCAGCACGTGGCGCATGTCGCCGCGCCGTCCGAGCGTGATCACCGGCGGATGCTCGACCAGCAGCAACTGCTCCGGACCGCCCGCGATCACCTCGGTGCGCGCCTGCTCCTGCAGCGCGAGCGCGTCCTCGTAGGCCCGCCGGCCGAGCCGGCGCACCACCATCGTTGACTCGGGCGCGCTCCGCGCCGCTTCCACTCCGACCGCCACCGCCACCCCACGCTTCACGAGATCACCAGCCCTATTGGATTTTCGAGCAACGACTTCAGGTCCTCCAGAAAGCGTCCCGCCATCACGCCGTCGATGATGCGATGATCGCAGGACACCGTGACGAACATCGTATGCGCCGCGACGACGGCGCCCGCGCGCACGACCGGCCGCGGCTTGATCGAGCCGACGGCGAGGATCGCCGCTTGCGGGGGATTGATCACCGCGGTGAACGACTCGAGATCGAGCATGCCCATGTTGCTCACGGTGAACGTGCCGCCCGTCAGGTCGTCGCTCGCGAACCGACCTTGCTTCGTGAGCGCCACCAGCCGGCGCGCTTCCGCCGCGATGTCGGCGAGCGAGCGCTCGTCGGCGCGCCGCAACACCGGCACGATGAGGCCGTCGTCGACGGCGACCGCCATCCCGAGGTTCACCTCGCCGTGCACCTCCAGCGCACCGTCGCGATACGAGGCGTTCAGGCGCGGATGGCGCGTCAACGCGCGCGCCGCCGCCATCAACACCATGTGCGTGTAGGTGACGGGCACCGGGAAGGCGTCGCTCTTCTCGAGGGCGGCCTTCAGGCGTACGGCGTCGGACATGTCGATCTCGGCCCGGACCGCGAAATGCGGGATCTCGCGCGCCGCCTCGCTCATGCGCCGCGCGATCGACTGCCGCATCCGCGAGAGCTCGTGGCGCTCGGCGACCGGCGCGGCGTCGCGCGCCGCGCCGGGTGCGCGTCCGCGCGACCCGCGTGCCGACGGCGCGGCCGAGGCCACGTCGTCGCTGACGATCCGACCCGCAGGACCGCTGCCGCGCACGTCGGCGAGGTCGATGCCGCGCTCCTCCGCGAGCGCGCGGGCCGCGGGCGATGCCTTCACGTCGGCGCGCGTGGATGGCGTGGATGCGAGCCGCACGGCGCCAGCCGGCGCGCGCGACGGCCGGTCCTCGGGGCGGGGCGCCGCCGCCGGGGCGTCCTCGTCGACGTTGGTCGTCGCCTCTGACGGAGCCTCGCGCGCAGGCTCGGGGCCCGTCGTCCGCGCGCTCGGCGCCGGCGCGGCTTTCGCCGGCTGACGTTTCGCCTTCGGCTCTCCGTCGTCGCTGCGCGCGGGTCCGGCGCCGTCCGCGTCCAGCACCGCGATCACCGTCCCGACGGCGGCGCTTTCGCCCTCCGGCACCTGGATCGCCCGGAGCACGCCGCCCTCGGAGGCCTCGAGCTCCATGTCCGCCTTGTCGGTCTCGACCTCGGCAATCACGTCGCCGGGAGCGATCGTCTCGCCGACCTGCTTCAACCACTTGAGGATCTTGCCCTCCTCCATGGTGTCGCTGAGCTTCGGCATGACGACGTCGGTGCTCATGGGGCGATTATAGGGGCGCGGTCCGGTGTCGGGAACCTAGGGACGTGCGCGCGCGGCGGCGGCGCAAGGCGCGAACGATCGGCGGTGCACGGGCGACGGCCCGTGCATCGCGAGCGCGTGCAGATGCTCGGGCGTCGCGTAGCCGACGTGACGTGCGAAACCATACGCCGGGTACAGCGCGTCACACGCGCGCATCAAGCCATCGCGATGCACCTTGGCGACGATCGACGCCGCCGCGACGGAGTACACGATCGCGTCCGCACGGACGTAGCGCGTCTGCGGCATGTCGACGTCCGGGATGTGTCGCGCGTCGACGACCAAGTGCTCCGGAGCCCACGGCAGCGCGCCGACCGCGCGGCGCATGGCGAGCAATCCGGCGCGATAGATGTTCACGCGGTCGATCTCGTCCGGCTCGACGACGCCGAGGCCGATGCCGACCGCGCTCGCGCGGATCGCCGCCGCCGCTTCCTCGCGCGCCGGCGCCGCGAGCACTTTGGAATCGGCGATCCCGCGCAGCGGAATCGCCTCCGCCGCGAAGACGACGGCCGCCGCGACCACCGGACCGGCGAGCGGACCCATGCCGACCTCGTCGACGCCGGCCACGCGCGCGAGCCCCGCGCTCCAGAACAGCCGTTCGACGTAGGGCGCGGTCTCGTGCGGCAGCAGCTTCCAATCGCGCGCTTCGCGTCCCCGCACTTCCTCCCCTCCCCCGTCGTGGCAGCTCGCACGCGACGTGCACCCTGTCAAGCTCGTCGTCATCCGAACGCCCGTTCGCCGAACCACCAGAGCGCCATGACCAGGATTCCAGCGGACGCGATGCTCACGAGCAAGCGCCGGTGCGGGCTCCGCTCGATCAACCGGACGATCGGATACGTGAGCACCACCACGATCAGTTGGCCGGCCTCCACGCCGAGGTTGAACGCGAGCAGCGACGCGACCAGGCCTTCGCGCGGCAGCTGCATCGCGCGCAGGATCGACGCGAAGCCGAACCCGTGCATCAAGCCGAACGCGAACGTGATGCGCCAGCGGCCGCGCACCTGCTCGATCACGAGGTTCTCGAGCGCGACCCACGCGATCGAGAGCGCGATTGCGCTCTCGACGAGCCGCGCCGGCAGCTGCACGACGTCGAGCACCGCGAGGCTCAGCGTCACGCTGTGCGCGACCGTGAAGGCGGTCACGATGGCGACCAGCGAGCGCAGTCCGCCGCCGACGATCAACAACGCCAACAAGAAGAGGATGTGATCGTACCCGGTCGCGATGTGCTCCACGCCGAGCACGAAGAATCGCCCGAACGCGGCCGCGACGCCGCCGCTCGCCTCGCCCACCACCACCTCCGCGTCCGTGCGGGTGAAGACGTGCTCGACGAGCCTGCCGCCGGCGCGGATCTTTCCGAGGTTGTAGCCGTCCGCCGAGGTCAGCATCGTCAGCCGAATGACAACGTGCACCGGGAACGCCGTCGGGCACGGCCCGCGCAGACGGAAGAGGACGCCCTCGTTGGGCTGAAATGCGTGGTCCTGCAGCGTGAGCGGGCACGGGGTGCCGCCGGCCTCGACCACGATGGCGCGCGCGAACGCGCGCCGCAGCTGCGGATAGCGTCCGAGCACCTCGTCGTCGCGCAGCACGCCGTCGCCGTCGACGTCGCCGCCGATGTCGTGCGTCGACAGCACGAGATCGACGCGCGCCTGACCGTCGACCAGCTCGACGTCGGAGTAGCTGATGCCCTGCTGGTGGGCGTCCGCCGTCGCGACGCCGAGCACGACGGCGACGACGAGCGCCGCTGCCGCGGCGCGCACCGGCTAGTGCTCGTGCATGTCTTCGCCGCGGGCGAGCTTGCAGAGCCGGCGGACGTTCGGATCGGGATGCGAGCGCTCGAGGCGCGCCAGGATCTCGTCGGTCTCGGGGCTGTCGATGCGCTTGAGGGCGAACGCCGCCGCGAGCCTGCTGTTGTCGGGACCGTCGTCGACGACCTTCTCGAGCACGGCGATCGCCTCGGGCGTCGCTTGCCGGGTGAGCGCGTCCGCGGCGGCCATCGCGACTTCCTTGTCGGGCCGACGGAGCTCCGCATCGAGCAGCCGCACCACGCGCGGGTTGGGCGCGCGGCCGAGGCTGCGCAAGATCGCCAGCCGAACGTTCGTCGATTGCTCCGTGCCGAGCATCTCGGCGATGCGATCGACGGCGACGGGCGCGTCGAGCGTGGCGAGGCCGCGGCCGGCGACGAGCCGCAACGGCTCGTCTCGGCTGCGGCTGAGCGCGACGAGGTGCTCGGGAGGCGGCGACGCGCCGACCGCGATCAACGCGTCGAGAGCGGGCGCTTGCATCGGTCCGGGGCGGTCGGCGAGCTCCCGGGCCAGCTCGACGGCGCCCGGCGCCTTCACGTGCGCGAGTTGCACGAGTACCGCCGCCCGCTCGGCCACCGGACGCGTGTCGTCGCGTAGCCAGCCCGCGAGCGGCTGCAATCGGCCGGCATCGAGGAGCGGCACGACGTCGCGTCGTACGCTCACGACGGCGAGCGCCTCCTTCGAAACGTACGGCGTCCCGTGGACGATCGCATCCACGACGAACGACGCGGACGCTTCCGCGTCGTCCCGCACCGTGAGATAGCGCGCGACGGCGTCCGCCACGCCGGGATCCGCGAGGGGCGCGATGTTCGCGGCCGTGTCGAGCCGCTCGGTCCATCGCCAGTAGCGCCCGGCGGGAAGCGCGCTCTCGAACGACGAGTAGCTCGGCAACGGGACGGCGAAGATCAACGTCTCGACGCCCTCGGCGAAGTACGGCTTCGTCGCGGCGAACAGCATCTCCTGCGCGAGGTCCACCGTCTCGTCCTTCGCGACGTCGCCCTTGAGCGCGCGCGTGACGCGGAGGCGATACACCTGCAGCTTCACCGTGGGATACGCCGTCACCTGCTCGACCCTTCCCCGGAAGACGAGGGTCGAGGCGTCCGTCGCGGAGAAGAGCGCGACGGCGTGCGCGCGTGGCGGCGCAATCATGGACGCCAGGAATGCGAACGCCCCCAGCGCCGCACGACGCCGGGGGCGAGTCAGTCGGATCATGCCGAGGGTTGTACTGGGGGCATTCCGCTTTGGGAACGCCCCCAGCGGACCGCGTTAGGGAATCGTGGCGCCCTTGTAGAAGCCGTCGCCGTCGAAATCGACGAAGAGCGGATTCGCGATGGCCATGGTGAGGACACCGCACTGATTGAGGTTCCCGTCCGTGAGCTCCGCGAGGGTCTGGTTGGTGACGTTGCAGCTCCCGAAGACGCCGCACGAAGGCTCACCCGGGCCACACAGGCGACACGGATTCAGGCTGCAGGCGCGCGGCAGGATCGACTGCGGGTTCATCGGGAAGAGCGGCTTCGACACGTTGTCGGTGCCGCGGACCACCACCATGATCCACGAGTCCTGCGCGATCGAGACTCCCTGTACCGACGCCGACTCGAGGCGGAAGTCGCCGTTCACCGGCACCGTGCTCTTCGTCGGCGTCAGCACGAAGCTCGGCGTCGCGGAGCAGACCTTCTTCGTGCTGCCGAGGAAGTTCGGCGCCGAGGTGACGCACGAGGGATTGCTGTTCACGTAGATCTCGACGCGGTCGTACTCCGCCCACGTCGGGCTCTGGATGTCGACGTGCACCGTCGCGGTGCCGAGGGTCGCCGGCACGAGCAGCGGATCCGCCAGATCGTGGCTTGCCACCGCCCCGCCGTCGCCGACGACGCTGACGCGCACGAAGGGACCGCTGGTGCAGACGTTGCGGCCCGCGTTCACGCTGTTCGCGAGCGCGTCCGGATCGAGCAGCGCCGGATCGTCCGTGGCCGACGCCAGCATGTTCCGCGGGCCGCCCGCCTGGACGATCGTCGTCGAGTGCGTGTCCGAGTCGCAGACGATGCCCTTGCGCTGCAGCGGGTGCGCGGCGTCGAAGCGGTTCAGCATGTTGATGTAGTCGCCGAGATTCTCGCCGATCGCGAGCGCGTTCTGATCGCGGCTGCTCTCGATCCAGAGCTCGAGCGCGGTGAGCTCGTCGGTGTAGAGATTCGTGAGCGCCGGGTTCTGGCGGAGCTTCGTCGGCACCGTGCTCGACTGCGGCGGCGTCTGGGTCGTGTCGATGCCCGACGTGCGGAAGTAGCCGAGCGTACCGCTGTTGAAGTGATTCGCCTGCACGACCGTCGCATTGTGCGGCGCGCCCTTCGCGAGCGAGGCCATCTCGTCGACGCTCAGGTCGTAGCTGCCGTCCGACGGGTAGCCGAGGCCGGGTGATACGCCGGCGCGCCCCCAATCGATGGCGCCATTGGTGACGCTGCCCGGCACGAGATCGAGCGGATAGGCACCGAAGTGCCCGCTGTCGAAATAGGTGATCTCGTTGCTGACGCCGGCCTTGATCATCGACGACGCGCCGAGCGCCGCGACGTCCGCGGTGAGATCGGTCTTGAAGTCGTGGTCGCTGGCGACGAAGTAATCGACGCCTTCGGCGAGCATCGTGACGATCCGCTCGCTCTTCGAGACCACCGAGTCCGGGCTGTTGATGAGGTGGACGTGATGGTCGGCCGAGACGAAGCCCGTCGTGTCGACGACCGGCACCACGCTCGCCGTCACGACCTGCGGCGTCGACGCCGTCCCCGCGACGACCGTCAGGCTCTGCTTCGACACGGAGTACTCGGGGCCGTGCGAGACCTTTCCAGCACAGTGGGATCCGAAGCTTGGAATTCACGTGACTTGAAGTCGCGG
>JADMIO012741720.1_pt1 | contig 14477 bp, 9 predicted proteins | sample 8958161 | NCBI WGS metagenome assembly JADMIO01 (sample SAMN16585339, study PRJNA669376) | soil metagenome | isolation source: Crop rotation soil | place: USA: Cullars Rotation, Alabama | collected 2011 | reverse complement strand
CTTTCCCCCGCCGGCCCCCGCCACTTTGATCGCGCTCACGGCGCCCAACAGTTCGCCCAGGAAGCCCGTTGCCTGCGCCAGCGCGGCCCTGCTGCGCTGCCGGTAGGTGGTGATCGGCCCCTTGGCCTGGTTGACCAGCACTACGATGGCGGCCAGGGGCACGAAGGCCACCAGTGTCAGCCCCGCGTTGATCCGCAGCAGCACCACCAGCGCCACGATGACGGTGACTGTCCGCGCAAACAGGTCGAACCAGGCATCGATTGACTCCACCACCTCCTCGACATCGTCCCTGAAGCGGCTCAACGCCGCCCCCGGCGACTCCGTCAAGGCCACCACGGCCGGACCGTCGAGCACCGCTCGCAGCAGGTTGCGGCGTAGCAGGGCCATGCTTGTGTGCAAGACGCTGCCCCAGCTATAGGAGAGCCCCGCGCCGGCCACTAGCCCGGTGAGTTCGGTCAAGACCAGCACCACCAGGAGCCCATACACGCCGTCCCCGGCCGGCGCGCCCGGCGCCAGCGCGTCGAAGAAAGCTCGTGCGACCAAGCCCAGCGGTATCGGCAGCCCGAACACGATCAGCGAGCACGCCAGCGCCCCCAGGAAGGCCTGCGGATGCAACCGTCCAAGCCGCCACACGGCGTACCGCACCGTCATACCAATACCTCTCCTCTCCCCCGGCGGAGCAGGGCGGCGTACCGCGAGGTGCCCTGCGCGGCCAGCGCCGCCCGCGTCCCGTGTTCCACCACCTGCCCATCCTCCAGCACCACGATCTCGTCGGCGCGTTCCACCGTGGCCAGCCGATGGGCGATCACCACGGCCGTGCGCCCCGCCAGCAGCCGCTCCACCGCCTGTTCAACCCGTGCCTCGGTGGCCGGGTCCAGCCGTGAGGAGGCCTCGTCGAGGATGACCAGGCCCGGATCGCGTAGGAACACCCGTGCCAACACCAACAACTGCGCTTCGCCGGCCGACATGCCGCCCCCGCCGGCCACCAGTGGCGTATCCAGGCCGGCAGGGAGCGCTGCGGCCCACCCATCCAGACCCACTTCGGCGAGCGCGGCGAGGACTGCGCTGTCGGGAATGTGGGGGTCAAACAGGGTCAGGTTGTCCCGCAGGCTCGACGCGAAGAGCTGTACTTCCTGTGTCACGACCCCTACCCGCCTCTGCACGTCGGCCAGCCTCGCACGGCGCAGGTCTACGCCGCCCAGCCGCACCGTGCCCGCCGTGGGATCGTAGAGGCGGCACAGCAGGCGCGCCAGCGTCGTCTTGCCGCTTCCCGTGCGCCCGAGCACGCCCAGCACCCGCCCCGGCGCCAGCAGTAGGGAGACCGCACGGAGTTCCGGCTCACTGGGCGAGTTGCCCTCACCGTCCCCGGTCGGATCGTTCCATCCAGGGACGCGCGGATAGGTGAGTGAGGCCCCGTTTAGCTCTACACTCAGCGCCCCGTCCGGCAGCATTTCGCCCGGACCATCCACCAGCGAGGGCCGTGCCGCAGCCAGTTCGCGCACCCGACTGATGCTGGCCGCCGCCCCCTGAAAGCTGCGCGCCTCGCGGGTCAGCTGGCCCAGCGGCTCGCGCAGCATCGCCGTGTACTGGAAGATCAGGTAGACCGTTCCCACCGTGAGCGTGCCGCCGCGTACCAGGTAGGCGCCCAGGGCCAGTGCCGCCGCCGCGCCCAGGGTAAAGACGCCGGTCGTGACGCCGCCGAGTACCCCACCCAGGAACATCGCGGTGCGTCCCCAGTGGATCATCGCCCGGAGCCGCCGGCTAAAGCCGGTCATGGCCTCATTCGCCGCGCCGACCGCCTGGATCTCCACCAGGCCGGTCAGGCGCTCCTCCAGGAAACCGAACAGCGCCGCGCTGGCCCGCCGGGTCTCCAGGGCGTAGCGCGCCCCCGCCCCGCGCAGCCGGTCCATCACCAGCAACGCGGCGATGCAGAAGCAAAGCAGCACGAAGCCCACCCGCACATCCTCGCGGAAGAGCAGCACCAGGAGGCCGGCCAGCAGCACCGCGCTGTTGACCACGCGCAGGACGAACCGTGAGAAGAAGTGCTCCAGCAGCCCCACATCCCCATCAATCCGCTCGATCAACTCGCCCGGCGGATGGGCGTGGTGAAAGCTCATGTCCAGCGCCAGCACGTGCCGCGTCAGATCCTCGCGCAACGCGTTCGTGGTCAGCCAACCGAGGTTCTCGGCCACCGCCAGTTCGGCCAGGGCCACTCCCTGGACCAGCACGGCCACCCCCAGGTACAGCAGCGCCGCACCGGCCAGTGCCGGCATGGCCCCTCCCTGCTGTGCTGTGTCAATCCAGTACCGCACGATCTGCGGCCGGGCAAGGTCCAGCCCGATGAGCGCCAGGAGCAGCGCGGCCAGGGTTGCCACCCAGCGCCAGCGCGGCCCCATGTACCGCCGCAACAGCCCACGGTACGTCGTCGCATGCTCCTCTATCAACCGTCTCCACCTTTCGCCGGGGACCCTCGTCGCCGCGCCACGCCGGAGCGCGCACGGACGTGCTTTCCGGGTGGGTCGCCCAATGCAGGCCCGCGGTCGCATGCCGGCACGAGGCGCACGCCATCCAGCGCGGCCAGGGCCTCAGGACCGCTCAGCCATGGGGGACCTGCCCGCCACAGAGAGGCAACAGGAATGATCTCCTCGACGTACCGACGGAGCGAGGACGGCGGGGTCGTGCCATAGCTCCACGGTTGTTGGATCCGGCGACTCGGTAGTAGCAGAACACAGGCACCGGAGGCGCGCCATCAGGCGGGCGCGCAGGTCCGAGACCGGCCAACCGCAGAATATGGTGGGACGTCCCAATAGTGGGACGCCCGCTGTCAGGCGAGTCGAGCCTGCCCCGGGCACGGAGACGGCGGCGCCGTACGGCCCACCGTCGCGTGCACAGCCAGGCGACCGCCTCGCCAGACCGCCACGTGGCGCGCGAGGGAGGCTGCGGGAGAGGTGCGTCGCATGGTGCCGCGCTCCTTTCTGCCCCGTGCGGGCGCTCTACGGTCGGGCGGCATGGTCGCCACCGAACGGGCGCGGGGCGCCGTGGAGGCTCTGCCGATTACCACCAGGGTACAGCAGTCGGCCCGCCGGCGCAAGGGGCGCCGGCAGCTCAGAAGGTGACCTACCCCAGAGTGGTCCTGCGCGAGCAGATTCAGAGCAGCGTCCGGCCTCCGCAGGGGGGTGATCGAGAGTGACGCGCCCGGGCGCGCCGGTCGTGACGCCACGGCGTGACGCGGCCTTGCTACACTGGAGAGAGCATCACGGGGCAGCCCCGGTCGGCGGGTGCCACCTGAGCACCACCGGGCGCCCGCTGGGGTAACAAAGGCTTCCCATAACGATAACCACAAGAGGAGGACAGAGAGATGGCGACTGGGCAGACCCCCGCGCCCGAGAACGAACAGGACAGCACCCCGGAATGGGCACGACAACTCGCGCAGCGGCGTCGTGAGCACCATGCGGCCCCGGCGCCGCCACAGAAGGGCGCCGACGAGTGGGTCCCCGAGGCAATCACGGCGCTGGAGCAGCTCTTCGATCAGGCCATTGCCCAGGCCAATCTGGCCTTCGAGGTGGCCGCACTGCAAGATTCCCTCTCTCGGGATGGCACCGTCATCGTGGCCACCGGTCCCACCGGAGCACGCCAGATCAGCTACTTTGTGAGCCTCCGCAGCGTCCACGGCCACGGCTCCGGTGGGGCGGTGATCTCCACCAGCGTGACCAGCGCGGTGATCTATATCGTGCCCCGGGTGAGCGCGGGCACTCCCCACTGGTTTGTGCTGCCCACAGGGGCAGCCTTCGATCTGGCGGCGGTGCAGGACCTGTTCCTGGCCGTCTTCGGCGACGATCCGGCGGCGACCAGCCGTATCTCCCCCTGGTTTACCATCAGCGGCAGCTAGACGCCGGCCCCTGTGCCCGCACGGGCTGAGACGGCCACTCCGGCCACCTCCACCATGCCAAGACAGCGACGAGCGAGGGATGGATTCCATCCCTCGCTCGTCGCTGTCTTGGCAGTGGCGTCGGCTTGCCCGGCGCTGCAGGCCAGAGATCGCTGGCTAGGCTACGGCCTTGACGTCCACGGTGGCGCCCACCTCGGTCAACTTCGTCTTGATGTTCTCGGCCTCTTCCTTGCTCACGTTCTCCTTGACCGGCTTGGGCGCGGTGTCGACCAGTTCCTTGGCCTCGCGCAGGCCCAGGGCGGTCAATTCGCGCACCACCTTGATCACGTTGATCTTGTTGGGGCCAATCTCGGTCAGGGTGGCGGTGAACTCGGTCGGCTCGACCTTCTCCTCCTCCGGCGCGGCGGTGGACGTGGCGGTCGGCGCGGCCACGGCGACGGCCGCCGCTGCGGCCTTCACGCCGAAGCGCTCCTCGAAGGCCTTCACAAAGTCGGCGATCTGCACGACTGTCATGCCGGCAAACTCGTTAAGAAGCTCCTCTGTCGACAGAGCCATGGTGGTTTCCTCCTACAGTCATTACATGCGATTGGCGGGCGGGTTGTTCAGTGGTCGCTATACTGTTGCGTAGCATCAAGGAGAAGCGTGCCCCCTCAGGCGGCGCTGCCCTCGCGCTGCTGGCGCAGGGCTTCGAGCACCATGGCAAGCTGCTGCGCGGGCGCGTTTAGCGTGCCGAGCAGGGTGCTCAGCGGGGCCGAGATGGCGCCCAGAGCGCGGCCCAAAAGCTCCTCGCGGCTGGGTAGGTCGGCGATGCGGGCCACGTCTTCGCCGGCCATCGCGCGGCCGGACACGATCCCGCTCTTGATGCTGATCACACCACGCGTGCTGCGGACCACGTCGTTGATCGCGCGCGTCCCCGCGGCCTCGTTGTCATAGATAAAGGCCACGGCGTTGGCCTGAGTCAGCAGGCTGTCGACACCCGTAATGTTGACGCGGCGGGTCGCCTCGCGGAAGAGCGTGTTCTTGACCACCTTGAGTTCGACGTTCTGCCGGCGCAGCTGATTGCGCACGTCGGAGAGCTGACTCACAGTCATGCCCGAGTAGGTCACCATCACGGCCAGTTTGCTGCGGGTCATCTTGTCGGTCAGATCGTCGATGATCTTGGCTTTTCGCTCTGTAGGCATTCTTCTTCACCTCCTTCTCTGTGGGCTGATCGGGGCTGCCGTGCGCTCGCCAGCACTGCCTCTTGCCCCCCTGGAGAGGCAAAAGAAAAGGGCCTCAGATAACCTGAGGCCCTGGAGACACACTGTCAGGCACGTCCGCCGGTGCGCCGTGAGGAAGCCGTGCCCCAGGGCGACGGTCCGCACAACGCCGGGAACATGCGACAAGCTCCGCCTCGGCGGGTTCGATTAAGCCCTCCTCCGGGTGGAGGGAGGGGCGCCCGCAGTCATCAGCGAGGTAGACGCACACGATGGGGGACGCCCGGCGGCACCCCACCACACCAAGTATACACCACCTGGAGGCTGGTGCAAAGGTCCGCACAGGACGGGATGACGGGGAGGATGAGACGGTGGGTACGTCCAGCCGCGCCCTTGACAGCATCCTCGGCGGCTGCTATTAATTAAACGGGTAGTCAAGAGAGGATGGGCCATGGCGCGGACGGCAGCGGGGCCGCCTGGCGAGGAGCGGCAGCACCAGATCATGGAGGCGGCGCTGCGCGTGTTCTCGCGCAAGGGGTTTGACGGGGCGACCACCAAGGATATCGCCGCCGAGGCGGGGGTGACGGCCGGCCTGATCTACCACTACTTCGAGGACAAACGCGCCCTGCTGGAGGCTATCGTGACGGAGCATAGCCCCGTCGGTGCGGCCACCGCCGCGCTGGGTCAGCTGGAGGACATGGCCGAACTCGACCCGCGTGTGGTGCTCCCTCTGCTGGCCACGACCCTGCTGGCTGGGATGGAGGAGCGCGAGAACGGACCGGCCTTCCACCTGCTGACTGGGGAGGCCATGCACGATACGGCCATGCGGGAGCGCTTCAACGTGGGGATCGCCCGGGCTGTGGAGACCCTGACCGACTATCTGCGCGGCCAGATCGCTCGTGGACGCCTGCGCCCGCTTGATCCGGGCCTGGTGGCTCAACTGTTCCTGGGCAGCCTGATCAGCACGGTGATGCGCCGTGCCTGCATGGGCGACGTGATGCTCTGCCGCTATAGCCGCGAGCAGATCGCCGCTACTGCCGTGGAGATGATCCTGGGCGGGTTGGAGGTTCCTGTGGCGTCCGCCGGGGCCACGAGGACAGACTGAGGTCCCGCACCCTTTTATCCTCCCCATCTGGGGAGGTGCAAGAGAGGGCGCCGGTCGTCTATACTATTAATTGAGCGTTCAAGCAACGAGGGACGAGGGCACAACAAGGGAGGAAAGTGAGATGGCGAGCCTAGCAGCTGGCACGGCGGCCCCGCCGGCGGCGCCGTTCAAGATGTCGGTGATCATGCTGCCGCTGGTAGCAATCATCCTTGGCACGTTCATGGCTATTCTCGACAACACTGTGGTGAACGTGGCCCTGCCCACCTTGGTCAAGGCCTTCAACAGCGACCTGCAGGTAATCGCGTGGGTGGTCACCGGCTATATGCTGGCCCAGGCGGCCGTGATCCCCCTCTCGGGTTGGCTCTCCGACCGCTACGGCGCCAAGCCGGTGTACATCACCTCCGTTGTCCTCTTTGCGCTGGGCTCCGCCCTCTGTGCCCTGGCCCAGACCGCTGCCATGCTGGTGGCCTTCCGCCTGCTGCAGGGCATCGGCGGCGGGATGTTGATGCCTGTGGGCATGTCGTTCATCTATCGTCTGGCTCCGCCCGATAAGCGTGGCGCGGTGATGGGCATGTTTGGTATCCCCATCCTGCTGGCCCCCGCCCTCGGCCCTATCCTGGGCGGCTGGCTGGTGCAGTATGCCGATTGGCGCTGGATCTTCCTGATCAACGTGCCCATCGGCGCCGTTGCCGTGGTGCTGGCCCTGCGCACTCTCCCTGCCCTGGCCGCTCAGCGCGCTGCCGGCGCCCTGGATACGGCCGGCGCCCTCCTGGCCCCCCTGGGCTTCGCCGCCGTGACGTACGGCATCAGCGAGAGCACCAGTGACGGGTGGACAGGCTCGCACACGCTGGCCGGCCTGGCCGTGGGCATCGTGGCCCTGATCCTCTTCGGCGTGCGTGAGCTGACCACAGAGCGCCCTCTGCTGGAGCTCCGCGTTTTCCGCAGTATCGACTTCACCCTTGCCAGCATCACCCAGTGGACGACGGGGGTGGCCCTGTTCGGCGCCATGTTCCTGATCCCCCTCTTTCTGCAGCAGGTGCGGGGCTATGGCGCCTTCGAAACCGGTGTGATCACCCTGCCCATGGCTGTCGCCGCAGGGATCTTCATGCCGGTGGGCGGCACCCTCTTCGACAGGATCGGCGCGCGGCCCCTGGTGATCGTGGGCCTGGTCCTCGTCACCATCTCAAGCTGGATGCTCAGCCATCTGACCGCCACGACCACCGGGGGCGACCTGATCTTGCCGCTAGCCCTGCGCGGCATGGGCATGGGCTTGATGATGATGGCCCTGAACACTCACATACTCAACGCCGCCCCCCGCCACCTGGTCAACCAGGTGACCTCGCTGACCAGCGCCCTGCAGAACGTCTCCGGCTCTCTGGGCATCGCCACCCTGGCGACAATCCTGCAGACCCAGGCCGCAGTGCACATCGCGCCCGCCCAGAAGTCGATCGCCGGCTTCACCAAGGAGGCCATGGGCCGCTATCTGGCCACCCATCACGTGGCGCCGCCCGCTGCGGGGGCCAAACCGGGGCCGTTGCCCCACGAGGTCGCCGTCGCGGTCGGCCAGTTCGCCACCACGGCGTTGCACAACGCCATGACCATGGCCTTCAACGACACCTTCCTGGTCACTGTGTGGGTTGGCCTGGGCGGCATCGTCCTGGGCCTGACCCTGCGGCGCCGCCCGGTCGCCGCGCAGGCCCCCGGTGCCGAGGAGACCACCGAGGACGGGGCTGCCGAGGGCGCCTTCGGCCTGGCGATGTAGCGCACCGCCTGTGCCCTCCCCGGCAGTGCTGAGGAGACGCCCCTCTTCCAGCACGCATGACACGCAACGGGGCCGCCTGGATGTCTCCCGGGTGGCCCCGTTGCGTTTGTCTGGAAGGAGCCTGACTGGCGGAGTACCGCCCGGACAGGGCATCATGGGGGAGCGCGCATCTCCCGCCGGCTCGTCCTGCCGGGGAGTTGCCTGGCCCAGTCTCGATGAGGAGAAGGAGACGGCGCGGTATGGCGGCCCCACGCGCATCCGGTCCGGTGGCTGCCACACAGGCGGAGGCCTTCGGCACAGGGCGCTCTCCCCGCGAACAGTCCTGGGTCACCGTACTGCTGCTCTTCGTGGTGGCCGGCGTGGTGGAGTCGCTTGTCTTTGGCCACCTGGGCGCCTTTACCCCGCTCTATCTGCGGCAACTGGGCGTGCACGGCAGCGACGTGGGCCGCTGGACCGGCGTGCTGGCCGCCTCGGCTTTTGTGTTGGGTCTCCCGCTGGCGCCCTTTTGGGGTGTGTGGGCCGATCGCTACAGCCGCAAGCTGATCATCGTGCGTAGCGCCTACATCGAGGCCCTGCTCTTCCTGGTCGCCGCGCTGAGCCAGGGCCCGTGGCACCTGCTGGCGGCCCGCTTGCTCGTGGGTCTCGTGCTGGGGAACAGCGGGGTGCAGATGGCTGTGCAGGCAGCCATCACGCCTCGGGCGCGCACCGGGTTCGCCATCGGCATGATCGCCGCCGCCCCTGCCGTCGGCACCTCCGTGGGGCCGGCCATGGGCGGCTTGATCATCGCCCACGGCAGTATCCGCCTCTTGTTGGGGCTCGATGCGGCCCTGACCCTGCTGGTCGCCGTGGCCATGACGCTCTTGCTGCGTGAACCAGCCCGCTCGCGCCCCACCGATGCCCGCGTCGCCGTGTTGTTGCGCCGTGCCCTGGCGGGTGTCCTCCAGTCGCCGCTGGCCTCCCGGCTGTTCGCCGCCCTCTTCGTGGCCCTACTTGGCGCCCAATTGACCCTCCCCTATGTGCCGCTGCACATCCAGGCCCTCTATCACGGCCCGGCGGCGGGCCTGGCGCCGGCTATCGGCTGGCTGCTCACCGCCGCGGGCGTGGCCGGCACGGTGGCAACTCCCCTGTGGGGGCGCCTGGGCGATCGCTTCGGCCATGTGCGGGTGTTGCGGCTCACCCTTCTGCTCTCGGCACTGGCGCTGGCCGCCCAGGCCGCAGCGCCCACGCTGGGCCTGTTCGGCGGGGCGCGCCTGGCCTATGGGGCTGTGCAGGTCTCGCTCAGCGCCCTGACCTTCGCTGCCCTGGCCATGGGCGTGCCCGAGGAGCAGCGCGCCTCTATCCTGAACCTGGCTATGTTCCCCTTCTACCTGGCCGCCGTGCTCGCCCCGGCCGCCGCGACGCTCCTGCTGCCGTTGGGCGTGCCTGTACTATTCCTGCTCTCCGGCGTCGTCTCGCTCCTCGCCCTGCCCCTCCTGCTGGCCGTGCCCGTCGTGCCGCGGGCCGCCGAGGCCCACCGCTCTTGACAGCCTCCGCGTCTTCCCTGCCTCGCCCGCCTGCGTCTACACATAAGGAGTGCCATGCTGGATGCCAGCCCGCCATCCGAACGCCCTTCCCTCGTGGCGTCGTTCGACCTGGGCACCACCACGGCAAAAGGGGTGCTGGTAGACATAACGACTGGGAGTGTGGTGGCTGAGGGGAGCGTGGAGTATCCCACTGCCCACGGAGAGGGCGGCACTATCGAGCAGGAGCCCGCCGACTGGTGGGCGGCCACCTGTACTCTGGCGCAGGGCTTCTGGCGCGCCGGGCATGATCCCGGCGGCGTGGCCATGATCGCGCTGACCGGCCAGATGCAGGACGTGGTCATGATCGATGAGGCCGGGCAGGCCCTGGGGCCGGCCATCCTGTACTCTGACGCGCGGGCGGGAGACGAGGCGGCGACGGCGCGGGCGGTGCTGGAGAGGTCGGGCGTACCGGCGGCGGAGGCGTCCATCGTGGACGCTACCGCCCCCCTGGCCAAGCTCCTGTGGCTGCGGGCACATGAGCCGGCACGCTGGGCGGCCTGCCGGCGGGTGCTCTTCGGCGCCAAAGACTATGTGCTGGCCCGCCTCACGGGGGTTGCCGCCACCGATGCCACCACGGCGGGCACCACGGCCAGCCTCGACCCTCTGCGCCGGCAGTGGCGCGCGGCATGGTGGGCAGCGCTGGGGCTCGATCCTGCCCTCTTGCCTGCCCTGCTCCCAGCCGGCGGGGCCGCCGGCGTGGTGGCCGACGTAGCCGCCGCGCAGACCGGCTTCGCGCCGGGCACACCGGTGGCCGCGGGCATGGGCGACGCAGCGGCGGCCACCCTCGCCGCAGGCGTGGTGGCGCCCGGCGACGTCTATCTCTATCTGGGCACCTCGGCCTGGGCCGCCACGGTCTGCCTCGCGGAGGACGCACCCGCAGGAGGACGTGGCAGTGCCGGTCAGTTTTATCTGCCCTACGTGGTGCCGGGCACGCTGATCGCAGCGGCGCCGCTGCTCAACGCCGGGAGCGCCCACCACTGGATCATGATGGTGCTGGGCCTGCGGCGCGGGGAGGAGTACGACTACGACGGTTTCGAGAGCCTGCTCGCGGCAGCGCCGGCCCGTAGCGCGGGGGCGCTGTTCCTGCCCTATCTCAACGGCGAGCGCTGCCCGGTGCAGGAGGGCCGCCCCATGGGCACCTTCCTGCGCCTGGGGGCGCGCACCGGGCCGGCCGAGCTGGCCTGGGCCGTCCTGGAAGGGATTACCTTCTCCCTGCGGCAGGTCCTGGAGGCGCTGGGGTCCCTGCCCCGCGAGGTGCGCCTGGTGGGAGGCATGGCCCGCAGCGGCACCTTCCGCCAGTTGGTGGCCGATGTGTGCGGCGTGACGGTCCACACCCCTGCCTTGCCTGCCACAGGCACGGCCCTGGCGGCGGCGCTGCCCGTGACCGTGACCCTGGGCCGTTTCGCTACCCTCGACGAGGGGGTGCACGCCTGGTTGCCCGCACCTGCGGGCACAGTGTCCCCCGACCCTGCGCGGGCGCGGGACTACCAGGACCTCTATCGGGCCTATCAGCGGATCTACCCTCTTGTCGCACGCCTGGATGGCTAAACGGCGTCGTTCCCCTCGGGAGTGGACGGAGCGGTACGGCCTGCGGGTACAATGCCAGCGCGCGCGTCGGCGCAGGCAGCCTTCAGCTCACGCTCTCGCCAACGAACATCACCGACACGGGGCGTGTACAATGCGGGAGAGAACGAATTGACGCGGGCTATCTGGGGGGAGCAGCGCCCCATCGGGCGCCCCCCTAGCCCGCCGTCCGGTAACCCTTTGACTGCCTGCTCACCCAAGGAGGAAGACTGCGATGACGAGCACGGCGCCCATCTCTGAAACGTATCGTCCCTTCGTCGAGTCAGATCCCCGCGAGGAGCCTGCGGCCCTGCGGGCACGCATGGACGACCAAGGTTATCTCTTCTTCCGCAGCCTTGTGCCGGTAGAGGAGGTGCTGCCGGTGCGGCGTGCCGTCCTTGAGCAATGCGCCGCAGCAGGCTGGCTCGACCCCGCCCATGACCTGATGGAGGCGGTGGTGGCGCCGGGCATGCAGCCCACCATGGAAGGCAAGCAGGAGTACAACGCGGTCTACCGCAAGGTGCTCAAGCTGCCGCCCTTCCACGACTTCCCCTGCCGCCCGGCGCTGATGGAGATGGCCGCGCTCCTGCTGGGTCCCGAGGTCTTCGTGCATCCCCGGCGCATTGGACGGCTGACCTTCCCCAACTACACCGGGGCCACTACGCCGCCCCACCAGGACCATTTCTACATCCGTGGGACCGTCAACACCTATTCCTGCTGGGTGCCTCTGGGCGACTGTCCCGTGCCTCTGGGCGGGCTGGCGGTGTGGTCGGGCAGCCACAGCGGCGGCTTCATCGAGCACAGCGTGCACCATCCGGGTGCGGTTGGTGGCCATGCCGTGCCGGTCATGCCGGGCGAGGCCGTCTGGCACACGGCCGACTATCGGGCCGGCGACGCCCTGTTCTTCACTAGCTTCACTGTCCACAAGGCGTTGCCCAACCTCACCGGCACCCTCCTGCGCGTCTCTACCGACAACCGTTACCAGCGGCCCGCTGAGGAGATCCATCCCAGCGCACTCAGGGCGCACCTCAACCTGGACTGAGCGGGGCCACCTGCCGGCCGGAGGGATCTCGTGCTAGCTAGTGGCGCCGGGCGCTGCCCCGGTGCTGGCCGTGCCGGCGGGCGCCCCTGTCTCCGGCCCGGCAGCAGGCGCGTGAGGGGCCGGGGTCGGCACAGCCTGCCGCCAGTTGGCCAGACGCATGGCGAAGAGGACCACCACAAAGGGGGCGCCCAGAAAGGCCACGCCCATCCGCGGCCACTCCTCGCTCTCGAACTGCGGCTCGACATGGGCGCCGGTGGCCTGCATATGGAACGATGAGAAGTAGAGTACGGCGCAGGCCACCACCATGATGTAGCCAAAGAAGAGCATCACGCGGGCATGGCGGGGGAAGAAACGGCCCCCGCCATTGGTGATCGACTCCCCCGACATGGTGACGTCCCACAACAGGGCCAGCACCAGGATGACCGCCTGGGCCACGGAGAACCTGCCGCCTACGTCCATCGCCTGGCCGTAGAGATCGAACAGCCAGTGGACGATGGTCAGGCCCACAGTGGTGCCCAGCATGAGGGTCAGGGGGGTGGCCAGGCGGTCCTGCCACCGGCGACGGCCCAGCACAGCCAGGGCGATCAGGCAGAGCAGGGCGGCCACCGCCAGGCGCAAGCTGGCTCCGGCGATGCTCCAACTGAAGCCGCCGCCGGCCTCGTGTATCAGGGCCAGCACACTCGGCCACGTGCTGGGGGCGTAGAATAGACCCACACAGGCCACCAGCAGCGCGCCGGCTGTCAGCAGGCCACCACTGCCATGCCGCGCCCTCCGCACCACGAGCAGCGCGCAGAGCAGCGCCGCCGCCAGCCAGAGCAGGCCCGACGCGGCGGTAACCGCTTGTGTCACCCTTGTGCCGGCGGCGTCCCCACCGGCGGGAGTCTCTTCCTCGGGCAACACCTGCGGCACCCAGGAATCGGCGATGGCGGAGTACCCTGCCGCCTGATCCAGCGGGCCACTCATCATGGTGGGCGGCGCGGCGCCACACACGAACCAGACCCTGCCCGGGGTGCTCCACTGCCAGGCCAGGCCGGAGAGTCGGTGCCCGGCGCTGTCCCGCAACGCAAAATCGGTGCGCTTGCCGAGGTCGGCGGTATGGCTACTGGTCAGATGGTAGCTCGGGTATTCGACCGCCAACCAAGCCGGCAGCAGTGCCGCGCCCCGGCCACCCGTCACCACGCCCACGCGGTCGGCGGCGATGGTGATCAGGCTGGCCGAGCTACCGGTGCTCCCCTGATTCGTGAAGGTGATCTGCGTGAGGTGACGTTCGCCGCCCGCTCGCTCTACCGTCACTAGCCAGCCCGCTGGATAGCGCACACTGAAGGTGGGCGCTTCCTCGTGGCGGTAGACGGCAAGGGGCCAGCCTGCTACGTACTCCACGCTGCGCGCGGCAGCGTCGAAGGCGGGGCCCTGCAAGAGTAACGACAGCCCGTAGACGAAGCCCCACAGCGCCAGGGCACACAAGGCGGCGGCGCTCTGCGGCAGGTGCGGTCCCCAGCCATCGCGTGGCCGTGCCCTGCTTACGAGGGCCAGCAGCCCGGCCAGGGCCAGCATGGCGCCCAGGCTGCCCGTCACCAGGCTCAGGTTCGCGCCCTGGCGCAGGCTATCGGAGGCTACCCCCAGCCCCACGGTCAGGGCCACCACGGCCAGCAGCACGCGGCCCCGCCACCCCCGCCCGGCGCCGGTCACCGTGCTAGCCAGACGCTGCCCCAGCACATCGGCCCAGTCCGCGAAATCGACGCCGGCCAGCACCAGCACAGGGATGAGATACAGCTCGATGCCCTCAAGTTGCTTGGTCACCAGCGTGCCGGCCAGCATCGGCATACCCATCGCGATGGCCGCCCACCAGGCGCTGCCGTAGAAGATCAGGAGACAGGCCAACAGCGCGCCAAACGTGACAATCTGCACCCGCACGGGATGGGTGGCGGTATGGTGGCCCCGCCGCCGGTTCCAGAGGTCGCGGGCCAGGCTCACCAGCGTGATCACGGGCAAGCCCGCCAGCGCGCCGAGGGTGATCAGACGGCCGGGCGCACCGTCGGCGGCGACCAGAGGCAGGTGGGGCACGACGTTCAGGCCAAAGACGGCCAGGGCCGCCACCCGCACCACGGGATGGGCGTGCAACGCGCCAGCCAGCAGATAGCTCCAGGCCAGGGCCAGAAACAGGACACACACGCCGAAGATGGGCACCGGCAACTGCACCATCGTGTTGTCCACCAGGTCAACCGCCATCTGGGGCGCAGGGACCGTGCGCGCCAGGATCATCAGGGCGGTGGCCAGCACCTGGGCAATAGCCAGGCCGGTGATCAGCCGCAAGGGGCGATCCATCGTGCGAAGAGCGATCATCCGTTCGCGGGAAAG
>JADMIO011736224.1_pt1 | contig 14477 bp, 14 predicted proteins | sample 8958161 | NCBI WGS metagenome assembly JADMIO01 (sample SAMN16585339, study PRJNA669376) | soil metagenome | isolation source: Crop rotation soil | place: USA: Cullars Rotation, Alabama | collected 2011 | reverse complement strand
CGTCGAGCTCGGCTCCGAAGTACCGCGCGTGCGGGTCGACGACAATCTCGCGGGGGTCGTTGCGCGCGGCGAGGCCTTGACGGATCAGCTCGTCGAAGCGGAACTGTTGAGGGCCGGCCACGTCAACCGTGCCATTCACTGGCGCGCCCGCGGCGATCCGGCCGACCGCCTTGGCGACGTCATCGGCCGCGATCGGCTGAATGAGCACCGGGGGCAGCCGAACCGTCGTTCCCTCGGTGGCGTCGTCGGCGATGCGCTTGATGAACTCGAAGAACTGCGTCGCGTGAACGATCGAGTACGGGATGCCGCCACTCTTGATCAGCGCTTCCTGAGCGTTCTTCGCTCGGAGGTAAGGACTATCGGGAATACGTTCGGTCCCCACCACGGAGAGCGCGACGTAGTGCTTCACACCGGCGCCAGCCGCGAACTTGAGGAGGTTGCGCGTCGAGGTGGTGAAGAACTCCATGACGGCCTTCTCCTCGAACGACGGAGAGTTCGAGACGTCGACGACGACTGACGCGCCCTGCAGGACCCCTGCTAGACCCTCGCCGGTCAGGGTGTTGACGCCCGTGTCTGGCGACGCCGGTACGGCCTCATGGCCGTGCTCTTTCAGCCCGGTCACGAGCTTTGAACCGATGAGGCCGCTGCCGCCGATAATGACGAGTTTCATGATCGATGTCCTTTTCTACTGATGGCCTGTGAGAGCCGCCGCGATATCGGAGAGCCTCAAGGCTACCTCACTCGACGGGCGTGAAAATCGGTGCGCCTTTGTCCTTCACCAGGAACACCACGAACTTCGCCGGCTTCGTGGGGCTCGCATTTTTGCCCACGATGTGCACGTCGTCCGGCCCCTCGTAGAAGGTCTGGCCCGCCGTCAATGTGACGGGAGCCCCGCCTTTGACCTGCATGAGGATTGAGCCTTCCAGCACATAGACCAGCGCTTGCGCTTTATGCGTATGCACTGGGTCCGTACCTCCCGGCGGGTACTCGACCGTGATCATCGTGAGTTCTTTGCCCGGACCCGCGACGAGATCTTTGGACAAGAGCGGGCGGACTGTGGCCTCCTGGGCCGCGAGTGTGGTGCCCGCAATCGACAACGAAAGGACCAACGCTGCTGTGCTCTTCATCTCCGTTCCCCTAACCGCGGTTGCAGGTTGTCCGAATCTGCAGTGGCCGCTGCTACGAGCCATTGACCGGACTCGGCGCTGCGTTGTGACAGATGGCAAAGAGGCTGCGTGATGGCCATCGTCGAGGACGGGTCCAGGCTCGGTGGATCGGTCAACCCGCTCCGTCTCATTGAGTGGGTCGCCTGACAATTTCAACGAGATGGTTGAAGAATCACTGTTCTGGCTGTTCGGGCGCAGCGTGCGCCGCCGAGCGGGGCACGACAACGACCGCGACATGGGCGTTACGTAAAACGCCGTAGGCTATCGAGCCAGGTTTGCGCGGTTCCGGGTCCTCGGACTGTCCCAGGCCCAAGACGACGAGACTTGCTTCGTGCTCGACCGCCAGCGCCGCGATGGTATCGACCGGACGGCCAATCGATACGACGCAGTCAGTGTGCGTATCGCGCAAGCTGGCGGCCAATCTCGCCAGCATTCGCTGTCCGGATGCAACGCGTTCACTTTCAAAATCGGCTACTAATACCTGCCACCGGAGCGGCACGACCAGAAGCTCCACAACGTGAGCAAGGACAAGGGGGACCTGTATCTCGGAAGCGAGGTCGGCCGCCCACTGCGTGGCAGCCATCGCACTCTCGCGAAAGTCGGTCGCCAGGAGAATCCTTTTGAGCTGAACGCCTGGATGCTCGAGGGCCGGTGCGGTTACTGCTCCTGAAGGCACCGCAAGGACGGGCCACTCCGTCCGCCGCAACACTTGCTCCGTCGTCGAGCCGAGAAGGAGCTTCCGGAACCCTCCAAGCCCATGCGTGCCCATCACGATCAGCCCGGCGTCCAGCCTGCGCGCGGTTTCCCGAATTGTTTCTGATGGGTCTCCAACCATCACCTCCATCCGAACTTGTGATGCTTGTCCAGCGCCGTCCGGCAATGTGGCGTCAACAAACTCGCGCAGTGCTGGCTCCGCCTCTGTTCGCGTGAGATCGACACCAAGGCGAATTTCAGCGGCCTGGGCAAGCAATGGCTCGACGACAGACAGGACTGTCAGCTCTGCACGGCGGTAGCGCGCGATTGCTGATGCCCACAGAAGGGCCTGGCGGGATTGGTCGGACAGGTCAACAGGACAAAGTATCGAGCGCACGGTCAGCACATCCGCCTCCGCTTTGGCGTTCACATTGTTGACCGGAACCGGCAATCTTCTGTGACGTCGCCGCCATGCGGGTGATATCGCCTGGCGGCGCGACCTCTCAAGCTGTGCCAGCGCAGCTAATGCTCATGTGTCACATTCTGACGTGATGTCCGGTCTTGACGAATACACGGGGGCCTCGCTGGGCACGTCATTCAGGAGACACGCAGATGGGCACGATCACAACGAGAGACGTAGGCGCACGGCTGATCGCGGGCGTGAGTGTGCCTGATTCGCCGCTCATCACCGAGGTGGTCGAATACGCGCAGAAGCTCTACGAGCCTTATCTCTTCAATCACGCCATGCGATCGTGGCTGTTCGCGACGAGGATTGGGCAGTCGAGAGGCATCGAATGTGACCTCGAGGTGGTCGCGGTTGGAACCGTCCTCCACGACATCGGCCTTTCGGCCGCCATCACAGGCGCAAACCGGTTCGAGGTCAACGGCGCGGCCGCGGCTAGGGGGTTCGTCAAGGAACGAGGCATCTCGTCTCGCCGCGCGCAACTCATCTGGGACCTCGTCGCCCTCAACTCGACACCCTCAATCGCGCTTCACAAGGATCCGGAAGTAGCCCTGGGCACTATGGGGATAGGGCTCGACTATGGCGGGTTCTTCGTCGAGCAGGTCCCGTCAAGTGAGATGACCGAAGTTCTTCGAGCATTCCCGCGTCTCAAGATGAAAACCCAGTTCACAGAGACGTGCTGTCGTCTGGTCGCCGCGCGGCCGGAGACAACCTCCGACAATTTTCTGCGCGATTTCGGCGAGCGCTTCGTGCCCGGTTACAAGCCAATGTCGACCGTCGATTTGTTGATCAACGCGCCGTTTGAGGAATGATCAAGGACAATGCGATCGCACCAGCAACGCGCAGAGACTCGACCAATTCTTCACGGTGTAGCTGCGGCAGGGAACATGACATGACGCCCGAACGTTGGCCCGCTCTGCCGTATCACGCCTGGAAGGACACCTATGCGACGCTGCACATGTGGTCGCAGATCGTGGGCAAGATCGCACTCGCTCGCGCTGTTCCCGTCAATCACAGTTGGGGCATCGCGTTCGATGTGACTGCGCGCGGCTTGACGACACGGACGCTGCCGTACGGCGACCGGTCCTTCCGTGTGGCGTTCGACTTCATCGATCATCAGCTCGTGATCGAAACGTCCGACAGCAACCGGCGATCGCTGCCGCTGGCATCGCGAACCGTCGCTGATTTCTACCGCGAGGTGATGGCCACGCTGCGTGACATGGCGCTTCCGGTGACGATCTGGCCGATGCCGGTGGAGATTCCAAATCCGATCCCGTTCGACGAGGATACGGTCCACCGTTCGTACGACCCATCGTTCGCGAACCGATTCTGGCGCATTCTTTTGAAGATCCAGGCGACGCTGACGGCAAGCAGCTGCGACTTCGTCGGCAAGTGCAGCCCGGTGCACTTCTTCTGGGGGAGCTTCGATCTCGCGGTGACACGCTTCTCCGGCCGGCTGGCCCCGGCGCGCGAAGGGCCGGCGTTCATGCGCGACGCCTATTCGCACGAGGTGATCAGCCACGGCTTCTGGCCGGGAAGTCCCACGCTCCCCGAACCTGCGTTTTACGCGTACGCCGTTCCCGAGCCAGAGGGCTTCAAGGACGCCTCAGTCCAACCGGACGGGGCGTACTACCACCGGGAACTTGGCGAATTCATCCTCCCGTATGAGGCGGTTCGATCGGCAGCTTCGGCGGAGCGCGCCATCATGCAGTTCGTGAACAGCACTTACGCCAGCGCCGCAACCCTTGCCAAGTGGGATCGCGCGGCACTGGAGACCCAATCCGCGCGCAAGACGCAGAGGGACGACGCAAGCGTCACGCCTCCCAGCTGAGAATCAGGTGCGCTGCTCGGCCCGCAATCATGTGGGTCGGCGCGTTCGTCGGCCCCTGATGATCCGCGGCGAAAAGAGATAGACGGCCTTACCAGGACGGCCCGAGATCCATGGTGTCATCCCCGGAACACGGGCGTTGAGCCCGATGCCGTACGCCGATCGCCGCCCGCGTCCAAACGTTTCTTGAGCTCGCGGAGGTGCCGTTCGCCCGCCGCGAGCGCATCCGCGCTGGTGTGGACTGAGTAGGCACCCAGGTGCAGCTCGTACGAATGCGGCACGGCAGAGCCCAGGACGAAGGTTGCGCCGGTGCCTTCCGCTCCCTCAAATGTGATCGCTCGTTCGCCGGGCTCGAAGATCGCGAGTTCACCATTCGACAGCCGTTCGTTGCCGCCGAGTGCGCCCGCGCCAACCGCGACCCACGCCACGGTGTGGGCGGCAGGAGGTCCATACGTCCAGCGCTCGCCGGGCTTGAGCGTAACCAACAAGTAATTGATCCCGCGCGGAGCGCGAACCGGGCTCTTCGCGGTTTCGTACGTACCGACGATGAGGCGGGCCGGACCAATGCTCGGTACCAGCTCGGCGCTCAGGTACTGGGCTTCTGGTTCGGCGCGCTCCAGGTCAGGCGGAAGCGCGATCCACAGCTGGAAGCCCTGCACGAGAGGTGAGGAACCGGCGGACAGTTCTTTGCCGTGCCACATGCCGAGTCCGGCACGCGCGAATTCCAGCCCGCCGTAGCCGAGCGTGCCGTGTCCCACAATCGGGTCGTCAAAGGTCACGTCGCCTTTGGTAACCACCGTCACGGTCGCGATGCCCGAGTGGGGATGTATGGGCATACCTCCCGCCAAGGCTCGCATGTCCGCCTCGAACAGGTCGAGGAAAACAAACGGCTTGAGCCGCTCGCCCAGGTCGGATGGGCTCATCAGACGCGTGATTGGACCATGCCGATTTCCGCGCGTGCGATGAACGACCTTCCGTGTCGACGCTTGAACGGATGTTGATGAACTCACGTGCTGTCTCCAATATTTAGAATTCTAAATAAATACCCGACCCGTTGTCAATGCGGAGGGCCGGAGCGGATTCGCATAGGATCGGGTGAGCGATGATGTGCCGCGGTCGCCGGCCGTCACAGGAGCATTCGTGAGTCCCGGGCCCTCGATCTCACCGTTCGTCCGCGATGCGCTGGCGGTCATTCACCAGCAATCGCTTGAACTGATCGTTCGGGGCGCCTCGTTGGACGCTGTCCTCGACGCCTTGTGCGACGGCATCGACGCTCTCGATCCAGACCTGATTTCGAGCGTCCTGCTCGCAGATCCCGATGGCCAGCAACTGTGGCCGAAGGCGGGTCGGCGAGTCCCCGAGGATTACAAGCAGCTCATCAGCCCCTTGCCGATCGCATCTGCGATGGCCGCCTGCGGCACCGCGGCCTTTCGCAAGGAGCGGGTAATTACCCCGGACATCGCCACCGATCCACTCTGGTCCGGTCCAGCGGAGAAATACCGAAGCGCAGCACTGCAACACGGTCTGCGCACGGCGTGGTCCGTGCCGATCGTCTCGAAAAACGGCGAGCTTCTCGGCACCTTCGGTTTGCACCACGCAAAGTCGAAATCGGTTGGCCAAGAAGAAATCGAACTGCTCGAGAACGCCGGTCACATCGCGCTGGTCGCGATCGAGCGCGCTCGAGCGCAGGCGGCGCTTACGGATGCACTCGCCGAGGTGAAGAAGTCCGCGGCAGAACTTCGAACGATCGTCGAGATGATTCCGCAGATGATCGCGGTGCTCGCCCCGGATGGACGGGCCATGTACGTGAACAACTTGACGCTGGAGTACACGGGCCTGGCGACGGACGAAGCGCAAGGTGCGGAGTTTCGACGGCGGGTGTTTCACCCCGAAGATGTCGAACGCCTGCGAGAGGAGAGGAGCCACGCGCTCGAACGCGGCGAACCGTTCGAGAACGAACAGCGAGCCCGGCGCCACGACGGTCAGTATCGCTGGTTCCTGATCCGATATCGTCCTCTGCGCGATGAACACGGACGCGTCGTGCGATGGTACGCCACCGCAACCGACATCGACGATCGCAAACGCACCGAGGACCGGATTCGAAACGAGAACCTGGCGCTGCGCGAAGAGATCGATCGCTCGTCGATGTTCGAGGAGATCGTCGGGTCGTCTGGCGCCCTACGACGCGTGCTCAGGCTCGTCGAAAAAGTGGCCGACACGGACTCGACGGTGCTGATCACCGGTGAAACCGGCAGTGGCAAGGAACTGATCGCACGAGCCATTCACAAGAAGTCGCATCGAGCAAATCGCGCGTTCATTCGAGTGAACTGCGCGGCCATCCCATCCTCGCTCGTCGCGTCGGAACTGTTTGGCCACGAAAAGGGCGCGTTCACGGGCGCGCTTCAGCGACGTCTGGGGAGATTCGAATCCGCCAACGGCGGCACGATTCTGCTCGACGAAATCGGCGATCTACCGGCGGAAACGCAAATTGCCTTGCTGCGTGTGCTTCAGGACCGGGAGATCGAGCGCGTCGGCAACAGCCACCCGATTCCTGTGGACGTACGCGTCCTGGCCGCCACGAACCGCGACCTGGAGAAAGCAGTTGCCGCAGGAACATTCCGGCAGGATCTCTATTACCGGCTCAACGTCTTTCCGATCCAGGTGCCGTCTCTCCGCGATCGTGCCGAGGACATCCCGCTGCTCGTCGAATATCTGATTGAGCGGTATGCCACGAAGGCCGGTAAGCGGATTCGGAAGGTCAGTCGATCGACGCTGACGCTGTTCCAGGCGTACGACTGGCCAGGCAACATCCGCGAACTCCAGAACGTCATCGAACGGGCGGTGATCCTGTGTGACGGCGACACGTTCTCCGTTGACGAGACGTGGCTCATCCACGACTCGAAGCCCGCATCCGAGCCAAGCATTCGGATCGGCACCTCGCTGCCACAACAGCAGCGCATCCAGTCCCAGACCGAACGACACATGATCGAGACGGCCTTAGCTGCGTCCCGCGGCCGGGTCGCCGGTCCGAACGGCGCAGCCGCCAACCTGGGTATTCCCCGTCAGACCCTTGAGTCGAAAATCACCGCGTTTGGAATCGACAAGCATCAGTACAAGAGTCGCTGACGTCGACTGCGTCCATCGAAATGCTGATGGATCAGCAAATTCTGAAGATTCAGCACGTCACCGTCCTGTAAGTCACTGGCTCGAATAAGCCAGCGACCGGTCTGTCCATTGCACGGATCTCCGTACGTTGGGTTCGGGACCGACATGACACTCAGGATCGTCGCCGACATCCGCGAAAACGGGACCACGATTCGTTTGATAGGTCGCATGCGAGCCGAACACGTCGAGCATGTGCGCGCGGAGATTGTCGCGAGTCGCGCGCCAACGGCATTGGACCTGGATGAGTTGACCCTGACCGACGTCGATGCGGTTCGTTTCCTCGTCCTTGCCGAACGGCAGGGCATTGGCCTGGAGCACTGCGCGCCGTTCATCCGCGAGTGGATTAGCAGAGAGAGGGGAGTGTCTATGCAGACCAAACCAAGCATCGTGTTCGTCCACGGACTGTGGGCCGACGGGTCGTGCTTCAACAAGGTGATCCCGCCGCTTCAGGCGGAGGGGTATGAAGTGATGGCCAGCCAGCACAGTCTCGACTCAGTCAAGGGTGACGTGGCCACGGTCAAGCGCACGCTCGGCCGCGTCAAGGGCCCCGCGATCCTAGTGGGGCACTCGTACGGGGGCACGATCATCACGGCGGCCGGAACAGACGACCGTGTGGCGGGGCTGGTCTACATCGCTGCGCTCGCACCCGACGCGAACGAGACATCCCAAAGCCACCAGAATCAGTTTCCCAGGACGGACGTCTTTTCCTACATCGAGATCGCGGATGGTCGCGTCTGGCTGCGCCCGGACGGCATCGGCTGCTTCGCGGGAGACCTCTCCGAGCGGGAACAGAAATCAGTCTGGGCGACGCAGATGGTGCCGGTGGCCGACCTTTTCGATCAGAAGGTTGAAGGGACCGCCTGGAATGCGAAGCCAAGCTCGTACATCGTCGCGACGAAAGATCGGACGGTCCATCCCGACTTGCAGCGGTTTGCCGCGACGCGCATGGGCGCTGCCACAACCGAAATGGACAGCAGCCACGTCGCGATGCTCTCCAACCCTACACTCGTGCTCGACGTGATCCGGAAAGCGGCGCACGCCGTTGAGACGTCCGCCGCTGCTCAGCGCGTGTAGGGGCTGACCGTCACCAGGGATGACGATGACCGACTACAAAGACTTCGTGTTGAAGGCCTTCGATACGCTCTTCAACCGGCGTGATTACGATTCTGCTGCGACATTCTGGTCGCCTGACTACATCCAACACAGCGCCCACATCCCTCCAGGAAGGGAGGGCCTCTTCAATCTCGTAAAAGCCGCTCCGCCCGAAATGCGCTATGAAAACCACGTGGCGGCCGCCGACGGTGACTGCGTCTTGCTGCATGGCCGTTTTATCAAGAACGGACGGCCACGCGCCTGGGTTGCCGGTGACGTCATCAGGGTCGCGAATGGCCTCATCGTTGAGCACTGGGACACCCTCCAGGACGAAGTCACGCGGGAGGAGTCGAAAAGCGGACTTCCGATGTTTGGAGACCGATTCCCGACGGCGCCGCCCGAGCTCACCATGGAGAGGGCGCGCAAGATTGTCGCGCCGCTCTACGAGGCATTGAACCAGCCCCACAAGAAGGACGTTCGTGCCCTTCTCGCGCAGGCCTGCCACGCAGATTACAAGTCCTATTCGACCAACGAAGAGTGGCTCTCCCGCGATGCGCTCGCGGACGTATTCAAGCAGATCGGCGCGAGCGTTCCCGACTTGGCCTGGAGCATCACGGACATCATGGTCTCCGGCGATCGCGTGATCGTGCGCGGCGAAGCGACCGGCGCCCCGGTGGGCGAGTTCTTCGGCGCCCGTCCGACCGGACGGAGGTTCAAAACAATGGCGCTCGATGTGTTCACCGTACGGGGCGACAAGCTCGCGTCTGCCTACCATGTCGAGAACTGGGTCGGTGCGATTCAACAGATCCAGCGGGAGGTATAGGAATTGGAGAGACCGATGTCCCTCGGTGGGGTGGTCGTGCTTCAAATGGAGCACGACCGGCTTCCTCTCCGTTACTTCCGAGCCGGCGGTCTACTGACGTGGTCGCTGAGGCGTGATGAGCAAATCCAACAAAGAAATCGTGCTCGAAGTCTGGGACGTGATGCAGGAGGAAGTCCCGGCGGCTGACACGGCGAGTGGCCACGCCATGTTCACAAAACCTGAGTGAGCTGAACCAGAACGTGGCAGGAGGTAAGAGATGTCGCGACTGAACTGGGACGTGTTCGTGACGCCGGGGATCCCGATTGTGACGCGCGACAAGCCTCCCGGCGTTCGAGAGACATTTTTCCAGGCGACGGCGTCGACGCTCATCTATGGCGTGCGTGACGCCGTTCTGGTCGACGCGTTCATGACGGTCGAGCAGGCCAACGCTCTGGCAGATTGGGTTGCGGCACGCGGCAAGAACCTGACAACCATCTACATCACACACGGTCATGGGGACCATTGGTTTGGAGTCGGCACTCTCCTCGAGCGATTTCCACAGGCGAAAGCCGTCGCCACGCCCAACGCTGTGACGGTGATGCGCCAGAATGCCTCGCCAGAAGCGCTCGAAGGGGCATGGAAGGTGGCATTCCCAGGACAAATTCCGGACAAGCTGGTAATCGCGGAAGGGCTCGAGGGCAATGTCATTGATCTCGAAGGGCATGAACTGGTCGCCGTGGAACTCGGTCATACGGACACGGACGACACCACCTGTTTGCACGTCCCTTCTATCGGCCTCGTCGTGGCTGGCGACGCTGCATACAATGACGTCCACCTCTACCTCGCGGAATCAAATGCCCAGACACGACGGGAGTGGATCGACGCGCTGGACACGATCGAGGCGCTGAACCCGCGCGCGGTTGTCGCGTCACACAAGCGACCGGAAAACGACGACGATCCCGGGATCATCGAACAGACCCGCCAATACATCCGCGATTTCGATCGATTAGCGGAAACGACAAAAACCGCCCAGGAGCTTTACGACACGATGCTGGAGCTGTATCCGAACCGGGTCAATCCCAGCTGGGCGCTCTGGAGTTCTGCACGCGCAGTGAAGGGCACGAACCATGACTGAATCAGCGGCGCATCTGCGCATCATCGAGGAGACTCCGGCGTACTGGCGGGCTGTGTTCGACAATCCCCCGCTGAACATCGCCGGCGCGAGGATGTTCGACGACCTCCAGGGCTTGCTCGCTCGCATGGACACCAGCCCGAATCTTCGTGTCGTCGTGTTCGAGAGTGCGAATCCCGAGTTCTACCTCGCCCACTTTGACCTGAACGACATCGCTGGAAGCCTTGGCCTCATGAAAACGGCCGGGCCTTCTGGGCTGCCCCTTCTGATGGACACGTTCATCCGTCTCACGAAATCCCCAGTTGTCAGCATCGCGAAGATCCGGGGCCGCGTGCGCGGCGTGGGCAGCGAGTTCGTTCTCGCGTGCGACATGCGGTTCGCATCGCGAGAGAAATCGGCTTTGGCTCAAGTCGAAGTCGGTTCGGGAGTCCATCCAGGAGGCGGCGGCACCGAACGCCTTCCGGCGCTCGTTGGCCGGGGTCGAGCACTCGAGATCATTCTCGGTTCGAATGACTTCGATGGCGAGATCGCTGAGCGATACGGATACGTCAATCGGGCGTTGCCAGATGCTGAGCTGGACTGCTTCGTCGACGCGCTCGCGCGCCGAATCGCGACCTTCGATCGGCGACCCATCGAGGCCGCGAAGAATCTCGTCAACCAAGTCTCGCTACCATCCGTTGAGAGGCTTCTCGACGGCTCGAACTCCTTCCTGAGATCCGTGACGTGGCCGGAAGCGCAGCGGCGGTTCGAGGCGCTGTTCAAGCGCGGGCTCAACCAGCCAGGAGACACAGAGAATCGGTACGGCGAGTTGCTCGGAACGCTCCTCGATGCCTGATCGCGAGGCGCTTCATCCTTACTTCGCGCCTAATGTCGCACGGCTTGCATCTGAGCCAGGAATTGCTTCAGCAAGGGCGAGGCATTGCCCTTCTTCCAGATCACGTTGAATGGCAGCCGTACATTCATGTCAGCAACTGGCAGCAACACGACGCCTCCGGGACGATGCCAGCGGGTGGATTCAGTCAGCCATGCGATCCCGATCTGGCACTGGACGAGACCCAGCACCGTATCGCGGTCTGTCGCCTCCTGAACAACATGTGGAGCGGTCAGCCCACCGCGCGCGCATGCTTCCATCATTCGGTCATAGAAGGCGGGATTGACCCAGCGATGGAACCAGATGAACGGCAGGTTCCGCAGATCGCGCAGGCGAATTCGGTCTCGCGTCGTCAGCGGATGGCCCTTGGGGACGGCGAGGACCATTCTGTCGAGCGCGAACTGCCGATGCTCCAGCTCCTTGTGCCACGGCGTGACAGCGGCGGCAAACCCCACGTCCAGTCGATCTGAGACAACGGCTTCAATCTGGTGAACCGACACCAGATGATGCAGCACGAGCTCGACGCCTGGCTGCCGGCGCCGGAATTCCCGGACTGTGTCCGCCACCAAGCCATGCCAGGCCACCGCCGTGGCAATGCCGACTCGAAGCGTACCCGCCTGGCCGAGAGCAATCCGCTCGGCCCGGCGCTTCGCTTCATTGACGTCTTGCAGAATGCGCCGCGCATCGTCCAAGAACAATTGTCCCGCCGCACTCAATCGGACGCCTCGCGGCAATCGTTCGAACAAGAGGAATCCCAACTCCTGCTCCAAATCCTGAATCTGTCGCGACAGGGCGGGCTGCGCGACACCGAGCCGATTGGCCGCTCGTCCAAAATGCTGCTCTTCTCCAACGCCGATGAAATAGCGCAGATGGCGTAATTCCATTGATACCTTCCAGGTATTGGATCGATTCGAACAAAATCTTAGACGTATCGGTCGCGATTATCCGAAACTCGGGCAGAGACTTTGAAAGCACCGATCCGACGACGGTGTTGCCATGAAAACGCTTCAACGTGTGGCGATCACGGCGCTGCTGATCTCGGTCGACCCATTGCGAAGCGCCTGGTCCCGGTCATTGCCCCCGCTGTGGCGAATGCGCTGTTCAACCTGATCGGCAGACGGTATCGCACGCTGCCACTCGCAACGGTGTAGGACGAATACAGATCATGAGCACACACGCGAGCATTTCCACCAACGAAGCCGCCGCCCGCCTCGCGATTCGGGAACTCGTCGAGGCGTACGCCCACTGCGCCGATCGCCGTGATGCAAAAGGTCAGATGTCGCTCTTCACCGCCGACACACACTTCGTGGTGTTCATGAACGCCAAGGATCCCACACCCTCACAGGATCTGCACTCGCGCGACGCGCTGGCCCCGGTCTTTGCGGATCTGAACAAGTACGACGCGACAACGCACTTCGTGGGCCAGAGCACAATCTTGACCCTGACAGACAACCGGGCGACCGGCGAGGCCTACTGTCTGGCGCATCACGTGACGATCGCCGGCGGCGAGCGGCGCCTGATGATTGCGTCGCTCCGCTATCTCGACACGTTCGTGAAGGTCGGCGGCGCGTGGCTGTTCTCGGAACGGCTTCTTTACGTCGATTGGATTGACGAGCGCGCATTGTCATGACCGCCGTTTCGCACGGACCAACCGAGACCCAAGGTGCTACTGCCGCGTGAGCGTCTCGTCCGGTCCGGACAGCAGAGAGCGGATTTTCGTGATCAGGCTGATCGGCGCCTTCTGGAAAATCACGCGCCCGGGCACGTTCATGATGATCGCTGTTCCTTTACCAGGGGTGCTCGTCATTGAGAGAGCGGCACCAATGCGAGCCGCGCGTTCGCGCATGCCGCGCAGACCGAAATGGCCTTCCTTTCCGTCCTCCGCCATCGCCGGCTCCATTCCGACACCGTCGTCCGCAATGCGCAGCGTCAGGTCGCGGGCGTAATTGAGGCCGACATCGAGGCGAGTGCCGCGCGAGTGGGTGTAGGCATTGCGAATCGCTTCGTAGCCTATTCGATAGACTTCGTCGCGGACGACCGGATGCATCTCTCTGGCATTGCCGGTGACTGTTAGTGATGCATCGATGGCGCTCCGCCGCCGGCCATCTTCGATCGCACGTCGAAACGCCTCCGCCAAATCGTTGCGTTCCGTCGTCGACGTGCGCAACGCGTTCACTGCTGAGCGTCCTTCCTCGCTTGCTTGTCCTATCCAGGCCGACACTTGCTGAAGCGCGCGCATCAGGGCCGGCGCGTCGTCTGGTTTATCCAAGGCGGTATCGGCCACCATCTTGGTGCCCTGCAGCGTCTGCAACAGTGTGTCGTGCAGGTCGCGCGCCATGCGTGTCCGCTCGCTCAGACGTTCATCGAAGCGCGCGGTGAGGGCGCGTGCCACCTGGCGCATCCGAAGTCGGTACGCAACCCACACGGTTATTGCGCCCAATACGATGCTCGTCATGACGAACGCGCGAGTCTGATGCCAGGCCGGTGCGATCACGATCTCGAGCGCTGCGCCGTGCTCGTTCCAGACGCCGTCGTTGTTGCTGGCGATCACGTGGAACCGGTACGCGCCCGGGCGGAGATCGTTGTAGAACGCCTGGCGGCGGTTCCCCGGGTCCTGCCACGTCTCGTCGCGACCCTCCAGACGGTAGCGAAACCGTACCTTCTGCGCCGCGACAAAGCTCAGAGCGGCGTAGTCGATCTGCAGATCGCGCGTGAGCGGCGGTAGCCGCAGCGGGCCATGGACGGGATGCGCGGTCCGGTCGGCGACGACCCGTTCGATGTGCACCGGCGGCGGCACCGCGTTTCGCACCAGACGTGCCGGGTCCACGACCTGCAGAGCACCGCTATTGGCGAACCACAAGCGCCCGTCGAGCGATTGTGCCGCCGCGACGAACGACGCCGCCGCGGGCCGGACGCCGTCGAGGGCATCAAACGTGCGAATCGTGACCGACATGCCGGGGTTCTGTTTCCACGCCTGAAGATCGGCGTTCCTCAGCACGCCAAGGGCACAGTTCATGTACAGCCACAGATCGTGGCGACGATCGAAGGCGAGGGCATAGACCTGCTCGCATGGCAGGCCGTTCCTCTGAGTGAGCGTCAGCGTCCTGCCGTCGAGCCATCCAATCAACCCGTACGTCGTCGCGGCGATGACCGAGCCGTCTGCATCGGGCAGGACCTGCGCGAGAACTGTGTTTGCGGGATGCTCGACCGCGTGGACCACGATCCGCCCGTCGCGGACGTGCGCCAGGTCGCCGTTGAGAAGCCC
>JADMIO011222240.1_pt1 | contig 14477 bp, 16 predicted proteins | sample 8958161 | NCBI WGS metagenome assembly JADMIO01 (sample SAMN16585339, study PRJNA669376) | soil metagenome | isolation source: Crop rotation soil | place: USA: Cullars Rotation, Alabama | collected 2011 | reverse complement strand
ATGCGTACGGTCACCCACTTCGAGCAATTCCGGGCGGCGCCCCCGCGCCGCCCGGAACCAGGCTTTAGGCGTTTTGGAACAGAGACAAGATGGCCTGCGGCGCCTGATTGGCGATCGCCAGCGCCTGGATGCCCAGCTGCTGCTTGACCTGCAGCGACTGGAGCTGAGCGCTTTCGTCCGCCATGTTGGCGTCCACCAGATTGCCGATACCCTGGGTCAGGGTGTCGGACAGCTTCTGGGCAAAGGTCGCCTGGATCGAGAACTTCGCGGCGCCAGCCGACAACTTGGCGAGAGCCGAGTTGACGTTGGACAGCGAGGCCTGGAGCGTGGAGACCAGCGAGGAAGCTTTGGTCTGGGTCGAAATGGTGTTGGTGTTCTTCAGGGTCACGATGGAACCGGACACGCTCATGTTCTGAGCGAGCGTGGTCACATGACGCGAACCGTCAGACGAAGCCAAAGCCATAATCTTTGTGGTCGAACCGTCCACCAGGTTGGTGCCGCTGAACACGGCATTCTTCACGATGGTGGTGATCTGACCCATCAGCGCCTGGAAGTTGGCGTTCAAGGCCTGACGGCTGGCGGTGTCGACCGAGGTATCAGCAGCAGACAGAGCCTGTTGCTTCATCTGAATCAACAGATCCGAAATCGACTGGCCCGCAGAAAGAGCAACGTCGACCGAAGACGTACCGCGGTTGATCGAATCGATCACCGAGGTAAAGCCGGCAACCGCCGCGCGCTGGTTCTGGGCGATGGCGAAAACGGCGCCATCATCACGAGCGCTGGCGACCCGCAAGCCGCTGTTGATGGCAGCCTGAGTCTTGGACAACGCACCCTGAGTTTGGTTGAGGTACTGCAGCGCGGTCATCGCGCCGTTATTGGTGTTGACGCTAAAGGTCATTTTAGTCTCTCCGTTCTGGTGTAGAGCCGAGCTCTTTTGCCGAGCCGTGCTCTTTGGGCATTTTGCCCACCAGGCTCATTGGCAAGGCTCGTGCCGAACGGGATTTACTTTTGCTTAAACATCGATTTTCCGGCCGCTAGGAAAATCTTCCCCAGCCGCATCCCGGCGGGGACTGAAACAACCCGGCAAAAATTGCCGGGCGCGGCAGAATTTGCCCACCCAAACCGGCAAATAATTCCACTTAGACGAAAAGGTTCCGAAAAACCTGCGAATTTTTCCAGCCTGGCGTCAAAAAAAGAGGCGGCACAAAATGCCGCCTCTTTCTCGCTTTTGAGGAGTGAAGGCTTTAGCCGTTCTGGAACAGCGACAGGATGGCCTGCGGCGCCTGATTGGCGATGGCAAGGGCCTGCACGCCCAGCTGCTGCTTGACCTGCAGCGACTGCAGCTGCGCGCTTTCTTCCGCCATGTTGGCATCCACCAGGTTGCCGATACCCACATTCAGGGTGTCGGTCAGTTTCTGGGTGAACGCCGCCTGGATCGAGAACTTCGCGGCGCCGGCCGACAACTTGGCGAGGGCCGAGTTGACGTTGACGAGCGAGGCCTGGATCGTGGTGATCAGGGCGGAAGCCTTGGCCTGGGTCGAGATCGTGTTGGTGTTCTTCAAGGTGACGATCGAACCAGAGACGCTCAGATTCTGCGCCAAGGTCGTGACGTGACGGACGCCGTCGGACGAAGCCAAGGCCATGATCTTCTGAGTCGAACCATTGACCAGGTTGGACCCGTTGAACAGGGCATTGTTCACGATGGTGGTGATCTGACCCATAAGCGCCTGGAAATTGGCGTTCAAGGCCTGACGGCTCACCGTATCGATCGACGTGTCAGCGGCGGAAAGAGCCTGTGCCTTCATCTGAATCAGCAGATCCGAGATCGACTGGCCCGCAGAAAGCGCGACTTCGACCGAGGAGGAGCCATTGTTCAGACTGTTGATAACAGACTGGTACCCGGCCACAGAGGCGCGCTGGTTCTGGGCGATGGCATAGACAGCGCCATTATCCTTCGCCGACGCGACTTTGAGACCGCTATTGATAGCGTTCTGGGTCTGATTGAGCTGACCCTGAGTCTGATTGAGGTATTGCAGCGCTGTCATGGCGCCGGCATTGGTGTTGACGCTGAAAGACATAGTCTTCTCCGTTACTTCTGGTGGGGGCGCGCCTTCTGCTACCCAAGGATCGCGATAACCCGGGAGGACTTCTGCAACCGCCGTGCCAGCCCTTTAACGCTATAAGCCATTGATAAAATTATGGTATTTCGGGAGAGCGGTGGCGGTGATTAGGCATGATCTGCCGGACCCGGCAGTTTTTGCTGGCGCGGCGGCCCGGAGGCGCGGCCAGACATAAGAAAAACCCGGCACGCTTTCGCGCGCCGGGTTCTCGGAGTGCCCCCCTCGGGTAAGACGTTAGCCCGTCTTGGCCTGAAGTCCTTGCATGATGGTGCGGTTGATTTCGATCAAAGGATCGATCGGCGCCTTTTCGCGCGTCACGCGGCGGGAATATTTCGATACCCAGAGCGACAGCGAAACGATCTTGGCCCGGACATCTTCCGTCAGGGTGTTGCGGTCGTCCATGCAGTCGGCCGCCAGGGTGCGCCACAGCCGCTTGTTCCAGTCGATCGCACTGATCAACTTGGGCCCCTGAGCGTTGCCCGCCTTGGCGTCGATCAGCGCGCCGGTCACCTGGCCGAACAGCCGGTATTCCGTGGCGCGCGGATCTTCAACCGCGAGCTGAACGTTTTGATAGTTTTTCAGGGACATAATTCAAGCGCTCCTGTTCAAAATCGAAAAGCTTCCGGCAGGCGATAAGAGCCTTGTAATACTGGCCCTGCGTCACATCCCTGCTGATTTCCACACATGCGGTAAGCGCCTCGCGATTCTGAATCGCACTCATGAACTCGGTCATCCGCAAAGCAAATTGGTTATAGGGTTCTTCATTGGACTCGCCGTCCAGATACATCATCATGATCGCCAGATAGACCAGGCGCGCCGGTGTTTTGGCGTCCTTGGGCTGCATGATGTCTTTCTCGCGCAGCACACAGGCCTTGTTCTGAATCACCAGGCTGGTGCGCTTGTCGCCATTGGCGAGCACCGCGCCGTTGAGCACGAATTTCTCGCCGGGTTTCAACGACAATTTCAGCGGCATGGGGGGCCGTTCCTTGTTGAAGCACCGCCACCATAGAGGCGGAAGAGTTAATAAAGACTTGGCCTTTGGTACGTTTATGTTCACGCATGTTTAAGCATAAGCGGCTTTGATAACGCCCGATTTTTCCGCCACGGGATTAACAAAATGGCCAAGGCCGCCGCGCTCCAGAGCATCGATTCGTTAAGCGGGATTGATGCCCGTATGGAAGCCTTGAACCGGCTGGAACAACTCACCAACGAATTGGCGGCGGAGCGGGCCCGCAACAGATCAAACACCCTGTTGAAACGCGGCATCCGCGCCTGGCGCAAAGGCGATATTGTAAAGGCCGGACAATGGGCGCTGAAAGCGACGGAAGTCGATGACAGCAACGCCAAGGCCTTTCATGTCCTGGCCATGGCGCTGGAGCGGATGGGCCATCTGCACAAGGCGCTGGTGACCTATGAACATTCCTTCCAGCTTGATCCCAGCGATCCGGAATTGCTGATCAATCTGGGCTTGACGGCCTGGAACCTCAAAATGAATGAGGGCGCCGCCAAGATGTTCAACCTCTACATCCAGGCCAAGCCGGACTCGCCATTGGGCTATAACAATCTGGGCAGTGTGCTGTGCGATCTGGGCCAGCCGGATATGGGAATCGAAACCTTGCGCGCCGCCATCATGCGCATGCCCCATGAAGCCATTTTGTGGAATTCGCTGGCCACTGTGCTGGCCGAAGAAGGCCGCGCCGATGAAAGCCTGGTTTTCTATAACGAGGCCGCCCGGCTGGAGCCCGGTTTCGCCCGGGTCTATCACAATCTGGGCTATGCCTTTCAACATCTGGGTCAGCTGGAAGAAGCGCTCGCCCATTACGACCGCGCTTTGGAGCTTGTGGTGGATGTCTCGGAGCGCCGCGAAACCGCTCATTCCCGCAGCATTTGCCTGATCGGCGCCGGCAAGCTGGAAGAAGGCTTCCGCGAATATGAAATCCGCAATGACGAACGTTTTCGCGCCTATCTTCACCACATGGTCAAGGCGCCGCGGTGGAAGGGCGAAGCGATCGCCGGAAAGCGTGTGCTGCTGGTGGGCGAACAGGGCCTGGGCGATGAATTCATGTTCGCCAACATTCTTCCCGATGTGGCGAAAGCCGTGGGCGAAAGCGGCAAGCTGCAGATCGCAGTCGACCCGCGCCTGGTCAGCCTGTTCCAGCGCAGCTTTCCCAAAGCGGAGGTCGGCGCCTATGACGACAAGACCTTGATCGATCCGGATGGCAACAAGGCGCTGCGCTTTATTCCTCTCATCAAGGACGAGGAGCCGGACTATTGGGCGCCGATGGGCAGCGCCCTGCCATTTTATCGCAAGACGCTGGCGGACTTTCCGCACAAGCCGTTTCTGAAACCCGATCCCGCCCGGGTGGCGGAATACCGGGCGATGCTGGACAAGATGCCGGGCAAGAAAATCGGCCTGTGTTGGCGCTCCATGATGCTGGGCGCCAAGCGCGCCAAATATTACAGCCCGGTGGATGCCTGGGGCCCCGTCCTGAAAACCAAAGGCGTCACCTTCGTCAATCTGCAATATGGCGATTGCGCCGATGAGCTGAAGCAGATGCAGGAAAAGTTCGGCGTCACGGTGGAAGTGATTCCGGGCCTGGATCTGCGCGACGATATCGATGGCGCCGCGGCCCTGTCGGCGGCGCTGGATCTGGTGATTTCCGCGCCCACGGCCGCAGCCGCCACCGCCGCCAGTGTGGGCACCGAAGTCTGGTTCCTGGTCGCCGGCCGCACCTGGCCGCAACTCGGCACCGATGAATTCCCCTGGTATGCCAATACCAGGGTGATCTCGCCGGAGAAATTCGCCGATTGGGCCGAAGTCATGGCCGTCACTGCCGAAAAGCTGGCCCAACTCGCGAAATAGTCAGGCTTCGTCGTACAGGGCAAAAATGAACGGGCGGCCGCGTGACAGCGGCTCCCAGCCCGCTTCCATCGCCAGGCGGATATCGGCTTCCAGTGCTTTCGGATCGATTTTGGGCCGCTCGGGAAATCGCGACGGCTTTCTCTGCCGTTTCTCGAACGGATACTCCAGAATCAATTGGCGATGCGCCTTGTTCTTGGGCGCCAGCGGATTTCTTGCCGTCAGCACCCCTTCGGCTTCAATCGTCAGGCGCAAGCCGATATTGCCGTCATCATTGCGTTGCGGTTCGCTGCGCACTTCCCAGAGCAGGGTCACGCCGTCAACCACCAGCTTGCCGGTGATGTCGCGTTTGCGGGGGCAGGTCACTGTTGTTGTTGCTGCTGCTGGTGGGAGTAGAGCCGTTCCGGCATGGAATGCGTCGCCGGCGAGGTCATTGGCCGCGCCACTTTCAGAAAATCTTCATGCCGCACCGGCGCCTGGGTTGGTTCGATCGCCACCGCGATGGAAAGCTCACTGTCGGCGGCGCCTTTGAAGGTGCCGCGGGTGGGCGGCACATCGGAGTAGTCGCGGCCCACCGCCGCCCGCACATGCCGTTCGCCCGCCGGAATATTGTTGGTGGGATCGAAGCCCGCCCAGCCCAGCGACGGCAAATAAGCTTCCACCCAGGCATGGGTGGCATCGGCCTGGGAGCGGTCTTTCGAGCCGCGATGATACATATACCCCGAGACATAGCGCGCCGGGATTCCCCACTCGCGGGCGATGGCGATCATAATATGGGCGAAATCCTGGCAGACCCCGCGCCGCTGGCGCAGGGCGTGCTCGATCGGCGAATGCACTTCGGTCACGCCCGACTCATATTCAAAGGAATCGTAGATGGCGCGCTGCAATGTTTTCATCGCCGTGAGCGGATCGCCTTGCGGCTTTTCCAGCTCGGCGATCCGCATGAAAGTGGCCAATTCGGGCGAGAGCCGGGCGAATTTGGAGTCGCCCAGCATGTCGAAATGATCGTCGTGAAGGTTGTAATTGTTGTAGCGGCCCCATTCCAAATCATCCAGCCGCTCCGGGCGTTGCGGAAACACGCCGAGCTCCACCACGGCCTGCGCTTCAATGCGCAATTCTTCGTGTTCGCGCAGCAGATTGAAATGATAGACCGCATTGCCCAAATGATCGGTATAGGCATAAAGCTGGGCGCGGGGATTGGTGGCGATCTGGAACGAGCGCAAAGTCTGCGGCCCCTCCGACCGCGGCTGCATGCGCAATTCCATCACCGATTCCCGCACAGGGCGGGAATAACGGAAGCGCGTCACATGGCGGATGGAATAATGCATCAGAGCACCGTTTCTGCGCCGTAAGTGATGTAAGACGCATAAAGTGTCTCATGGATCTTTTCGCATTGATGGGTGATGTCGGCGAGAAAGGCGGCAATGCCGCCTGACATCAACTCATCGATCTGGCCGAAATCCACGCTGGCCTTGAGCCTGCCTGCCAGCCGCTCCACTGCCGCCCGCCGCGCCGGCGGCGCCCCCGGCGCCACCCGGGCCAGGGCCTCGGTCATGCGGTCCACCGAGTAGCGGATGGAGTGGGGAAATTCCGGATCGAAAAGCAGAAACTCGGCGATCTTCTGGGGCCGGATCGACGCCGTATAAAGTTTGGTATAGGGCTCGAAGGCCGTGCAGAATTTCAGCAGCACCAGCCAGTCAAAATATTTGGGCGCGTTCGGGCCGCCATCGCGGGATCTGCGGAAATGCACGTCCAAAAGGCGGCCCAGGAGCTGCGCCCGCTCGATATGCTTGCCCAATTCCAGGAAGTACCAGCCTTCGCCATGGCTGAGGGTGGAATAGGTCACTCCTTCCAGAGCGTGCATGTCTTCCAGCGCTTCGCGGAACAGGCGCGCCGGGGTATGTCCCCAGATGGATTCCATGGCGACCGGCGACAGCCGCAGATAAAGCCGGTTGAGATTCTCCCAGACTTCCACCGACAGGGCTTCACGGACCTGGCGGGCATTGTCCCGCGCCATGCCAAGAGAGGTAATCAAGGCCGCATTGTTATCGCGGTCGAACGCCAGCTTGCGGGTGGTGAGAAAAGCGTCGGGCGAAGGCTCCAGGGTCATTTCACCGGTCAAGGCTTCGATCACCCGGCCCCAGGAAGCCCTGGCGTCATCCGGCGTCTGCTCGATCATGGATTCCAGCTTCACCGCCATGACGCGGGCGGTGTGCTCGGCGCGCTCGATATAACGGCTCATCCAGTACAGGCTGTCGGCGACCCGGCTGAGCATCTAACCAAGCACCCAGGTGTCTTTGGAGCCGCCGCCCTGGCTGGAATTGACCACCAGACTGCCGCGCTTCAGCGCCACCCGGGTCAAAGCGCCCGGCACGATCTTGGTTTCCGAGCCATGCAGAATGAAGGGCCGCAAATCCACATGCCGCGCTTCCACGCCAGTGCCGACAAAGGTGGGGGCGGTGGAAAGCTGGATGGTGGGTTGGGCGATATAATTTTCGGGATCGGCTTTCAGCTTCGCCGCAAAATCATCACGCTCGGCTTGCGAAGCATGTGGTCCCACCAGCATGCCATAGCCACCGGATTCGCCCACCGCCTTGACCACCAGTCTGTCGAGATTGGCCAGCACGTGGTGCAGGGACTTTTCTTCCCGGCACAGGAAGGTCTCGACATTGTCCAGAATAGGCTCTTCCGACAGATAATAGCGGATCAAGCGCGGCACATAGGCATAGACCGCCTTGTCATCGGCGACGCCCGTGCCCAGGGCGTTGGCGATCATCACATTGCCGGCGCGATAGGCGTTGAACAGGCCGGGCACACCCAGCGCGGAATCTTCGCGGAAGATCAGCGGATCGACAAAATCGTCATCGATGCGGCGATAGATGACATCCACCCGCTTCAGGCCCGAGGTGGTGCGGGTATAGACGACATTGTCGTTGATCAAGAGGTCGCGGCCTTCCACCAGCTCAACGCCCATCTGGCGCGCCAGGAAGGCATGTTCGAAATAGGCGGAGTTGAACACGCCCGGCGTCAGCACCGCGATGGAAACGTCTTCATGGAACGGCGCCAGGCCGCGCAAGGTGGCCAGCAGCTCCAGCGGATATTGCTCGATCGGCCGCACGTTCATGGCGCGGAACACACCGGGAAAAGCCCGCCGCGCCACATCCCGGTTGGCCAGCATGTAGGACACGCCGGACGGCACGCGCAGATTGTCTTCCAACACCACGAATTCACCGCGTTCATTGCGGATCAAATCGCTGCCGCAGATATTCACATAGGCGCCGTGGGGCACCGGCAAGCCGCGCATCTCGCGGCGATAATGTTTGGAGCCATAGATCATGGAACGGGGCAGCACACCGTCCTTCAGCACCCGGCCATCGCTATAGATGTCGCGCAGGAACAGGTTCAGCGCCAGGATGCGTTGTGTCAGGCCCCGCTCGATTCGATCCCATTCCGCCGCGGTGACAATGCGCGGCAAGAGATCGGTGGGGATGATCCGCTCGGTGGCGCGGTTGTCGTTGTAGACGGTGAAGGTGATGCCCTGATGCAGGAAGCTCTGCTCGCAAGCCTGTTGGCGGCGGTTCAGTTCTTCCAGCGGCAAGGTGGTGAGGCGGCTGTCCAGCGCCGCATAAGGCGCCCGGGGCGTACCGTCGGGCGTGAACATCTCGTCATAGGCTTTGCCCAGATCATAATTCTGATAGGGCGCGTCCTGGCCGGGGCGGGACGGGCGGGAGGCAGGCACGGCAATGTCAGGTCCGCCAAAGTCTTCGGTATTGGCAAATGCCTCATGCTGCATGCGCGAAGTGTGACGGGGGCCTGGGCTTCCCGCAAGCGGGTGATTCGCGCCCCTGCCCGGTGCGACAAAATGGCAATCAGTCCAATAGTTTGAGGAGATGATCCTGGTCGGGTTTGGCGGCGATCCGTACTGTCCTGAACGCAAGTGGCGATAGGGCAGAGCCAGCGGCCGGGCTGATGGCGGCTGCCAAGATGGAATCCAACCTGAGACCGGCCTTCAGCGCCAAATCGCGAAAAACAGCAGCACTGCGCGGAGAGAAAAATAGCGCCGCATCGATCTCGCCGTCTCGCAGCGCATTCTCGGCTTCCACCGGCATGGATTCAGCAGGCGTCACGGCGTAGAGCATTTCCCGGCGCACGGAAAATCCGGCGAGGCTTGCCGCCAATTTTCCATCATTGCCTTCCCCCACCACATGAAGCAGCACGCCGCCTTCCGGTTTTGCCCACCCGCGCGTGGCACGCGCGAGCGCCCCGGCGTCGCCATCGGCACTTTTCACGTCAGCAAAGCCGAGTTTTTTTGCTTCTGCTGCGGTTTGTGGCCCCACCGCAAAAACCGGCAGATCGCGGCGCCGGCAGCGCCGCGCCAAAGCGCGGATGCCGTTGGCGCTGGTGGCGAGAATAGCTTGGACATCATCCAGCTTTATTTCCGGCCCTTCGAAAAAATGCGTGGAAAGCAACGGCGCAAGCAGCGGCGCATGACCCCGCGCCGCCAATTGTCTGGCGGTCTCGGTTCCATCTTCCAGCGGCCTTGTCACCAACACACGCATCTTTTGCGATCGGGCTTTATCTGCGTTAGACCAAACGCGTCTTAGCGGAAGAACAGACTTTTGCACACATTCACGGTGCTAGGCATCGAGACCAGTTGCGATGAAACCGCGGCGGCCGTGGTGCGTGGCATGCCCCCCGGTCCTGGCGAAATTCTTTCCAACAGCCTGTTCAGCCAAACCGAAGCGCATGCGCCTTATGGCGGCGTGGTGCCGGAAATCGCTTCCCGCGCCCATCTGGAAATCCTGGATGGCGTGATCGAAAAAGCGCTGGCGGAGGCCCATATTGCGCTGGAAAAAATCGATGCCATCGCCGCCACCGCCGGCCCCGGCCTGATCGGCGGGGTGATGGTGGGACTGACCACCGCCAAGGCCCTGGCGCTGGGTGCCGGCAAACCCCTCATCGCGGTCAACCATCTGGCCGGCCATGCCTTGACCGCGCGGCTCACCGATGGCGTGGATTTTCCGTTTCTGCTGCTGCTGGTGTCCGGCGGTCACTGCCAGTTGCTGGCGGTGGAAGGACCGGAAAATTTCCGTCTCTATGGCACAACCCAGGACGATGCCGCAGGGGAAGCCTTTGACAAAGTCGCCAAGCTGCTAGGGCTTGCTTATCCCGGCGGACCCAATGTGGAAAAGGCCGCAAAAGGCGGTAATGCCAAACGCTATGCCCTGCCCCGCCCCTTGCTGGGGCGTGACGGCGCGGACTTTTCGTTTTCCGGATTGAAGACCGCTATGCGCCAATTGGTGCAATCGGGCGCAGTGGATGTGAATGACGCCTGTGCGTCCTTCCAGGCAGCGGTGATCGATATTTTGCGCGACCGCACCGGCAACGCGCTGGCGCTGTTTCAGCGCGACTTTCCCGCTATTGCCACACCCACTCTGGTTGTGGCCGGCGGCGTCGCCGCCAATCTGGCTATCGGCTCGGCCTTGACCGAGTTGGCCGAAAACCATGACTTCCAGATCCGCATTCCCCCGCCCAGGCTTTGCACCGATAATGCGGTGATGATTGCCTGGGCCGGGCTGGAACGGCTGGCGGGTGGCGTCTCTGACCCGATTTCCATCGGGCCGCGGGCGCGCTGGCCGCTAGACTCACGTCTCTAAGAGGGCGCCTTTAGACGGCCAGCAGCGTGGCCAAGGCGATCAGGCCGAGAAGGCTGCTGAGCGCCAAAGTGGTAGCCGAGAAGAGTTCAGCGACCCGTTCATTGGTGCTGACGGGGAGGGTTCTATGCAGGGTCAAATGGGTCATGAGATGCTCCTTCAAAATCCGCAAAAAGCCCCGGGGAAATCCCCTCTCAGGCCTTTGCTGCACTGCAATATAGGAAGCCTGGCTCGGACTTTCAATTGAATAAATCCATCACAATTTATTGCTCTTGAAACAGGCGCTACCCTCTAACCAATTGAAAAGATGGAAACATGCAACACCGGAAATCAAATTAGTCCGCTGTGCAGCCGCAACATGAAGGCCATGCAGAAATGAAGATCGCGACCTGGAACGTCAATTCTGTGCGTCATCGCATCGGGCGGGTGACGCGCTTCCTGCGCGACCAGCAGCCGGACGTTCTGGCGCTGCAGGAAACCAAGGTGATGAACGAGCTATTCCCGGCCGAGCCGCTCAGGAAGCTTGGCTATGTGCATCAGGCCATCCATGGCCAGAAGGCTTATCACGGGGTGGCGATCCTCTCCCGCCTGCCCTTCAAGGAAAGCCGCACGCACGAATTCTGCCGCGAGGGCCATGCCCGCCATATGCAGGTGACATTCCAGAATGGGCTGGAGCTGCATAATTTCTACGTTCCCGCCGGCGGCGATATTCCCGATCCAAAAAAGAATGCGAAATTCGATCACAAGCTGCATTTCCTGAGAGGCATGGAAAAATTCTTTGCCGCCCGGTCAAAACAAAAAAGCGCGCCGGTGATGCTGGTGGGCGATTTGAATGTGGCGCCGCTGGAAAATGACGTCTGGAGCCACAAGCAATTGCTGGATGTGGTGAGCCACACCCCGGTGGAGACGCGATTGCTGGGCGAGGTGCAGGCCGCTTTCGATTGGACAGACGCCACCCGGCATTTCATTCCCGAGAATGAGAAAATCTATTCCTGGTGGAGCTACCGGGCGCAAGACTGGGAATCTTCCGATCGCGGCCGCAGGCTGGATCATGCCTGGCTCAGTCCCGGGCTCAAGCAAGCGTTACAGTCACAAAGTATTTTGAAAAAGATGCGCGGCTGGCAGAAAGCGTCTGACCATGTGCCCGTCGTTGTCGAACTGGATCTGGCATGAAGCTCGCGCTGCTGCGTCACGGCCCGACCGACTGGAATGCACAGCACCTGATCCAAGGTCATAAGGACATTGCGCTGAGTGCAGAGGGCTTACGGAAGATGCAGGGGATGCGCGTGCCATTTCCAGCGCCACGGATTTTTGCCAGTCCCATGCAACGAACGCGGCAAACCGCGCAGGCGTTAGGGCTGGCGGCGCCCATTCTGGACGCGCGGTTGATGGAACAACATTGGGGCCGCTGGGAAGGCATGAGCTTGCAGGAGATCGCGGATACGGAGGGCAAGGACGCATTTTTGCGGGCCGGGCGCAAAACCGAATTCCGGCCGCCCGGCGGCGAATCCACCCAGGAACTGATGGATCGGGTCGCGGCATTTTTACGGGACGCGGCGGCGGAAGAGGGCGATGCCATTGCTGTCGCGCATCTGGGCGTGCTGCGGGCTGCTTATACGTTGGCGACGGGCTGGAACATGGCGACGCCCATGCCGGCCGAGTTGGACGTTGCCAAAATCCTGGTGCTGGAATTGGATGCAGCCGGCAAACCCAGGGTGCACACTTTGAATCTGGATTTCGCGACGGCCTAAGCCCAGAAGGGCGTGACTTTCTTCAACCGGCTCCAGCGCTTCAGCGCCGTCTTGACCAGGCGGGGACGGCGGGCGCCATACCAGCCCTGCACCGTGCCGGCGGCAAAGCGCAGATTGGGGGCGGCCTTTTGTGCCGGTGGCGGCAATTCAGCGATCACCGAACGGGCATGGGCGATATCGTTCAGCCTCCCTAAGGATTCCTGCAGCCGTTTCAATTCCCGGACATAGCGTTTGACGTTTTTCTTCTTGTAGAGCGGCGCGAAAAACTCGGCGGCATAGCGCAGTTTTTTCAGCGCGATGCGCAGGCGGTGGAGATCGCCTTCTTCATGGCTGCGGGCGGCGCGGCCACGTTTTTTTGCCCGTTTGGCCTGGCGTTTCAGGATGCGCCGGGCGACCGGCTTGAGGCGGTTTTGATGCGCCAGGGGCAGGCGCGACTGTGCCAGGCCCGCGACATCATCCAGAAACACCGCAAAATCCTGGCTGGCAATGCAGGCATTCACTTTTTTCCAGGCCGTTTCCCGGGCGTCCTGGGCATGCGCGCGAAGCGGGACGAACATTTCGGCATCATCGTCGGTGGCGAAGACCTTGGCCGGCGCCGGCAGCAATTCCTCCACAAACACATCCAGATCGCGGGCCGGGCCCATGCGGGCGGAAAGCACTTTGGCGCGGCCCCGCAATTCTTCCAGCCATGGCTGTTCGAAGGCTTCACCAAATGCGTTCAGCGCCACTTCCAGCCGGCGCAACCCGACGCGAAGCTGATGCAGTCCTTCGGTGGAACGGCCGCCGCGCAGCACACCGGCATTGGCCGTCATCTGGGCCAGACAATCCAGCAGGATGGCGCGGAACGCTTCATCCGGCGTCATTTTCTTATGGATGCGGGCGCCCCGCGCCTTGACCGGCTGCGCCGGCGGCACCGCGCGGCGGGATAGAGAATGAATGGCTGCGGGGCGCGCCTCGTCCATGCGCGGAACCTGCCTTAAACGTCCCGGATGGGCAACCCTGCGGCGGCGAGCGCAGACTTGGCTTGCGCGACACTGACTTCACCGAAGTGAAAAATGGATGCCGCCAGCACGGCGCTGGCATGACCTTCCGTGACGCCTTTGACCAGATCTTCCAACCCGCCGACACCGCCCGAAGCGATCACCGGCACGCTGACGGCATCGGCGATGGCGCGGGTAAGCGGCAGGTCATAGCCTTTCTTGGTGCCGTCACGATCCATGGAGGTGAGCAGGATTTCGCCCGCGCCTAGCGATACCACCTTTTTGGCGTATTCCACGGCATCGATGCCGGTGGCCTGGCGGCCGCCATGGGTATAGATCTCGTAGGGTGGATTGTTGTGGGCATGGATACCGTGCTTGGCATCAATCGCCGCGACAATGCATTGACTGCCGAACTTCTCTGCCGCTTCACGGATGAATTCCGGCCGCTTCACCGCGGTGGTGTTGATCGAGACTTTGTCAGCCCCCGCCAGCAGCAAAGCGCGGATATCGTCCAGCGTCCGCACCCCGCCACCCACCGTTAGCGGCATAAAGCAGACTTCGGCGGTGCGGCGCACCACATCCAGCAGGGTGCCGCGCGCTTCATGGGAGGCAGTGATATCCAGAAAGCACAGTTCATCGGCGCCGGCAGCGTCATAGAGAATGGCCTGCTCCACCGGATCGCCGGCATCGCGCAGGCCGACAAAATTCACGCCCTTGACGACGCGGCCATCCTTGATGTCCAGACAGGGAATAACTCTGACTTTCAACATCAGTTTCGGCCTCTGGCCATGGCGGCGATGTTCATCAAGGTGCGGCCGCACATCGCTTCATTGGGTACGGCAGTGGTTTTGGACAGGGTTTCGGCTTCCAGCAGCATATCCAGGGCGTCATTCAGCTTTTCGCCATTCCAACTGCGCAATTGCGCTTTGAAGGACTCGGCACGCAGGAAGTGAAGCGGAGGCCGAAGGCGCTTGATGGCACTGTCCAGATTGTCGCCCCGCTCCATGATTTCTTTCACCTGGGCCAGGCGCTGGAAATGGCCCATGGCGCCGCGGATCACGGCAATGGCGGAGGTTTCGGCGGTCCATAGCCGCTCCAGCGCCAGATCAAGC
>JADMIO011694200.1_pt1 | contig 14478 bp, 13 predicted proteins | sample 8958161 | NCBI WGS metagenome assembly JADMIO01 (sample SAMN16585339, study PRJNA669376) | soil metagenome | isolation source: Crop rotation soil | place: USA: Cullars Rotation, Alabama | collected 2011 | reverse complement strand
GACTCCGGAAAAACCTGGCAGGTCCAGCCGGTGCCGCTGGCTCCGGTCGGCAGGAATGGCAACTCCATGGCGTCATTTACAATCACGGGGCTGTTGGTCGGGGCCGCCCCCTGGTTACTTACCGTCACGGTATAGGTGGCTCCTATCTGTCCCTGGATGAAGTTACCCGTGTGGGTCTTGGTCAGGGTCAGATCGGGACCAGGGGTGATGATAGTGACGTCGTCGATGGTGTTGTTGACCGGATTAACATCCCCGCCGCCGGTAGCCCTCGCCGAGTTCGTGAGCGATGCCGGGGCGTCGGAAGCCACATCCACCGTCACCGTGATCGGCGGGTAGCTGGCTCCAGGGCTCAGCGGATCGCTCCTCACACAGGTGACTGCCTGCCCGCTGATCTCGCACGTCCAGCCCGTGCCGCTCGCGGCAGATGGAGTCAGACCGGTGGGAACTATATCGATCGCCGTGACCGGACCGCTACTCGAGGAACCCCCAATGTTCCCTACAGTGATGGTGTAGGCGGCTCCCCTCTGCCCCTGAGTGAAGTTGCCCGTGTGGGTTTTGGTCACCGTCAAGTCCGCGCCGGCCATAATCGTCGTCGCGTCGCTTGCGTTGTTGTTGGCTGAATTGCTGTCGCCACCTCCCGAGACCCCCACAACATTGGTAACCGCAGCCGGAGCGTTGGATGTGACGTTCAGCGTGACCGTAATCGGCGGATAACTCGCTCCGGCTGCCAGAGAATCGCTTCTTGTACATGAGGCGCCTTGGGGGCCGGCTGAGCAACTCCAGCCCCCACCCACGGCGGCCGTGGGCGTAAGCCCCAGGGGAGCATTATCCAGCACCGTGACTGCGCCGGTGGTGGGCCCGATACCGGAGTTGGTTACCGTAACGGTGTAGGTCGCCCCGGTCTGTCCCTGGGTGAAGTTTCCGGTATGGCTCTTCGTGATGGTCAGGTCCGCCCCGGAAATAATGGTCGTGACGTCCGTACCCGAGTTGTTCGCGGGATTGACGTCCCCGCCGCCCGAAACCGTTACTGCATTCGTCACCGACGCGGGAGCCTCAGGCTGGACATTGACCGTCACGATGATCGGCGGGTAACTCTGCCCCGACGACAGAGGATCGCTCCGGGTGCAGGTCACGTCCTGCCCGGAAACGTTACAGACCCAGCCCGAACCCGCTGCCGATGTCGGCACCAGTCCAGCCGGAACGTTATCAATGGCAGTCACGACCCCGATGGTGGTCGGAGAGCCGGGGTTGGTGACGGTGATCGTGTAGGTTGCCCCGGTCTGTCCCTGGAGGAAGCTGCCGGTGTGGCTCTTGGTGATGGTCACGTCGGGGCCGGGCCCTATCGTGGTGATATCCTCGGCCGTGTTGTTGGCCGTATTGATCTCGCCTCCGCCGGAGACTGTCGCCGTGTTAGTCAACGTCGGCGGGGCCGCCGGCGCCACGTTCACCGTAAGGGTAATCGCCGGATAACTGGCCCCAATGTTGAGTGCGTCGCTGCGCGTGCAACCCACAGTCTGGGCCGCGATGTTACACACCCAGCCGGCGCCGGCAGCGGCCGTCGGCGTCAGGTCGGCAGGAAGGGTGTCGTTGACCGTCACCGGGCTAGTGGTCGGTCCGCCGCCCGGGTTCATCACGGTCAGGGTGTAGGTCGCTCCCACCTGCCCCTGCAGGAAGCTACCCGTGTGCGTCTTGGTAAGGGTCAAGTCCGACACCGCGATGATCGTGGTTGGATCACTGACCGAGGTATTGTTCGGATCAACATCACCGCCGGCAGCAACCTGAGCGGTGTTAATCACCGATGCGGGCGCATTGGCCGCCACGTCCACCGTGATGGTAATCGGATAGCTGACTCCCGGGCTCAGAACGTCACCGCGCGTACAATTGACACTTTGACCGCCGACCGTGCATGACCAACCCGCCCCGGTTGCCGCGGTGGGCACCAGTCCGGAAGGAAGACCGTCGGTCACAGCAATAGGGGCGCTCGTCGCCGCCGCGCCGATGTTGCTCACGGTCAACGTATAGATGGCGCCGGTCTGTCCTTGCGTGAAGTTGCCGGTGTGGCTCTTGGTAATGGTCACGTTGGCGCCCGCGTTAATAGTAGTTGGATCAGGTGCGGTGTTGTTCGATGGATTAGTCTCGCCGCCACCGAAAACGATGCCGGTGTTCGTCACCGAAGCCGGAGCGTTGCGCTGAACGTTCACCGTCAGGGTGATCGCCGGGTAGCTCTGCCCGGGCGCCAGCGGGTCACTCCGGTCGCAGCTTAGTCCCTGGGCCGCGATATCGCAGGTCCACCCTGTGCCACTTGCCCCAGTGGGAGTCAGGCCCGCAGGCAATTCGTCAATGACTGTAACCGAGCCGCTGGTCGGCGAGCCGCCTACATTGCTGACCGTCAGGCTATAGGTTCCTGGCCGCCCCTGAGTAAAGTTGTCCGTGTGGCTTTTCGTGATCGACAGGTCCGAGGCCGGCACAACCGTCGCACTGTCGCTGGCGCTATTGTTGGCGGCATTGCTGTCCCCACCGCCACTGACCGTCGCCATGTTGAGGATCGTAGGAGGGGCGTTGGAGGCAATGCTTGCCGTTATGGTAATGGGCGGATAGCTCGCTCCGGGCGCCAGAGCGTCGCTCCTCTGGCATCGCATCAGCTCAGTTAGAATATCGCAGGTCCAGCCTGAACCGCTGCCGGTTCTCGGAGTCAGCGGCGGGTACATCGGGTCCGCCACCACAACCGTCGAGTTGGTCGCGGCCGCGCCGATGTTCGTGACCGTGACGGTGTAAGTAGCGGTCTGGCCTTGCGTGAAGTTGCCCGTGTGGCTTTTGGTGATGCTCAAGTCAGCAGCGCGGGCAATGGGCGTCACCACCGTGGCCGTATTATTGCCGGCGTTGAGATCCCCGCCGCCACCGACTGTTGCGACGTTCGTCACCGACGGTGGCGCATTGCTCGCCACGTTGACCGTGATGGTAATCGGCGGGTAGCTGGCTCCCGGAGCCAGAGGGTCGCTGCGAGTGCAGGTGGCCGTATCGCAACTCCAACCTGGACCGCTGATGGTCGCGGGTGACAGGCCGGTCGGCAAGTTATCAATGACTGAAACGGTGCCGCTGCTCGCGATTCCCCCGGTGTTGGTCACGGTCACGCTGTAGCCCGCGCCACTCTGCCCCTGGGTGAAACTGCCGTTAGCAGTTTTGGCGATGGTAAGGTCCGTACTCCGGATGATGGTCGTGGGATCGAGGACTGTGTTGTTGGCTGAATTGCCGTCATTGCCGCCCGTAACGACCGCTGCGTTGACTACCTCGGTAGGAGTAGTGGAGGCCACAGTGACCGTAAGGGTGATCGGCGGGTAGCTGGCTCCCGGAGTCAGGGCCTCGCTGCGCGTGCAGGTGGCCGAGTTACCTGAGATGTTGCACGTCCAGCCTGAACCAACGACGGCCGTCGGCGTAAGTGAGGGTGGGAAATTGTCCACCACCGTCACGGTCCCGGTCGTCGCCCCGATCCCGATATTGCGCACCGTCACCGTGTAAATCGCACCCGCCTGACCCTGGAGAAAACTCCCCGCGTGGCTCTTGGTGAGGGTCAGGTCAGGCGCGGCTTGAGTGCGGTCGAGAAGACCGGTGAAGTTTATGAACGGATTCTCCTCAGAGCCGCCAAGGAAAGATTTGACAACGAGGTTGCCGGTCAGGGTGAATCCCGAAGTATAAGCGTCTCCGATGTCGCTGATCAGCGCCCAAGCCTCTGCTCCCTTTTCATCAATGGTGCCCAGATTGGTTGTGGATCCTCCGGGAACGGTCAGGACCAGATTTTCAATTGTGATTTCGGGACTGCCTTGCGGTGATTTCAGCTGAATTAATATATCGTTGAAGGGCTGGTTGGGATTGGCGACTGGAGTCTGAAAGTCATAGAACTGGCTGGCGCTCGTAGATCCGGTGGCGGTCATTGTGAGAAGCGCGGGCGAAGGGGCGTAAGTCAGAGTGAAGGTGTTCATGCCCGGAGGGTTAGTCCATTCCATATCAGCGACATTTCGGTTGCCGCTAAAACCCAGGTCGCTCGAGCCGATGTAAATTTCGTTGCCCGAACCAGGACTCCTGAAATTACGTAGCCGAGCCCCCCAATCCCTGTCGATGAGGTCTGGGTCGCTCCGTGGATCTTTTTTGGTGATTTTAATTGTGGCAGCGAAAAGGCTGGGCCCGCTCCACAAAACTGTGACGAGGAGGAGAAGCAGAGCTCGTTTCATAGCAACGTTCCTCAAGATCTGAAACGGTAGCGCTTCTACTAATTCCTGCTTCGGACGGGATAAATGGCGAGCGTGAGCCTTACCTTCCTATCCGGTTCGTCCGCAGAAAGCAAGCGAATTTCCTCGAGCACGAGGTGCTGTGTCAGCACCCGGCAACATCCTGATTTTCATTGGGAGCTTACTCTGGAGCATTGTCTTCTTTTCCTTGCTAGTGTAGAACACCATGGCTATAGGTTCTTTACGCTGCCAATGCGCCTGGCGTATGATCCGCAGCGTCGGGACTTATCCAGCACCGACGAACATCGGATAGAGTTACATAGAGCCCCTTCTTGGAAATTAAGTTATCCGGACTCAAGCTGAAAATGACACTTGTTTCTCTTCTCCTCTCATATCCTACGTCGCGGCGATGGACTCGGCAAAGCAGGTACCTCGACCGGACGGGACTGGAACGGCTCATGACTACCAAGGGTGAAGAATGACCGCGACCTCGAAGGCGATCGTCATCGGGGGCGGCGTTATTGGACTGAGCACGGCCTATCACTTGGCCCGCAGGCGATTCGGCCAGGTCGTCGTCTTCGACAAGGGACCACTCGGCGACGGCTCCAGCAGCCGGGCGGCGGGAATCATCACCGATCTCTTGTGGAGCGAGCCCGGTGTGCTTGCGCGCAAGAGGAGCCTGGAGCTCTATCGCGAGCTCTCGCAGGAGCTGGTCGGCTACAGCTTCCAAGGAGTCGGCTGCCTCAGCCTGTTTGACGCGCCGTCATGGAAGGAGCGTACGTCCCTGCTGCCGCTCTACGACCGCCACTCCGTGCCGTACGAGATCCTCGACGGTGATGAGATGCGGCGGCGCTGGCCGGCCCTGCGCCCAGGCGACGGGTTCGTCGGCCTGCATGATCCGCTTGGAGGTTACAGTGAGCCGGACGACTACATCCCCGCGCTCGCGCGGCGCGCCCGCGAGCTTGGCGTGGAGTTCCGGGAGCGGGAGAAGGTGACGGGCTTCGTGCTGCGCGGCGGGCGGGTCGTCGGCGTTCGGACGGCCGCTGGAACGGAAGAGGGCGACGCCGTGATCGCGACTGTATACGCGTGGACGAAGCATGTCGTCGAGCCGCTCGGGCTGCGCCTTCCGGTGAAGTGCTTCGTCCACCAGCGATGGATCACGGAACCGCTGCCGGCCCCACCTGCCATTCCTGCCGTGAATGCCAATCCGCTCTTCGGGTACGTGCGGCCGGCAACCGGCGGTCGGCTTCTGGCCGGGCTCGAGACCGCGGACCGCCCCGAGTACAAGGTCCCCTCGAGTGACTTCCACCAGTCCGAACTGACCGTCGGGCCCGAGCTGGGGGCGGAGCTGCGGAACAATCTGACGCCGCTCATGCCCATGCTCGCGTCCACCACGTGGGAGGAGCGCAGGGTCGGGCTCCTGACCTTCTCATCCGACGGTGAGCCGATCCTCGGACCGGTCGCGCAGCTGCCAGGATTCTATGTCGGACTCGCATTCCATTCCGGCGGCTTCGCCTACAACCCGGTGGCAGGGATGCTCATGGCCGAGTACGTCGCCGACGGGCGAACGAGCATCGATATCGCCTCGTTTTCACCCGACCGCTTCGATCCGCACGAGACGGAAGAGTTTCTCGCGAGCACGATCGCCCAGAAGGACCTTCCACTGAGACGGCACTGACGAGATCGCGCGAAGGTCGATGAGCCCCGCAACGGCGACCTTGGAACGCGTATTCCACTTCTATTCCAGAAGCGCTATGGGTCTGTCATTGCCGGCTGCTTTAGGTAAAGGTAAGAAACGCCCGATGGCGAAGCGCCCCGGTCCTGCGATCACGATAGGTAACAACGCGCCGATAGCCAGCAGGTGATACTCAAAGCCCTCTCCCGCCTGGTTGCCAGCCCAGTTCATGAAGAAACCAAATTTCGCGTGAACTGTCGTAACGGCGCCCAGCATGATGAGAATGATCGACGCCGCAGAGAAGCGCGAGAGAAATCCGAAGATAAGTCCCAGCCCGCCGAAGAACTCGCCGATGGAGACGAGATAGCCTAGAGGACCCATCATCTGGACAATGGTTGCAAGCCCGGGCCCGCCGAACGCCCCGAATTTCTGTGCGCCGTGACCCACAAAGATGACGCCGGCAAAGACGCGGGCGGCGAGCAGCGCCCAATCTACAGCAGAACGATCACGAATTGCGCTTTCACTGGCCATAAGTTCCTCCTCACATTGCGTTGCCAGCTTACCTTTGGTAAGCTTGAAGCGGATAATATAGCTTGTCGGCTACTATAGTCAAGTAGGCAATAAACAGTAAGTAGTCCAGAGGGTTTACAGTGCGGCGAGAGACAAAGCGAATCAAGAGTCCTGTCAGGACGGGTGCTAAACGTCCGCCGTTCTCATCGAGACAGCCTGACAAAGCGGAATCGAAGGTGTGCGCGCGGTTTCACCACGCCGTTGAGCTGATCGGACGGCGTTGGAGCGGGGCGATCATAAGCGTGATGCTCGACGAGGGGCCGCAGGGATTTAACGAATTGCTATCGTCTGTCCCGGGACTTTCAGACCGCCTCCTCACAGAGCGCCTGCGTGAGCTTGAGTCGGAAGGATTGCTTCGACGCACCGTCATTGCCGGGCCGCCGGTGCGGGTAAGCTACGAGCTGACCGATGCAGGAAAGAGTCTGAAGCCAGTGGTCGAAAGCCTTGGGCGATGGGCAGAACAGTGGGTTAAGCCGTGACCCGTTCTATGTCGATGCGCGGGAGGCGGTGAGGCGCCTACCCCCAAGAGCCCGGGAGCACCGGAATTCCAGACGATGAAGAAGCTGGTTCCGCCCACCCGGTCCAGGAGCAGGAGGACGCAGGCGCCCATAAGGACGGCGAACGCCAGTAAGCCGAGGATAGCGGTCGTGAACCAGGACCAGACGGTCAGTGGCATTCTCATCAGGGACATCCCACGGGTCCTCAGGTCAAGAACCGTGACGATGAAATTCAACGCTCCCATCAGCGACGCACGCCGACGCCGGTTCCGGCAACGGAATGAGTCCGATTCCGGCGGAAATAAAGGGTAGTTCGAGTTCATATTCTCCGGTAGCCTGGTACGCAACACTTCCCAACTCCTTTCATCAGACCAGACGAATTAGGCAAAGCAAGATGCAGTGCGTCAGCCCGATCTTGCGCACCAGGCCGTCCAATCGCAGGTGCCAGCGGAGATTGTGGCCCACTGGCAGAGTTCGAATCGGAGCTTCTATAGGTTTGTGTGTTGTTCGTCCGCCAAGCAAAACCGCAATTTATGGTGGGATGCGCTCGAGCCGGTGTCGATTTCGGCCTCTGCCAAACGACGATTAGAGGCGATTGGAATGGAAGCAGCTCAGGTTCGCATGAGTTGAACCTTTCAAATACGGTTGCCTGGGTGCTGCGATTTCAGGTGACAATGACGAGTCCGGTAAGACCGGGAGTTTGAGCCGAAAGGACGGAAATTACGCGGTCCAGTTGGTGTCATAGCATCTCCTGAAAGGAAACCCGAGTTCAGGTCGATCAATTATGGCAGTCATTCAATAGAAGAAGGAGAAAAGACGATGGAACCGAAACCCACACACGAGCAAGCGCAACTTCACCTGCAGGTCTACGATTTGCGTCGGGAGGCCCGGTTGCGCCAGGCGCGCGATTGGTTCTTCAAGAACTACATCGTGAGCACGTTCGAGGACGTCATGCGCGTTGCGGCGCCTGGAACGGAAGGGGGGGCGCTTGCGGGAATGGTGATCGGCTATTGGGAGCAAGCTTGCGCGCTCGTCAACTACGGGCTGCTACACGAAGACCTCTTTTTTGAGACCAGCGGCGAGTTTTTCGGCGTTTGGGAACTGGTCAAGCCGGTCGTCCCGCAGGCTCGCGAGCGTTTTGTGAACAAGCAGTTCCTCGCACACCTAGAGAAAGTCGCCCAGCGTTACGAATCTTGGATGGAACGCCGATCGCCGGGTAATGTCGCCGCTATGCGGCAATACATGCAGCAGATGCGGGCTCAATCTGCGCCCGCGAAAGTCTGATTGATTAGAATCACGGCGAATTCTCCTCCACTCCCAGAGTGCGCGGCCGCCGAAATGGTTAAGCAAGGTCGTCCGAGCTTCTACCGCGGTTCTGGCAGATGCATACGGCGTGTTGGCCTTATTACCGGCAACAGATCCGAGTCGGCGTCAGAGTGTGATCGTGCGCCAACCCTGCAAGCCACCAGAACCGCTCGGAAACTGTAGTTTGTGTCAACCCAAGAGGGTCCGGGGGTTTAGCATCTTTCGGTTGAAGGATAGCACTGCGCGAACCCCTTTCCGCGCCTAGCAGGAACCAGGGGGCCAGTACCAATCACGGCGTTCCGAGCGCGCGCAAGTCGAGGTTATCCAGAACCCGCTTGGGCGCACCCTGCCGCGCGGCGCGGATCATCGCGCGGCCCAGCTCCTCGGTGCTGATCACTGCCCCCGGTGCGATTGCCCGCACCAGCGGCAGGAGCGGCCGAAAGAAGGCGTAGGCGATCCGCGTCCAGCGCGTCTTCGAGGCCTCGCCGTGCATTGCGCGCAGCGCTCCCAGGCGGACCATATAGGCAGACGGGAACAGGGCAAGCAGCGCGTCCTCGGTCCGCTTCTTCACCTGTGCCCACATCGCCTTGCCGCCGGTGCCCGCGCCCGAGACGTAGACGAACGTCATCGCGGGATTGATCGCAGCCAGTGCCTGCGCCCAGCCCAGAGTCAGGTCGAAAGTCCGGCGGGTGTAGTCGGCCTCGCTCATCCCGGCCGACGAAACACCGAGGCAGTAGAAACAGGCGTCGTACCCTCGCAGATCCTCGCTGGCCACGCCGAAGTCGAACAGGTCCTTGCGAACCAGCTCGCGCAGCTTTGGGTGTAGCCGGCCGGTTGAGCTGCGGCCCACCGCGAGCACGCCCTCGACAGCGGCGTCGCGCAGGCACTCGCGCAGGACACCCTGCCCCACCATCCCAGTAGCTCCAAAGAGGATTACCTTCACGGCAACTCCATGACGACGCTGGTGCCATTCTCGAGCGAAACTAGAAGGCCGCGATCGCTAACGCCCCTCTTCGGCGGCCCGACTTTGATATAACACTTTCGCCGAGCCTTCAACTGGTTCGTAGCCACTCAATCGCCAACATATCAGCGAAGGAAACAAAACGATATAATGCTTAGCCCTAGGGCATCTCTGAGGCAGGCTTTCGAGCAGTTCGAGCCGTGGCCCCGTCCAGCCAGTGTGGCAGTTTGCGACCGACGAGTAGTCTCCTAAAAGTGTGCCAGGTTAATTTAAAATGACCCAACTAACGACCAGCTTCATAGCTATCTGTTGTGTAAGCCTGCTCACAGCTTTACCAGCCCAAGGCGCTCGTAAAGTGTTGGCACTGAGTATCGATTACAAAGACCAGATCTATCTTAGCTATGAACGCGGTATCACTTTTGGTAAGCAGGAGATCGCTGAACTTCTGAAAACAGCACAGCGCGCGGGATTTGATGAGATCTACTGGTGCGTCTCAGCAGTGGGGAAGGTAACTTATCCGAGTAAGGTAATGACGGTATTGGATGGGACTGGTCTGCGCAGTCCCAACTACTCGCCGGCAGGTGTGATACTCAAGCAAATAGATCCGTTAGCGGTCGCAGTTAGAACGGCCCATGATCTAGGAATGAAAATATTCGTCTACATGACTCTGTATGATTTTGCCTATCCCGGTTTGGAGAGCCAGTTTTTTCGAGAACACCCGGAGTATTGGTCCAGATTGGCTGGAGTGACTGCCGATAATGTGAAAGATCCGCTTCCGGGAGCGGCAGAGGCCTTGGAATTCTCGAAGGGGGTAGGCACGGGCGGCGATTCCAAATCGCTAAGTCTGGCTGAGCGGGAGGGTAGCGCTCCCTATGTACGCGGCGTGCCTAGCTACGGCTATCCCGCCGTGAGGAATCATGTAATGGAAGAGATCAAGGAGCTGATTGCCTATCGAGCAGATGGGATCTATTTCGACATCAGCAGGACACATTCTGGAGTCTATCCGGTGTTGGTGTTTGGATACTACCCTCAGTGGACGAATCCGTATTTGAGATACGGATACAATGAGCCCGAAATCGCCTTGTACCGCAAACTGTACGGAAAGAATCCTCCGATTCGCGACGTCGGCCGACGCGCACAGCTCCAGAACATGAATGAAACTGAGGATGAGAGGAATTGGAACTCGGTACGTGGTTCCTTCCTTACGGATTTTATGCGTGAAGCTTGCGGTTTGGTCCATAGTGCTGGGATGAAAGTTGCGGTGGGTTTCTATCCGGAATCCTTCAACGACTTTCAGCCGGGTACGAACGTTCGCCAGCAAATGGGACGAATTGAGGTCGCATAGCAAAAATGGCTTGATGAAAGCCTCATCGATATCATAAGGCTGAATGTGGAAGGTGGGGCTCATGGCTTGGACGATTGGCTACAGGCGTCTGCAAGCCGTTATGCGTCGGCGCAACGCCGTGGCGTCAAGGTCTATGTAGATGTTTCGATTGACGGGAAATTCGAGAAGCTGACTTCTCCTCCGTCTCCTCTGCCAATTACTTATACAGAAAGTCCGAGGACATACCTTCAAGTACTTAAGGACGTTACGAAAGGGATCATGAACAGTAGCGCAGACGGGGCCTTCATTTACGAAGCCCAGGATACACCATCGTCTATCTTCGATGCGATCCGGTCAGGGGCCGGGCGTTGAGAATAAGAAGAGGCTCACTGAAAGGAGAATGGAGCAGCTTGTCTGACCTTGGTTGTATTGTTCGTGTAATGAACCACCGTTTAACAATTACATGCTGGTGCCTTGCCGCCTGATCGTTAGCCAGGCCGGACGAGTTGATCGATGGGAAAGTCAGCAGTTCGAAAGGCAGCGACCACGCGCAACGTCCGACCTCCCGGCAGAAAGCCGGTGACAGCGACGTACCAATCACCAGGTAAAGGAGATAATCATGGCTGGAGTATCTAGTGCGGCGGTGAAAACGATCGTTCTGGTCCACGGTGGCTTCGTGGACGGTTCCGGTTGGGAAAGCGTCTACAGGATCCTGAAAAAAAACGGCTACAGTGTCGCCATCGTTCAAAATCCAACCATATCGCTGGCCGACGATGTTGCTGTGACCAAGCGGAGCGTTCACGCGCAGAAGGGTCCGGTGATTCTCGTAGGCCACTCATACGGCGGAGCCGTCATCACTGAAGCCGGCAACGATCCAAATGTTGCGGGGCTTGTTTATATCGCAGCTTTCGCCCCCGACAAAGGCGAGTCAGTGGCCACACTTATTAAGGATCCCCCTCCTGGCGCACCCGTACCGCCGATACTGCCTCCCGAGGATGGCTATCTGTTCCTCGACCCGGCCAAGTTCCCGGCTTCGTTCGCGGCGGACGTGGAACAAGAGAAGGCTGCATTCATGGCCGATTCCCAAGTGCCCTGGGGCGTGAACGCGCTCGCCGGGACAATCAGCGAGCCGGCGTGGAAGACTAAGCCGAGTTGGTACCTGGTCGCCACCGACGACCGGATGATCCCTCCAGCGGCCCAGCGTCTCATGTCCAAGCGCGCGGGGTCGGCAGTCGTCGAGGTAGCTGGCAGCCACGCGATCTACGTGTCGCAGCCGAATGCAGTGGCTGAACTGATCGAAGAGGCCGCAAAAGGAATCAAGGGGAGAGGGAATTAAAGACTCGGGTAGTGCCGAGGCGGCTTGGTATTCCCAAGCTTGAGCTTTTGCTGATACGTGCAGTCCTATCTGACCGAGCTGAAGTACGCCGAGATGTCCTGCAACACTTGATACAGGAGGTGATGCGATGAATCGCAAGAGTAGGTTGATGATAGGGATTGCGACGGTATGGCTGGTTGTCGTAGGCGGCTTGGCCATTTCCGCCCAGGACAAGTACACCGTGAAAGTGCCGGGCGGGCTTGCGTTCTCTGAGTTCAGGGGATACGAAGCATGGCAAGCGATCTCCATCAGCCGGAACGAGAAGGTGGTTGCTGTGATCCTCGGCAATCCTGTGATGATCGACGCCTACCAGGCCGGCATTCCCGGCAACGGTAAGCCTGTCCCGGACGGGGCCAGGATGGCCAAGATCCACTGGAACCCGAAACAGAACGAGTTCTTCCCGACTGCGACGGTGCCGGGCAGCCTGCTGAACGTGGACTTCATGGTGAAGGACAGCAAAAGGTTCGGGGACAGTGGCGGATGGGGATACGCCGTGTTCGATTACGACGCCGCGTCCGACACGTTCAAGCCCGGCACCACAGCTGGCACGCCGCCGCAGGGGAACGACGCCAAGTGCGGGTTCGCGTGCCACACGAGCGTGAAGGCGAGAGACTACGTTTTTACGGAGTACGGTAAGCGCTGAACCAGGCCTGAAGGGCCGGTAGTCAATAGCCCCGCCCGTGAGAAGGTGTGAAAAAATTGGGACGTATGCGGCAGATCGAGTGCCGGGCCTTATAGTTGGTCTACAGCTAAAAACGCTGCAGACCAACTATACTCAACAATGTTGCCCGTGCCGTTAAAGGAAGCAGTTATCGGGAAAGTCGAATGTGTCCGCGAATTTGAAGACACGCATCGTCCCGCTACGAATTTGCCGGGCCCGCCGTTTGACGGCTTGCCGAAGATCTTCGAGCGGGACGACGCGCCTTGGTCCGACAACGCATGCTCAGTTGTCGTCCCAACCGAGGACTCTACTATAAGGGTTGCGTGGGGCCGAGGCCAGCGTGTTTTCCCAACAAAAGGCGAGTAACCATGGAACCCACGAGCAAAGAAACGAAGGTGGATTATGCTGCCTGGATTGGGGTCGATTGGGGGAGCGAAAAGCACGCGATCGTCATGCAGGCCGCCAACTCCAGCGGAGTGGAACAATGCGTTATCAAGCAAACACCCGAAGCGTTGCAGGACTGGTTTCTTAAAGTTCGGAGCCGATTCCCTGGGCGTGAGGTCGCGATAGCGATCGAGCAAAGCAAGGGATCGGTGATCAATTTCTTGCTGGGTTTTGATTTGGTGCATGTATTTCGAGTCAACCCCAAGTCTCTAAAGAAATATCGGGAGGCCTTGTTTCCTAGTGGCGCCAAGGACGACCCTACCGATGCCGAGCTGCTCCTTCAGTTTGTTAGATACCACCGCGATCGGATGAAACCTTGGGTTCCAGACGATCCCCAGAGTCGGGCGTTGCTGGCACTTGTCGAATTCCGGCGCAAGACCGTCGCTGAGCGAACTCGTTTGACCAACCGTCTCACCCAGAAGCTTAAGGAATATTTTCCTCAGGCGCTGGAGTGGGCCGGAGACCTGGATACTGTCATGGCTTGCGATTTCCTGACCCGGTGGCCGACGATAGAAAAACTTCAGAAGACAAGACCGGAGAACATTCGCAAGTTCTACCAGAAACACGGTTCTCGAAACAGCCATCGGATTGATGAACGATTGAGGCAGATTCGTTCGGCGATCCCGCTGACCCAGGATTCCGCTGTGATGGACACTTCGGTCCTGATGGTGGAAACCATTGTGAATCAATTGCGCCCCTTGTTTGTCTCCATTAGGCGCATTGATGGCCAGGTCGAGAAGATATTTCGAATGCATCCGGACTTTGGGATCTTCGACAGTTTCCCAGGAGCGGGGGCGGCACTGGCGCCGCGGTTGCAAACCGCCATGGGATCCGACCGGGATCGATTTGACTCCTCAGAGGAGGTTCAGAAGTACTCTGGAATTGCGCCCGTCCTCGAACGTAGCGGCAAAAAGCACTGGGTGCATCGACGATACGCTTGCTCCACCTTCATCCGACAAAGCTTCCATGAATTTGCCGGCCATTCAATCAAACAGTGCCAGTGGGCTCGAGCCTACTACACCATGCAGCGAGATCTTGGAAAGGGCCATCATGCCGCCGTCCGCGCCTTGGCCTACAAATGGATCCGAATCATCTTTCGTTGTTGGAAGAACCATGTCCCATATGATGATGCAACATACATGGAATCGCTCCGGCGAAAACGAGCCTCGTGCCTGGCATTCGTGGACGCTGCGGCCTAACATCACAATCTTTTTGCGTGACAGACAACCTCAGTTATCTTCGGCCCTCACCAGTTCCTTCGCATTGCCGAGGGATCGGTTGCTCTCTGACTGCCGATCGAGGCCCGGAGGGCCGGCAGAAAAGTAGGCCCGGCCGTGAGGCCGGGCAAAGGCCAGACACAAAGAGAGCGCCGAAGGTGCGGCACAATGGATGTGCTGGAAAGCTTTCCAGCACAGTGGGATCCGAAGCTTGGAATTCACGTGA
>JADMIO011385406.1_pt1 | contig 14478 bp, 18 predicted proteins | sample 8958161 | NCBI WGS metagenome assembly JADMIO01 (sample SAMN16585339, study PRJNA669376) | soil metagenome | isolation source: Crop rotation soil | place: USA: Cullars Rotation, Alabama | collected 2011 | reverse complement strand
GCCGCGACTTCAAGTCACGTGAATTCCAAGCTTCGGATCCCACTGTGCTGGAAAGGTGGCCGTGGGGCGGGGCATCGGGGCCCGCTTCGCCGGTGCCGTGGTGGCCGGGATCGCCACCCTGCTGCTGGCCCCGCTGGTCGGGGCCCTGCTGTGGCTGATCACCTTTCTGCGCCGCAGCCGGGCCAAGCGGGCTGCCGCTCAGCCGGCGTGGGGAGCCCCTACAGGCTGGCGATGAGCCGCTCGACCCGCTCGTCGCGGGCCTTGAACGGGTCCTTGCAGAGCACCGTGCGCTGGGCCTGGTCGTTCAGCTTCAGGTGCACCCAGTCCACCGTGTAGTCCCGCTTGCGCTCCTTGGCCTTGCGGATGAACTCGCCCCGCAGGCGGGCCCGCGTGGTCTGCGGCGGCTCGAGGGCGCCGGGCCCGGCCCGCTCGACGTCGGCCTCGGTGCACACCCGGTCGACCAGGCCCCGCTCCTGCATCCGGTAGAAGAGGCCGCGCTCCCGGTTGACGTCGTGGTACTGGAGGTCCATCAACGCCACCTTGGGGTGGGTGAGCGGGAGGTCGTGGCGGTCCCGGTAGCTCTCCACCAGGTGGTGCTTGATCACCCAGTCGCACTCCCGTGAGAGCGACAGCGGGTCCTTGGCCAGCGCCGTGAGGCAGTGCTCCCACATGCCGAGGGCCTGCTCCTCCAGCGGGCTGAGGCCCTTCACCTCGGCGTAGCGGAGGGCCCGGTTCAGGTACTCCGACTGGATGTCGAGGGCGCTCGCCTCCCGACCGTTGGCCAGGCGGACGCGGCGCTTGCAGGTGATGTCGTGGCTGATCTCGCGGATGGCCCGGATGGGGTTCTCCAGCGTCATGTCCCGCAGCACCACCGACGAGTCCTCGAGCATGCGGAGGAGGATGGAAGTGGCCCCCACCTTCAGGAAGGTGGCGTACTCGCTCATGTTCGAGTCGCCCACGATCACGTGGAGGCGCCGGTAGCGCTCGGCGTCGGCGTGGGGCTCGTCGCGGGTGTTGATGATCGGCCGGCTGCGGGTGGTGGCGCTGGAGACGCCCTCCCAGATGTGCTCGGCCCGCTGCGAGATGCAGTACATGGCGCCCCGGGCCGTCTGGAGGACCTTGCCGGCGCCGGCGTAGATCTGGCGGGACACGAGGAAGGGGATGAGGACCTCGGCGTAGTGGCCGAAGTCGTCCCGGCGGCTCGTCAGGTAGTTCTCGTGGCAGCCGTAGGAGTTGCCCGCCGAGTCGGTGTTGTTCTTGAACAGGTAGATGACGCCGCGGATGCCCTCCTCCCGGAGGCGCTGCTCGGCGAAGGTGAGGAGCTGCTCGAGGATGCGCTCCCCCGCCTTGTCGTGGACGACGAGGTCGTAGATGGAGTCGCACTCGGGGGTGGCGTACTCGGGGTGGCTGCCCACGTCGAGGTACAGGCGGGCGCCGTTCTCCAAGAAGACGTTGCTGCTCCGGCCCCAGCTGACGACCCGCCGGAACAGGTAGCGGGCCACCTCGTCGGGGCTGAGCCGGCGTTGGCCACGGAGGGTGCAGGTGACCCCGTACTCGTTCTCGAGGCCGAAGATCCGCCGCTCCACGAGGTCACCCTAGTGACGCAGGTCAGGAGTCAGGGTGCAGATCGGCGAGGCATGGTGTCCAGGCCCGCCGAGATGCGCGCTGAGGCCCGGACCTGGGTCACGGGTGACGCCCGGGGGAAGCGAGGTGGCGCTTCTCGATAGCCTCGGAGGCGTGCAGGGGCTGCGGATGGTGCCGGTGCTGCGGGCCGACGGCACCTTCCACGCCCGTGTGGTGGCCGCCCGCCTGGGGTCCGAGGGGATCGTGACCCAGCTACGGGGCAACGTCGACGGCCCCTACCCCATGGGATCGGTCGAGGTCCTGGTGACCGAGGACGACCTGGAGTCGGCCCGGGAGCTCCTGCTGGCGGACGAGGTCGAGTCCTCGTTCGACGAGGTCGACGGCGAGGACCTGGGACCGGAGCCGGTGCCGTCCTACCGGGGCTGGCTGTTCCTGGTGGCCTCCGGCCTGGTGGCCCTGTCGGCCCTGCTCAGCTCGTTCGTCCGCTAGCGGCTAGCCGAGCAGCTGCTCGACCTGGTCGTCCTCGAGGCGGCGGAAGGCCCGGCGGCCGTTCCCCCGCTCGAGCACGGCGACCTCCAGCTCGGGCGCCGCCAGGGTGCGGTCGGGGCCGGCCAGGGCGGTCACGCAGGCCGAGAGGGCGGTGGAGAGGTCGGCGCCCTCCGACCAGGCGCTGTCCATGCGGCCGGCGATGGCCTCGGCCTCGCCGCCGAGCACGCTGAAGCGATCGTCGTCGACCACCGTGCCGTCGAAGGTGATGTGGAAGAGCTGGTCGCCGCCCGGCTCCGACCCCACCTCGGCCACCAGGATCTCGACCTCGAGGGGCTTCAGCTCGTGGGTGAAGACGTTGCCCACGATGGAGGCGTACTGGTTGGCCAGGCTGCGGGCGTCGACGTCCTCGCGGCTGTAGGAGAAGCCCTTGAGGTCGGCGGCCCGGACGCCGGCGATGCGGAGCGAGTCGAACTCGTTGTAGCGGCCGACGCCGGCGAAGGCGATGCGGTCGTAGATCTCGCTCACCTTGTGGAGGGTGGTCGAGGAGTTCTCGGCGCAGAGGACCACGCCGTCGCCGTAGGTGGCGGCCACGAGGGCGCGGCCCCGGGCGATGCCCTTGCGGGCGTAGTCGGCCTTGTCCTTGAGGACCTGCTCGGGCGAGACGTACCCGAAGGGGATGGACACGGGCTCAGCTCTCCATCGTCGGGAGGGGGGCCGAGTCGGCCGACGTGCCCTCGGGCACGGAGAGGCGCTCGAGCAGGGCCCGGAAGCGGTCGGACACCTCGCCGTCGGACAGGCGCTCGAAGCCGTTGGCGGTGATGGTGGCCATCGTCGGGAAGATGCCGCGCACGAGGTCGGGCCCGCCCGTGGCCGAGTCCTCGTCGGCCGCCTGGAAGAGGGCCGAGATGGCGAGGTCGAGCGAGGCCGCCCGGTCCATGTCCTTCGAGTAGCCCAGCTTCATCACCGTGCCGGCGTGGAGGCTGCCGGAGCCGGTGGTGGCGAAGTCGCTCTCCTCGTAGCGGCCGCCGGTGACGTCGTACTGGAAGAGGCGGCCCGCCCGGCGGCGGGTGTCGTAGCCGGCGAAGAGGGGCACCACGGCGAGGCCCTGGAGGGCGGCGGGCAGGTGGTTGCGCACCATGGCGCTCAGCTGGTTGGCCTTGCCCTCGAGGCTGAGCTCGGCGCCCTCGACCTTCTCGTAGTGCTCGAGCTGGAGCTGGAAGAGCTTCACCATGTCCATGGCCGGGCCGGCGGCGCCGGCGATGGCGACCCCGGAGTGGCGGTCGGCCGGGTACACCTTCTCCATCAGGCGGTGGCTGATGAGGTGGCCCGACGTGGCCCGCCGGTCGCCGGCCATGACCACCCCGTCGGCGTAGCGGAGGGCCACCACCGTGGTGCCGTGGGTGACGCCCTCGACCGCGCCGGTGGGCACGGCCGGCGCGTTGCCGGTGCGCCGGAGCAGCTCGGCGAAGCTCGGCCCCGGGTCGTCCCCCGGGGAGAAGAGGGGGAAGGTCATCGCCGGGCGAGGCTATCGGCGGTTGTCGAGGGTGGGGTCCGGGCGACGGAGGCCGGTGATCCGGCGGGCGATGGCGACGTAGTCGGCGGCGTACCGCAGCACCGCCGGGTCCTCGTCGAACAGGGCGATGCCGTTGTTGCACCGCACGCACAGGAGGGCTCGAACCCGCCCGGTGTCGTGGTCGTGGTCCACGTGCAGCGAGCCCCCGTCGGGCTCACCCCGGCCGCAGATGGCGCAGCCGCCGCCCTGCGCCTCGAGGCGGGACTCGTACTGCTCGATGGTGATCCCGAACCTCCGGCGCAGGTGGCCGTCGCGGTCTCGTCGTTTGACGCCCGGATCCTGGCGCCGCCTCCGCCGGTAGTCGTTGAGTCGAGCAGCGTTGGCCTGCTGCCACGCCTTGACGCGGGCGATCTCCGCCGCCGGGTCCTTCCGATAGCGGGCACGCCGCTTGGCCGCCGTGCAGGCCTTGCACTCCGGGCGCCGCCCGTCCTTGACAGAGCGGTCCCGGTGGAACTGCTCGAGCGGCTTCAGCTCACCGCAGTGGCGACACCGCTTCTCCGCCGGGGGCTCCATGACGCGATCGTCCCACCAGGGTGTGACACCCCTGGGACGAATCGGTCATTGACCCCCTTTTTGGACGTAGCTGCGCACGAAGTCCTCAGCGTTGGCATCCAACACCTCGTCGATCTCGTCCAGGAGATCGTCGATCTCAGCCTTGATCTGCTCGCCCTTCTCGGTCGACGCAGGCGCTTCCTCCACCTGCTCCTCGGTCCGAGGGGGGGCGGACCGCTTCTTCTGCTCACGTTCTGCCATCGGTCAGCTCACCTCACCTCTCGTTCTAAGCCCCGAGCCGCTCGAGCAGCTCCGCAGGGGACGAGCACGAATCCACCAACTCCTCCACGTGGGCGGCGGTTCCCCGGAGGGGCTCCATCATGGGCACCCGCCGGAGCGGGTCACCCCCCACGTCGAACACCAGCGAGTCCCAGTTGGCCGCCACGATCGAGCCGGCCCACTTCTGGAGGCAGCGCCCCCGGAAGTAGGCCCGGGTCGACCGGGGCGGTTCGGTCATGGCCGCCTGCACCTCGGCGTCGGTGGTGATGCGCTCCACCGGCAGCCGGGTGAACAGCGACTTCGACGGCCGCAGGTCGTGGTACTGCAGGTCCAGGGCGTCCAGCCGGGCGTCGTCCCAGCTGAGCCCGTGGCGCTCGCGGTAGGCCTCGACCAACGACTTCTTGGCCACCCAGTCGAGCGTCCCCGACAGCGACATGGGGTCGGTCTCGAGCGCCGTCAGCACCGACTCCCACCGGCGCAGGACCTCGGCCCCCACGTCCTCGCCGACCGATTCGAGGCCGCGCGACTCCGCGTACTTGCGGGCCATGTCGAGGTACTCCCACTGGACCTCGAGGCCCGTCATGCGTGACCCATCGGCCAGCTCGAGGGTCGCCGACAGCCCGACGTCGTGCGACACCTGCCGCACCGCCGCCACCGGCGCCGCCAGGGCGAGGTCCCGGGGCAGCTCGTCGTCCTCGATCATCGACAGCACCACCGCCGTGGTCCCCACCTTCAGGAAGGTGGCCACCTCCGAGAGGTTGGCGTCGCCGATGATCACGTGCAGCCGCCGGTACCGCGACGCGTCGCAGTGGGGCTCGTCCCGGGTGTTGACCAGCGGCCGCTTGAGCGTCGTCTCGAGCCCGACCTCCTCCTCGAAGAAGTCGGCCCGCTGCGACAGCTCGAGCCGCACCGCCGGCGACCCGCCCGGCGCCTCGCACCCGACCTTGCCCGACCCGGCGAACAGCTGGCGGGTGACGAAGAACGGCAGGATCCCGGCCACGATCCGGCTGAACGGCACCGCCCGGTCGAGGAGGTAGTTCTCGTGGCAGCCGTAGGAGTTGCCCTTGCCGTCGCTGTTGTTCTTGTGGACCACCACCTCGTGGCCCGGCGGCAGGGTGGCGGCCGCCGCCGACATCGACTCGATGAGGATGCGCTCGGCCGCCTTGTCCCAGACCACCACCTCCCGGGCGTCCCGGCACTCCGGGGTGGACAGCTCGGGGTGGGCGTGGTCCACGTAGTAGCGGGCCCCGTTGGTCAGGACGGCGTTGACCAGATGGGTCTCGACCTCGGGCGGGCTGGCGTCGGCCACCGAGTAGCCCCGGGCGTCGTTGCCCGGCGACTCGTCCTCGAAGTCCCAGCCCACCCGCCGCTGCAGCGACGCCACGTAGGCGTTGATCAGGACCGACGACGCGGCGATCGGGTTGGACTCCGCCGGCCCGCGGAGGAGGATCCCGTACTCCGTCTCCACCCCGCAGACCTTGGGGATCGCCACGGAGCGACCATACCTGCGCCCCGGGCCTGCGCTACCTCATGGTTCCGGGGCCCGCAACCGGGCCCCGGCGGGCCTACAGGTACTGGCCGGTGGCCACCCGCTCGATGGCCCGGCCGCCGACCGGGTCCTCGTCGGACGACACCAGGGTGCGCACGTAGACGATGCGCTCGCCCTTCTTCCCCGAGATCTTCGCCCAGTCGTCGGGGTTGGTGGTGTTGGGCAGGTCCTCGTGCTCCTTGTACTCCTGGACGATGGAGGCGATCAGGTCCTCGGTCCGGATGCCCCGGGGGCCCCCGGCGATGAGCCGCTTGATCGCCAGCTTCTTCGCCCGGCGCACGATGTTCTCGATCATGGCGCCGGAGGAGAAGTCCTTGAAGTACATGACCTCCTTGTCACCGTTCTGGTAGGTCACCTCGAGGAACCGGTTGGCGTCGTCCTGCCGGTACATGGCTTCGACCGTGGTCTCGATCATGAGCCGCACCGCCTTGTCGCGGTCGCCGCCGCCGAGGCCCTCGACCTCGTCGTCGGCCAACGGCAGGTCGGCCGTCAGGTAGCGGCTGAAGATCTGGGCCGCCGCCTCCTCGTCGGGCCGCTCGATCTTGATCTTCACGTCGAGGCGGCCGGGGCGGAGGATGGCCGGGTCGATGAGGTCCTCGCGGTTGGAGGCCCCGATCACGATGACGTTCTTCAGCGTCTCGACGCCGTCGATCTCGGCCAGCAGCTGCGGGACGATGGTCGACTCCATGTCGGAGCTGATGCCCGTGCCCCGGGTGCGGAACAACGAGTCCATCTCGTCGAAGAAGACGATGACGGGCACGCCCTCCGCCGACTTCTCCCGCGCCCGCTGGAACACCAGGCGGATCTGGCGCTCGGTCTCGCCGACGTACTTGTTGAGGAGCTCGGGCCCCTTGATGTTGAGGAAGTACGAGCGGGCCGCCGGCACGCCGGTCACCTCGCTCACCTTCTTCGACAGCGAGTTGGCGACCGCCTTGGCGATGAGCGTCTTGCCGCACCCGGGCGGGCCGTAGAGGAGGATGCCCTTGGGCGCCGGCAGCCGGTGCTCCTCGAACAGCTCGCGGTGGAGGAACGGCAGCTCGACGGCGTCGGTGATCGACTCGATCTGGCTGTCCAGCCCGCCGACGTCCGCGTAGGAGATGTCGGGGACCTCCTCGAGGATGAGCTCCTCGACCTCGGGCCGCGGCAGCTTCTCGAGCAGCAGGCCCGAGCGGGCGTCCATGAGGACCGTGTCGCCGGCCCGCACGACGACGCCCCGCAGCGACTCGCCGAGCTCGACCACCCGCTCCTCGTCGGCCCGACCGACCACGAGCGCGCGGGTGCCGCCCTCCATCAGCTCCTTGACCGTGACGACCTCGCCGGCCACCTCGGGCGAACGGGCCAGCACCACGTTGAGCGACTCGTTGAGGACGACCTCCGCCCCCCGCAGCAGCTCGCTGCTGTCGAGGTCGGGGTGGACGGCCACCCGCATCTTGCGGCCGCCGGAGTGCACGTCGACCGTGCCGTCGTCGTTGGTCCCGAGCAGGGTCCCGTAGGCGGCGGGCGGCTGGGTGAGCTTCTCGACCTCCTCGCGGAGGGCGGCGATGTGCTCGCGGGCCTCCCGCAGGGTGTACGAGAGCTTCTCGTTCTGGGACACCGCCTGGGCCAGCTGGCCCTTGGTCTCGAGGAGGCGCTCCTCCAGGGTCCGCACCCGCTTGGGGGCGTCCTGGAGCTTCCGGCGCAGGAAGGCGACCTCTTCCTCGAGGGTCATCGCCTGCTCGCGCAGCTCCTCGAGCTCGGACCCGTCGTCGGCTGCCATGGGACCTCCCGGTACGACCCCCGCCTGTGGACCGGAGCGGGTGCTCCACCCCGTTCCTGCAGAACTGGTCGTCGGGGCAGCTCCGCCGCCCCGACAGCCCGCTCTGGTTGTCGGGTCGCCTCGCCTCTCGGCTCGGCTCGTTGGCGACGATACACGGGGGTCCTCCCGGTTCCGGCCATGCCGTGTTGCATTCCACCGGTCCCGACCGGGTAAATTGGAGGCGTTCCCCCCACCGGCGACAAGAGGGCAGGGCAAAGCGCATGAAGGTCTGGATCGACCAGGATCTCTGCACGGGCGACGGGCTGTGCGAGGAGATCGCCCCCGACGTGTTCACCCTGCTCGACGACGGTCTCGCCTACGTCAAGGAGGGCTCCAAGGTCTTCAGTGACCCGGGCGGGGCCGAGGGCATGGCGAACATCCCGGACGGCCAGCTCGACGCCGTGATCGAGTCGGCCGAGGAGTGCCCCGGGGAGTGCATCTTCATCGAGGCCGAATAGCCTCGGGCCCTTCGGGGTACACCCCTCAGTCGGGCGTAGAAAAAGCGTTCGGCTCCAGCGCGCCCGGATCCCTGCCGATGGCCTGGTCGTGCTCCGTCCGCGCCCGCCGCGCCCCGATGCCTCCCGGCGTCGCCGTGCCAGCCTGCGGGCCCGCCTCCTGGCGACCATCGCCCTCATGCTCCTGCCCCTGGTGGCCCTGACCGGCGTCGCCGCCTTCACCTTCGACCTGGCCGTCTCCCGCTTCGCCACCGCCGCCGGCGAGGCCGAGCGGGAGGCCATCCCCCTGGCCCGCCTGTCGTCGTCGATCCGCTTCCTCGAGCCGCCGGCCTACGGCGCCTACCTCGGTGACGACCCGCGTGGCGTGGGCGCCTACGAAGAGGCCGCCCGTCGCACGCGGGCCGGCTTCAACGAGGTCCGCAGCCGGCTCGGGCAGCGCGACCGCGAGGAGGCCGCCCTGCTCCGCCGGGCCGAGGCGTCCTTCGAGGCGGCCGACGCCGAGCTCCGTCGCGCCCTCGGCATGCCGGTCGAGGCGCGGACCCTGGTCGGCCTCCGCGGCCTCACCGACTTCAACCAGTACGTGGTGGACACGGTGGCCCTCCTCGACGACACCGAGACCCACGCCCTCGGACGACGGCAGGACAAGCTCCTCGAGGCTCGCGACACCGAGCAGCTGACCTTCGTGCTGCTGGCCGCCGTGTGCTTCGCCGGCCTCGGGGTCGCCATGCTGGCCGCCCGGCGGCTGGCGGGGACCGTCCTCGGCCCGGTGCGGCTGCTGCGCGCCGGCGCCGTCCGCCTCGGGGCCGGTGACCTGTCCCACCGCGTGAGCCTCGAGCGGGACGACGAGCTGGGTGACCTGGCCGCCGCCTTCGACACCATGGCCGCCGACCTCCAGCGCAGCCAGGACGAGCTCGCCTTCCGGGCCCTGCACGACCCGCTGACCGGCCTGGCCAACCGGGCCCTCCTCCGCGACCGGCTCGAGCACGCCCTGAGCGGGCTGTCCCGGCGCAAGGAGTGCATCGCCCTGCTGATGATCGACCTCGACGACTTCAAGTCGGTCAACGACCGCCTCGGCCACCTGGCCGGCGACCGCGCCCTGGTGGCCACCGCCTCCCGTCTCGTGACCTGCGTGCGGGAGGCCGACACCCCGGCCCGCCTCGGCGGTGACGAGTTCGCCGTGCTCCTCGAGGACGTGGCCGGCGAGGAGGCTGCGATCGAGGTGGCCCGCCGGCTCTGCGACGCCATGCGCCCGCCCCTCCAGCTCGACGGCGACCGGGTGGTGCTCGGCGCCAGCATCGGCGTGGTGGTGGCCGAGGAGGGAGCAGCTGCCGACGAGCTGCTGCGCGCCGCCGACCTCGCGCTCTACCGGGCCAAGGAGACCGGCAAGGGCCGGGTCGAGCGCTACACGCCCGACCTCGCCCCCGTGCTCGACGAGGCGGCGGTGCCGGGCGACGCCCTCGGGTCGGCCCTCGCCGCCGGCGAGCTGGCCGTCTGCTACCGCCCGGTGGTGAGCCTCGGCTCCGGCCGGGTGCGGGAGGTCGTGGCCCTCCCCTGTTGGCCCCACCCCGAACGGGGCCTCCTCCAGCCCGCCGATCTGCAGCCCCTGGCCGAGGGCGGTGGCGTGGCCGGCCGCCTGACCGAGTGGCTGCTCGACGCCGGGTGTGCCGAGCTGCGGCGGTGGTCGGCGGACTCGCGTGACGGGGCCCGGCTGCGGCTCGGCCTCTCGCTGGCGCCGGCCCAGTTCGGCGACGCCGGGCTCGTCGACGTCGTGGTCGACACCCTCGACCGCTACGACGTGCCGCCCTCGCGCCTCGTGGTCGGGGTGGCCGAGCGGACGGTGGTCGAGCAGGGTGAGCGGGCCCGGACCCGGCTGGCCGACCTGCGCCGGCTCGGGGTGCGCGTCTCGATCGAGGGCTTCGGCACCGGCTACTCGTCACTGACCGGCCTGCGCCGCACCCCCGTCGACCGCCTCGCCGTCGACGCCTCGTTCGTCGAGGGCCTCGGGCGTCCGGGGGTGGAAGGCGGCCTGGCCGAGGCGGTGGTGTCCCTCGCCCGCTCGCTCCGCCTCGAGACCGTCGCCGAGGGCGTCACCGACGAGCAGCACGTGGGCGCCCTGGTGGCGGCCGGCTGCCGCCTGGGCTCGGGGCCGCGCTTCTCGGACTCCCTCGACGCCGACGAGGTCGGCTCGCTGCTGGCCCTCGACGCGCCCGTCCACTGGCCGGAGCCCGCCCTCGCCTGACCCGGGGGAGGTCGGGAGGGGGGCCTGCCCCCCCGTCAGAGGCAGGGGCCCGTGTCGACGGCGTTGCTGGAGCGGGAGGAGAGCACCGAGCGCACCTCGTCGGGGGCGAGGGCGTAGGCGGTGCCCGAGCGGTCGGGGGCGATGGCGAAGGCCACACCCACCACCGAACCCGTGGGGTCGACGAGGGCGGCGCCCGAGTCGCCGGGGGCGAGGTCGCTGGCCAGCACGAGGACCTCCCGCAGGGTGGCCTTCTCGTCGTAGAGGTCGCGCCCCTGGGCCCGCAGCTCGTCCACCACCTCGAACGGCGAGACCTCCAGCGGCCCGCCGCCCGGGTGCCCGAGCACGGCCCCGATGGCCCCGCGGTCGGCGTCCACCAGCGGCAGCGGCGCCCGCTCGAGGTCCGGCACGACGAGCACGGCGAGGTCGCGGGAGGCGTCGAAGGCGACGACGGTGGCATCGAGCTCGTCGCTGTTCTGGGGGAAGACCACGGTCTCGTCCTCGCCGGCCACCACGTGGGCGTTGGTCACCACCACCCCAGGGGCCGCCACCCAGCCGCTGCCCTCCTGGAGCCGCCCGCACGCCTCCCCCTCGACCCGCACCGTCGACGCCGCCGCCCGCTCGAGCACGTCGGGGGCGATGCCGCTGGCCGCCGGCGGCGGGCCCGCGTCCGGCGCCCGGCGGAGGTCGTCGAACACGCGCGGGATGCCGCTCTCGTCCACCAGGTCGCGCAGGGCGGAGACGGCGTCCGGTGGGTCCGGGGCCACGTCGTGGATGGCCTCGGCGATGCTCGAGTCGCGCACCAACCGAGCGGCGCCCCCTTGCACGTCGGCCATGGCCGGCAGCAGCAGCCACACCGCCACCAGCACGCCGCCCGCACCCACGACGGCGCCGGCGGCCCGGTCGAGCGGTCGCGACGCCAGCGGGAGGGCGGACGACGCCCGCCCGCCCACCGCCAGTCCGAGCGCCTGCCCCCCGAGGGCGCCGCCCAGCAGCACCGCCAGGGCGATGAGCAACCGGTTGCCCGGCTGGGACGACACGACCCGGTCGAGCACCAGGGGCAGGAGCCGGGCAGCCACGATCAGCCCCACGATGAGACCCACCCATGACAGGGCGCGGGTCACGAGGCCGATCCGGTAGCCGGCCAGCCCGGCCAGGGCGATGGACAGCAGGACGAGGAAGTCGAAGGCGTTCACTGGCGCAGCCGGGGTGGCGTCAGCCCCCCGGGGACCGGGCCCAGGAGCCGGGCGGTGGTGAGGAACCCGGTGTGGCCTACCATCCGGTGGTCGGGGCGCACGGCCTGGCCCTCGACGTGCCAGCCCCGCTGGAGCACCTCGACGGTGTGGGGCAGCTCGAAGTCGCTGTCGTCGAGCGCCGAGCGCAGGGTGGCCACCTGGGCGATCGACGGGGTGTAGGAGAGCAGGATCCCACCCGGGCGCAGCGCCGCCGCCGCCGGGCCCACCGCCCGCCACGGCTCGGGCAGGTCCAGCACCACCCGGTCGAGGTCGCGCTCGTCCACCCCTTCGTAGACATCGCGGAGCTCGACGCGGTAACGCGCCATCGCCTCGTCGCCGAGGAAGGCGCGCACGTTCGCCTGTGCCCGCTCGGCGAAGTCCTCCCGCACCTCGTACCCGACCACGTCGGCCCCGGCCCGGACGAGGGCCATCGACAGCGCGCCGGAGCCGACGCCGGCCTCGAGCACCCGCACCCCGGGGAAGACGTCGGCCAGCAGCAGGATCGGCCCCAGGTCCTTGGGGTAGACGACCTGGGCGCCGCGTGGCATGCGCAGCACGTACTCGGCCAGGGTGGGCCGCATGGCCGTGTAGCGGGCGCCGGTGGTGGAGCGCACGGTGGTGCCCTCGGGCGAGCCGAGCAGGTCGTCGTGGGCCACCACACCGGTGTGGCTGTGGAAGCTGCCCCCCTCGGCGAGGTCGACGAGGTACTGGCGGCCGCGGCTGTCGACCAGGACGATGCGCTCCCCTTCCCGCAGGACTCGCGCAGATGGCACCACGCCGCTTCCGCTGGACGTCACGTCTCGGCGGCTTCGCCGCCGAGACACCGAGCTGTACTTGTCTGGTCGCTGCGCCCGAGGGCGCAGCTCCGCAGGGGGCGGGCGGTCACCCCTTCGAGCGCTCGGCCCCGGGCTTCTCCGAGCGGATGACGAGCGCCTCCCCCGGCTCGAGCTTGCGGCTGAAGACCACCTTCTCGTCGTCCCGGGTCAACCGGCGGAGGAGCCGGCCCCCCATGAGGACGGCCCAGAGGATGGTCCAACCGCGGGAACCACCGACCACGCCCCGCAGCTGGGCCCGGCGCCGGAGATAGGTCAGCATCGCCAGACCGCCGTCAGATCCGACGGACCTCGACCACCGTCGTCCGGCGGCGCCCCTTGCGCTTGCCGAGCAGGTAGGTGGCGGCGATCACGACCACGATGACGCCCACGACGATGGCGGCCGCCGTGCTGCGGTTCGACTCGCCGACGGCGTCGACCTCGCCCCGCAGCTCGCGCAGCTTGGACTCGATGTCGTCGCGGGAGATGTCGCCCCCCTTGCCGACGGACGTGGTCGCGCTCATCAGGCGCCCGCCTTCGGCGGACGCGCCGCTGAGCGGCGCACTGTGCTGATTGACTCGCTCGCCTGCGGCTCGCTCATGGGAGCCGCATCGTAGGGCGGCTCAACGGGCGCGCCGGCGCCGGGTGCCCGTGACGAAGGCCACGCCGGCCACCGCGCCGCACGCCACCAGCGTCAGGAGGTAGGGCGCCCACGACCAGCCCCCGTCAAAGGTGTCGCCCGTCTCGGTCTGGAGCGCCCGCAGCAGGCCGATGCCGAGGAGGACGACCCCGAGGCCGACCATGAACGAGCCGGCCACGCCGAAGGCGGCGTAGCGCCCGAGGCCCTTGATGGGCTCGATGGTCTCCTGCTTGGCGTACGCCCGGACGAGGTCGTACAGCTCCCCCGCCAGCGTGGGCATCGACTTGTCGTTCGGCACGGGTGCTCCTGGCTGGGCTGGGCCCTTCCTATCCCCCGCGTTCGCCTGCGGCAAGCACCCTCGGCGGTCAGGCGTTGCCGGCGAGGCGGGCCTCGGCCAGCTCGACCGCCTCGGCCAGCAGGCGCCCGAGGAGCGCCGCCCGCTCGTCCGGGCCCGGCGCGCTGAGCACCGCCAGCCGGTCCATCGGCCCCAGCGGGGCGACCGACGCCAGCTGGTAGGTCGCCAGCACGGGGTCCTCGTCGACGTCCACGGTGGCCGGCGCCACCGCCTCGCCGAGCTCGGCCGAGAGCGCCAGCAGCCGCCGGGTGGCGGCCAGGAGCGGCTCCCGGGCCTCCGCCGCCGCCGGCCCCGCCGGCGGGTCGGGCCACGGCGTGACATCAGCCCGCGGGTAGGGGTCGTCGTCGAGCCAGGCGTCGACCCGGACCCGCCGGGCCCCGACCGTGCCGAGCGCCCAGCGACCGTCGGGCAGCGACACCGCCTCGACGATGCGGGCCACGCAGGCGACGTCGAAGCGGCTGTCGCCACCGCCGACCTCGCTCCCCCGCTCGATGAGGGCGACGCCGAACTCCGGCGTCCCGTCGAGGCACTTCTCCACGAGGGCGCGGTAGCGGGGCTCGAACACGTGGAGCGAGAGGTAGGCGCCCGGGAGGAGCACCGTCCCGAGCGGGAACATCGGCAATGTCGCCACGGCTACGAGCTTCTCGCAGGACCGAGGCCTTCGGTGTCGAGCGCGGGGTGGTGGACCAGCAGCTCCCCCAGCCGGTCCTGGAGCCGCGCCGCGCCGGCGTCGGTCGTCCCGGGCCCGTTGAGGAGGTAGGCGAACGACAGCGCCCGCCCGCTGTCGGTCTCCACCACGCCGGCCAGCGCCTCGACGCCGTTGAGCGAGCCGGTCTTGCCCCGCAGCCGCCCGACGAGCGGCGTGCCGAGGAACCGCTCGGTCAGGCTGCCGGTGCGCCCCGCCACCGCCAGCGCCCGGTCCAGCGGGCCTTTCCAGCACATTGGGATCCTAAGCTTAGAATTCCACGTGGACAAGTTGTCGCG
>JADMIO011621163.1_pt1 | contig 14479 bp, 18 predicted proteins | sample 8958161 | NCBI WGS metagenome assembly JADMIO01 (sample SAMN16585339, study PRJNA669376) | soil metagenome | isolation source: Crop rotation soil | place: USA: Cullars Rotation, Alabama | collected 2011 | reverse complement strand
CCGCGACTTCAAGTCACGTGAATTCCAAGCTTCGGATCCCACTGTGCTGGAAAGCACGAAATGGCAAAATTAACATTCAGTTTAAACAATTACAGTTTCCTGGAAACTTTGTTGATGCGGCTTATTTACAAAAAATTGTTGACAGCTTGTGAAAGTTTTTGATTTGCAATATTGGCAATAAAAACTGATAATGATATGTATCTTAATCCTACTGATACGTCATTTTACCTAATGATGCTCACCCAATTTGTGTTTACCTACATATTATTGGCATTTTATTTTACAGTACACATATTAATCAAAACGACATCTTATCAATGACATGCTTTGATTTAGATTGCATTATTATTCTAATACGTATCAAATTGATATTTATATCCATTTTGAAAAAATTCCGGGACAACTTGAACTATGGATTTGCCCGATGTAATTATTATAAGAATCTTAAGTAAACTAAAGTACACTTCGCTGCAGTATCTGCCGCTGAAGTTTGTTTGCAAGCAATGGCGATTTTTGATTCGTGTACTGTTGGAAGAAATTCACGAGCAGTCAATTGACTGCCGACAGATTGGACTTATCCCTTCAGAAATTGTTATTCGTTGGGAAAAAATTGCCGCAGGGCTTGGTATCAATTGTGCTTACATTCGCAAATTGATTTTAATTGGCCGCTGTGAAAACTGGAATTTGCTGATGCTCCGTGTGTTCCAACGGTTTTTATGCCAGTTTAGTGAATTGGAAGTGTTGGTATTAGATAAAATCCACATACTCGATGAAGAGAGAGTTGGCTCCAATAATTTGTGGATTCTTATTTTGTCTACTTGCAAACTTCACACGTTAATTATCATAAGAGTATGGTACACAAAATCTGAAGATGATGAAGTTCGAGTTGATCTCAAATCCATTTTGCAGCATTGTGGTGAAAAGATAAAGCATTTTCTGTGCCCTCGCCATCACCATCCTCCGCCTAAATGCTTAACGCCATTGCTATTGACAAGCTCCAAGGACATAATTTCGCTTTCAATTCATTATTCGGAATTTGCTGCTGAGTTGACATCTGATCAAATTGTGTGCTTTGAAAATCTTCAAATGCTGATGGTTAGTATTGGCAAGGATGACGACCAATTTGATCGCATGGTTGATAAATTTCTGGACTGTGGCACAGTATTCCCAAAACTGGAATGGTTAATGATCTACATACTGGATCTAGAAAGTGAACAACAAATCGATTCCATTGCCCGATTTTTTCACAGAAATGCACATGCGAAAGCTTTAAAATCAGTGACACTATTTTTATTTGGCTTGATCACCTCTGAGATTGTGACCAAAATTTCCGATGCCCGAAATGCAGCTGAGGGAGAGCAGCCTCTGGAGTGGTTGGAACTGATTTGTTTCGGTGAAGCGCACAGTCAGCGTGTGTTTGAAATTGCTCGAACTGGCAAAATTAACATGAAATTCAAGCCACTCTCTTTTTCCAAAGGTTTTATTGATGCGGCATATTTGCAAAAAATTGTGGACCTTGTGTAAAAATGTTTGTTTGCACGCATCGGCATGCAACTTTGGCAACAAAAAATGAAAACATGCTTCTTGCTAATGATACATGTACAATAATAATGATAATACTTGTGTTGTAATGATATGTGCCTACGTAATTATATGGTTGCAACTTATTTTCCGTGTTTGTTTTGATTTAAAATCGGGTTTTTAATTTAGGGCTTCTATATAACTGTAAAATAAAAATAATCAAAAATTTATCAACAAACGCCATGAGCACGTGCCATCCTCCACTTCCGCCTACAAACGGCATCCAAAATCCTTGTAATTTCAACCTTATCCAGAAATTAAGGAAATTAGCGTCTGATGTGGAAAATATCATTACCGAAGCAGAGGAAGTTGTGACTATGGTCAATGAAATGGCTCGATCTGTGCAGGAGAGATTTCGCCATGATTCAGACTCAGTTGGAATGGATGAGATTGCGATGTTGAGTATTGTTGGAATGTTGAGTTCGCGTGTTGAAATGCGTATTCGCGACTTTGCCAATTTGACAAATTTTTCAACCCTGATTGATGATGGAGAGTGTGGTGGCAAGGAACCGGCCAAACCGGGAAAAAATGATGATACTGGAAGCGATCTGTAAAAGCATCAAACTATCGACCCTGTCATTTAGTGTGCGCTTCTTAAGCAAAGCATTCTCAGAACTGGATACGTTTTATTTGACATTGCAGCTTAAGCTTTATATACTAATTTATGTATGGGTAGGTGCAGTTGGTAGTGGTACCTTAATTTTGGTTCGGTACAAAATGTTCTTACCGGCCTTTCCTTTTATTGGGTTCCTTACCTCGGCTAAATATTTTCTGTAAAACATGTGTATTAATAACAATTAAAACATTCTGGGTATGTAAATACATTGATGTGTACGTTTACTTACTTATTTGACATTTTATTATATTTTCAAGTATTGTGTTTCAATGAGTATTTTATCCAGGAACTCATACATTACTTCTTAATGGAAATTGAATTGTTGCGGAATGCTTTGTTGGATTTTGCTGTGATTTTTCCGCCGAAACGAACAGCAAATTAAACGTTGATTAATTTATTTTGCATTTTGAAAAAATTGTAATGGGATCGGCTGCCACTTTGGAGTTGTTTTCGTGCAAATATTGCCTCAAATGGACCCTGAAGTCGGATATCAATGAACATTTTTGTTCCCCTACATGCACCTTTCTTTTGAATCTAATTAACGGCAAGTGCCCTTTTTGCGATGCTCCAGTGACCAAGGAGGGGGTCTATCACCAATATTATGTGTGCAGAAGTTGTTGTCGAAATTGCTACGGTGACGAAGGTTCAATAGTGGAGCTTACAAATTGTCGATATTGCAAAGAAAGTGATATGGGCTTTTTGTCGATCCATGAACATTTTCGCAGCAAAAAGTGTTACTTGCTGGCGAAGATATTTCCGGAGATTGAAGAGGATGAGCCATTGACTGCGCAGTCGTTGATGGCTGATTTACGGAGGCGATTGGAGCAAAATGAACGGAGTTTCCACCGCTATATTTTGGATACTCAGGCGGAATTCGAACTATATCACGTGCCTTCGATTTTTGATTTACCCGCGCAATTAACGCATTATTATCGGGGCAGATGTCGCGAAATAATGTCTGCAAGAACTGATTTGTTTGATCAAATTAAAAAATCTGAGTTGGCTGCAGGCAAAAGATTACCGTTAAATCTAAATTTAAATGAAGTTTGTTTGTTCGATGGCGCTCCTCGGGATGGAGTGGACCGTTGGCGATTGTCAAATCCTGTGGGTCGATGCATGTCGCCGGGCATTTGTGGCTTACATGGCAGATGTACTTGGTGTATTTGGCATTAGGATCAGTCCGGTTACTAAAACAAAAATAATTTTCCGTTTTTTTCAATTTCTTCAAGTATAAGCAGGCTACATACATCATTCTATGCCATTGGTCAGCGTAGTTTTAATGATAATAGTTAATGATACGATATTATGCCTAATGATACAATTGAACATAAGTTTAGCATTTTGCATTATTCACGTTTGTGATTTTTGATTATTTAGATTTTTATGCGCAAATTTGATTTGTATCATTGCCATGGAGATCGAAAATGTTGTTGTAAAAATAATGAAATTTCTGCCTGCAAAGGAGTTTATGCGTTTATCAAAAATCAACCGACTGTTTGATTCATGCGCCCGCCACGTTTGGTTAGCGCTGCGCAATTTTGATGAAAAATTAATTTTTGGCGAAGATGCATCTGGTTATTATGTTGGAGAAAAAAGGCTTAACAAGCTGATGGGTAGTAAACTGCGTTTTTCGCAGTTTGAATCTCTAACTGTGAGAAACAACTATAATCCAGTTGCAATTTTTCGGAACGTGTCCAGATTTGTGGGATTGAAAAAAATTATTTTGCAAAACAGCAGCACTTCAACGTATTTGGCATACTATTGTTGTTCGGCAAATGAATTAATTTCTACTGTGGATTTTACGGGTTTGCATTTTGATGAAAGAACCATATGCGCTAGAATCTCCATTATTACGTCCGTGTTCGCTGACAGTTGCAGCTTTGGCAACTTAACATTTCTGCGAATTCCTTTTGCGGGTTTTGACAATTTTGCGCTGATCATGAAAAATTTGCCAATGCTGCAGACGTTGTTGATGACCTATTGGAAAGAATTTTTCGAAAAAGATGTCACTCCTTTTTGCGAAGGCTTGAAAGTGCGCCAACTGCAACGTTTGTATTTGGAATTTCATGTTTCTCCATCGATGCATACGATGGGTTCGTTGGCCTTAGCAATTGACGAAATTGCGAAAAATGATGAGCAACCAACGGAGCAGACCTTTTATGGCCCCCTCGCAAAAATGGCAAAGCTGGATCGTTCCGAAACCTTTGACGGTTTTTTGAAAATTTTTGTGTGCGTTGATGGCATTAACACGCAATATGATTTCCGTCTGGGCTGTGGGCGCTATTTCTTATTTAACAATTGCCATCTGACGTACCAAAAAATTTCCGAATGGCCAACGGCCGATCCGATATGTTGTGTGCCCAGCCGATATTAAGTATTTGAAAATACCATTTAGAGCTGAATAATCGGTCTGGATTCTGTGAAACATTAAATTCTGTCTACGCTTAGTTCCTTCCATTTGACAAAGCTTTCACCTGTACGTAAATATGTCTTATTTACAAAAATATGAAATGGCGGCTATAAGCGCCGAGTCTTCGAGTGCACATTTGTAATTTATCGATGATTGGTTTATTTTTAGGTACATACGTGCATGCATTCACCAACGGTTGGAACATTTGCATATTGATATGTATAAATGTTTAATGATACGTTTGTACAAACAATTCTGTAAATGTGTTTGCTTAATAGATTTGAAAGCAGCGAAATATTACTGTAATATTTAATATTGTTTGGACCCATGGCTGCATGCGCGCCTCCACCCCCGCCCAACGGAAATGGTCCGAATCCCTATGAGTTTCGTTTGGAAATGAAAAAACGTGCATGTTTGTCTGAAGTTGTGGAATGGGATGTCGATGATTCCAGAGAATCAGCCAAACTGGCAAAAATGGCAAAAGCCAGACGAAGTTTGTTTCCGCGAAGTTTAAATTCGCCATTGTCCGACACGGAAGAATTCCGATTGGATTTTGCAAATCTGCAACCATTCGGTTTGCAATCTGGAATTGCTTGGCCAAAATACGCAGAAGGCAGCGAACGAAAGCGCTCTACAAGCACCTCAAAGGCACTTCAAAATTTGAAAGCTCACGTCGCAAGTCAGAAAGGCGCGGGCATTTGCAGTAATCAAGAAATTGGGGTGCCGACCCGCAGCCAAGCGAAATCCATTTATTTGCCAGAATACTTTGAAAATAAAGCGGCTGGAAAATTCAGAAATTTACCGGATGAAGAAAATGAGAAATGGGTGCCGTTTGACGACATGTGTTGCAATGAAATGGCCGCGCCACATCCGCCGAAAAAAAGAAAAATTGATGAAAATAAAAGCCAAAATATTCAGAAGAAACTTGGTCTTGGGCAAGTGCACCAAGCCTGCACGAGCGCAACTGATGTGTCAACGTCAGAAGATTCGGAAGAAGATGAATGTAATTGGTTGTGTGATTCAACTAGCCCCGGCGCCGTCTTCGTCACATACCAGAAACCCGAATTTGGAAACGAAAATGATTTGTGTTTTTTGACCGATGATGACGACGTTGAGGACCAAGAAGAATTTATCATGTATGACGCTGGCGTGCCATTTTTAATGGATGAATTGGAAAGAGATGAACAGTCGGACGCTTCTTTGGAACTGTAAAATTCCAGTATTCACTGTTCATTCCATCTACCCACATCTGTGCTGCATCTCAGCTGTTGGATTGCGGCCAACGGGCCTTACTGTGTTTGTATTTGCAAACTGTTTGATTGACCTCCAGTTCTGCGCATTTGGAACCACTGCGACCTCTATCTACTTACTTACGTACAATTTCGATATAGTTAGTAATCTAAAAAAATGCTTGATAGGTTGCCATCACTTATGAGTGTAATAGGTGACTGCTCGTAAATTTGCTTCAAAAGTTGCTCATGTAAAAATTTGTTGCTCATTGACAAACCTTTTTCGCAGTGGTGGTCATTCAAAACTTTAAGCACTTAAAATTACTTTGTAAATTAGGAAAATGTATGTATGTTCTATGTACTGTACCTACTGATTTAAATGATACATCATTAATGATGATAATGATACAGTTGCTCCAACCTAATTTCCATTTGGATATTTCACTTGGTAATTTATTTAGTGTTTACGTACAAATTCATTTGATTACTATGACAAACATTGATTAATTTGACAGTTTGACAATGATATGCTTCAACTATTTAGTTTCCAAAATTCTTGCGATACATATTTTATTTGCTGACAATTTTTATCGTTAAAATATGGCGTCCCATGCTTCGTCAACTCAGTCAAATCATAATGAAAATGCCAAAATTGAAGAAAAACCCGAGAAAAATGTGATGGCCAAGAAGTACACGTTTAAAGGTTTTGAACTTTGGGAAGTGGAGGAAACTGTGGAAATAATTTGCAAATTGGACCCCACTCTGATTTTCAATTGCGAAATGGGCCAAATTAAAGATGATGTGGTGATATTAATATTTAAATTTCTGCCAGCGAGCGAGTTTATGCGCTTGGCGCGAGTCAACACCCAGTTTTATTCGTGTGCCTATAAAGCCTGGTCCATCCAAAAAGATTTCAAGTGCCACAAGATTTTTGGCCAGCAGTTTGCGGAACTAAAATTGCGCATACTGTTTCATAGCAAAACGTGTTTCTCAAATTTTGTTCGTCTGATTTTGAGTAACACAGACGGTCCGTCTACGCATATGATTTTTAAACATCTGGAAAAATTTAAAAAATTGGAGACAGTTGTTTTGGAAAATATCACTATTGACCCAAATTTCTGCTTTCACAGCCACTGCACAGCTCGTCAATTGATTTCGACATGGAACATTTCCGCTAGCCGTGGTGATTATTTACCAATTTTATGCTTCGAGTCGGCTTTCGCTTATGGCAAAGGTTTTTGCAATTTAACATTTCTGCGAACGTCTTTTGTTATGTTCCTTGATTGGTTTGAAAAAATTATGGAGAAGTTGCCGTCCTTGGTTACTTTACTGATTACATTTTCCGGCGAATTCAATGAAAGTCATGTAGCACCGTTTTGCGCAGGATTGAGATCGCAGCGTCTGCGCAATCTGTTCATAGAATTTCAGCATGCTCCATCGGCGGATGTGTTCTCTTTGCTGGCTTCCGCCATTGACGCTGTTTCGTCGCATAATAATCAGCCTATGTCCAATCAGATTATTTGTGGCGGTACCCCTGCAAAGCAGCACAAATTTGGGATTTCAGGGAATTCTGACGCATTGCGTTTGCAAATTTTTGTCAGCGTCAGTAGCTGCATAACGGAAAGTGATTTTAAGCGAGGCTGTGGGCGTCATTTTAATTTCAAAAATTGTGATTTCCGATATCTCAAAGTTTTTGAATATGGAGCTGTCCAGCATTGAAGTGCCGTCTGTTGCAACAAATGAGGCGTGATTATTTGCGAACATTTAAATTCTAATTATGTTGGCAAAATTTTGTCAACACTCATCAATAGAAAAATATGTACCCACTGTAGTAGGTGTTTATGTAAATAAGTAACCACATGTACATTTTTGCGTATGTGTGTACTAATGATACGTATTTTGTGGTTAATGGTGCATTAGCATACAAATAATGATATGAAATCGAGCTAATGATACGATGTTTTGCCTAAACTTTATGTAACATGTTTCTATGTTGTGTAATTTAGTGTTTCAAGTAGTAGTACATTTCAATATCGATATATAAATATAAATATGGCGTCCCATGCTTCCTCAACTCCGTCAAATCATAATGAAAATGCCAAAACTGAAGAAAAACCCGTGGAAAATGTTGTGGCCGAGAAGCACACGTTTGATGGTTTTGAACCCTGGGAAGTGGAGGAAACTGAGAATTTAATTCGCAAACTGGACCCCATTCTGATTTTTAATTGCGAAATGGGCCAAATTAAAGAAGACAGCAGTGACTTGAAAACCAACAGCGCACCTCCAAGTCCATCTTATGACGGTTATACACGAAGAAGAGATGAATTTGGGGATTTGCGGCGAAAAAATCGGAAGTACCGGTCTAATGTAGAAATTACGGATACATGTGTTGAATTTGGAGAAAAACCTGAAAAGTTGCCAATGCGCCGACGACAAGGGGCTACTAGAGGCAGGCCGCGAAATTATGCACGTATTGGTCCATTAACCAAAGATGAAGCCCATCGCCGCAAACATGATTTGCCATTGGAACCATTCGGAAATACCCTTTTTCAGGTGAAAAAAAAGTTGGCAAAGTTGGGGCCATTTTTGGGAGGAAAAAGCAGTGAACCTTGTTTACAAGCCACAACCAAAAAGCCCAAGACTGAGCAGGATGGAGAGAAATCGCCGAAGCAAAAAGAATACAGATAAAGATATTTATGAAGGATCGATGAACTTTTGACCGGGCCTAAAGTATTGGGAAGCCTTTTTAAAAGTTTGTGGATTGGACCCCATGTTTGCGTGTGTGTTTATTATGAATGTTTGTGAATTTAAATCTTGTGTGTTTGTCAGGCTTTAACCTGTGTTTAGGAAATGAATAGTCGCTGTTTAATAACATTTTGATTTTAATGCTCAGCATTTGCCATTCCAAATTATTCTTGGCAGCGTTAGGTTTCTAGATGCTTTATACGGATGTGTAGCTAGTGTTTTCGTATGCGAAAAAGTGCAAAAAATTTACAAAAAATTTTTTAATGCACCCTCATTTGAGTGACTTGCCCAAGTAACGATACGGTTGTGTTTATAAACTTGCATAGCATTTCCAATCTAAATATTTCTGGTCATTTTATTGGAGTGTGGATATAAAAATTACAAAATTAGTCAAAGAAAATTCCGCGCGAGTGCAGCTCGATTTAGATTATTATGTACAGTGAATCTGTACACCGATGTGTACAATAACCATGTTCGTACATGTCTGCCTACCTATTAGCTAATCATACGGATTTGTGTTGATAATGATATGTTTTTAGAATAGAAATGGAAAATAACAATTATCAATTGGAGCCGATTCAAATGAGTATGGAAAATTTTGTGTTTTTAAATATCCTGTTTGAGCACTGGGGATGGGCTTCGTTGGCCAAGGCCTCTTCGGTTTCCAAGTTGTGGAATTATACGGCGGGTCTGTGGTTACCGGAAGATTATTTCAAATTAGAAATTTTCGATTCCCGCCGGTTGGGCAGCGTCAGTTCAAAAGTGTTGAATCAGTTTTGGGGGAAACTAAATTTTGATATTTTAAAAGAGCTGCGATTTTACGTGCAACCGGTCAGCTATCAATTTTTTGCCAATCTGCACACCTTGCTTGTGGTTGAATGGATCGAAGTTGATGGTGGAATTGTGGATGACGGGCTCAGCCAAACTGATAGCCCCAATTGGACGGCCTATTCGGATTCTTTTCGAACCTTTCGCAGCATTAAACACATTAACATTGGATTTATGCCACAAGTGAATCAGACCCTTTACATGCTGCTGCGAAACATGGGAAATCAGCAACTGCCGCTGTTGAAATTTGTCCATGCCCACCTTACCATCGAAGATATTCGGTTTTTCGCCGAAAACTGCCACGAATTTTACCCCAACTTGGAAACATTCTACGCAGTCATCGATGGCGCCGAAGAATATTTTTGCGATTTTAATGTGATGAAGATTAGCTTACTGCTGGAGGCCAAATCGCTGCCTCTGAAGGCCCTAGGTTTTCAAATTAATTTGCACGAAATCTATTACAAGTACAAAATGTGCGATAAAATCTGCGGAAAGCTGGTCGTCGAATTGCTCGAAGAAATCAAAACCAAACGTCAGGGAAAGGTGACCGTGTATTTTCGCGTGACCGGCATGACCCCTAAACAAAACCAAGTTTTCGAAACGATGATGGCTGATTTGGAATCCGAGTACAATTTCGTGTATGCCAATCGTCGCCGCTGGCCAATGCAATAGCTGGCTGGAATTGGGGCCTCTGTGTATTGGCGTTCAATGAACTAATTCTGACAATTTTGCGTTTTTCCGTGATTGCTAGGCATTTTATTTACATAATTTGACAATGTGCGGATTTGAATGTGTAAACTGCAAAAAAGCATTGAAAGTGTATGCACCCTCAGTGCACGTAATGATACGATTGTTTTAGGTATTGCTTACTATCGTAAGATTGTATTTTCATCAAAAAGATTGCTCGTCATTTAATGTGCATGTGTGTTTACGTAGGTTTGTATGCCTTTTATGTGGCTCATCTGATCAGACTGACTTTGATGCGCGCTTATTTGTTTAGGTTACGCAATTTATACAATAATTTGCATACATTTTATTGGTGAAGTCCAGCATTGGCGCGAACTTGGTTTTCTGCAATGGCCAAAAGAAAAGCAAAGAATCGCTTGAAGAAATCTGAACACCAAGTGATTTGTCCGGAACATGTCAAAAGTCATTTGAAAAAATTGGTCCCGAATATGCGTGTCCGTGTGGATGCTTCGATCTATATGGCCCGTGTTTTGCAGTACCTGTCGGAGGAAATTTTGGAATTAGCCGGCAACGAAGTCGAAAAACGCATTGAAGACGAAGCCGAAGATAATGGCCAAAGAAATGAAGTCGAAAACCAAACGCATCCACAAAAGCGAATAGTACCGCGAGATGTTTTCAAAGCGGTGAATTCGGATGCTGAGATGAGCAAAGTGTGTGGTGGCGCAACCATTGCCCAAGGGGGAATATGGCCCTACATTTTGCCGGAATTGCGACACAGGAAGAAGAAGGGTAAATTTGTTCTGAATGGGCCGCAAGGGGACGAAAAATACATCAAACCGGCTTTACCTCAGCTTCGTTAGCCACGCCAATTTAAATGATTGAAAAAATGTTCCAGTTTTTGGTGGTCATTCCAATATTGATCTGTAAGTGTATGTATGTTGTTTAATGTGTAGCTCTGGAACCTCTGGAAATCGTCCCCTTAGAATACTGCCCAAAATGAGTGAAAGTTCCGTCCAGAAACCTTAAATGAGACGCTTTCTAAAGTTTTAGTTATGTATGCCACAGTGTGTTAATCTTAATTTAAACAAGCTGTAATTAATTATCTTGAGGCATTGAAGTGTTTGTTCATTGAATCAATAAATTAGGTACAACTGTAAGTAAGTAACCGCAGAAAGCTGTTTACCTAAATGGTACGCATTTTGAATAAATGATACATTCTGTTGCTTAATGATACACTTTTAACATGGTTGCTTTACATTGTTTGCAAATTTAGTGGCCGTCCACTTTACTTAACTATACTCTGTATATTGCGCAAACCCGCAGCTGAAATCTGTTGTTTGTTGTTATTGTAATTGCCGTACAACCATGCTATGCGATGAAATAATTTCTTTTGGTTGCGATATTTGTTTCGAATTACTGAAACAGGCAAAGTTACTGAATTGTGGCCACACCCTGTGCCTGAAATGTTGCCAAGACAAGATTGAAAAGGGCTATATTCAATGCATACAGTGCTCACTTCGCACCAGATGCAATGATGCCAAAAAATTGCGTACAAATTTCAACCTGCAAGGCGCCATTGAAGAATTGGAACGTAAACAAAGGAAAATTGAACAAAAATTATTGAAATCGAATGCCTCAACTCCAGTGGTCTCTCTTCCTGTGGTGGCATCTGCTGTGGTCAACCCTTCTGCGGCAACTGCTGCAATGAGGCCAGAAGCCAGTTACATGTGTTTGTCTAAGAATGTTTTGGATGTCGAATTTTCGGATGAAAATCGAACCCAACCGGTTCCATTGGCACAAAGGGACATGCCCTCTACCTCCGGGGGATTTGCTCCGAAACGTAGCCCGTAGGGTGGGATGGTTGACCAGAAAAAAGTGGTGGAAGTGGTCGAGTTGAGCGATGATGACGCGCCCAACCGTTTGAAACGTCCACGGATGACTGGTAATGAATGAAATTAATTTTAAATGTTGTTCAGTTTTGAATTTACTTTAAGTTTCGTTTCATTTTCAGACTCAAAACAGAAAAGGGAAAAATACTACCGCGAAAAGCGCAACAAGTGATTTTGAAGAAGCGGCAGTGGGATAATGTTTTAACTTTTTGAGTTTTAAACGTTTTTTACGCTAACAGTGTTTTGAGATATTTTTGAAGGAAATTAATTGGGCTGTGAATTGGTTGAGGAAAATTTTTAGTGGTTAGAAAAAACTGGGTTTAATTTTTCAAAACGCCTAAATCTATGGCAGAAATAAAGTTACTTGAAACATTTTGAAAATTGGTGGTTAATGTTTTAGATTTTTTAATGATGCTTGAGGATGGTATTGGCCCATAGGTAATAAAGATGGCCCACAAATTTTGTGTAATGTTGCACATTTTTTTCAAATTTGTTGTTGAGTTTGAAGTAATGTTTAATGGATCTTTTTGTGTAAATGTGTTTTTTACCATAGCTTAATGGTATCACGTTGTATCAGCAGTAGATATTTTACTAAAACTGCGGTTTATTGAAAAAGATTTGTTGTTGGTATTTTCAAATGATACTAATTGATGTCTTAATGATACGATGATTTGATATTTGATTTGATTTGACATGATGATACGCTGTTTACTGATTTAGTGGCCGTCTGCTTTACATGATTATACTGTACATATTTGAGTACAAATGCCCGCTGAAATTTACTGTTCGCTGCCATTGGAATTGTTGTGTGTGCAACCTGTTGCATCTGCCTATAAGCCTGCTGGCGAAATTACCCATGGTAGCTGCTCAGGATTGAGTTGCTTGTGTGACTTAGTGTGGGCTGAAAAGTGCGCTAACCACGAAATGTATGCGAATCAGTGCTCCGTTGAGGATGACTGTTGGGCAACGGAATTGCAAATGCTCTTTGCGGACGATACCAACAAAGCGCTGCCACAATGGGTTGCGCCGCATTGGATCAATCCGTTTTATCAGGCAAGTTGTTTTGTGTTTTGTTTCCATTACTGCCCCTACTCAATATCTATAATATTTGGTAGGGTCCTCGTCTGGCCAGTTGGCTCTACTGGATTTGTGGGGACAATAACAGCCGCAGGGTGCATGCAATTGTTTTGTTTCCCTTTATTCGAACGCGTACGTTTTCGGTGGTGATTGGAATGGTGGATCACTCCGTGCCTTTAGCCATTTCGCAAGATAAGCACGCAAATCGTGCCCTAATTACAGGTACGTAAAATTTCATCTGATTGAACAAAAACCTTGCGCCATTTTTTTTGTTTGTCTAGGATTATCGTGCGTGTGGCCCAGCGAAGAATTTTTATCGTATTGGGCGCTGGCTCATCGCCATTTGTTTAAAGGTAAATAAAGGCAGTGCAAAGAATATGAAAATAATTTTTATATTTGCAACATTCATGATGTTATTCTATTAGGCCGTCGAGTCTGCGAGCTGGCCGCCGGTCAATCGGGCTTGTGTGGTTTGTGTATCGCCAAGTTCGCCCAACCTGCGCCCGGCGGGGTCCTTCTTTGTGACGGCAGTCCGCACGCAGTCGCCAACCTGATCCAAAACGTGTCCATGCAACCGGATGTGGCACGCAGTCGATTGGCCCCGCCCTTGGCAATGCAATTCGATCTGGTGCGCGTCGCGATGCCGCCGGACGCAGCCCACTCGTACGATTACGTGCTAGTTTCCGATTGTCTCGTATTCCAAGAGTTACACGCGGCGTTACTGGACGCCATTGATTTCTTATTGGCTAAACCTCAGAGCCCTAGTCATTTTCCCCGGGCGGTTCTGGTGGCGCCTAAACGTAGCGGCTCTTTAGACGCGTTTGTGGCGCTTGCGCGACGCAGTGGATGGTGGGTGGAAGTAAAGGATTTTCTAAAAGGCGACCGCTATTTTCGGATTCCAGTGGACAGATTGACCGTTTCGTACAATCGGGATACTATGTACCCGTATATGCTTCAGCTGAGCCGTTCGGTTTGAAAACATTGTTTGTTTGTTTTGCTTTGTCTCGATATTTTTCTGTTTTGGACAACTGTTTGTAAATGAGATGCAAATGCCGTTAGGTAATGTAACGAACTTTTGAATTGCGATGCCAACATAATTACCTATTACAAAAAATTGTTATTTTGGATAATTTAAATTTATTTGATAAAATAAACTTTTTAATACAATTATTCGCGTTTTCTGAAAATATTTAAGGCTTATATGCTAAAACGCTTATGCGTGCAAATTTAGCGCTTTAAAATCCTTATTGTCTATTCTTCATTGAGCCTAAAACTTTTTATGTTATTAAAAGTCAGTCAGCGTTTCTAAAAATTTAGTCATAATTAATTATTAGACGGCCGCGGCGGCAGGCAAACATTTCTGCCGAAAAAGCCAAACTTTATTGACCACCAAAAACAAGAGGGACATGATAAAATC
>JADMIO011216421.1_pt1 | contig 14480 bp, 12 predicted proteins | sample 8958161 | NCBI WGS metagenome assembly JADMIO01 (sample SAMN16585339, study PRJNA669376) | soil metagenome | isolation source: Crop rotation soil | place: USA: Cullars Rotation, Alabama | collected 2011 | reverse complement strand
AACGGAGTGGAGAACAGCACGGCAAAGGCAATCGCGGGCCCGTTCGACGCGAGACGGTCGAGGGGCAGGGGCGCGTGGTGACGATGCCACCAGATAAGGAACAAAACCGCGCCGCCAACCTGTCCACCAACCCAGACAGTTGCGGCGCCAAAAGCCCAAGCCAGGGTAGACCAGGGTCCCCAGCGCAGCCCCGCGCCTTCAGCGGGTCTTGCCCCGGCAAGCGCGTGAGAGGGAACGGTGAGGGTCATGTGGCGGACTCGTTACGCAATGGACGCCTTGAAGACCAAACGCTCGGCGCAGGACTTCGGATTCTGCCACCGCACGACGCGCTTCGAAGCCCAGATAAGCGCGCCAGCGGTTCCCAGAAAAGCTCTCGCTCCCAGCATCGTTAAGATAACGGCGGTTTCGTGGTCGTGGTGGTTGATTCAAATCTGCGCTGGAGAAAACCCGCGCTCAGAGTCCGTAATATTCACGGTACCAGGCGAGAAATTTGGGCAGTCCCACGGCGATCGGCGTAGACGGCTCGAAACCCAGGTCGCGCTGACTCGCCTCGATATCGGCATAGGTCGCCGGCACGTCGCCCGGCTGCATTGGCTCGAGGTGCATTTCGGCCTTTCGCCCCAGCGCCTGTTCGATCATGCCGATGAAATCCATCAGCTTCTCGGAACGATGATTGCCGAGATTGTACACGGCGTGGGGCGGAGTGCCGGCCGCCGGCCGGTCCAGCGCGCGCACAACACCGTTCACGATGTCGTCGATATAGGTGAAGTCGCGCCACATTTCGCCGCGATTGAAAACGTGAATGGGTTCGCCTGCCAAAATCGCACGCGTGAAGAGGAACGCCGCCATGTCGGGACGGCCCCACGGTCCATAAACCGTGAAGAAGCGCAAACCCGTCGCGCGAATCCCATAAAGATGCGCGTAGGTATAGGCGATCAGTTCGTCGGCGCGCTTTGTCGCGGCGTAAAGCGAATTTGGCCGCTCCACCGGATCGTCGACAGAAAAAGGCATCTCGGTATTGCCGCCGTAAACCGAAGACGAGCTTGCATAAACGAAATGCTGCAGCGATGTGGCGCGCCGCGCCAATTCCAACATCACGACCTGCCCCATGACATTGGACTGGACATAGACATAGGGGTCGGTCAGCGAATGCCGAACGCCAGCCTGGGCGGCGAGGTGGATGATGCCGCGCAACTCGCGCTCGTCATCGGCGAGCGCCAGCATCCGCTCGCGGTCGGAGATGTCTGCTTTGAGGAAGCGGAACCGCGCGTCGGCGGCCAGCAGCTTGAGTCGCGCCTCCTTGAGCGTGACGTCGTAATAGGGATTAAGATTGTCGATGCCGGTGACCGGCGTTCCGCGCGCAAGCAACGCGCGGGAGACGTGGAAGCCGATAAATCCGGCTGCGCCGGTCACGATGACGGTCATGCAGAATGCCTTATAGGCTCCAATATTTCATACCGTGAGGCAGATCGCGCGGCGAAACAGCCGATTTGATGTCCAGCAGGATGCCGTCATGACGCAGGCGGCGGAAGATACCCGGCACATCGGCGACATAGGCGGCATGCGGAACAGCGAGAATCAGTGCGTCAAGATCCTGCAGCTTCGTCAAAGCTACGACTTCGAGCCCATATTCGTGCGCGAGCTGACCAGCATCCGCATAGGGGTCATGGGCCAGGGCGCGCACCCCGAAGCGGGCCAGTTCCGAGATGATGTCCGGTACCCGGCTGTTGCGGATATCTGGAACGTTCTCCTTGAAGGTTAGACCCAGCACGCCTACCCGTGCGTTCGCGAGGGCGGACGGACGGTCGGCCAGGAAACGCACCAACCGCTGCGCGACACGCGCCCCCATGGAATCGTTGATACGGCGCCCAGCGAGAATGACCTCGGGGTGGTAGCCCAGTTCTTCCGCCTTTGCCGTCAGGTAAAACGGATCGACGCCGATGCAGTGGCCGCCCACCAGGCCCGGCGAGAATTTCAGGAAATTCCATTTGCTGCCGGCGGCCGCCAGTACGTCATGTGTCCTGATCTCCATCAGATCGCAGATGATGGAGAGCTCGTTCATGAGCGCGATGTTCAGGTCGCGCTGCGTGTTCTCCAGCACCTTGGCCGCTTCAGCGACTTTGATCGAGGGAGCGCGATGAACCCCGGCCTCCACCACCGCGCCATAAAGTTCGGCGAGCGTTTCAGTCGTCGCACCATCCTCGCCAGCGACAACCTTCACGATGCGTTCGAACGTGTGTTCGCGATCGCCCGGATTGATCCGTTCCGGCGAGTAGCCCAGCTTGAAATCTGTTCCCTGTTTCAGACCCGAAGCCCGTGCCAGAACGGGACCGCAGAAATCCTCGGTCACGCCGGGATAGACGGTCGATTCGAAAACCACGATCGCGCCCCGGCACATCACCTTGCCGACAGTTTCGGAGGCCCGCTCCAGCGGGCTCAGGTCAGGCCGGCGATCCTTGTGGACCGGTGTCGGCACGCAAACGATGAAAATGTTGCAGCCTGCCAACCCGGCGATGTCGGACGTCACCACGAGCCCGCAGCTCCGCAGCTGCTCGGCGGAGATTTCGCCCGTCCAGTCCCGGTGTTCCTTGAGCGCGGCGATCCGCCTAGGGTCGATGTCGAAACCGATCGTGCCCGGGAATTTTTTCGCGAAGGCCGTGGCCACCGGCAGGCCCACATAGCCCAGGCCGATAACCGCGATCCGCTGAGGCGTCGGCGATGTCAATGGCGTCCCTTCTTCCGCGTGCTGCGTAACCACGGCTCCGGGTCGCGCTATACACGAGGAAAATGGAGGAGACGAGGTCGCGAAACGTTATTTTTGGCCCGAACCGGATCGCCCTCCGGGCGGTATTTCCGACGCGGCATCTTGAACCTGCCGGCTTGAAAGCGTAGATAGGCGCCATCCCGGACAACAGAAACGCTGTTGCTGTGGTGATCGTAAAAGATCGCCGCGCCGGAAAGGTTTTGGAGTTGGCGCCAGGTGAGTGGCCAGAATTTTCTCGAGGCCTTGGTAGGCCCTGCGGTGGAAGCGGCAGGCTACCGGCTGGTGCGCCTTCGCGTCATGGGAGGGAAGACCAAGACGGTGCAGATCATGGCCGAGCGCCCAGACGGTCACATGGATGTGGACGACTGCGCCGTACTTTCGCGGCGGGTATCCGAGGTCTTCGAGGCGGCCGACCCGATTGCCGACGAATATGTGCTGGAGGTGTCCTCCCCCGGCATCGATCGGCCACTAACCCGGCCGGAGGATTTCGTGCGCTTTGCCGGCCATGAGGCACGCTTGGAGCTGAATGCGCCGGTTGAAGGCAGACGGCGCTACAAGGGCATGCTGATCGGCCTCGATGGCCAGGATGTCGTCATGGACGTGGCAGCCGATGCTGGAACACAGCGCCTGCACCTGCCGCTCTCCGCAGTGTCGGACGCTAAGCTGCTGCTGACCGACCGGCTGATCCAGGAAAGTCTCAAGGCGCGGGATTTGAAGAAGAAGAACACGACTTGAACGAAAGACCCTCATGCTTCGACAGGCTCGGCATGGGGAGAGAAACGACAACGCTACGCCCCGAGCCCATCGAGGGGCGATGCTCACGGAGTGAAGAACGATGGTGACCGGAGTTGCCGCTAACAGGCTCGAGCTTCTGCAGATCGCAGACGCGGTCGCGCGCGAGAAGTCGATCGACAAAACCGTGGTGATCCACGCGATGGAAGAGGCGATGCAGCGCGCTGCCAAATCGCGCTACGGTACCGAGAACGAGATCAAGGTCGAGATCGATCCGAAGACCGGCGAAACGCACATCTCGCGTTATCTCCACGTGGTCGACACGGTAGAGAACGACAAGATCGAAATTTCCGTGATGGACGCCCGGCGCCGCAATCCCGCTGCGCAAGCCGGCGACATCATCGCGGAGACCTTGCCGCCGATCGAGTTCTCTCGCATCGCGACCCAGGCCGCCAAGCAGGTGATCGTGCAGAAGGTGCGCGATGCCGAACGCGAGCGGCAATACGAGGAATACAAGGACCGCATCGGCGAAATCGTGCACGGCACCGTCAAGCGCGTGGAATTCGGCTCAGTCGTCGTGGATTTCGGACGCGCCGAAGGCGTCGTCCGGCGCGACGAGATGATCCCGCGCGAATCCTTCCGCACCGGCGATCGCATCCGCGCCTATATCTATGACGTACGCCGCGAGACGCGCGGCCCGCAGATCTTCCTCTCGCGCACGCATCCGCAGTTCATGGCCCGTCTGTTCGCGCAGGAGGTGCCGGAGATCTATGACGGCATCATCGAGATTCGCGCCGTTGCGCGCGACCCGGGCAGCCGCGCCAAGATCGCGGTCATCTCGAAAGATTCGTCGATCGATCCGGTCGGCGCCTGCGTCGGCATGCGCGGCGTGCGCGTTCAGGCTGTCGTGCAGGAGCTGCAGGGCGAACGCATCGACATTATTCCGTGGTCGGGGGATCCCGCGACCTTCATCGTCAATGCGCTCGCGCCGGCCGAGGTCACCAAGGTGGTTTTGGATGAAGACACGCGGCGTGTCGAAGTGGTCGTTCCGGACGAGCAGCTATCGCTCGCGATCGGCCGCCGCGGACAGAATGTTCGCCTGGCTTCGCAGCTCACCGGCTGGCAAATCGACATCCTCACGGAACAGGAAGAATCCGAGCGCCGCCAGAAAGAGTTCGCTGAGCGTACGCAGCTGTTCATGAACAGCCTCGATGTCGACGAGACGGTCGCCCAGCTGCTTGCCTCGGAAGGCTTCGCCAGCATCGAAGATGTTGCCTTTGTTCCTCTGCACGAGCTCGCCGAGATCGAAGGCTTCGACGAAGAGACGGCGGAAGAGCTGCAGGCCCGCGCCGTCGGCTTCATCGATCAGCGCAATGCCGAATTCGAGGCCAAGCGTCGTGAGCTCGGTGTCGAGGACGAAGTGGCCGAGGTCGAGGGCCTTGCGCCGGCCATGCTGGTGGCCCTTGGAGAGAACGGCATCAAGACGCTGGAAGACCTCGCCGGTTGCGCCAGCGACGATCTCCTGGGCTACACGGAAACACGCGACAAAGAGCGCGTGCGCGTTCCGGGCGCCCTCGACGGATTCGACCTCGGCGCTGACGAGGTCAATTCCATCATCATGAAGGCGCGTGTGAAGGCGGGCTGGATCTCGGAAGAAGATCTGGCGCCCCCGGCCGAAGAGGGAGAAGAAACCCCGGCCGCATGATGCAAGACGCCGAAGCAGCAGCCGACAGCGAAGAGGGGCGGGGCGCGGCAGCGCGCACCCGCCGCTGCATCGCCACGGGCGAGGTCCTGCCGGAGGGGCGGCTTTTGCGTTTCGCCGCCGATCCCGCGGGCCGGGTCGTGGTCGATGTCGAAGCCAAGCTGCCGGGACGCGGGCTCTGGGTGCGCAGCGAACGCACCGCAGTAAAGCGCGCCGTCGATAAGCATCTGTTTGCCCGGGCGGCGAAGGCGCCACTAACCGCCGAAGGCGATCTCGATCAACTGGCCGAAGCACGCCTCGCGGAACGGATATTGGCGCACCTCGGGCTGGCCCACCGTTCCGGCCAGTTGATTCTCGGTTTCGACACGGTGGAACGGGCGCTTCGCAGCGAGAGCCCCCCCGCGGTGATTGTCCAGTCCTCGGATGCCGCGCCCGATGGCGGACGCAAGTTGCAGGCGGCGGCCGTGGCGAAGGGCCTCGTCCCCTATGTTATCGGCTGCTTTTCGGGTGCGGAATTGAGCTTGGCTCTGGGAAGGGCAAATGTGGTACATGCAGCGCTCAAACCGGGACGTATGGCGGAACGGCTCATCTTCGATGCCGGGCGGCTTTCCGGGTTTCGGCCGCTAAAGTCTTGGATCTGGGTCGGTTTTCGCGAAGGACGGGCCGGAAATGGCGCGTCCTTTGGTGTGAAGGTGTGAATGAGCGAGATTGATGAAGGCGGTTCGCGGTCGGGGCGTTCGGGCGGCAAGACGCTGTCCCTGAAGCGCACCGAGACTTCGACCGTGCGGCAAAGCTTCAGCCACGGGCGGACCAAGGCCGTCGTGGTGGAGAAGAAGCGTGCGCGTGTTGCGCCGGGCAAGGCCCCCGAAGGGGAGAAGCCGACCCGCGCCGCGCCTGCCGACGAGAGCCCTGCCGCCCGCGAGGCACGCGAAACGCCGGCAGCCGCCCGCGCCAACACCCGCGGCGGCGTGGTCCTGCGCGAGCTGACGGACGACGAAAAAGAAGCGCGCATGCGCGCGCTGACCGACGCGAAATTCGCCGAGGAGGAAGCGCGCAAGCGGGCCGAGGAAGATTCGGCGCGCCGCGCCGTTGAAGAAGAGCGGTTCCGACGCGAGCGCGAAGCCGCCGAGCGCCGCAAGGCCGAGGAAGAGGCCCGCAAGGCGGCGGAAGAAGAAACGCGCAGACGGGCGGAGCAGGAAGCTGCGCGCCGCCTCGAAAAGAACAAGGAGCCCGAGACGGCGACGCCGGCGGAAGCCGCTGCTTCCGGCAAGCGCGCCCGCGTCGTCGGTGAGGAGGAAGAAGAAGCTACGGCAAAAAAGGGCAAGGCCGCCGTCAAGGCACCTGTCCCGCCGCGCAAGGCCACGCCTGGCGGACGCCGTGAAGGCAAGCTGACCATCACGCGTGCGCTCTCCGGCGATGAAGAGCGCATGCGTTCGGTCGCCTCGTTCCGCCGTCAGCTCAACCGCGCCCATCGCCAGCAGCAGGCCCCGGCCGTTGCCGGCCCGCGCGAAGTCGTGATTCCGGAAACCATCACGGTCGCCGAGCTCGCCAACCGCATGGCGCGCCGCGGTGTCGACGTCATCAAGATCCTGATGAAAAGCGGCATGATGGCGACTGTGAACGACGTCATCGACGCCGACACAGCCGAGCTGGTCGCGACCGAACTCGGTCATTCGGTCAAGCGCGTTGCCGAATCCGACGTGCTTGAGGGTTTGCGCGGCAGCGAAGACGAAAGCGGCGACCTGACATCGCGCGCGCCGATCGTCACGGTCATGGGCCATGTCGACCACGGCAAGACCTCGCTGCTCGACGCGCTGCGCAAGACCGATGTCGTCGCCGGCGAAGCCGGCGGCATCACCCAGCATATCGGTGCCTATCAGGTGCAGCTGGAGTCGGGCGCGAAGATCACCTTCCTCGACACGCCGGGCCATGCCGCGTTCACGGCCATGCGTGCGCGTGGCGCCAAGGTGACAGACATCGTCGTGCTGGTCGTGGCCGCTGATGACGGCGTCATGCCACAGACGGTGGAAGCGATTGCCCATGCCAAGGCGGCGCAAGTGCCGATCATCGTGGCGATCAACAAGATCGACAAGCCCGACGCCAATCCCCTGCGCGTCAAGACGGAGCTTCTGCAGCACGAAATTCAGGTCGAAGAGCTGGGCGGCGATGTTCTGGCCATCGAAGTGTCGGCGCTGAAGCACACGGGACTCGAAAGACTGGAAGAGGCCATTCTGCTGCAGGCGGAAGTTCTCGACCTCAAAGCCAATCCGAACCGCTCGGCCGATGGCAGCGTCGTGGAAGCCAAGCTCGACAAAGGCCGCGGCCCGGTCGCGACGGTTCTCATCCAGCGCGGCACCCTGAAACTCGGCGACCTCGTCGTCGCGGGCAGCGAATGGGGACGCGTGCGCGCCCTCGTGAACGAACGTGGCGAGCAGATTCAAAGCGCGGGTCCAAGCGTCCCGGCGGAAGTTCTCGGTCTCTCCGGCGTGCCGGAAGCCGGCGATGAGTTGGTCGTGGTGGAGTCCGAGGCGCGCGCGCGCGAAGTGACGGAGTATCGCAGCCGCAAACGCCGCGAATCCCGGCATAAGAATATCTCGCGGCAATCGCTCGACCAACTCCTGAAGAGCCGGAAAGAAGGCGAGAAGCAGTTTCTGCCCATCGTCATCAAGGGCGATGTGCAGGGCTCGGTGGAAGCCATCGCCGGCTCGCTGGAGAAGCTCGGCAGCGACGAGGTCGGCGCCCAGGTGCTGCACGCTGGCGTCGGTGGCATCACCGAATCCGACGTCATTCTCGCCCACGCTTCGGGCGCCGCCATCATCGGCTTCAACGTACGCGCCAACAACCAGGCTCGCGACCGCGCACGGCGCGATGGCGTCGACATCCGCTATTACAACATCATCTACAACATCGTGGATGACGTGAAGGCCGCGCTCACTGGCATGCTCACGCCGGAACGCCGCGAGCACTTCCTCGGCAATGCGGAGATCCTGGAGGTGTTCAACATCTCCAAGGTCGGCAAGGTCGCCGGCTGCCGCGTCACCGAAGGACTGGTCCGTCGCGGCGCCAAGGTCCGCCTCATCCGCGACGATGTGGTGATTCACGAAGGCGAGCTGTCCACCCTCAAGCGCTTTAAGGATGAAGTCCGCGAAGTGCAGACGGGCCAGGAATGCGGCATGGCTTTCGCGAATTACCAGGACATTCAGAAGGGCGACATCATCGAGTGCTACGAGGTTGAGACCGTCCAGCGCACGCTGTGACGGTCTTCGCCCGCCGCCTGTGCCCGAGGTCAGCCGTGCCGTGGCAAGCGCGATCGCCTATGTCGACGTGAAGGGCCGGGCGGAAGACCGCCGGGCATTGTCGCAGGCCTTCCGCAAAAATCGCTCCTGGAGCGGCAGGGCGCCCGTCTTCATCGCCGCCGCGGTGTTTGCGGTTGCCGTCATCTTCGGCCGCATCGTTTTCTTGCAGGTCTGGCGGATGCCGCAGGGCTATGCGGCGACGCTCGCGGCATTCATCGGCCTGGTGCTCTTTCTGACGGTGCTGGATTCGTTCGGCAGAAGCCAGGCGAAGTATCTTTCCGACCCGCGGGGGACATTTCTCAAAGGCTTTCGCATCACTTTGGCCGAGGACGGCGTCGACATAGCAGGCGAAAGCTTCACCTCGCATCATCGCTGGGACGGTATCCTTCGCCTGCAGGAAACCGACCGGCATCTGTTTCTTTATACCGACGGCGCGCAGGCGATCATCGTGCCGAAACGCTGCTTTTCGTCCGTCCCCGAGGCGGCGCGCTTTGCCGACATCGTACGCGGCCATATCGGTCAGTGAAGGACAACGTCATGAATGCCAAACATCGCCACGCGCCCCGTCCCGTCAAAGGACCATCGCAGCGGCAGCTGCGCGTCGGCGAACTTCTGCGCCACACGCTCGCTGATATTTTCCGCAAAGCCGATATCCGTGATCCCGAGCTCGAGGGCGTTTCCGTCACGGTGACGGAAGTGCGCCCGTCGCCTGACATGCGTCACGCCGTCGTCTTCGTCGAGCCTCTTGGCGGCAAGAACGCCGACACGGTGATCGAGGCGCTGAACCGCAATCGTGCCTTTCTGCGCGGTCAGCTCGGGCACGAGATTGCCCTCAAGTTCACGCCGGAGCTTCGGTTCGTCGAGGACAAGTCCTTCGCCGAGGCGGCGCGCATCGACGACATCCTGCGTTCCGAGAAAGTGGCGCGCGATCTGAAGACGCCAGGCGGGACGGAAGACGAGCGATGAACGAGTCCCGCGTAAGAGGCCCTCATGGCGCGTAAGCGCAAAGGCCTGGCCGTTCATGGCTGGGTCATCCTGGACAAGCCGGAAGGCGTGACCTCCACCCAGGCCGTCGCGCGCGTCCGCCGTGTGTTCGAAGCGCAGAAGGCCGGTCATGCCGGAACCCTCGACCCGCTGGCCACCGGGGTTCTCGCGGTCGCCCTCGGAGAGGCGACGAAGACCGTCTCCTTCGCCATGGACGGTGAAAAGCTTTACCGGTTCACCGCCCGCTGGGGCGAAGCGACCGATACCGATGATGCCGAGGGCGAAGTGACCTCGCGCTCCGAAGCTCGGCCCGACGCCTCGAATATCCAGGACCAGATCCCGCGCTTCACCGGCGAGATCCTGCAGGCGCCGCCCGCCTATTCGGCGATCAAGGTGGATGGGCAGCGCGCCTACGACCTCGCCCGCGACGGTGCGCCCCCGGACCTCGAAGCGAGGCCGATCTTTGTCCGCGAGGCACGCTTGGTCGAGATCCCTGACCCTGACCACGCGGTCTTCGAGATGGTCTGCGGCAAAGGTTCCTATGTTCGCGCCTGGGTCCGCGACATCGCGCGCGCTCTCGGAACCGTCGGCCACGTCACGCGCCTCCGCCGGCTGAGGGTCGGCGCCTTTACCATCGAGGCGGCAATTTCGCTGGCAAACCTGGAGGCCTTACGCCATAGTCCCGCCGCTTTGGAGCACCTAAAGCCTATCTCGACCGCGCTGGACGGCATCCCGGCGCTGGCCGTGACGGGCTCGGACTCGGTTCGGCTCCGCAGCGGCAGCCCAATTCTCCTCCGTCCGGCCCAGTTCGCACGGCTGGTGGAATTGCAGAATTTGGGCTCTGAGGCGGTCCCGCATCTGCAAGGCCTAACGGTCTTTCTCTCCACGGCGTCGGGCGAGCCGGTTGCGCTCGCCGAGTTGGCGCAAGGGGAGTTGAGGCCGTTTCGTGTTTTCAACTTTGGGACCGGCGCGCCTGCGGGCCGTGTTCACGAAATCGCACAAGGAATATGACCGATGTCGGTTACTGCCGAACGTAAAAAGTCTTTGATCGCGGAATATGCGACCAAGGAAGGCGACACGGGTTCGCCCGAAGTGCAGGTCGCCGTGCTCTCGGAGCGGATCACCAACCTGACCGAGCACTTCAAGACGCACAACAAGGACAATCACTCGCGCCGCGGGCTGATCAAGCTCGTGTCGCAGCGCCGCCGTCTGCTCGACTATGTGAAGGCGACGGACCAGGCGCGCTATGAGGCGCTGATTCAGCGGCTGGGCCTCAGGCGCTGATTTCGTTCCCCCCTCGTGAACGGCACGGGTCCGTTCCGGTGAGCCGAGTGATGCATCCGGCTCACGCTTGCGCGCGTCCGCAATCGCGAGCGCGCTCTACCCGTTTCCTGGGCGGCTGAACCGCCCGGCTTAGGCCCGCACGCAATCCGGCTGCGGGAAAGAAGGACGAACATCATGTTCAACATCCATCGTGAAGAGATTGATTGGGGCGGGCGCAAGCTCGTGCTCGAAACCGGGCGCATGGCGCGCCAGGCCGACGGCGCCGTTTTGGCGACCTATGGCGAGACTGTCGTACTGGCGACGGCCGTTGGCGAAAGCGAGCCCAAACTGGGCATCGACTTTTTCCCCCTGACGGTGAATTACCAGGAGAAATTCTACGCAGCCGGCAAGATCCCCGGCGGCTATTTCCGCCGCGAGGGCCGTCCCTCCGAGCGGGAGACGCTGATCTCGCGCCTGATCGACCGGCCGATCCGCCCGCTTTTCGTTCCGGGTTATCGCAACGAGACCCAGGTGATCATCACTGTGCTCTCGCACGACCTCGAGAATGAATCCGACATCGTCGCGATGGTGGCGTCGTCGGCGGCGCTGACGCTTTCCGGCATTCCCTTCATGGGGCCGATCGGCGCAGCGCGCGTCGGCTATATCGGCGGCGAGTACAAACTCAATCCGCAGATCGACCAAATGCCGGAGTCGGAGCTCGACCTCGTCGTCGCCGGCACGGCGGACGCCGTGCTGATGGTGGAATCGGAAGCGAAAGAGCTGAGCGAGGAAGTCATGCTCGGCGCCGTCATGTTTGGTCACCGCGAAATGCAGAAGGTGATCGACGCGATCATTCGCCTGGCCGAGAAAGCGGCAAAAGATCCGCGCGACGTTAAGATCGACGACTATGCCGCCGAGGAAGACCGGCTTGCCCGCCTCGCGGAAAGTGATCTGAAATCGGCCTATCAGATCGCCGAAAAGGGTTCACGCCGCGATCGGATCGATGAGATCAAGCAGACCTGCGCGGCACAATTGACCAGCACCGTAGGCGAAGAAGGCAAGCTCGCGCCCAATACCTTCGGCAAGCTCTTCAAGAATCTCGAAAGCCGCGTGATGCGCCGGTCGGTAATCGAAACCGGGCGCCGCATCGATGGCCGCGACCTCAAGACGGTCCGGCCGATCGTCTCGCAGGTGGGGGTGCTCCCACGCACCCATGGCAGCGCCCTGTTCACCCGCGGTGAAACGCAGGCCCTCGTGGTTGCGACGCTTGGGACGGGGGAAGACGAACAGTTCGTCGACTCGCTGGAAGGCACCTACAAGCAGCACTTCATGTTGCACTACAATTTTCCGCCCTTCTCGGTGGGTGAAGTCGGACGCATGGGCGGCGCCGGACGGCGCGAGATCGGCCATGGCAAGCTCGCCTGGCGCGCCATCAATCCCATGATGCCGGAGAAGGCGAATTTCCCCTACACGATCCGGGTCGTCTCCGAGATCACCGAGTCGAATGGCTCGTCCTCGATGGCGACCGTGTGCGGCACCTCGCTCTCGCTCATGGACGCGGGCGTGCCGCTGAAGCGTGCGGTGGCGGGCATCGCGATGGGCCTGATCAAGGAAGAGGACGGCTTCGCGGTCCTGTCCGACATCCTCGGCGACGAGGACCATCTCGGCGATATGGACTTCAAGGTGGCGGGCACCCAGAGCGGCGTCACGGCGCTGCAGATGGACATCAAGATCACCGGCATCACCGAAGAGATCATGCGCGTCGCGCTCAACCAGGCAAAGGACGGGCGCCTGCATATCCTGGGCGAAATGAGCAAGGCGCTCACCGGCGCCCGGGCGGAGCTCGGCGAGCATGCGCCGCGCATCGAGGTGCTCCATATTCCGACCGACAAGATCCGCGAAGTGATCGGCTCGGGCGGCAAGGTGATCCGCGAGATCGTCGAAAAGACCGGCGCGAAGATCGACATCGCGGACGACGGCACCGTGAAGGTCGCGAGCGCCGACCACGATTCTATCAAGGCCGCGCTCAAATGGATCAAGTCGATCGTGGCGGAGCCCGAGGTCGGCGAGATCTACGAAGGCAAGATCGTGAAAGTCATGGATTTTGGCGCCTTCGTGAACTTCTTTGGCCCGAAGGACGGCTTGGTGCATATTTCCGAGCTCGCTCCGCGGCGCGTCGCCAAAGTCACCGATGTGGTGAAAGAAGGCGACATCGTGAAAGTGAAGCTGCTCGGCTTCGACGACCGCGGCAAAGTGCGGCTGTCGATGAAGATGGTCGATCAGCAGACCGGCAAGGAAATCGTGCCGGAGAAAAAGGACGAGGGCGCGGCGAAGGAAAGCCAGCCTGCGGAATAACTACGGCAGATACGCAACCCGCCGCCCGCGCGCTCGCCGCGCGGGCGGTTTTGTTTGGATTTTGTCCGCCCTTCATGTCGGCGCGGCGGGACAACCACGGCGATATCAGACCTCGGCCAATTCCGTGTTGCAGAGCCCGGGACCGTCGCTATGATCCCGGCGCGCCAAGCACTCCGGACATCCTAATGGTCAGAGAAATCCCCGAGCCGCCGGAAGCCGTCGTGGTCGACGATACCCATGTCGCCTGTGACGGCGGCGGCGGCGCTTTGGGCCATCCCAAAGTCTACATGCAGATCGGCGATGAAGATTTCGTCGAATGCGGTTACTGCGACCGCCGTTTCGTCCTCAGCGAAAAGGCTAGGCTCGCACGCGACAATGGGGAGCTTCCGTCGCATTGATCGAGGGAGGCTGCCACCGAACCCTGACCGCCGGCGATCATCTCTACCTCATCGACGCGTCAGGCTATCTGTTCCGCGCCTATCACGCGCTGCCTCCGCTGTCGCGCAAGTCCGATGGGCTTCCGACCGGTGCCGTCGCCGGCTTTTGCAACATGCTGTGGAAGCTGCTGCAGGACACCAAGGCGGGCGACAAGCCAAGCCATCTCGCCGCGATTTTCGACGCCGGCAGCGTCACCTTTCGCAACGAGATGTTTGCCGACTACAAGGCGAACCGCACCGAACCGCCTGAAGACCTGATGCCGCAATTTCCCCTCGTGCGCGAGGCGACGCGCGCCTTCGGCGTGCCCTCGATCGAGATGGATGGATTCGAGGCGGATGACCTCATCGCTACCTATGCACGGCAGGCGCGCGAAAAAGGCGCCAAGGTCACTATCGTCTCGTCCGACAAGGATCTCATGCAGCTCGTCTATGACGGGCAGGTCGAGATGCTCGACACCATGAAGAATCGCCGGATCGGACCAGCCGAGGTGATCGAGCGCTTCGGCGTGCCGCCGGAAAAGGTGATCGACGTCCAGGCCCTGGTCGGCGATTCCATCGACAACGTGCCGGGCATTCGCGGCATCGGCGTCAAGACCGCCGCGAAGCTGATCGGCGAATTCGGCGATCTGGAAACGCTGCTGGCGCGCGCGAATGAAGTGAAGCAGCCGAAATGCCGCGAGTCGCTCATCGCAGGCGCGGAGCAGGCGCGTCTTTCGGCAAAACTGGTGACGCTCGACACGGCTGTCCCGGTCGAGGTCGGCATCGACGAGTTTGGAGTCTGCGATCCCGAACCGAAAGTGTTGCTGCCGTTTTTGCTGAAGCTGGAATTTACGGCGCTCGGCCGGCGCGCGGCGGCAACGCTTGGCGTGCAGGACACCGACATGTTCGGGCCTGTGGCGCAGCCCGCGCCGAAACCCGTACCGGTCGCCCCACCGTCGGCCGAAACC